>Ga0209415_10016712_pt1 | contig 11754 bp, 10 predicted proteins | sample PeaSoiSIISIP2007_FD_187696 | JGI IMG/M metagenome (GOLD analysis project Ga0209415, IMG submission 187696) | Peat soil microbial communities from Weissenstadt, Germany - SII-SIP-2007 (SPAdes) (version 2) | ecosystem: Environmental > Terrestrial > Soil > Wetlands > Peat | place: Germany... | reverse complement strand
TTGAACCCCCACGCCTTTCGGCGCCACCCCCTCAAGATGGTGTGTCTGCCAGTTCCACCACTTCCGCTTTGAAATCAGTGACTTACTAGAACACTCACGAGGGTTGCAGCACTCATTCCACCGGCACGATCAAGTGGGATCATACACTGGCGCGTGACGCAGGTTCAAGCTAGGATGCCGGCTACCGGATGCCGCCAGAAGCACCGCTCAGCGGGGAATCCAATGGGGATGGCTACTGAAGAGTCCCTGCACAATGCCGATTTGGTATGCCAGAAAACAACCAAAGGCCAGGCTCACCAACCCGGAGGCCATGCCGAGCCGATCACTGAAACGCCGGAAGCGGCTTCCGAAGAAACGGAATGTGGACGCGATGCTCATGGTGATGACCATCATGCCTGCGATGGTTCCCACCCCAAAGACCAGAAGGTAAACAATCGCCCAAGCGGAGTTTCGAATGCTGGCCAGGATTAACAACGCCACCGCAGCCGAGCCGGCGAGACCATGAACGATGCCGACAATCAACGGTCGAAAAGATTGATACAGGTTGCTTTTTGCCCATTTTCCGTCCAACCCAGCGAGCGGCGTTTGATCGGGCTGGTGCGGATGCGTCTCAGGCTCATGACCATGGGGATGGGTATGAACGTAGTCACCATGACTGTGGGGATGCGAGTGAATCAGCGCTGCCTCCCCTGCGGGAGGCAGATGTGTTCCTGGGACGGACCGCATAAAGCTGATCAGATTCCATCCTCCAAGAGCAATCAACATGAGGCCGACGGAGAACTCCATGCTCAAGCCGAGGCGAGTCGGAATGATGACGTTGAACAGGATGATGGCGCTGCCCACCGCGAAGATGGTGATGGTATGCCCCAGTCCCCAAAAAATTCCGATTAACGCCGCCCGCTTGGCGCTGCGCTGCTGGCTGACAATGGTGGTTACCGCAATCACATGGTCGGGATCGGTGGCATGCCGCATCCCAAGGAAGAATCCAATCGCGATGATGGAGAAAAAGGCGATCACACGCAGAGCTTTCGGGTTCCGAAGTTTCTTGGCGACTCAATGATGATACGCGACAGAACACGTTGAATCGCTTTGGCGATCACGTTCAATACTTCACAATCGCGGCAAAAGATTTCGGATCGAGCGACGCTCCGCCCACCAGCGCGCCATCGATTTCCGCTTCCGCCATCAGCGCCTTGGCATTTTCTGGCTTCACCGATCCGCCGTAGAGAATGCGCAGGTTGTCAGCGAATTCCGGGCCGAACGATTTAGCGGCCTCCCCGCGAATCAGCAGATGCGCCTCAGCGGCCAGCTGCGGGGTAGCGGTTTTGCCGGTTCCAATCGCCCAGACCGGCTCATAGGCCACGACCAGCTTGCCTGCTTTCTTGGCCGAGACAGCATGGAATGCCCGCAGGCACTGCCGCCGTAAAACGTCTTCCGTCAAGCCGGCCTCGCGTTCCTCCAGGACCTCTCCCACACAGACGATGGGTGTGAGACCTGCTTCCAGCGCGGCCTTCAGCTTGAAATTGACTATGTCATCAGTCTCGCCGAAGTATTGCCGGCGCTCGGAGTGGCCGATGATCACGTGAGTGCAGCCGATGTCAAGCAGCATGCTAGGGCAAATCTCGCCGGTATAGGCGCCTTCTTTTTCCCAGTGCAAATCCTGCGCCCCAATGGCGACGCTGGACCCCTTGACCGCCTCGATCGCTACATAAAGGTCGATATAGGGAGGACAAACCACGATCTCATCACGCGCATGCCCAGCCACCAGCGGCAAGAAGTCGTGAAAGAACGCCTGGGTTTGGCTGGGATTCTTGTACATCTTCCAGTTGGCGGCCATCAATTTTTTTCGCGGCATAGATTCCTTTGGATGTAGCGCCGCCGTCCCGGCGGCATGTTGAAGCTGTAACTTCAAGTTGTAACTTCCCAAGCGGGGCCTCGTACTACTGCCGGCGGGACGCCGGCGCTACATCTTATTTATTCGTCAGCGCCTCGAGTCCTGGCAATTTCTTGCCTTCCAAGAATTCCAGCGACGCGCCGCCGCCGGTGGAAATGTGCGTGATTTTTTCGGCCACGCCCGCGGCATGCACGGCGGAAACCGAATCGCCGCCGCCCACGATCGACGTTGCCCCAACATTGCTGGCCACCGCTTGCGCGATCTTGAAAGTCCCTTTGGCAAAGGGCGCCACTTCAAACACGCCCATGGGGCCATTCCACACGATGGTGCGGGCCCGCGCGATTTCGTCGGAGAAGAGTTCAACCGTCTGAGGGCCGATGTCCAGGGCCATCATGTTGGCGGGAATGGGCTGTCCCCCGCGGATGGTTTGAGTTGCCGCGCTGGCGTCGATCTTGTCGGCAATCACATGATCCACAGGCAGCAGGAATTTCAGCTTGCGCGTCTTAGCTTGCTGCAGAAGCTCGCGCGCCAGTTCTACCTTGTCCTCTTCCACCAGCGATTTGCCTACCTGCTCGCCGCGAGCTTTCAGGAAGGTATAGGCCATGCCGCCGCCGATGATGAGGGAATCGACTTTGTCCATCAGGTTTTGGATCACGCCAATCTTATCGCTCACCTTGGCTCCGCCTAGAATCGCGATGAAGGGCTTCTCGGGATGTTGCAAGGCCTTGCCCAGGTAGGTGAGCTCTTTTTCCATCAGCATGCCGGCCGCGGATTTCTGCACAAACCTGGTGATGCCGACGGTGGAGGCATGCGCGCGATGCGCCGTGCCAAACGCGTCGTTCACGTAAAACTCCGCAAGGCTGGCCAGCTGCTTGGAAAACTTCTCGTCGTTGGCTTCTTCCTCGGCGTGGAAGCGCAGATTTTCCAGCAGCAGAGTTTGTCCTTTTTCCAGCTTGCCCGCCATCTCGCTTGCTTCCAGACCGACGCAATCGGGGCAGAACCCCACGTTCTCGCCGCGCGCCAATTCCTTGTCGAGCAGCATGCGCAGGCGCTCCGCCACCGGCTTGAGGCTCATCTTCGGATTGGGCTTGCCCTTGGGCCGGCCCAGGTGGGAAGCCAAGATCAGCCGCGCCCCATGCCGCAACGCATATTCAACCGTGGGCAAGGTTTCGCGGATGCGCGTGTCATCCATCACCCGCCCGTCCTCGAGCGGTACGTTGAAATCCACGCGCATAAAGACATGATGGTCGCTTAGCGGCAAATCGCGGATCGAAAGCTTGGACATGGAAATATCCTTTAACAGTAGCGCTGGCGGGTGACCGTAGCGCCGGCATCTTGCCGGCAAACCGGGCCACTCACGTCGTAGGAGCGGCCCCTCGCCCGCCGCCGGCGCTGCGCTTTACAGTCCTTTGGCCGCAATGTAGTTGATCAGGTCATGAACGCGGCTGGAATAGCCCCATTCATTGTCATACCAGGCGATCACCTTCACGCAGTTGCCGCCGACCACCAGGGTCGTGGGAGCGTCCACAATCGAGGAGCGCCCATCGCCTTTGAAGTCCGAAGAGACCAGTTCATTCTCTTCGTAGCCAAGATAACCCTTCAGCGGACCGCTCTCAGACGCCTTCTTCAGAGCGGCATTCACCTCTTCTTTCGTGGTCTTCTTCTCGACCCATACCACCAGGTCCACCACCGAAACGTTCGGCGTGGGCACGCGCATGGAGAAGCCGTCGAGCTTGCCGGCCAGTTCTGGGAGCACCAGCTTCAAGGCTTTGGCTGCGCCGGTGGAGGTCGGAATCATGTTGATGGCGGCGGCGCGGGCGCGCCGCAGGTCCTTGTGCGGGAAATCCAGAATCACCTGGTCGTTGGTGTAGGAGTGAATGGTCGTCATAGTCCCGCTGACGATCTTGAACGCATCGTTCACTACTTTGGCGACGGGCGCCAGACAGTTGGTGGTGCAGGAGGCATTCGAAATAATGTGGTGCTTGGCGGGATCGTATTTCTCATGGTTCACCCCCAGCACCAGGGTGACATCCTCGTTCTTGGCGGGAGCCGAAATAATGACCTTTTTTACCGGTCCGCGCAGGTGTTTCTTGGCGTCTTCGGCGTTGGTGAAGTGGCCGGTCGATTCGATGATCACCTGGGCGCCCACCGACTCCCAGGGCAGTTTCGCCGGATCTCTTTCCGCGAAGACTTTGAAGGTCTTGTTGTCGGCGGTAATGCTGTCAGCCCCGGCGCTAATCTTGTTGGGTAAATTGCCCAAGATCGAGTCGTACTTCAACAGGTGTGCCAGAGTTGCAGGACTGGTCAGGTCGTTGACCGCAACGAATTCGATATTCGGGTCGTTCAAGGAAGCGCGAAACACGTTGCGTCCGATGCGCCCAAACCCGTTAATGCCCACTTTGACTGCCATGTCGCCTCCGCGAGAAGAGATGAGAACCTACTAATGAAACGGCTATTGATTGGAACCAAAAATCTTAACAGGCGAATGTACGCGGCGGCAAATGAGGCGGACGGTGGGAAGCGTCCTAAATTCCTAAACCACCAGGGACACGAAGTTCCACGAAGGCGCAAATCTTAGGGGCTTATATGGGTGTTTTCTGCGGTCAGGTCACCCAAGCTACGGAACCACAGTTACGGGACCACAATTTCCAGATACACGTTGGTTTTGCTCCACAGAAAGGGAACTCGTGCCAGCCAGTATTTCCGCCGGATGGTCTTTCGCGTGGCCGGAAAGTCTTCTTGCGGCAAGATGCGAGCTGTGGCAGTGAACTCCGGGCCCTTAACTTTGCCCCGCATGGTACAGGGCGCGATCCGAACCGAGGAGTTGTTGCGCAACCGCTTGCATTTTCCCGAGTCGCTGCGAGCCATCACGTAAAGTTTCCCGTCCTCTTCGCCGAACCACACCGGGGTGGGTACGGCCGCGCCGCTCTTGCGGAAGGTCACGAGAGAGATGTAATTCTGGCCCTGAATTTCGCGAGGAATGGGCATTTGGAATTATTGGGCCATGTCATTGGGCCATTGCTGCTGCTGGGCGACGATCGGGCCTACCGCCGCCTTAAGCTGGGCATAGTTCATTTCCCCCGGATGATAGAGCCGAACGATGCCCTGTCGATCGAGCAGCACTACCGTCGGAGTTGCCAGCGCGCCGTAGACCTCGAAATTCTTCAGGCTCACGGGAACGGGCACATCCAACAGATCGGCGTAGTAGCGCTTTCGGATCTGTTCGATGTAGGCCATCTCCTCCGCCGGGGTGGCGTCATCGCCGTGAGCGGCGTAGCCATAAAGCCGCGTGGGACCAATCAGGGTCAGCCCCTGGCCGGCGTACTCCGCCTTCAACTTCGCCAAGAGTGGCGCCTCAACCCGGCAAGCACCGCACCAATGCGCCCAGAAATAAATCAGCACCGGCTTGCCGTGCAGAGCCTGCAGGGCCGACGGCTTCTCCCCCAGGTATCGCTCCTCATCCAGTGCGGGTGCCGGTTTTCCTTCGAGCGTCAAGCGATTGAGCCTTTGCCGAACGCTGATTTTCAAATACGACGGGTCTCGGCGCATCCTCGTATAGAGGCGCAGACCGGCTATGCCCAGTAAAATGGCGACGGCAAAAAGCGCGAATCCAACTCCGGCCGAAACCTTCCGTTTGCTCATGATCGCTCGATCGGGACTTCCAAGTTCGAGTGCCTGCCAACTGCATTTTACTCCCCCAGTAAGCGGCCGCTTAGGATTTCAATCCTCCGTGAAACCCTGTGCTCCCTGTGGTTCATGAATTTGATTACTCCAAATAGCCACCCACGTTGCTCCCGCCCCCGCGCCTGTGTTACAAGCCAAACATGCGCAAATGGATGAGCGAGCGCCTAAAGCGCCGCAAGAAGGCTCCGGAGAAGGCAACCACGGAAGCTGCACCCGCTCCTCTGCAGCCCAAGTATTTTGACGCGGAAGCTGCTCCTGCTGCTCCGCCCGCGGAAACGCAGGAGCCCGTGAGTCCCGCTCCGGCCCCAACGCCGGCAGACATGCCGGAAGCGCAAGAAGTGACACCAACTATGCCCGCAGCCCCGCCGTCGCGAGAAGGCGAAGCCGCGCGTCCGGGCCGGCGCCGACGGCGTGGCCGAGGAGGCCGAGGCCGCAGTCGTGAGATGTCGCCTGCCGCTGCGGAATCGCGTCCGGAGGCCTCGGCTAGGCCAGTTCCACCCGCTCCCGAGTCCGCCGTATCGGCGGGGGCCGTGGCTGCTCCGCCACGTCCCTCCAAAGGGACCGTCGTGCTGGCCATCGGCTTGCCGGGTTCGGGAAAAAGTTCCTGGTTCAAGCGCCACAACATTACGCCGCTCTCCAGCGATCTGTTGCGCACCCTTTTGTTTGACGATCCCACCGAGCAGCGTTTTCAAGATCTGATTTTTTCCAATCTGCGTTCCATGCTGAAGGCCCGTTTGATCGCCCGCCGCCCGCTGAACTACGTGGACGCCACCAATCTCACGCCGCACGAACGCCAAAACTGGATCAAGCTGGGCCACGACTATGGGTATGAAGTGCAGGCCGTGTTCTTCGATGTCCCGGTGGATGTTTGTTTAGAGCGCAATCGCCGCCGTGAGCGCACAGTTCCCGAGGATGTGATGCGCCGCATGGCGGCCAAGCTGCGCGCACCCGGTTTCGAAGAGGGATTCACCAAGATCACAGTGGTCAAGGTGAAGAAGAAAGATGAGGGGATCGCGGACTGACCTGGAATTCGCCGGACGATCTGGATGATGATGACAATGAAACGCCGCCCGGAAGGGCGGCGTTTCACTGCCAGCTTCATTTGGTTGTGATTATCTGTGCCCGCTGTGGCCTCCGCCTCCGGAGGAATGTCCTCCTCCGCCTCCACCTGAGTAATGCCCCCCTCCGCCTCCGCCGTGCGATCCCGAGTACGACCCGGAGCTGTGGTAGGACGGCGCCGAGTAGCCACGTGACGACGCGGAGTAACTGCGCTGCGGCGCCGAGTAGCCGCGGTACGAAGGAGTTGAGCCATAACGAGCGCTCGGCGCACTGAACCGCGACGACTCACCGTACGATCTCGAATACGCTCCGTACGAGCCCCGCGATCCGGCATAGGATTGTGGCGAAGAGTAGCGGCCGCTGTATGCATTGGAAGCGTAGGTAGACGAATCCGCCCTCGCCGCTCCCGTCGGCCGCGGCACCGAGTTCCAGCTTCGGCCGTGGCCCGAATCCTGCGACGAACGCGGAGCGCTGTGCTCGCTGGGCCTTGCGTAACCGCCGCCGCTCGACCCGCCAGGCGAAGTGCGAGGTTGAGACGTCCGGCTATCGGGGCCAATCCGCGCCCCTGCCGGTGGCCGCGGCACGTAGTGCGACGTCCCCCCCAAGGAAGAAGAAGACGAATACGACCTGCCTCCCGGCACTCCCGACGTATTGTTGTGCGCCGTCATCACGCCGCCATTCCCGCCCTGCGGCGGTCGAGGCACATAGTGACCTGAAGCCGATGCATTCCCGCCAAAGCTTCCCTCCGATGAACGCGTCGACAGGTTAGCGGATGCACCCCCGCGGGCTCCTGCGGAAGCCACGGGCCGCGAGAACGAGCGTGAAGGCGCTGCCGCACTGGCTCGGCTGGCATTTGCGCCCAACCGGCTGTCCCGAGTCGGTGCGACCGGTACGCGGCCGCCGCTCAACGAGGCACGGGAGAATTCACTTGCCGGAACCCGAACTGCCGTTCCGCGCACGGACAACGAACTCGTCAGTGTGCGTTGCGGAACCGCAATCGCTCCTCCTGGCGCGCGCAGGTTCGCGTAGTGGAATGACGCGCCCGAGAACACTCCGCCGTGATAAAAGCCGTGGAACTGATTGATGTTCCCGATGCGAGTGTTGTAAATGTTCACCCGGTTGAAGTAGCCCCAGCTTCCGCGATACCACGGGAAGAAAGGCTCACCCCAACCCAGCGGGCACCATCCAATGCCGCCGCCAAACCCGAAGCCAAATCCGACTCCAAAGCGAGGCCCACCGAACCAGGCGACCAGCGCAGGAGCGTAGAAAGGACGGGCATAGTACGGTCCCGGCGCCCAGCCCCAGAACCCGCCGCCGTAAACCCACCGGCCGTAGTGGAAGGGAGCAAATCCCCACGGCTCGTCATCCACCCAAGTCCAGCCCCAGGGGCTGATCCAAACCCAGTGTCCATAGGTGTAAGGCGCCCATCCCGCAGCGACGCCGGAGGGAACCCACACATCGCCGTAGGGCTCTTCATTGCGCCAGGTTCCGTACTCATCCAGATCCTCGCTTCCAATCACGCCCGGAGCTACGTGCTGCGAGGAGGCGGAATGATCCTCGCGCTCATCGCGCACCTGGCACCAGTCATCGAAGCCGTCATAGGCCGGCGCGGGAGAAATGTCATGTTTCAGGGAAGTTCCAGCGGTAAAGCGCGCCTGTTCGCGGGCCTCCACCTTGACGGCTGGGCCGCTGCCCGTAGCTTCCCCTTCACCTTTCCACACGGTTGCTATGCTGGCATCCCCGTTCGGATCGACATCAAAACGGTACTCGCCGGTTTTCTGCACGGTGAACGCCATATTGGGCGTATCCACTTCGAAGACTTCGCCCTTGTCCAGACGTCGGACGTGCAAGTTGAGCGTTCCCTGATGCAATTCCACTTGGACGCTATTGTCGCCGACGTTGGTCAGCGTCAGACTGCTCTCACTGCCCAGGCGCAGAATGCCGTCACCTACGTTCAACTCGGCGCGGGAGTCTTTGTCAGCCCACACATTGTCCGAGTTGGTCAGCGGACGGTTCACCGCTCCCTCCACCCAATCGCCCGTCCCCTGCGGCTGAATCGAAACCGAGCCCGACGTGTATTGCAGACGAGCCACACGGCCCGGCGCGTCCGTTTGGGGGCCGGATTGTTCACCCAGCTGTGGCTGTGGTGGTTGAGCCTGGGGCGGTTGAGCCTGGGGCGTCTGAGCCTCCGGCGGAGGCTGTGGGGCCGGCGGTTGCTGCGCGGCCTGACTATCCGGCGCCTGAACCTGTTGCTGATCCTGCTGTTGATCCGGTGGCTGCTGGGTCTGATCCTGCGCCCAAGCTAGTGCGGCGGTCAAAGACAGCCCGAGTACCATTCCCCAAATAACGCCCTTCAGAGATTTCATGGTTAACTCCCCCGGTGAAAGGCCGCTTGCTGCCTCCCACCTGCCGGGCACCCCACGCTTGAGCGGTAGCGGAGTAATCCCAGCATTGTTTACTTCCATTCCTATAAACCCGTGCTTTCGCGGCAAGTTGCGCTGCCAGCATCACTTATGCCGGAGGCCGCCGGTTTCCCTCTACTTACTTTAGATGCACTGCGATTACTCCTCGGTTAACCCCTTTGTTTTCTTTATCTGAGATACGGCAGTATTTCCTTGAACCCGGCCGCCCCTGAAGACCGCAACAATTCGTAAATCATCATCTCGGTGGAGGAGATGATCGCCCCTGCCGCGCGCATCCGCTCCAGGCCAATTTTCCAGTTCCATTCGGTGCGTGAGCTTACCGCGTCCGACGCAACATGCACCAGGTAACCCTCGCGCAGAGCGCCCAGCGCCGTCTGCATTACACAGATGTGGCTCTCCATGCCGCACAGCAGCACCGTGTTGCGGTTGCCGGGCAGGCGCTTCAGCAGGGAGCAAAACACGTCGCTGCCAAAACAAGAGAACATTTGCTTGTCAATCGCCGGCGATTCGGGCAGCAGGGAACTGATCTCCGGCACGGTCGGACCAAGGCCTTTGGCGTACTGCGTCGTCATCAGAGCCGGAATCTTCAAGATGCCCGCCAGCCGGATCAGCAGTTTCGAGTTCCTGATCAGTTGTTCCTTCTGAAAGATCGGCGGCAAAAGCTTCTCTTGGATGTCGACCACGATCAGGGCGCACCGCTCGGCCTCCAATGGACGGCGCGCGATTTCCACGTATTCGTCAGTCGCCAGACCGGCAATGTTTGGGACACTTGCCATGCATCTATCTCCGCGTTTAGCGTGCAAGAAGATTCTAGCCCGCGGGGCAGGCTGGCAGAACGTCTAAATCGTTGTCCCGTGGAGGACTTTTGGCGGGATTGGACCCCTTCTTTGTTGACCCACGGCTGGCACATTCCCGGTTGTTTCTCTAGCCTCAACCCCGCTCCCCGCCTGGGTTTCAGCGGAACACAGAAGGGACACCACGACCGTGCCAGCTTCCCACACAACCGGGCCATTCCACAGGCCTTCGCTTCGCGTTAGCCTTGGACCTGCTGACGGAGCGTGAAAGCGGGTGACCATAGCCTTTTCGTGCTATGTCGAGCTTTCACCCCGGCAGCATACCCAACGGAGAGACACGAAGATGGAAATGCCTCAGGAAGACTTTTCACTGCGATGGGAGCTAGAGGACCTGGAAATGCTGGCCCAGAAGGGCGGGTTTGCCACCGGCGATGTTCTCGCCCTGCTCAGGATTATGAACGTCCACGAGGTCATGGAATACCTCGACGCTAAGATGTCGAACCGTCTGCAGTGACTGCCCCGGCCGTCGCCAGATGACCGAGACGGTCCGGCGCCGGCGGACTTCCGCACGGAAAACACCGCAACTCCGCACGACCTAAATCCCATTTTGAAAGTTGTCATTCCGAGGAGCGCAGCGACGAGGAAACGGCTGTTTGCCGGCCTTCGAGAAAAAGCAGATTTCTCCCCCTCGGCTTCGCTCGGGGCTCGGCCCTACAGGCCTCGGCGGAGACGCTCGAAATGACAAATCCTAGAGATCTTTCAACAAGACCCTAGGTCACCAGCGAGAGCGCGAACGTCAATCCCAGCCCCAGCACGGAGATGATGGTCTCACAGACCGACCATGACTTCATGGTATCGGCAACACTCATGTTGAAATATTCCTTCACCAGCCAAAAGCCCCCGTCGTTCACGTGGGAAAAAATAAGCGAGCCCGCGCCGGTGGCAAGCGCCAGCAGTTCGGGCCGGACTCCACCGGCGTGCAGGGCGATGGGCGCCACGATGCCGGCTGCAGTGGTCATGGCCACGGTGGCGGAGCCGGTGGCAAGGCGTACCAGCGCGGCCACCAGCCAAGCCAGAAACAGAATCGAGATGTGGGCATGGAGCGCCAGGGCGACGATTGCCTGGGAGACGCCGCTGTCCTGCAGAATGCGGCCGAATCCGCCGCCGGCACCGATGAGCAGCGTGATGGTGGCGGTGGGCGCCAGACAATCATTGGTGAACTTCAAAATCGTCTCGCGTTTGAAGCCGCGCATCTTTCCCAGGACTACGAAACTCACCAGCACTCCCGCCAGCAGTGAGATATCGGCGTCTCCCAAAAGATGAAGCGCGCTGTTGGCCACGGTTCCCGCCCGCAGAAGGGTGTCGGCCCAGCTGCCGGCCAGCATCAGGACCACGGGAAACAGGATTGTGGCCACGGTCAGGCCAAAGTTCGGCAAATCGCGGCCGGTGTTTTCTTCCACCAGTTGCGCGGCAATTGGGCTGAAAGCGTCAAGCTTGATGTAGGGCGCGATGAATCCCGCGTAGAGCGGCCCAGCCACCATGGCGGTGGGAACGCCGATCAGCAAAGCGTAGAGAATGGTGCGGCCGATGTCGGCGTTGAACGCGGTGACCGCCAGCAGCGCCGCGGGGTGTGGCGGCACCAGTCCGTGCACCACGGAAAGCCCGGCCACCATGGGCAGCCCGACCACAATCAGCGAGGTGCCGGTGCGCTTGGCGACGTTGAATGCAATCGGGATCAGCAACACGAAACCCACCTCAAAAAATACCGGCAGGCCGACCACGATGCCGATCAGCATCATCGCCCAAGGCACGCGTTTTTCGCCGAATACCTCGATGAGAGTGTTGGCGACGCGTTCGGCGCCGCCCGACTCCGCCATCATCTTGCCCAGCATGGTGCCGA
>Ga0209415_10016711_pt1 | contig 11754 bp, 5 predicted proteins | sample PeaSoiSIISIP2007_FD_187696 | JGI IMG/M metagenome (GOLD analysis project Ga0209415, IMG submission 187696) | Peat soil microbial communities from Weissenstadt, Germany - SII-SIP-2007 (SPAdes) (version 2) | ecosystem: Environmental > Terrestrial > Soil > Wetlands > Peat | place: Germany... | reverse complement strand
GGGTAATATCCACCGGCTTTCCGTCTGGGGCAGCCGGTTTGCTCCTCTGTCCAACTGGATGGTTGCCGGACGGCCCACGCGTTGGATGATGGAGAAACTGCTGGGCATCGACCGCAGGCGCGTCCTGCCGGCCTGGAAACGGCAGACCTTCGAGCGGTGGCTCGCCGGCAACCCGCCACGGAGTACTGCGGGCACTCGGGTAACGTTATTCAACGATACGTTCCTGAATCACTACGATCCCGAGATTGGCATCGCGGCCCTGGCGGTTCTGGAGAAGGGCGGATGCCAGGTCAGCGCGGTCCGGCCCGGCTGCTGCGGACGCCCGTTGATTTCGCAGGGCCTGCTGGCCGATGCCCGGGGGCAGGCCGCCCAAGTGGTGGAAGCGCTGTTCCCGATCGCCGGCCGCGGCGAGAAGATCCTGTTCTGCGAGCCGAGTTGTCTGTCCGTCCTCAAAGACGACGCACCGGCGCTCTTGCGGGGCGAACAGCGGAATAAGGCGCAGACGGTAGCGAACGCCTGCATGCTGTTCGATGAATTCGCGACGACCTTGGACCTGCCGCTCGAACCCGGACCCAAGCGGATTCTGGTGCACGGCCATTGTCACCAGAAGTCGCTGGGGCTGCTGCCGGCCACGATGTCGCTGCTCAGCCGCATTCCCTCGGCGCAGGTGGTGGATCTGGATGCCGGCTGTTGCGGCATGGCAGGATCGTTCGGCTATTACAAGGAGCATTACGAGATTTCCGAAGCCATCGCCAATCGACGCTTGCTGGCGGAGGCACAGAAGATGGGGCCCGGTGACGTGCTGGTGGCGCCCGGCACCTCCTGCCGTCATCAAGTGGCGGAACTGAACGGCGCGAAGGCGCAACACCCCGCGGTGCTGATCCGTGATCTCTTGCGGTAACGGTTAGGTTAAGCCGTCCACACCCCGTTCCCGCGCAAGGCAAGGTTCGCTACATGGCCCGCGTGGGCGGCGGCTATGCCGGTTTCAATCGGGGCGTTGGGCGTGTTGCGCGAGCGGACGCAGTCCAGGAAGTTCTTCATGTGATCCAGGCCGCCGTCGCGCGGGGATGTCTCTTTGAGCGTGGGCGTGGGGGTGGTGAAGGCTTCGCTATAGCGCGGAATTTCCGCGTACACCTCGAAGCCGTCGCGATGCAGCCGCATGGCCGCCTTGGTTCCGCGGAACATGATCCCGCCGCCTTCGATGTAGCCGAGCAGGGCGCTGTCGAACTCCACGATTGCCTTGGAATAGGCCAGCGCGGCGCTCATGGTGTCGGGCGTCTGGCGCTGTTGGAGCAGGGCCTTCACGCCGGTAGCGGTGGCGCGCGTCGGCCGGTCGTCGTCCATGTACCACTGCGCCACGTCCACCCAGTGGATGAAGAGGTCCGTCATGGCGCCGCCGCCGAAATCCCAGTACCAGCGCCAGTGCTCGTACTGGTCGGCATCGAAGGGACGATCCGTGGCCGAGCCGAGAAACCGCTTCCAGTCCAGCTTCGCCAGGTCGATCTCCGGACCGGCGGTCTGGTTCGCGACGTGGTTCTGATACCAATAGGTGCGGATCAGGGTGACCTGGCCGAGGGTGCCCGAAGCGATCAACTCCTTGGCATGAATGTAGTGCGCCCAACTGCGCTGCTGCGTTCCGGTCTGCACGACGCGCTTCGATTCGCGGACGGCGGCCAGGAGCGGCGCCTCTTCGGCGAGGGTGTGGGTGACCGGTTTTTCGCAGTACACATCTTTGCCGGCACGAACCGCGTCGGTGGTGATGGGCACGTGCCAATGGTCGGGCGTGGCGACGATTACGGCGTCCACATCCTGGCGGTCGAGCACTTCGCGGTGGTCCACATATTCGCGAACGCCGGACGCCAGGCCGCTCCTGGCCCGCGTACGGTGGGGCCCGTAGACATCGCAGACGGCTACGATTTCGGTTCCCTCGATCTGCCTGGCATTGCCCATCAGATACTGGCCTCGGCTGCCGGTGCCGATGGCGCCGATGCGAATGCGATCGTTGGCGCCGGAGACGCGGCTATACGAGGCGGCCGTGGCAATCGCGGCGCCGACGAAGCTCCGCCGGTTCGTGGTGAGGCTCGGGGAATGGCTGGACGGCACGGAAGAAGACCTCCTGGAGGTCCAGGGTAGCAGCAATCACCTGGTTCCGCTGGCGCGGCGTGTCCGCGGCCGCTCGGTCCAGTACACCTTGGTTTGCTCTTCCGAAACAATCTTCCAGAGCGGTGGCGAGCCGTCGTGGAGCAGCGCGAACGCCAGCCGTTCCTGTTCCTCGCCGGCAAAGACTTTGGGACCGTGGGTCTGCCAGTGTTTTGCGGAAGGTGGCGATGGCGCGGTCCGGCGGTACCGGGAGGATGGCTAACTCGGAGACGCGCAGAATCGACAGTTTTCCGAAGTGCTGGAAGGAGCGCAAGGCGGCCGGGCGTACCTGGGCGGCGTAACACGTGGCGATGAGGTCGGGATCTCCCGAGAGAATGGCATGTTGCCACCGCTCGATCGCCGCCTGTATACCTTGTTCCACAGCGGGCGAGACGGAAGGCGCGGGCATCGGCGAAGGTTTGGGAATTGCCGCCGATGGCGCCTGCGGTTGTGCCGTCGCCGGCTGCTGCTGGACCGGCGGCAATGCGGCCGGCGGGCCGACGGAGCGGTAACCGACTACCGCTCCTACCAGCGTGAGAGCTACCAGCGCCGCCACCCACCACCAGCTTCGGTCGGGGGCTTCTTCCGGTTCGAGGCGGCGGGGACGAGTGGCGGCAGGGATGGCAGGCCGGGGACATGCCGGGTGCAGAATTCCCTCGTCGAGAACGAAGATCTCCGCCTCAAACGCCTGGCTTGGGTTGGGCTTCAGCAGCACGAGCAACGATCCGGAATCCGCGAAGAATCGCCGCATCAGGTCTTCATCGCGCTCGTTCCAGGAGGCGTCCGGCCGCGATTGAGACCGGTAGAAACCGAGAACCGCCAGGCCGCTCTCTGCATGCCTCGCGGGAAGCGCGCGGAACCACTCGACGGATTCGGCGAGGCCTCGCAGATCCTGGTCCGAGAGAAGGTAGTAGCGGCCCAAGCGGTGCTCGCACGGGACCGGCTCGAAATCTTCGACCAGGACTTTGTCCGCGGAGTGCCGTCCGAGGAGGATGCCGCCGACTTCCGACCCGGATGCGTGAAGGATCTCCCAGTTGATTCCGTCTCTCACACGGCCTTCGAACTTCACTACCGGCTGGTTGGTCATGGTTTTTTCCGGAACTCGAAGCGAATTAACAGATCGCTATCCACGGGTGCGCCGTTCTGGCGCGCGGGCTCAAATCGCCACTGCGACAAGGCACTGGCCGAGGCGTCGGTGAGTTGGCTGTTGCCATCGGAAAACCTCACGTGCGCCACGGCGCCGCTGCGGTCGATCCGGGCCAGCAGCTCGACGCTGCCTTCGCTTGCAGGAACTTCCCCTTCGGGAAGGGCGGGAAGCGGGTGTGCCACGGGGTTTGCGGGTACAAATCCCTCGGTACTGCGAGGACCGGTAAATATTCGGCGAAGGGCGTGCCGGATGCCCGAGGACGGCGCCGGTTTGATGTAGGCTGTCACTCCTTCGGCGTGAAGGGCGGGTGCGGCAGGCGCCGCAGCCACGATTGCCGGAAGGGATGAGATGGAGGGTTTCTGCGCCGCCGGCGGCGGGTCCGGAAGCGAGGGAGCGGCCGGTGGCGCCGTGCGCGTGGGGAGTGGAATCTCCAGCCGGCGCGGGATCCTGGCCGCTGGAGTGGCCGCGGAGCGATCCCGCGAGTCCGAAAGCGAGGGATGATCCGGCGGCGCCTCCTCGGCGGCTGGCGGAGGCGGCGCAGGACGGGTGTCGGGCGGTGCTGCCGACGGCGGCGGCGTTGGCGCTGGCGGTGCGGGATTGGCGCGCGCGACGGCCGCGCCGCGGTACCGGCTCAGTGCTACCGCGCGGCCGACGTAAAAGGCCGCCAGCGGCAAGGCCAAGCTCAACATCGCCATCGCGGCGGGCCGCAACCAGGCGGGCGGGCCAGGGGCACGGAGAACCGGCTCGGGGAGCGCCGCGACCGGAAAGGCTTCCAAAGGGAACTCGAGGTAGCTCGAATGCCGCCGGATGTCGTCGTTCTCCCAAACGAAGACGGCGCCTCTGGCTGCGCCGGGCTCGTCGCGGCGAACCAGCAGGAAAATGGAAGCTGGGTGGCGGAAGAGGCGCTGGAACAGCTCGAAATCGCGCTGATCGAGGTAAAAGCCCCGCCGGCAGTGGCTGCGCCAGAGTCCCACCGGGACCAGGCCGCCGCTCCTGCGCCGGGACGAAAGGGCACTCCGGCGCCGCTCGAGCCGGCGGCTGTCGAGGCCGGACAGGGTGTAGTTCGGGCCGTATCGGTCTTCCAGGAGGAAGGGCTCGAACGCATCCACGAAGGTTCGGAATCCGGCGCCGTCAGCCTCTGTGCGGCCCAGTAAAATTCCACCGATTTCGAGTGGATCGGGCGTGGTGGCGCCCTCCAGGAGGCCGCGGAGTTGGGCCAGTACGGCTTTCGCGAGCACCACGCTCACATCGATGCCATCCACCTTCCAAAGGTAGGTGCGAGCTGCCGAAGGCGCTGGGACCCGTGGAAGCAAAATATCTCCTCTATCGCCGCAACTGTATGGTGAGACGCCGGACCGCCGAGGGGCGTTTCCTGCCGCGCTATCATGAGTAAATGACCAGCGCCCTTCCTCACGTGGTGGAAAATTCCGCCCAGGCCATCATGGACCTCGAGCGGGACTATCTGCTCCAGAATTATACCCGTTACCCACTCGCCCTGGCGCGCGGAAAAGGCTGCTACCTTTACGACCTGGAGGGCCGCCGCTACCTGGATCTCCTGGCCGGCATCGGCGTCAACGCGCTCGGCCACGCCCATCCGCGCATCCTCAAAGTGATCCGCGAGCAGGCCGGTCTGCTGATCCATTCGTCCAACCTCTACTACCACCAGTATCAGGGCCCGCTGGCCAAACGCCTGGTCGAGATCAGCGGGCTGGCGCGTGCCTTCTTCGCCAACACCGGCACGGAGGCGATCGAAGGGGCGCTCAAGATGGCACACTCGCACGGCCGCGCTATCCATCCCGAGAAGTTCGAGATCATCGCGCTCGAAAACTCGTTTCACGGCCGCACCCTGGGCGCCCTTTCCATCACCGGTCAGGCCAAGTACCGCCAGGATTTCGAGCCCCTGATTCCCGGCGTCAAATTCGTCCCGGCAAACGATATCCCGGCGCTGGAGGCCGCTTTCACCGAGCGCACGGCCGGCATGGTGGTGGAGTTGATCCAGGGCGAGGGCGGAATCTACCCGCTCACCCACGAATACGTCGTGAAAGCGCGAGAGCTGGCCGACCGCTTCAACGCCCTGCTGGTGGCCGACGAAACGCAATGCGGCGTAGGCCGGCCCGGCACTCACTTCGCCTACCAGCGCTCGCAACCCGTGATTCTGCCGGACGTGGTGGTGGCGGCCAAGCCCGTTGCCTGCGGCATTCCTCTCGGCTTCATCGTGGCCAATGAGAAGGCCGCGGCGGCCATCAAGCCCGGCATGCACGGCACCACCTTCGGAGGCGGCGCCCTGGCGTGCCGCGTGGCCCTGGAGTTCCTGGACATTCTCGAGGAGCTGCTGCCGGCGATTCAACGCGTAGGCGGCTACTTCCACGTGACGCTGAACGACCTGGCGCGCAAGCACGGTTTCGTGAAAGAGGTCCGCGGCTTCGGCCTCATGCTGGGCATGGAACTGACCATCCCCGGCAAGCAACTGGTCCTCGATGCCATAGCCGAGGGTCTGCTCATCAACTGCACCCATGACACGGTTCTGCGCTTCCTGCCGCCCTACATCGTGACCGAGAAAGAAGTCGACCAGGCAGTCAAGATCCTCGGCAAGCTCTTCACGAAGGTAAAGTAGTAGTTTGCCCCGGCATTTTGAACAGCCCGATCGACTCGCCATCGTGATCCCTGCCTATCGGCCGTCCGACGGCTTGGCCGACCTGGTTCGCACTCTTTCCGAACGGGCCGCGCCCGCGATCGTCATCGTGGATGACGGAAGCGGCCCGGAGTACCGCGATGTGTTTTCACGCGCAGCCGCCTTTCCCAACGTGCAACTGCTCCGGCACGCCGTGAACCTGGGAAAAGGCGCCGCTCTCAAGACTGCATTCAATCACGTACTGTGCACCTTTCCAGCCCTGGCCGGCATCGTTACCGCCGATGCCGACGGGCAGCATCACCCCGACGATATCCAGCGCGTTGCGGATCGCTTGATGGCGCAGCCGGAGTCGCTGATTCTGGGGAGCCGCAGCTTCGATCGGGATGTGCCGTTGCGCAGCCGCGTGGGCAATGTGGCGACGCGCGGCATCATGCATGGGCTGTTGGGCCAGAAGCTGACCGATACGCAGACCGGCCTGCGCGGCATCCCGGCGAGTTTTCTGCCCAAGCTGATGCGGCTCGAATCCACCGGTTACGAGTTTGAGCTGGAGATGCTCATCGCCGCCCACAAGCTCTCCATCTCCATCGTGGAAGTGCCCATCCGGACCATCTATGAAGCCGGCAACAAGTCTTCGCACTTCAACCCCATCATCGACTCGATGAAGATTTACTTCGTCCTGCTGCGTTTTGGCTCGGTGTCGGTGATGAGCGGACTGTTGGACAGCCTGGTCTATATCCTCGTCTGGAGCCGCACTCAGAATGCACTCACATCCCAGGTGCTGGGGCGCCTGGTCTCGGTGTGTTTCAACTATTCGATGGTGCGAAACTCGGTGTTTTACTCGCACCAGCGTCACAAGACCGTACTGCCGAAGTATCTTCTCCTGGTGCTGGTCAGCGGCACGGCCTCCTACGGGGGCATCCATTTTCTGCACGAAAGGCTCGGCGTCAATCCCATCCCCGCAAAACTGCTGGTCGAGACGGTTCTCTTCTTCGTCAATTTCGCGGTTCAGCGGCTCTTCATTTTCAAGCCGCACGGATCTGCCGGCGAACAGCGGACGGCGCCATATCTCGTCTTTCCCAGTGTGGTGGCCGTGGTGTTCGTCGCGCTCCTGGGGGTTGAAATCTACGGTTTCGCCACCAACCACCTGTTTGCCCAGGAAATCTGGGAGCCGATAGGACTCAGGCGCTTCATCCGGTTCGGGGGAGCCTACGTCGCGTTGGCCGTGCCCCTTCTTCTGATGGTTCCCTGGACCTTCGCCACGTTGGTCGCGGCGCTTGTGCTGATTCTCACCGCCGTATCCGTGGGCCTGCAGCCGCTGCTGGCGGCGGGCTTTTTCCTGATCTCGTCGAGCGCGCTGGGCTCCAGGCTTCTCGGGCGAAGCTTGATCGCAAGACAGCGTGAGTCCGACTCCCTCACCGTAAAGGTTTGCGCCACTCTCCTGGGCGCCGGTGTGTATGTCTTCCTGATGACTTTAACGGCCAGGTTACCAGTGAATTATCCGGCAGTCTGGGGCGTCTTACTGGCCATTCCCGTTGTCCTGGATCTCCGCGGTGTATGGAGCCGGCTCACTTACTGGACTTACCGGCTGCGGAGCCTCGAACTGCGCTCCGGTTGGGAGCGTGCCGCTTGCGCGCTCCTGGTCTTCCTGTTGTTGGCGCACTGGCTGGTGGCACTCAAGCCCGAAACCAGCGCCGATGGCCTGTCCATGCACCTGGCCGTGTGCACGGACATCGCCGCCCACCATAAGATTACTTATCAGCCCAGCCTCTTCCTCTGGGCGGTTATGCCGATGGGCGGCGATTGGGCGTACTCCATCCTCTATCTTCTAGGCGGCGAGTATGCGCCCAAGATCTTCAATTTCGCCATGCTCCTGGCGGTGGTGACTCTGCTGTACACCACATCGCGCCGCTGGGTTTCGCCCGCCGCGAGTTTCCTGCTGGCTGCATCGTTTGCGGCTACTCCGGTGGTCCAGTTTGTTACCGGCTCCCTGTTTGTGGAGAATTTCCTGGTCGCCATGGTCTTTGGCCTCATAGCCGCCATCTGGCGTTTCGGAGAGACGGGAGAGAGAAGACTCCTGTATCTTGCCACGGCGCTCGGCGGCGCCGCTGTCACTACCAAGTATGGGGCACTGGTGTTCCTCGGTCTCGCGCTGCCGTTCCTCATTCGAGAGATTGTCCGCCATTGGAAGTCACTTGGTCCGAGGCCGTTGGCGGTGTGCGCCTTCAGCCTGCTGGTCCTGTTGACCACTGCGCTGCCCACTTACGCGATCGCTTATCGGATGACCGGTAACCCGATCTTCCCGTTTCTCAATTCGAAGATCCATTCCCCTCTCCTGGATCCCGCGGTGGAGCTTGTCGACGTCCGCTTCCGAATCCCGACCGATTGGTACAGCCTGTACTCCCTGACCTTTCACACCAGCCGCTCCTACGAAGGTCAGGAAGGCACCTTTGGCTTTCAGTATCTGATCGTAGTGCCGCTCGTTCTCCTCGGCCTCCTGGTGGTCAAGAGCCGCCCCGCACGGAGCGCCGGGGTACTCGCGCTGGGCGCCGGCTTCATCATCATGAAGGCGACACCGAACGTGCGATACCTCTATACCACGATGCCGCTGCTGCTGGCCTCCTTTGCGGGGCTGTTAGGCTGGACGAGGATCAACCAGCGCTGGCTCTACCGCGGCTTGATCGCCTGGCTCTTCGCCTGCACGGCTTTGAACACTTACTTTATTGCAGGATCGAGCTATTACCACAAGGAGTTCTGCCTGCGCCTGCCTTTCTCCCGCGAGGAACGGGAGCGTTACAAGCGCGAGGCGGCTCCCATTCGCGAAGTGGTCGAATGGTATGACCGCCGGCATTCGAATTCCGCCGTGTTGCTCGCCGATGATACGGCGATTGCGGGTTTAACGAGTCCTGTCTACGAAAATAACTGGCATCAGCACACCACCATGACTGCGCTTCGCGGCGCCGCCACCTTGCCCGGCATGCTCCGGCTCATGCACCGGTGGAAAGTGGACTACTTCATTGCCCATACTTCGCCGTCCGACACTGAGGTTCAGCCGGAACCGCTGAGGGACCTGCTGGAGATGTGCACGGCGCCGGAGTACGAGTATGGCGGTGTCTACGTGGCCCGCCTGCAACCGAACTGCGTCGCACTGCAGCAACATCCCCCAATCCAGGTTTGGCGCGGCTTCTACGACGATTTCGACCCAGCGCTCGGGTTCCACGGCGACTGGGTAAGAGACCGGCATTTCGAGGCTTCCGACCTGCACACTATCAGCTATTCCGACGTCCCCGGTGCGGAGGTGTCCATCGCTTTCGAAGGCCGGGCACTGACATATGTGTTTACGAAGGCGCCGAATCGGGGCCTGGCAACTGTCCGGATCGACGGCGTTCTCAAAGACCCCATCGATCTGTATTCTCCTGTCATCGAGTGGCAGACGCGCCAGGAGTTTTGCTGCCTCGCTTCCGGCCGCCATCTGGCCGTGATCTCAGTCAGCGGCGGGAAAAATCCCAAGTCTTCCGGGCTGTTTATCGACGTAGACTCCTTTGTCGTGCAGTGACAGGTCCGGACCAGCACTTCTGTGTTAGAGCGGAGAGACAGACTTCCTCGACTCTGCGCCAGCGTTCCGGAGTCATCGTTTGATGCCGGCCTGCCAGTTGAGCACTACCGTGATCGGCTGCGGCGCACCCGCCTCCTCGTTCCGAACCACCAGGAGGAACTTCTGGCCATCCGCCGAGACGTCGAACACCGGATCGGGACGGGAGCGGGGCGCGTCAAAGAGAAGCTTCGGATTTCCCGCTTCCAATCTCCCGGCGTTTGTTTTCACGTCAACGGACATCATCTTGGATCTTTCCCGATAGAACAACTCCCGGCCATCCGCGCGCCATGCGGGCCGCCAGCCGCCCGAGGTGGAGATCTGCCATTTCCCTCCCTTCGGCGGGAAATCCTGGACATAGACCTCATTCTTGCCGGTCTCCCATCCCATGTAGGCGATCCATTTCCCATCCGGAGACACTCGGCCCCCCCCGTTGTAAAACGGGCCGGTCACAACGGGAAATGGCTTCCCGCCGCCGGACGCAGGCGCCGCCCAGATCTCAAACGGTTTTCCAGAACCCCGCGCCGTAAGAATCAGGTACTGGCCATCGGCAGTCCACTGCGACAAAATGGCATTACGGTCCAATTGCGCCGCCAGTTCCTCCTTGCCGGCGCCGTTGGCAAGCACCCGGTGGACAACCTCACGCGGGTCAGCAAACCGGAACGCAATCTGCCGGCCGTCCGGCGACCAACTGGGGTTAGAGTGGTCGCCCCCGCTAAACGTCAGCCGCGAATTGGTTCCCCGAACCAGATCGAACACCCAGATATCCCATTGGATAGCCGTTTTCATGGAGACTGCCACGGCATGGCCGTCCGGCGACAGAGCCGGGTCCCAATATTCGCCAGCAGGTCCAACATCTCCCAAAGGGCTCCCCGTCCGGTCAAACCATCGAAGCCGCCATGCTCCTTCCGACCGGTATGCCAGCACGCCGGCCGAAGCCGAAAAGGCAGCCCAACCGCCGTAATCACGCACCTGCTCGGCTACAAGCTGCACCGCCTGGCCTTTCAGCTCCATCCGGCGGTTATCGAAAGGCTGGGCCATGAGCGCGCCATCCCGGACGAAAACCAGGTAGCCGGTGCTCGGCTCCACCGAGGGCGCGTACACTACCTGCAAACTGCTGGCGACCAAGGGCTTGGAACTCTGTTGCTCGGGTTTGGCGTCCACCGAGCCGAGATAAATGGCGCTCTTCTTCAGGTCCGGCGAGTAACGAGTGTAGACGAAATGCCGCCCATCCGGCAGGAAGGAGGCGCCGAAATGGCTAGTTTCCTGGCGCGTGGGATCCAGCGCAGTGACGGGAACCGGAACGCCCCCGGAGGCAGGCACCCGGAATAAGCCGACCAGCGTGTCGGAGAAGACGATCACGTCGTCCTGGTTCCAGGCGCCCCCTCCCCAATCGCCGGTGGGGCCTGCCTGGTATTGCTCGCGAAAGTCTGCCACGGTCTGTGGGGGGCCACCAGTCGCCTCGATCTTCTTGAGCTTGCCCCCGAATACATATGCGATGAAGCGGCTGTCCGGGGACCAGAAGGGTACGTCAACGCCAGCCGTTAAATCGCGCGATTCTCCCGACTCCAAAGAATGAACCCACAGCCGGCCTCCCGCGTTGAAGGCCAGCTTGCGGCCATCGGGCGACAGGCTGGGAGCCGACGTGGCGTTTTCCGGCCCGACCGCGATCTGGAAGCGCATCGGCGCCGCTGGAGCTTGCGGCTTCTCGCGCGGGTGAACGATGAGCGTTGCGGCGAGCGCGGCGGCGAGCAAACCAGCGGCAAGCCATCCGGCTCCGACGCGCCTACGCGGGCGCGCCTGCGGCGCAACTTCCGCCGTCCACTCCAGCGCCGTCTTCAAATCCCTCGCCGATTGCCAGCGCTCGTCCGGGTCTTTCGCCAGGCAGCGGCGCAGGACGCGCTGCAATCCCGCTGGCCCGATCTCTTCCAGGTTCGGCGGGTCCCGGTCCAGGATCGCCGCGATCACGCTGGCCGAGTTCTCCGCCTCGAACGCCCGCCGCCCCGTCAGCATTTCGTACAGCACCAGCCCGAACGAGAATATGTCGCTGCGCGCGTCCGTCTCCTTCCCCTGCACCTGCTCCGGCGACATGTAATGCAGCGTGCCCAGGATCGCCCCGCGCTCGCTCGCCGCCTCCGTCTCTGCGCCGGCCACCGCCGTCTGCATCTTCGCCAGCCCGAAATCCAGCACCTTCACCCCGGATTTCGTCACCAGGATGTTGGCCGGCTTCAGGTCGCGATGCACAAT
>Ga0209415_10016710_pt1 | contig 11756 bp, 9 predicted proteins | sample PeaSoiSIISIP2007_FD_187696 | JGI IMG/M metagenome (GOLD analysis project Ga0209415, IMG submission 187696) | Peat soil microbial communities from Weissenstadt, Germany - SII-SIP-2007 (SPAdes) (version 2) | ecosystem: Environmental > Terrestrial > Soil > Wetlands > Peat | place: Germany... | reverse complement strand
TGGCGGTATCCGAACCTGGGATTGCCCGAGGAAACCCGCGAGGGTGTGTTCCGGGTGCTGGGGTTCCCGATCGGCGAACCGCCGGTGGATCCGTTCCGTCCAGCCCCGGCAAGCGGAGCCACGGCGGCGGCACCCTGTTGGCCGGTCGCGGCGGTTGCCACCGGGCCGCCCTGAACGCTTCGTCCGCACGATCAGAGCCTGACGCACGGGGCCAGAGCATGGCTGGCCCCGCCGTTCCGATTCGTGCCGTTGCCGCGCCGGGGCGGTCATCGGTTGTTGCCTGCGTCGGGTTGCAGTCCGGCTGGAACGGGGGCGCGGTCAATGAATGGAACCACACTCCGCCCGCGAGGATGCCCGGTCGCTCAGGCCGCCGGCGCCACTTGCTCCGCAACGTGCCGTCTGTCACGCAACGTGCCATCATCTCCTGCACAGTGAAACGAGACGCCAGCGAGACGCGATCGGCCGCCCTCACCCATCACGCGGCGCAGTCTCCTGTACAGCGAAACGAGACGCCAACGAGATACAACCGGATTCTTTCTCATTATTGTGCCGTAATCTCATACACAGCGATACGAGACGTCGGAGAGACGCCTCTGCCCCTGCCCGCAGTGGCTTGGCGATGAAGCCCAACCATACCCCACCCACAGCGCCGCCAGCGCAATCCCGGCCCGCCCGGTCCTCTCTGCCTGCAGCTACCTCAACAAGCACCCGACAGGGCCGAAGCAGCCGATCGCGTTGCAACCTTGGGGGACCAGACTTGGATGTCGCCGGCGGACCAGTCTTGGACGCCGGTTGTCAGCTCCGGGAAAGCCAGAACCCGTGTACCAGAAAGCGGCCACGTCAGCCTCTGTTCCGCGGCGTATGGAGACAGGACCATGCACCAGAAAGCGCGCTCCGACCGGTGGTCCGCGAGATGCGCCAGGAAGAACCCGATGCACCAGAACAGCCATGGCGGGCGGCACCCGGCGCGCCGGCCGCCTCCGCGCCGGTCGCAACGGACGGTGCCGCGACGAAACCCCATGCACCAGACCGCGTCCGGCCCGCCCCGCTTTCGGCCGCCGACCCTGTGCGTCGCGTGACGACAAAAGCCCATGCACCAGAGCAGACGTGCGGTGCTGGTGGCCGGGCGGGCCTCGGCGCGGGGCTGATCGCGGCGAAACCCCATGCACCACAAACCGGGCCGCCCGGCGCCGGCTGGTCATCCGGGCTGTCGGCACGGAGCAGGTTCCGGCATTTGCTCCTGGCGGGCACGGCGGCACCGGGTTTCCGGCACGTCGCGGCTTCACTTACGGCGGGGACGCGCCGATCGTGATGCAGGCGGGGCCAGAGCAGGGGCGCACCGGCGCCCGGCCGGGCGGGATGACGCGGTATAGCGTCATGGCGGGCGGGGGGCCGGGGGCTGACCCTGCGCAGGCCGGGTGGAGGGCCTGCCGACCTGATCACCATCACCCTCGGCGCTACGCGCCGTCGCGTCGATCCGCTTCGCGGCCTCGGTCCGCTTTGCGGCCCAAGCCCGCGCACAGCGCGGGAGAGGTTATTCTAATCGAACGTCCGCCGCAGGCGGGGCAGCACTTGCTCGCCATAAAGTTTCAGGAACCGCGCCTGGTCAGGACCGGGCGCGTGGAACACCAGGTGGCGGAAGCCGAGTTCCACATAGGGGCGGATCTTCTCGACATGCTCCTCGGGGTCGGTGGAAACGATCCAGCGGCTCGCCGCCCTCTCCACCGGCAGCGCGGCGGACAGCTTCTCCATCTCGCGCGGATCTTCCACCGACACTTTTTCTTCTGGGGTCAGCGCCAGCGCGGCCCAGTGGCGGGTGTCCTGCCTGGCCTGCTCGCGATCGGTGTCGAACGACACCTTCATCTCGATCATGCGGTCATAGTCCGGCTTCGGTGCGGCGGCTGCCTTGATGCCCTCGGCGACGTTCGGCAGCAGCGTCTCGGTATAGAGGTCCCATTTCTTGCCGCTGGTGCAGATGAAGCCGTCGGCACTGCGGCCAGCATACTTCGCCACCTGCGGCCCTGCGGCGGCGACATAGATCGGCACGGGGTGCGCTGGCTTGTCGTAGATCGTTGCATTTTCGGTGCGGTAGTACTGGCCCTCGAAGCTGACATGGTCCTCGCTCCACAGCTTGCGGATCAAGGAGATCGCCTCGCGCAGCCGGGCGAAGCGCTCCTTGGTTTCGGGCCATTTCATGCCGATCGCCGGCACCTCGTTCAGCGACTCGCCGGTGCCGACGCCCAGCACCACGCGGCCGGGGAACATCACACCCAGGGTGCCGAACACCTGCGCTACGATCGAAGGATGATAGCGGAAGGTTGGCGTCAGCACGCTGGTGCCGATCACGGCCCGCTGGGTGCGGGCGCCGAGCGCGCCGAGCCAGGCCAGTGCCGAGGGTGCGTGGCCGTCGGTATGCTTCCACGGCTGGAAGTGGTCGCTCACGAATACCGAATCGAATCCCACCTGTTCTGCCAGACAGGAAAACTCCAGCAACGCGGTCGGGCCGAATTGCTCCGCCGACGCCTTGTATCCAAGTTTGAGCACGAAGGACCTCCGCTGCTGACTGCGCCAGAACGCTACTGCGGCCGGCGGGGCGCGGCAATCCGGGCACGGGGCAATCGGCTGAGCGTTGGGACGGCCAGGGACTTTGCCACTGGCCTTCTCTCGGTCTACCGGATTGCCCCAAGCCGCACCGCGATGCTGCGGGCATGCGCCTGCAGCCCCTCCGCCTCGGCCAGAGCCACCGCCGCCGGCCCGACGCGGCCGAGTGCCGCCGCGTCCGCCGCGACGAACGTCGTGCGCTTCAGAAAGTCGAACACCGACAGGCCGGAGGCGAACCGCGCGGTGCGCCCGGTGGGCAGCACGTGGTTGGGGCCAGCGACATAATCGCCCACCGCCTCCGGGCACCACGCGCCGAGGAACACCGCACCGGCGTGACGAATGCGTTGAAACACCGATTCGGGGTCAGGCAGCATGATTTCCAAATGCTCTGGCGCGAGGCGATTGACCAGGTCGGTCGCCTCCTCCCAGTCGTGCACCAGGATGATTGCGCCGTGCGCCTGCCAGCTTGCGCCGGCGATGGCGGCGCGCGGCAAAGTGGGAAGCTCGGCCCCGACCGCAGCGGCCACAGCGTCGGCGAACCGGGCGTCGTCGGTGATCAGGATGGCCTGGGCCGCCTCGTCGTGTTCCGCTTGGGCAAGCAAATCGAGGGCGACGCGTCGCGGGTCGTTGGCGGCGCCGGCGAGAATGACGACCTCGGACGGGCCGGCTATCGAGTCGATACCGACATGGCCAAACACCTGGCGCTTGGCCTCTGCGACATAGGCGTTGCCCGGGCCAACGATGCGGTCCACCGGGGCGATGCTGGCGGTGCCATAGGCCAGCGCCGCCACTGCCTGGGCGCCGCCGACACGGTAGATCTCCGCCACTCCGGCGCGGCGCGCGGCGGCCAGCACCAGCGGGTTCAGCACGCCGTCCGGGGTGGGCACGCACATGGCAATGCGCCCGACACCGGCGACTCGCGCGGGGATGGCGTTCATCAGCACCGAGGACGGATACGCCGCCTTGCCGCCCGGCACATAAAGGCCGACCGCGTCCAGCGGGTTCCAACGCAGGCCCAGCGTCAGGCCGGCCTCGTCAGTGAAGCGCAGGTCGGCGGGGAGCTGGGCGCGGTGGAACGCCTCGATGCGCGTGGCGGCGAGGTCGAGCGCAGCGGCGAGGTCGGCCGGAATGGCGGCGACGGCAGCGTCGATTTCTTCCGCCGTAATGCGCAGACGGTCGGCGGTCAGGGACAGGCGGTCGAAGCGCACGGTGTAGTCGAGCAATGCCACGTCGCCACGGGTGCGGATGGCGGCGATGATGGCGGCGACCGCCTGGCCCACGTCTTCGGTGGTCTCGCGCGCCTGGGCGAGCAGCGCGGCGAAGACGGCGGGGAAAGCGGGGTCGGCGGTGGTCAGACGGATCATGCGGTTACCCGATGAAGGAAGGCCAGTTGCCGGCATCGACCCGCGGAGCGGGCGTGACCCGGTAGCATCCTCGGTAGCCCGGGGTCCGCATTACGAGGAGGCGGCGGCCGGATTGGTACTGCGAATGGACCTTAATGATGACGGCCGCGCCAGGCCACCCACGCAACCGGAACATGGCGTCGTGCTGGCATGGTGCCTCTGCCGCTGCGACCACACCGCATGGACGTCTCGTTTCGCTGGCAGGAGACGATGGCGCATGAGATTGAGAGAGGGTTGCGCCGGTGGTTTGCCATGCGGTGAGCGCGGGTAGCTTTCGCAGCAATGCAGACCATTTGACACGGAGGCCAAGAACGAGGGCCATAGGAACGGAGCGGCCGGGTCAATAGAGGATAGACGGCAAGTAGGCACCCGCTGGCTCGTTATAGAGTCCAATGCTCATCAGCGTCATTTGCTGCACCAACCTCAAACCGTTGGCGAGGCACCACGAAAAGACCTGGTAATTCCGCGTCGGGAGCAGGAAACCGGGGCCAGGGAATTCCGGCGCGGCATCGATCAGGGCCATCACGTCCTGATTGGTCCTGGCAACCGTATGACCGAAAAAGCCGACGAACGTTGCATATCCCGTGATCCGTCCAAGATGCTCGACGACTTTCGCGGTCTTCTGTTCGACGGCATCATTGAGTTCTCCGCCGCGATCAAATCCGTGGATCTCCCGGCACAGGGCGTTGCACGTATCGACATCGGCAAGTTGTGCCGGGCGAACATCGTATCCCGCAAAGCCAAGCTTCGGTGGTGGGCCTTGAATGACGGACAGCGGCTCGCGGGTCTGAAATCCGAGCATCGTATAAAGGCAAAGCGAGCGGTTGTGGTAGCTCGCCTGGACCAGGCGTACGCCAGCCGCCTGCCGGGCTACCGCACGGTTGAGCACGTCCTGCATCAGCCCTCGGCCGACGCCCTGGTTCTGCACGGCCGGATCGACCGAAACAGGACCGATACCCAGGATCGGCGAACGCTCATCCATGAAATTGCTGCCGACAATCTTACCCTCTCTCTCGTCAACCACATCGTAGAAGCCGGGATGTCCGATCAGCATGCGGAGGAAGCCGACAGCAACCTCGACGGATGGGATGTCCCGCGCGAAACCGTGGGCGTCGCTGAGCGCACGGAAAGCTTCATAGCAAATCCGGCCGCACTCAGGCGCGTCTTCCGGAGTGGCACGGCGCAGTGTATTGTTCATCGGAACGCCTCTCTGTTCAGGTTCAACGCAGGCGATGGCTGCGAAAAGCGGGCGAGAGCTGACTACGACACGAAGATGAGCAGTCCGATAGCAATTCAGAACGGTGATGACTACGGGATGAAGACGCTCCCACCCACGGTCTCTTCGCGTTTTTTGATGGTATACTCGGTTCCGATCGCCTGCCGCCATCCTGACCGGCGCCACGCTGGACGGCCACGCGCAGATGGAACGGGCATGCGGCACGCCGGCAAAGCTGCCTTCCGACTTGCCGCCGGACTTCACCCTCAAGCCCCACCCGCCCCAATAGGTTGCATGCCGGTTCAACCCGCAGTAGCCGTCAGTGTCGGGCATATTGAAAATGGAGTGAAGGCCGATGGTTTATTCCCCGCCATCGGTGCGGACGCGTTGCGAGCACCCCAAATCCTTGTCAAAATTTAACGAGCAGCGCCTGATCAGCCGGTCCGTTCATATGGGATGAGCGGCCGTTCAAGCGGGCGGCACACGCATAACGGCGAGCCCGTGCGGGAGACCGCCCCGGAAAGCCTTGCAAAAACGCTACCAAAATGGCCAAACTCATCCACAGAAAGCCGGACTTGGCCGGGTGCGGAGCGACGGGCAATACATCCTCTTCGAAAGGAGAAGACCATGCAACGCAGGACCCTACATACGCAGAGGTCTGATGCAGATGGAAAGACAGGAAAGTGCTCAGGCAAGCGGCGAAACTTATTGGAATTCGTCTTTTCCCCCACACGACCAGCGGACGCAAAGAGTCCGCTTCGTTGGATCGCGGCCAACGCGCTCTTGCTCGCCTGTCTGGAGGGGCTGCTCCCCGGCTCCGCGAGAGCCGCGGCAATAAGTTCAGCCGGCGGTTTCGAGACAACCGGTTTGGTCCGGGGAGCGATACCAGCCGCCGGCGTTACCGCGGATGCCTGCGCTTACGCCACCGTAGTAAATGAAAATGCCTTCGCTGGTAGTGTGGTGCTCCATCAGACGACGAACCGGGGTGTGACGACCATGACAACACTGACACCGGAGGATGATTGCGACTTCACCGTCAGACGCGTGAACTTTGTCGGTATCGGGGACACCGATAGAGCCAAGCTGTCGGTGGGCATTGTCTCCCGGTCGATCGCCGTGACCAACACTGCGCGGAATGCGGCAGGAGATATGGCACAGGGTACTGCGGCATGGACCGCAACCGTACCGGGGTCAACCTTAAGAGCCACAGCGGATGTCAATCCCGCGAGAACAGGAACGGCGGCAGGGTACGCAGACGATCCCTATACCGTCACTGCCGGCTCGTATCCGTACTCGGTAACCATCGACAGCCTTCAGTTGCAGGATGTTCCCGGTGGCACGGTTATCGCTGAATTCGACGCCAAATCGAATGCGGCCACGAACGGCACGTTGTGGGATCTGCTAGTGGAGATCGACCCCGAGGATACCCTGAGCGTGACGTTCACAAGCTTTAGTCCGTTAGGGCTTGGTATGAGCGATATGAGCGTCGGCGATGCGTTTGAAACCGCATTGGATACGTCAATCCCTTATCAGGCCACCCTCGCCTCGCCTTTCACGCTGTTCACAACCACGTTGAGCTCTAACACGAACTTTACCTATCAGGACGCTGTCGGTACACTCGCCACCATTCCGGAACCACCGGGTTGGGCGGCGTCCCTGCTGTTTGGAAGCGGCCTTATTGTCCTGACGCGGAGGCGTTCACGGGGCGTGGGGACCGCGCCACGCGGGCCGTTTCCGGACGAGATTCTGGGACAGTCAAGGTATTGACGCTGCTTGCTGCCCCGAGTTGTCCGGGAAACGATCCAGACTGTGTGAAGACTCGTCACAGCACCGGTGCCCCGCAATGTTGATTGGGACCCGGCCAGCGAACGGCAATGATAATTTCCCGGAATGGCCGGAAGGCGCATCGATGTTGCGCCAGTCAGACTGGCAACCGAGTTTTCATACGGTCCGGATTATGTTCAGGACAAATGCGCCACCAGCGCCCCGGCGGTTGCAACCGACGGCCGCGGTCCCGGTCATGCCGCACCATACCCAGACACTCTTCATATCCGAGCGAGCGGGGCCGCATATCCGAGCGAGCGGGGCCGCTCGACGTTCTAACGGCGATATGGGGACGGCCGGGCCGCTTTCGCGCTGTTGGTCGTAACGTTGTGGCGCCGGTTACCGCGGCTCCAGCCGCAACGTCGTCGGCAGCACCTCGGCGCGGACCATCGGTTCCGCATAGGGGCTGGAGCGGTATTTCGCCAAGTACTGCCGGCTGGCACGCTCAACCGACTCAGCATCCGCGGCGGGAATCGCCTGCACCGGCACGCTTCGGCCAGCGAACTCCAGCGTCGCCGGTCCACCCTGGGCGAGGTCCCTGTACCAGCGGCCCTTTGCGCCCTTCACCGAACGAACGAACACCGTGTCATCGTCCACGACGATCCAGATGACCACCGCACCGCCCGCGTGCTTCTCCGTGCGGATCGCCACTTCCTTGAGACCGCCCAGCGCACGCAGAGTGGCCGCATCGAACGTCGACATCTTCTGTCTCCCTCACCCGGTGAAATCCCTCCGTCCGGAACGGCGCGGTTCAGCCCCCGATTCACCCCCCCTGCCCCAGCGCCGTGCGGAATCGGGCGATCCAGGCGCCGATCGCCTCCGGCTGCGTCTTCAGCGCGGTGCGGTTGACGATCAGCCGGCTGGTGATCGGCGCGATCACCTCGGTCTCCACCAGCCCGTTCGCCTTCAGCGTCGAGCCGGTCTGCACCAGATCGACGATCAGGCGCGCCAGCCCCATGCCCGGCGCCAGCTCCATCGCACCGTTCAGGTGCACCACCTCGGCATGCACCCCGCGGCTGGCGAAATGGCGGCGAGCGATGTTGGGGTATTTCGTCGCCACCCGCACCCGCGACCAGCGTGACGGATCGTCGCTACCCGCGGTGTCCGCCGGCTCGGCGACCGATACCCGGCAGCGGCCGATGCCCAGGTCCAGCGGAGCGTAGATTTCCGGATAGTCGAATTCCATCAGAACGTCAGCGCCGCAGATGCCGAGGTGCGCCGCGCCGAACGCGACGAAGGTGGCGACGTCGAACGGCCGCACGCGGATCACGTCGAGGCCGGGATCGTCGGTGGGAAAGCGCAACCGGCGGCTCTCCTCGTCGGCGTAGTCGGGCGCCGGATGCACGCCGGCGCGGCCGAGCACCTGGCCAGCCTCGGCGAGAATCCGCCCTTTCGGCAGCGCCATCACCAGCGGCCCGGTCAGTTCCGGTTCCAGGGCCGAGGCGGGATAGGGTGCGGTCATGCATTCTCCGGCGGCAGAGTGCGCGGGCGTCTACACCAGTCGGGGGCCGGCCGGAAGGTGACCCAGCACCGCAGCTACCAGGTCCTCGACCGTGCCGGCTGAATCAAGCCGTAGCACCGGGCAGGTCCGCTCGGCGAGCCACTGCTCGTGCGCCGCCAGGCTGCGATGCTCCGGCCCGGCGGTGTCATAGCTTTCCGCCCAGTCCAGGAACGCATGGCTTGCCCCCTCCATGTCGCCGCCCGGCGCGATGCGATCGCCGTAACGCACGGCCTCGCGCCGGCACAGACGCGCCATGCGCAACGCCGGATCGAGCCGCAGGAAAACCACCAGCTCGTATAGCGCATCCAGCGGTGTCCCCCATTTGAGCGCCGAACCCGACAGCACCCAGTTCGGACCGGCAAGCCGCGGCAGCAGCAGAGCCAGCCGAGCCGCCGTGGGGCGGCGCGTGGTGTAGGGCGGATCGGTCGGCAGCCAGAAATAGGCGTCAGTGTCCTCGTGCGGACAGCCAAGCCTGGCGGCGAGCGCCGCGCCAAGGGTCGTGGTGCCGGCACCGGACGCGCCGAGGACGTGGATGCGGGCCATGTTTACTACGAACTCCAGAGCCAACGACACGCCGATCCAAGGCCCGACAACGGTTTGGTTCCCAACATCATATAATGACTTCGAGGCGCGAACCGCCGGCGCAGTACGACGCGCCAGGCGATGCAGCATTTCCCGGCCCAACCCCAGATTGCGTCGTGTCATTGCGCATCGCAAGGGCAGCCGGATTTGCGCGGTGTCGCACTGCTGTCGCGAATTGTCCGGTGACACTGGGTGGACAAGCCGTCAGTCACGCGTTCGTGTGTCGGAGAATTTTACGGATGCCGTCCTCACAAGCTCTGCGATCAAATGCCCGGTCACGGAAGCGTGACGTTACAACTCATAAAAACTTCCAGAATTTTATTCGCGGCAATAACCAGGTTTCGTTGGCGCTGTGCCGATTGCGCGAGATTACGTCGCACAGAGTTCTATTCTGCGAAAAGCGGCGAATTTTTTGGGTGCCGCCGCCGGTGAAGGCCACACAATGCACCGAATAAATAAAGATACATTCCTTAGTAACGTGCGGATTCGCATGACCAGACCGTCACGCGCTCTCAAGAGCGTGAGGCATTTGATGTACGATTCCATCAGTTCAAAGTGCTGTTGTAATGCTGACTTTACATCGTTACTGTATAGAAATTGATAACTTACTGATTTCCCAGCATTCTGCTTCTGGCACGGTTTGTGCTGTGCCTTCAGAGGGGTGCCTGGGTGGCCGGCTCGGCCGCGCGGGGGGACCTGGCAAACAAAAGACCAAGGAAGCTGTCATGGGACTGTCATCACGAACGAAGCGCCGGCAGGGTTTGATCAATCGTCAGCCGCCGTGATCGCCAGGTCTGGAGGCCGTTGCAGGCCTCTCTGCTGCCCGAAGTGCTGGCTTACCGCTCTTGCGAGGCGGACCGTTCGGCCATCGCCGCCGGTTGCGACCTGTCAAGAATAAACTCAACGGAGGAAAAGAAATGAGACACCATCATTCGGTTGCGTTGGCGGCCGTGATCGCCCTGGCGGCGACAGCCGGCCCAGCAGACGCGGATCCAATGCTGTCACTCCTGAGGTATATTCCCGTTCCGGCAGACACGGCGAATGTGCAACCGGGCGGGGCATTCTCTGCGTTCGACATCAGCTACGCCGACCCGGTGACCGGAGACATCTTTATCGCCGACCGGTCCAACGCCGCTGTCGATATCTTTTCGGGGTCCGGCCTGACCTTGCTCGGCCGGGCGACCGGATTTACCGGGCAGCAGTCAACAACGTCGGTTTCCGGCCCGGATGGCGTTTTGACGGTCACCTCAGGCGGGGTCACAACCCTTTACGGTGGTAACGGCGACAGCACGCTCAGGGTTTACGACGCGACAAATCCGGCGTTGCCGGCCTTTGTGAGTGCGATCTCGACCAGCGGCGCGTTCCGGGTCGACGAAATGGCCTACTCGCCCTTAACGCACCAGGTCCTCGCCGCCAACAATGCCGATACACCGGCATACGGAAATCTCTTCACCACGACGAACGGACACCCGCCGGTCGCCCTCAGCGTTAGCCCGATCGCCGTTCCCGCAAGCCAGGGCGGGATCGCGGCCGGCGGCATGGAGCAGTCGGCGTGGGATCCGAATACCGGAACGTTCTTCGTTTCTATTCCGGCGTTGGCCGGGACCGGTAACCCAGGTGGGGTCGCCGAGGTCAGCACTTCCGGCGTTGTCCTGCGAACGATCGACTTCGGAACAATGGGCATCACATCGTGCTCGCCCTCTGGACTCGCCGTTGGCGGCAGCGGCAACCTATTGGTTGGCTGCGGCAACGTGGGGGCGGCTGCGATCCTGCTCAACCCCACGGGTACCGGCTCGATCGTGAAGACGTTCTCCGGGCTCGGTGGTACGGATGAGCTGTGGTACGATCCGGTGACACACAAGTTCTACGTCACCGGTAATGATGGCAGCAACTCCACTCGGTTCTTCGATGTCGTCACCGACGACCCCCTGGGGGGCTTGATTGCCCAGACGGTCGACTTGCCGGTGACCACGAGTGCACATTCAATCACGGTCGATCCGTTCAATGGCGATGTCTTCGTGCCGCTGGCTGGCACCAGGGCGGTGGACCCGTGCCCGACGACTTTCGCGAATCCGGGCTGCATCGCGGTCTTCAGCGCGCCTGAGCCGGGAAGCCTGCCGCTTCTGGTCGTCGGGTTGGCCGGTCTGATGGGCCTGGCGGTGCGCCACCTAGCCCGCTCCGGCTAGGACCGACAGCCGGCCTGAACTAGGGAGTCCGGGCCGGTTTACGTGCCGGCCGCAAGCGGGGCCAGCAGCTCGCTACTCCCACGCCTCCGGTCCGAGCGCAGTGCGCGGTGCCGTCTGACCAGGGCGTTGAGGATCGGGCCGGTGGTCAGCCACGCTGTTGCTCGGCCTGTGCGGTTGAGTGGGAACACTGCGTCGGGCGCTGGCTCGCCCTCGCGCCGCCGTTTGCCACCCCGGCAACGCCTCGATCGGCGCCATCGCGACGCAGGTCACGTTCGACGGCACCGGCGAAACCCCGAGCGCGACCAACGGGATCGAGCAACCCGCGTATAATCCGGCCACCACACGGTCTTCGTATCGGTGCCGCAGATCGGCCGCAGCGGCCCGGGCGGCGTGGCGGAGGTCGATCCGACCACCGGCGCCATCCTGCACATCTACGATTTCTC
>Ga0209415_10016709_pt1 | contig 11756 bp, 11 predicted proteins | sample PeaSoiSIISIP2007_FD_187696 | JGI IMG/M metagenome (GOLD analysis project Ga0209415, IMG submission 187696) | Peat soil microbial communities from Weissenstadt, Germany - SII-SIP-2007 (SPAdes) (version 2) | ecosystem: Environmental > Terrestrial > Soil > Wetlands > Peat | place: Germany... | reverse complement strand
CCCAGCCTCGCCCGTTGTGTCGAGATCGTCTCGAACTCTGGCGCCTCCCGATGTCGCCTCGCCGGCACTGTTCGTCCCCGGCGTTCCTCCCGTGCCTGTGACCGTGGCGGCCCCGACGCCTTCGGCCGGGCCGCCGACGGGAGGAGTTCCGCTCCTGGTGTGCCAGGGCGTGCACGTCGCCTACGACAAGGTGCGAGTGCTGTTCGGGGTCGACATGGAGATCCACCAGGGCGAGATCGTGGCGCTCTTGGGCACGAACGGGGCCGGGAAATCCACGCTGTTGAAGGCGATCTCGGGCTTGGTTGAGCCGATCGACGGCTCGATCGTCTTCGACGGTCGAGACATCACCCACGCCGATCCGGTCGAGCGCACGAGGATGGGGATCGTGCAGGTGCCCGGGGGGCGAGCTGTGTTCCCTACGCTCACCGTCGCCGAGCACTTCAAAGCGGCGGCGTGGCTGTTCGCCAAGGAAGACGCCGACGAGGTCCGCGCTCGCACGGATCGGGTCCTGGAGTTGTTCCCACGTCTCAGGGACCGCTGGCACCATATGGCGGGGAATCTCTCGGGCGGCGAGCAGCAGCAGCTCGGTCTTGGCATGGCATTCGTGGCCAAGCCCCGCCTGCTGATCATCGACGAGCTGTCCCTGGGCCTGGCCCCGGCTGTCGTCGAACAACTCCTGGAGGTCGTCCGGGCTATCCACGCCGACGAGGGATGTCCGGTCATTCTGGTGGAGCAGTCGGTCAACGTGGCGCTGACCATCGCACAACGCGCCTACTTCATGGAGAAGGGAGAGGTCCGTTTCGAGGGGGCAGCCGCCGACCTCCTCGCTCGAGGTGACCTTCTACGATCGATCTTCCTCGAAGGCGCGGAAAGCAACGGCACCACCACCCCCACTATGCGGTTCGGTGGCCAGATGTCCCAAGATGGCGGAACCGATCCATTGGTGTCGCAGCCGGTCGTCCTCGCCACCCGCGGCCTCACCAAACGATTCGGCGGGATCGTCGCCGTCGACGATGTCACGCTCGACCTGCGTCGCGGTGAGACGTTGGGTCTGATCGGCCCCAACGGGGCGGGCAAGACAACGGTCTTGGACCTCATCTCCGGGGTGCTCCCGGTCGACAGCGGTCGGATCGAGCTGGGCGGCATCGACGTCGGCACCTGGTCGGCCAGCCGCCGGTCGGTGGCGGGCCTGGGGCGTTCGTTCCAGGACGCACGCATCTTCCCCTCCCTCACGGTCTGGGAGAACATCGCAATGGGTCTGGAACGACACATCGCCACGCGAGACCATCTGGCGGCACTGCTCGACCTACCGGCGATTCAGCAGTCCGAACGTCAGGTCGCCGGGCGCGTGGCGGAGCTCGTCGAGATGATGAACCTCCAGTCCTATCGGGACAAGTTCGTCTCCGAGCTCTCCACCGGTGTGCGGCGCATCGTCGATTTGACCATGGCCATCGCCCACAACCCGACGGTGCTGCTTCTCGACGAGCCGTCATCGGGTGTCGCCCAGCGTGAGACCGAGGCATTGGGCCCCTTGCTGAAAGACATGCAGCGTGCCACACAGTGCTCGATCGTGATCATCGAACACGACATGCCGCTCATCAGGTCCGTATCCGACGAGATCATCGCTTTGGACCTCGGTCGGGTGATCACGCGGGGAACGGCGCACACTGTCCTGTCCGATGCACGAGTCGTGGCCTCGTATCTCGGCGACGACGTAGGCATCATCCAGCGATCGGGCAGCATGCCAGTAGCTCAGTAGAGGGTGTCGGCACCTATTACGGCCAACGGACAGCTGTCGATCAGGTGATTCCTAACGAGTGACGATGCTGGCCGATGCGTTGTATCGACCCGACCCGAGTCAGCTGAAAGGGGCGTTGGTCTCTGATCAGCCTTCGGGGAACGCAGCAAAATCACGCTTAGCCTGTCTGTACCACCCCATTCCTTTGATGGGGTTCTTCCATCGGCCCTTCATCTCCTTCAAGGCAGTTTCGTGCGTTGTATCACCCTTCGCGACCATTTCCTTGAGATGTCGATCTTGCGCCTTTATCACCTCGTCTGCGGTCATGCCATGGTGCGGGAGATCGCACGGGCCACCCAATTGTCGACAGGTCATGGTCTTCATGTGCCTCGCTCCTTCACTTTGTCTGACGGTCATCTGAATGCCGAGGTGGTCGGTGCGCATCAAACGTTTCCGGATGTCTTCCGAGCCCGGACCACATCCATGGTCGCCAGCACGTCTGGGTCGGCGATCAGCTCGACCTCGCGTACGAGGCCCGCCTCGACATGGAACACGAAGGCTACCTTGACCGCCCCGGCATGAATCCAAGCCGCGCCGAGCTCGCCGTCGATGGTGACAGGTGCCGCCCCCCGGGCGCCGTTGAAGCGGGCGGCCACGGCGGCTGCGCCGTCGTACGCCGGATCCGTACCCATCTTCTGTCCGACCAGGTCGGCATGCATGACAGCGTCGGGCGCGAGAAGCAACAACAGAGTCGCGAGATCCCCGCCCCGGGCGGCGGTCAGGAACGCGTCGACGACGCGGTGGGTCTCGGCGCGCGCGGCTTGCGACGACACGGGCTCCGGCACGCCTTGCACCTTGCGTCGCGCCCGGCTCGCCAGCTGGCGCACCGCAGTACCCGAGCGCCCCATGACAGCACTGATCTCGTCGAACCGGTAACCGAAGACATCGTGCAGGACGAACGCGGCTCTTTCGGCCGGCACCAGCGCGTCGAGGACGACCTGCATCGCGTCGCCCATCCTGTCGGCCAGCAGCGCGTCGGCTTCCGGGTCTACCGGTGCGGGGTCGGCGGGTGCCTCGGTCTCGGCCATCGATCTGGTACGTCGCTTGCGCAGCTGGTCAAGGCACAACCGCGTGACGACGGTCGTCAGCCAGGCAGGCAGGTCCTCGATGTCGTCGGTCCGGGAGAGCCGAAGCCAGGCCTCTTGCAGCACGTCGTCCGCATCGGCCTCAGACCCGAGTATCCCGACGGCAAGCGCAGTCAGCCGGGGCCGCTCGGCATCGAAGTCGGTCACTTTCATCGCGGTCACATCATTTTGACGTGGGCCGCCCTCGGAATGTGACCGTCACTGTTCGTTCTCACATTCGGCAACGCGCACATGGGACCGCATCTGTCTATGTACTATAGACAGATGCCGATTGATCGGGACCTCTTGACCGAGGCCACCGTCGCGGCCGGCCGGGTCACCGAGCTCGAGCACCAGCTCGAGGGAGCCAAGGCGCAATACCGTCGAACGGTTCGACGCCTGCACCTGGCAGGGGCATCGATGCGCGAGGTTGCCGAAGCGCTGGGCATCAGCCACCAACGCGTCCACCAGATCATCGAGGACGGCGGTGTCCGGCGGTGGCGACGGCGGCGCCGTCAAGAACCCACAGCGCAACGGGTCTGTTCCTTCTGCGGTCGCGAACAACGACAGGTCCGAAAGCTCGTCGCAGGGCCCGGCGTGTACATCTGCGACCCCTGCATCATGGCGGCCGTCGGTGTTACCGCCTCCGGGCGACCGGCGAAGGATCCGGAGCTACAGCCTGTACCCGCCAAGAGCGAGCTTCTCTGCTCGTTCTGCGGAAAAGCACGGATCGAGGTGCGGGCCGTCGTGTCCGCGCCAGCTCGCGAAACCCACACTCCGGCAACCATCTGTGATGAATGCCTCGGGCTCTGCGGGGAGATCCTCTCGGAGCAACTTCGCTAGACCGCCAGGAAGACTCGGTCGCGAAGCACCGAGGATGCAACGGCACCTTGATCGGCATTGTCCGAAGCGTTTGCCACTGACCCGGCATAGCGCCGACCGGGCAGTCCGGCCACCCGAAAAGCGCCAGCAGTCACGCACCACGACACCGCCACGACCAAGCGATACTTCTGGCCGGACCTGGACGTTTCTCCTGCTCTGACGTAGCGTTTGGTCGCTAGAGCAGGCGGGGAGGAAAGCCCGGTGACTGTGACAGAGAACATCACGGTCCTCTTCACCGACGTGGTGGGCTCGACCGAATTGGCCTCCCGTCTTTCGCCCGATGCGGTCGACGATCTTCGCCACAAGCACTTCTCGGTGCTGCGCCAGGCCGTCGCCGAAACGGGGGGGACAGAGGTGAAGAACCTCGGCGACGGACTCATGGTGGTGTTCTCCACTGCTTCGGCCGGGCTGGCTTGCACCGTGGCCATGCAGCAGGGCGTAGAGCGCGACAACCGCGCCGCAGCTGAGCGCGTCGAGATACGAATCGGCCTGAGCGGCGGGGAGGCCACCCGCGAGGGAGACGACTACTTCGGGGATCCTGTGATCGAGGCGTCCCGACTGTGCGCCAGGGCGACCGGTGGACAGATCTTGGTATCGGCGCTGGTCGGGGCCACCGCCGGGCGGCGCAATCCGCATGTACTTGATTCTGTGGGTCAATTGGCGTTGAAAGGTCTCCCCGAGCCAGTCGAGACCTTGGCCGTGCGGTGGGAGCCTTTGGCCGGGCCTGCCACGGGCGTACCGCCCCTCCCGACACGACTTGAGCTGCGCCCCGAGGTGGGCATCGTGGGGCGCGACCCCGAGTTGGCGCTTCTCGCGGCTGCCTACAAGCGCGTGGCTGTCGGAGACGGTCGGGAGGTCATGCTCCTCCGAGGTGAGGCGGGCACGGGAAAGACCACGGTCGCGGCCGAAGCGGCGCGCGCGTCGTCAGAGCAAGGCGCCTGCGTGCTGCTCGGACGGGCATACGAGGAGCTCAGCTCCCCGTATCAGCTCTTCGCCGAGGCCCTGGCGCACTTCGTAACCCATGCGCCAGAAGAACTCCTTGCGGCCCATGTGGCTGTGCATGGTTCCGAGCTCGCACCTATGGTGCCCGCACTTGGTCGCCGGTTTCCAGGACTCGAGACGACGTCTGCGATCGACGCTGACACCGAGCGCTATCTCTTGTTCGAGGCCACAGTGGGGCTGTTGTCCCTGGCCTCCCAAGACCAACCCGTAGTGATCGTGCTGGACGATCTGCAGTGGGCCGACAACGGCAGCCTCCAGCTCCTGCGTCACGTCGTTGCCTCGGACCACTCCATGCGCATACTCATCATCGGCACCTACCGTGATAGTGAGTTGTCGCAGACCCACCCTTTCCTGGCAACGTTGGCCGCACTACGCAAGGAAACCGGGGTGGCACGCATCGAGCTCACCGGGCTTGACGATGCCGGTGTCGTGTCGTTCATGGAGGCCGCCGCGGGACACGATCTCGATGATGCGGGCGTCCAGTTGGCCCATTCGGTGTATCGAGAAACCGACGGCAACCCGTTCTTCGTGGGTGAGGTTCTCCGCAATCTCGCGGAGACCGGGGCCATTTCCCAGGACAACACGGGCCGGTGGGTGGCGCGCCAGGGACTGGAGTCGATCGCCCTCCCCGACAGCGTGCGCGAGGTGATCGGAGCTCGTGTTGCGCGCCTGGGAGAGGGAGCCCAATCCGCCCTGTCGATGGCGGCGGTCATCGGGCGAGACTTCGATCTGGAGGTCTTGGCCCGGGCGACAACGACCGCGGAGGATGACCTGTTGGAAGTCCTCGATGCCGCCGGGTCCGCTGCTTTGGTGCGCGAGCTGTCGGAGATACCTGGGCGCTACAGCTTCGCTCAGGCGGGCATGCTCTCTGAGACAGGGTAAAAGTCCAGGACCCGGGAGTGCCGGGGCCTACGGGAGATCCGCTAAAGCCTCCGTGCGTCAGGGCCGCTTCAGCGGCTCCGTGCTCGGCGGGATGAGTTTGTTCACCTCTGCCTCGTGCTGGCGGTACGTGATCCAGTGGGTGATCTTCTCGGCGGCGTCAGTCGTGGCGTGGGCGGCGTGCACGGCCTCAGTCATCGCCTTGTGGTGGATAGCGACCTGCGCCAGTTGAGCCGGGCTGAGTGTGGGCATGTCTTCGGGCATGGAGACGACCCTACGCCGTCGTCACCCGGCCGCCCACGGATCCCCACCACACCCCGACATTCGACGCAGGAAGGACCGCCGTGGGGGTCAGGCCCCTGAGCAGCGCTTGCAGAGGTCTTCACCGAGATACGCCGTCCAGCCGTTCTCCTCGGCGACGCTCCGAAGGGTAGCGGCGGTGGACGTACCCAATCGACTCGGACGCCCGATCGATTTGTGGCACTTGTCGCAGGTGATGACATCCCCGTCTACGGCCATGGCAGACAGCGTAGAGCCGGGGTGTGTCGGTGTAGACCTTCTGCATGCGCCGACGCCACTGGGCCATTCTCGTGGGGGGTCTGTTCGTCATCTTCTACTGCCTTCTCCTCGCCTTCGGGAAGGACAGCCCCGGAACCGACGTGACCACGGCAGCCGCACTTGTCTTCTTCGTCGTGGGCGGTGCGTTCATGATCTGGGTGGTCTTCATTATCGTCGGTTTGCCGGTGGAGCGCATCGTCGAGAACGTCAGAGCCTGGTGGCGAGCGAGGAAGGAGCGTCGTAGCCAAGCTCGCTGAAGCCCGGGGTGCATGCACTCCGCCGACATTTTCTGGGGCACTCCGGAGGGAAAACCACAACATGTTGTGGTTCAAGGGGGAAAATGGCTGGGGTGACCTTGACGGGATCGTAACTACAGCCGCACACTCCACCTAGTACCCGTGGGGAGCATTCCCGCTCCCGTAAGTCCCTCTCGCCAAACGGCGGAAAGGGCGACGGTAGAGCAAGGAGAATGCTCAGTGACCACAACCGCCGACACCGCCATTAGTGTCGGGAATGAGGGACAGACCCACGGGGTTGGGTCCCTTGTAGGGCCGGAGCACGAGGGTAGTTCGCCCGGGACGGGTGAGACCGGTACCAGGCCCGAGATGACCAGCACCACGAGCACCACGGTCGGCACGTCCGATGAGAGCACCACCACCGCAGCACCCGTCAACCTCCTGCCGCCGCTCGACGCTGCCACCGAGGATGCGCTCCGAGCTTCGATCGAAAAGCACGGAGTCCTGGTGCCGATCGTGGTCGACATTGACGGCAACGTGCTCGACGGTGCACACCGGCTGAAGATCTGGAAAGAGCACGAGACACTGACCCCTGGGGAGCGCACGAAGTGGTTCGCAGCCCGGACCAATCTCTCCTGGGGAAGGATGCTCTTGGAGCGTGGCGCGTCTGGAGACGAAATGAAAGCGAAGCTACTACTCACAACGGCTTGGTCGAATGCCCGAAAATATGGGTACGGCACGGTCGAACGACGTGCGTCAACGGCCTTACAACAAGTCGGGTAGAACGGTGCGGCCGATCGGGGACACCACCGCCTGATCTGTGTATCGAGGTGGGCTCGGGCCGTAGAACCGTGGATGCGGTCCTCGATGGGATCGCTGTTCGTCCTTTCATGACCACAGAGTCCGGCTGATGCCCCGGACCCCCTCGTCTCGGAGCCTTCTAGATGATGGCGCTGCCTGATGGACAGAAGGACCTGGCCTCCGGCGACGCCCGGGTGCGGCACAAACTAGGGGCCGAGCTGCCGCGTTAGAGATTCGGCGCGCTCCGAGAAGCCAGGGGAGGCCATGTCCGGGCGCATGCGCCAAGAGGAAGCCTGAGGGACTTTGTTCCCTTCCAGGCGGCGGATGAGACGCGGAAAATATCGTATGGCCGTCCCCCTGAATCTCGCCGCGACAGCAGGTGCCTGGAGTTCCCGCAACAGAAGAAAAGGATCATCGGGTGGCTGGTGTTCGTGGTGGTGGCCTATCTCGTCGGGGGCGTGGTGGGCCAACGCAACCTCACGGACGCCCAGATGGGAAACGGCTCGTCCGGACAGGGCACCAGCGTCTTCGAGAAGGCCTTTCCGTACCACAGTGGCGAAGAGGTCCTGATACAGAGCCGCATGGCGGTCGCCCCTGATGGCGCTGTCTTCACCGCCGCCGTGGGCGACCTGGTCGCGCGCCTGCGGAGGATGCGGACCGTCGCCGACATCCAGTCCCCGCTTCCTATCCCCGGTGCGATCACGAGCCGGGCCCTGCGTTCAGCCGACGGGCGGTCGATCCTGGTCAGCTTCGAGGTGGCGGGGAACAGCAACCAGGCCCAGACGAACGTCGACGGCCCGCTCGCCGCCACCGCGGCCACCGCCCGCGACCATCGGCAGTTGCGGGTGGAGGAGTTCGGTTCGGCCAGCGCCGCCAAGGCGCTCATCAAGGCCTACGACGGGGACTTCACGCGGGCCGAGCACACGTCGCTCCCGGTCACGCTACTCATCCTCCTCGTCGCATTCGGGTCCCTGGTGGCCGCCGGAGTACCACTGTTGCTCGGCTTCACCGCCGTCATCGGGGCGCTCGGCCTGATCAAGCCGATCAGCCACCTCTACCCCGTCGCGCAAGGGCAGATCGAGCCGGTGGTCCTTCTCGTCGGCCTGGCCGTGGGGGTGGACTATTCGATGTTCTACCTCCGGCGAAAGCTCGAGGAACGACACCGCGGCTGTGACGGCGGCACGGCGCTCGCCCGCGCCGCGGCAACCTCGGGGCGGGCGGTACTGACCTCCGGGCTCACCGTGATGACCGCCATGGCCGGGATGCTGCTGGCCGGCAACGACGTGTTCATCTCCCTCGGCATCGGGACGATGCTCGTCGTCGCCGTCGCCGTCGTCGGCTCCCTGACGGTCCTGCCGGCCGTGATGGCGCGTCTCGGCGACGGCGTCGAATGGGGGCGGGTGCCGTTCGTCGCGCGGCGTCGCGCCGAGGGTCGGTTCCGGATGTGGACCTGGCTCGTCGACCGGGTGCTGCGTAGACCGCTGTTGTCGGTGGCCGTGTCGGCCGGCGTGCTGCTTCTGCTGGCCGCGCCCGCTCTGAACATGCGCACCGTCGATCCCGGTTCAATCGGCCTGCCCCGCAGTCTGCCCATCGTGCAGACCTACGACCGGATCGAGGCGGCCTTCCCGGGGCACCCATTCCGGCCCTCGTGGTGATCAGCGCCAGGGACGTCACCACGCCGGCTGTGACCAGCGGAGTGGCCGCTCTGGGCCGAGCGGTCCTGGTCCGCAGCGGTCAAATGAGCGGACCGGTGGTGGAGACGGTCAGCTCCGACCGCACCGTCGCCCTGGTCACCGTGTCTCTCGCCGGCAGCGGGACCGACCCCGCGTCCACCGCAGCTCTCACGGCCCTGCGTACGCAGGTCATTCCCGACACCATCGGCCGCGTGGCCGGAACGCGCACATACGTGGCCGGGACGACTGCCGGGTCGGTCGATTTCAACCAGACCATGAGACAGCACCTGCCACTCGTGTTCGTCTTCGTCCTGGGCCTGGCCTTCCTGCTGCTCCTCCTGGCGTTCCGCTCGGTCGTGATCCCGCTCGTGACCATCGTGCTGAACCTGCTGTCGGTGGGAGCTGCGTACGGGGTGATGGTGCTCGTGTTCCAGTACGGGCACCTACGCTCGCTGATCGGGGCGCAGGACGTGGGCGGGGTGATCGACTGGATACCGCTGTTCCTGCTGGTAGTGCTCTTCGGCCTGTCGATGGACTATCACGTGCTGATCCTCAGCAGGATCCGGGAGGGTCACGACAGGGGGCTGCCGGCAAGCCGGGCCGTGGCCGAAGGGGTCACCTCGACAGCCGGCGTCATCACCAGCGCGGCGCTCGTGATGGTAGCGGTGTTCGCCATCTTCGCCACGTTGAGCGAGGTCGACTTCAAGCAGCTCGGGGTGGCGCTCGCTTCGGCTGTGCTGATCGACGCCACCATCGTGCGCATCGTGCTGCTGCCGTCGGTGATGAAGCTCCTCGGTCGGTGGAACTGGTACCTCCCACGCTGGCTCGGTTTCCTGGCCCGACCTCAACCCGCGCCAGCTTTCCCAGAGGTACCCAAGGTGGAGGTGAACGCATGACTCCTGATGGATGCCCTGTTCCCGGAGCAAGCTCAGGGACAGGAGGTCGAGATGCGCCTAATCGATATGCCGCGGAGACCGATTCCGGTGCAACCGCTTGATCCTCAGCGCACATGCCTGGTCCGTTTACGGGCGCAAGCCGATCTCGGAGAGCGAGATTCGCCGCGAGATCGAACGCCAATCGGGCCAGTGAGTTGAAACCGGATCCTTAGGGAGCGTGGCCGCGCTCGAGAGGTCGTGGGGCACCCCGAACATCACCACATGGTCCACGAACCACGGCAGGGCTCAGGCCACAGCGCGCGGCACGTTTCGCCCGGTGTGTTCAGGTGCATCACTCGGCCGGGATCAGCCCTCATGCGCCAACTCCGAAACCAGCGCCTTCACCCTGGAGTCAATCTCATCTCGGATCGGCCGGACCTCCTCGACAGACCTCCCCGCTGGGTCGGGTAGCTCCCAATCGACGTAGCGCTTGCCGGCGTACACAGGGCAGGAGTCACCACAACCCATCGTCACGATGACATCCGCTTCGTGGGCCATCTCGTCAGTGAGCTTCTTCGGCCGCTCGGCGGAGATGTCGATGCCCAATTCGGCCATGGCTGCCACCACGGCCGGATTCAGAGTCTCGCCGGGCATGGACCCAGCCGAGTGGATGACGATCGTGTCTCCTACATGACGGGCGAGGAGGGCGGCAGCCATTTGCGAACGACCGGCGTTGTGAACACAGAGAAACAGCACTACGGGACGGTCCTGGCTCATCGGATCACCGTCTCTGTTCCTGCCCGATCCATATGTGGGACGAGGATGTCGCGTGCCTCCGATGCTGTCATTGCCGGATAGAGAAGTCGGATGAGGAGCACGGCGAGGCAAGCGCCGACTACCTGGGCGACTACGAAGCTCGGAACCGAGGCGGGTGCGATGCCGGCGAAGGTGTTGGAGAACATCCGCCCTACCGTGATGGCCGGGTTGGCGAAACTTGTTGACGAGGTGAAGAAGTACGCCGCGCCGATGTAGGCCCCGACGGCGGCCGGGGTGCTACGGGACCGCCCCGAGCGAGCTAGGGCGAAGATCACCAGCAACAGGCCCACGGTGGCGACGACCTCGGAGAGGAAGTGGGCAGGTGTGCCGCGGTGCTTGGTCGAAAGCGTGACCGCTCCCTTGGAGAACATGATGTTGGCGACCACGGTCCCGATGGTGCATCCGGTCACCTGAGCCGGAAGGTAGGCGGCTGCGTCCCACCAAGCCAGGCCGCCAAAGCTGGCGTCCACGAACGACACCACCGGGTTGAAATGGCCACCGGAGACAGGGCCGAACATGAGGATGATCGCGAACAATCCGGCGGCAGTAGCCGCCGCATTCTCCAAGAGTTGCAACCCAACGTCGCCAGGTGACAGTCGCTGTGCGGCGATGCCTGAGCCGATGACCACAGCGGCCAGAAAGGCGCTGCCGAGGAACTCGGCGAGCAGTCGTCGCCACAACGCCGGTTCAGACACGGGCTGACTAGCAGCAGGCGGTGGTCGCCGCCGGAGCAACCTCGGTTTGCAGCTGGCAGCAGATGCTCTCGTCGTCCCCGCACGGGCCCGCCTCGGCGGGGGCGTCGGCGAGGACGGTGTAGACCTCCCAGGGGGCACGGTCCGGGTCTTCGACCCAAACCTTGTCCTGGACGGCGTAGCAGCACGTGGTTTCGTGTTCCTCGGTAGTGGCCAGACCGTCGGCGGAGAAGCGACCATTTGCGCGCGCCACTTCCTCAGGTGTCTCCACCTCCACTCCCAGGTGGTTGAGCGCCCCGATCAGACCGGTGCCCCGGTCGCCGGGGGTCTCGATGAGCACCAGCTTCAGTGGCGGGTCGGCGATGGCGAAGTTGGCATAGCCAGGACGGACCTTGGCTGGGGACGAGGAGAACAGCTGGGTGTAGAACTCGATGGCCGCATCGAGGTCGGAGACGTTGAGGGCCAGTTGCACTCGGGACA
>Ga0209415_10016708_pt1 | contig 11756 bp, 8 predicted proteins | sample PeaSoiSIISIP2007_FD_187696 | JGI IMG/M metagenome (GOLD analysis project Ga0209415, IMG submission 187696) | Peat soil microbial communities from Weissenstadt, Germany - SII-SIP-2007 (SPAdes) (version 2) | ecosystem: Environmental > Terrestrial > Soil > Wetlands > Peat | place: Germany... | reverse complement strand
CCGTTCGTTCCCTTGAATTCCCAAGTTTTCGGGCCCTCTTTGTAGGCTTCCAATTCATTGGGCATCATGACGAAACCGTCGTTGCGCGGCGTGCCCCAGTACTTGACGTTCTTCAGCACCGCCGGTTCGTCGGTCATCCCTTGAAAACGTTTCAGCTTGATCTCCGCCGTCTTGCCGCCGTTGAGCGTGGCGTGCGCCTGGTCTTTATCGGCCGTCCAGGTATCAATATCGCCCACGGCAGTCTCGAACGACTTCCACTTCACGGGGAATACATGCCCCAGGATTTCCCCGAGCGCCTGGCGTTGCTCAGCGGTCGTGCCCTTGTCGAACGTCGCCAGGACCCAATCCATCTGGCCCTGTGAAAAGTCGCCGCCCAGGTCGCCGCTCAGCCAGAACTTGGCTCCGGTGAGATCGGTGCTGCCATAGTGTCCCTTGTTTACTTTGTAAGCGTTGTTGAACTTGCAGTAGTGTTCTGCCTTGCCATTCTCGTGGTGAGCTGCAGGGTGAGCGTTGAAATAGCACATGCAGAAGTGCGGACAGCTGCATGCCTCAATTGCGGTAGCGTTAATCGCCCAGTCGGCGGCCGGCGGAGAAGAATGCCCCGCGCTGACGGTCAACAGGGCGACAACCATGACCAATGCCACTCTGTACATTAGGAGAACCCCCTGTTGCGGAAAAGTATGCTCCCGTCGCCGGAGGAGCGCAAGGGGTAGCGATAGAAGGGCTAGCGGCAGGATGTAACCCTCCCGGCGCGAACGGGAAGGGCACGAGTCCCGGTCAGCACGAAGGGGCACGAGTTTCACCCGGCACGAACGGGAAGGGCACGGCTTCAGCCGTGCCGTAAGGGCCCAGCAAACGACTCGCGCTTCAGCGCCTGAGGGTCCTAAGGCGCCTCCGCCAATTTCTTGTCAAGACCCTTTTCGCGAATCTTTTTTCCTAACTCGCTCATTCCAATCCAAATATATTGTTCGGAATCGTGTTACATTTACCCCCTCCAACTTGCTATTCTGGAATTAGAGAGAAAAAATAAAATGGCGCAGGCCCGCGGGCCTTGCGCCATTCTTGTTTTCGGGCCGGGTGCAGGGGGGAGTGTATGGGGCAATGCTATCAACAGCGAAGAGCCAGACCAAGGATCCACACCAGAGACCGCGACGACCTCGCCGAAATGCTCTTTATGGTTGAATCGCGGACCTCACCCCGCCAGCAGCGCCACTCCTGCCGCCACGAGCGTCGCCGCGATCCAGCGCCGCCGGTCCACTTTCTCGTGCAGGAAGATTTTCGCAGTGATGGCGTTTCCGATGAAGGTGAGCGACGCGGCCGCGGGAGCCACGAGGCTTACGTCTCCCCAGGAGAGTGCGAAGAGCAGGCTGAAGAAAGCGACCGTCATCGCGGCGACGCCAAGGAAGAAGTTGGGATTGCTCAGCACGCGGCCGACGATGTGCCCGATGCCACTCCGCCGCCAATGCTGGTGAAAGTCTCCCACCTGCTTCATGGCGCGGGCCAGCAACACGTCTCCGGCGACCGAGGCCAGCACGATGACCAGAATGCCCGCCCAGGTGTAAAGATGCCTCACGGCTGAGCCTCTTCGTGGGCTTCGTTGTGGGCCTCTTCGTGAGCCTGTTGATGGAAGAGCGGCCCTTCAGGGCCGCGTAGAGCGCCGGGCCCACCTTGGGCTTTAGCCCCGGCGGGCGCCGTTCCATCCTTTGAAAGCAGGATATTCTCCTCGTGCGAATGCGCGGTCAGCGCCGGGCCTCCGGCCACAAAACTGACGCCGCCGGAGATCAGCGCAATTCCCAGCCAGCGCAGCGGGCTGACCTGCTCGTGCAGCACGAAGCGGGCGATCAGCGCCAGCAAAACATATCCGAGCGAGGTCGCCGGCAAAACGTAGGTGAGGTCAGCCCAACTGAGCGCGTTCATGTATGAGGCAAAGAACGCCAGCAGCAGAACGATGCCGCCCGCGACCCATGGGTTGAGTACGGCTGCCACAACGCCTTGCAGGTTATGAATGGAAATGTTGCCGACCTGCTTCATGCCGTGCGACAGCATGGAGTCGCCAGCCGCGGCAAAGACGGTGACTCCAGCCAGGACCAGGTTTTTCTTGAGTGTCAAAGCGAACTCTCGTCCCAGTATAGCGAACTCGACGACCCCAAGATTTGCCGCTTTCTCGCAGGTCGATCGTGGAGGGAGACAGAGGGCGCAGTGCTGGAAGAAGCTGAGCGGGACGGTGCGGTTGAGATTCGCCGTCGCGACGGCACGGTCTTTCGAATTCTGCCTCTGCGAAAGTCTAAAGCGTCCCCACTGGATGTGAAAGGCGTCAAACTCGGAGTGTCCGCAGCCGATCTGGTGGCGATTGTGCGGGAGAGCCGGGAGCGGGAATAGGTTCGTCAGCCGCAACTTTCAAAACTTTGAAAGCTGCCGCTACTACGCTTTCACCGGCTCAGCGGCTGTCCCCGCCTGGGCGTGCTCCTTGACCAGTTTGTTGCGCGCAGCGCGCAGCTTCAGGAACGCCCTGGCCTCTTTGTACAGGCGCCTGCGCTCCTGGCCGTTGAATGCCGCCTTGCGCAGAATGCGGTATACGGCCCTGGGCCGGAAGTAGTATTCGTCGTAGAAGCGGTGCACTGCGGCCAGGATGTCGTCGGCAGGCAGGCCTGGGTATTGCATCTGCACCAACTGGTGGCCGCCTTCATCCACCATCTTGCTGCCGGCCACCATGAATCCATTCTTGGTCACGTAGTCGTAGAGCTCGGTGCCGGGATAGGCATGGGCCACCGAAACCTGAATGGTCTCGACGTCGAGTTCCTTGGCGAACTTGATGGTGTTGTTGATGGTCTCGTGGGTCTCGCCGGGCAGGCCCATGATGAAATCACCATGGACGACCAGGCCGAGTTTGTGGCAGTCCTTGGTGAACTGCCGGGCGCGCTCGACCGTGGCGCCTTTCTTGATGTTCTTGAGAATCTGCGGGTCGCCGGACTCGTAACCGACAATCAGCAGCCGGCATCCGGCTTCCTTCATGGCTTTGAGGGTTTCGAAATCGGTGGTGACGCGGGAGGTGCACGACCAGGTCAGGCCCAGCGGCTTCAGCTTGGCGCACAGCTCAATGGTCCGCGCCTTCTGAATGTTGAAAGTGTCGTCGTCGAAGAAGAACTCTTTCACCTCGGGGAACAGTTCCTTGGCGCGCGCCATCTCCTGGGCAACGTCATCGGTGGATCGCTTGCGCCAGGGATGTCCGCTCAGCGTCTGCGGCCACAAGCAGAACGTGCACTGCGCGGGGCAGCCGCGAGTCGTGTACAGGGAGACGAAGGGATGCAGGAGGAACGGAACGTTATAGCGCTTGACGTCCAGATCGCGCTTGTAGATCTCGGTGACATGCGGCAACGCGTCCAGATCCTGCAACTGGGGAGCGTCTGGATTGTGTACAACTTTGCCTTCTTTCAGGAACGAAATGGCCGGAATTTCTTCCAGCGGCTTGCCTTTGGCATAGTCCACCACCGCGAAATCAAACTCTTTGCGGCAGACAAAATCAATCACGGGACAGTCGCGCAGCGACTTCTCCGGCAGCACGGTGACGTGGGGGCCGACGAAGGCAATTTTGATCTTCGGGTTCGCGTCTTTGATGGCGCGGGCCAGGCGAATATCCCCGGGGAAGCCTGGAGTCGAAGTGAACAGGACCAGAAATTCGTATTCCCTGGCGATCTGGATGGTCTCTTCGCCGGTAACGTGGTGCGGGGGAGCATCGAGCAACCGCGCTCCCTCGAGCATTCCCGCCGGATACGCCAGCCACACCGGATACCAGTAACTCTCAATTTCGCGGGTGGCGGGCCAACGGGATCCCGCGCCTCCGTCGAAGTTTTCAAACGAAGGGGGGTTCAGAAACAGTGTTTTTAGAGGCATATTGGGTAACTTTTATTTTAACACTTGAATCGGGATTCTACCTGGACTTGCCCCGTATTTCGGCAGGTTCCCACTGACCAGACAAGCTGTCCTAAGCGCTTGGTTTCAATGTACTAGCCCGATGGCGAAAAAGAGAATGCCCGGGCATCGAAGGCGCGGTGGAACGCAGTGAACGGCGGAATTGTGCCCTGAACGGAGAGATGGAAGGTGGAATTACTGGCCCTGGCTGGCGGCGGGGATACGGAAGGACAGGCCGCGCTCATCGTTGGTCTCGGCTGTGGCGGTGAGGTCAAGGTCCGAGAGCGGGATTCTGGCAGTGCGGTGGCCATTGAAGGCCCACAGCGTCTGGCCGACGATGGCGTAGTTCTGAACTTCCTGCTTGTGCTGATCACGGAAAACGAGGACGGTGGCGGGTTGGGGAGCTTCAGTCTCGGGAGCGGCTGACGGCTGCGGCGACGAACGGGCATAGAGGTCGCGGTCGCCGTCGGCTTCCTGCCGCAGCATCTGCTGCTCGGCAAGGCTTTGCTGGTTCATGTCGGCGGCCATCTGGCGGTCGTAGTCCTGGTCGTAGCTCTGGTAGGTTGAGCCCGAATCCCACCACCACCACGGATCGTAGTATCCCACCCAGGGATACCCATAGCCTCCCCTGCATCCGTAAGCAAAACAGTTGTTGCGGAAGCCGTTGGAGCGAAAACGATCGCCGCGGAAACCGTTTCGGAATCCACTATGGAGAATGGGGCCGCGGGTGAAACCAGACCCGGAATGAACTCCGCCGGAGAAGTGCCCGGCGCCCATGTGGCCGCCGCTGAAACCAGCGTGACCTGCGAAGCCCGCGGCGTGGCCGCCACCGTGTCCGCCACCCCCGTGGCCGCCGCCCTGCTGCGCCCACAGAGGAACAGCCAGGCAAAGGGCGAACGCCGTGATGGCGGTCAGGCGTGGCATACAGAGGTATTATAGCTCCGCTGGCCGAGGCGGGGAAGAAGTCCCTCAGGGGCTAAAGCCCGACCGGTGGCCGCAACTTGCAACGCTGAATGAGAGTGAGTGAGAACTTGTGCCGTCCCTGCCGGGACTGGTTCCGCCTTTCCACTCCTACCCCGGACTTACGTCCGGGGCTAATGAATACCGCCCCTGTCGGGGCTGGAAGGCGGATGATTTCCTTCCACCTCGTCTCCGAAATCGGCTCTCACGCACATACTGAAGCCCAGCTGATTTTTTTCTGGTTGTCTCGCAGCGCCGAGGGCGCTGCGCCAGCCAAAACCGAGTGTTCCGTCTCGCAGTGGTGAAAGCTCCGCGCCACCGAGGACCGAGTGGTACCATCGCTGGCTAAAAGGAGCCCAAGTGGAAACTGCGATTGGGGTGTTTACGGTGCGCGATCACGCGGAAGAGGCGTTGCGCCAGCTGCGGCAGCGGAGTGTGCCGGAGGACTCTGTTGTTTTTCTGACGCGTTCCGAAAGTGAGGCCCAGACCATCGCGCGGGAGTTTGGCGCTTCAGCCAAAGGCGTTTTCTCGACCTTGCTGCTGCCCGGGATTGGGAAAGTTTTCGCGCGCGGCTTCGGAGCGGCGGCGCTGCTGGGCTTTGCCGGCGCGGCCACGGGCGGCGCGGTCGGGTCGGTCCATCATCATCATGAAGACCCGTGCGAGCCGACTCCGGAGGAAAAATGTACGGAAGATGCCGCGTTCTTCCGCGAGGTCCTAAAGGAGGGCCGGTCGTTGATTGTGGTGCGGACCGAATCCCAGGAGATCGCGGCGGTGGCCTGCGCCGTACTCGACCATCTCGGCCTCGGGATGAAGGGGAAACCGGCGGCCCGCATGCAGACCAGCACGCGTCAGATGGGAGACGTGATCGTGCTCGATGTCAGCGGCAGGATCACGCTGGGCGAAGGCAATGTGATGCTCCGCGAAATTGTCCGCGAGCTGGCCGACCAGGGGAACAAGAAGATCATTCTCAGCTTGGCACAGGTTACGTTCGTGGACAGTTCCGGCTTAGGAGAGCTGGTGAAGACTCACATGACCATGCGCAACCGCGGCGGGGCGCTCAAGCTGGCAAACCCGAACACGCGGCTGCAACATTTGCTTCACATGACGAAGTTGTCGGCAGTGTTTGACATTCATGCGGATGAGGCGGGGGCCATCCAGTCGTTTAGAGGTTAAGGAATGCGGTGAGAGGGTGTGCTGGTTCGGGGCTGAAGAGAGTGCTGAGAACTTGTGCCGTCCCTGCCGGGAATGGTTCCTTTGTTCCACTCGTGCCCCGGACTTACGTCCGGGCTAATGAATGCCGCCCCTTTCGGGGCTGGAATGCAATGATTTCATGCGACCTCGTCCGCCGAATTTCAGTTCTCACGCGCACACTGGAGCCATTCCCACTAGTCACCTTTAGCGCAGCGCTGAGAGGCCTGCCCTGAGCATAGCCGAAGGGCGCTGCGTAACCCAAGAATCGCTTCGACAGCCAAGTCCACGGTAAGGAAACGATCCAAGGCGTGAACCGCCCCGGCCGCTGCGTTCCTACTTTTTCTTTTTCTTAGGCTTGGTGGCCGGGGCCTTGTGGGCAGGTTTCTTTGCGGCGCTGGCGGGCTTTCCCGATGGCTTGGCGGGCTTGGAGGGAACCTTTGCCGGCTTGGCCTTCTCGTCAGCTGTGGCTTTGGCTGCGGCTTTGGCTGGCGGTTTCGCTGGAGTTTTCTTTCCCGCCTCCGGCCTGGCCGGAACGGGAGTTGCGGCCGGCGCCGCCACGGCGCCTTTTGCCTTCTTCCCGGATTTTGCCGCAGCAGCGGCGGCGGCGGCGGCAGCTTCAGCGGCGGCTCTGGCGGCGCGTCCACGTCTGGGCGCGGGCGGCGGAGGCGGTGGCGGTGGCGCGAATGGCTTGAGGAATTTCAGCGTCTCGGTGCGCGAACGCAGCTTTCCATCCAGCAGCAGCATGAAGACATCGTGCGCCAGCTTCGGGTAAATGGGCAGCTGCGGCGTGATCAGCAGTTCCGTCATTTCAGGCAATGGAATCTTCTGCTGGACCTGCCGCCACTTGGTGAGGAAGTTCTTGATCTTCTGCTCGACCGCCTGCTGGCGCGCGGTCACGGCCAGGAAGAGGATCATTTCCGGCCGGGCAGAGGAGAGCAATTGCCAGGTGCGCGACGGCGTGGCCGCTTCCTTGCCCATGAGACGTTTCGCGAGTTCCTTGGCATGGTCCTCGATATCGCGCCAGGCCTCGACCAGATCCTTGCGCGGAATCAGCCGCTGCAGATCAGAAACATCTTTGTCAGCCAGACGCGAGGACAGGAAGTACATGACCGCCGGACCGGCGTCGGGCGCATAGCCGAGCTCGACCATCTGCTGGCGCGTCTTCATCAGAGCGCTGAGGCCGTTGGTGTCCACTTTGGCGGTGGTCCAGTGATCGTGCAGAACCTCGAGCCAGCCCTCTTTTTCGAGCATCTTGACCACGTGCAGGGGATCGTCTTCGTGAGCCAGGGCGGCGATTTCGTGGCCGATCGAACTGCGCAGGATGTGGTCAATGTACCGGCCTTCGCGGGCGGCGTCGTAGCGGGCCTGGGTGCGCTCTTCGAGCGGCCAGTGAAACCGGGCGGCGAAGCGGGTGGCACGGATCAGGCGTGAAGGATCCTCGAGGAAGGAATAATTGTGCAGAATGCGAATGAGCTTGGCTTCAATATCGGCAACGCCGTTAAATGGATCGAGCAGTAAGCCGCGCGAGCCCTCGTTGAGCGAAAGCGCCATGGCGTTGACCGTGAAGTCGCGCCGGCGCAGGTCCTCGTGAATGGTGGCCGGAGAGACGACTGGCGGCTTGCCGGTCTTCTCGTAGACTTCGGTGCGCGCCATGCTGATTTCAGCGCGGGCATTGCCGGGCACCGAGATGAAGATGGTGCGGATGTCCTCTTCGACGGCGGTAATTTTGGCCCCGGCTTTTTCGAGGTCCTTCTGCAGCTTGAGCGGGTTGCCCTGGACGGTGAAGTCGAGGTCGCGGATGGAGAATCCGCTGATGATGTCGCGAATGGCGCCACCGGTCAGGTAGAGATTCATGCCGGCGGCGCGGGCCACGTCCTGCACCAGGTTGGCACCCCGCATCTGGTCCGGGGTCAACCGAAGTTCCATGGTGTAAATGTAGTCAGCCATTCGCTTTCAGACGGTCTACCCGGGGGCACGTGCCGGAGCGATTCGTGCCGGCAACGAGCAGAACCGGACAGCTGGAGCCGCAATCTTTATCCACACGATTTCCACAGGACAGGCAAGGCAGCCCGCGAGGGCCTCATGCCATCCGGCGCAAGTGCCTTAATACAAAGCACTTAACAAAAACTAAAACCTTGGGCAAGTCTAAGAAAATAACACAACGTTTACATTTTGGCTACTGGCAAGGGGGATTCGATCAGTTTGCCCCGGAAAGATGCGAGAATCAGGACTCGGTGGCCAGTGGCCACAGCCCAGAGGCCAGTGATCAGTGCCACTGACCATTGACCACTGACCACTCGCGATTGACCCCATGCCTTCAACCCACAAGAAAGTCATCGTGCGCAAGATGGACCGGGATTCGGTCTCGGGCTACGTGTCCCCAACCCAGTTCATACAGGAAGGCAAGCTGGAGCTGCTGAATACCTCGGGCACGGTCATCCTGGTTGACCTGCGCGAGGTGAAGGGCGTGTATTTTGTGCGGGAGTTTGGCGACTCGGAATCGCTGGCGCGGAAAACCTTCACTTCGCGGCCGCGCACGGAAGGATTGTGGGTGCGGCTGCGGTTCAAAGACAGCGAAGTGCTGGAAGGATTGATGCCGGCCGATCTCATGCAAACTTTGCCGGAGGGATTCCTGGTGAGCCCGCCGGATCAGCGGTCGAATACGCAGCGCGTCTTTGTGCCGCGGACGGCGCTGGAGTCGCTGACCGTGCTGGCGGTGATTGGAGCGACGCGGCGGCAGCGGCGCGGCGCCGAGGATCAGCGGCAGGTCCCGATGTTTGAAGAATAGTTCCGGGCGGTTCACCCACGCGCCGGTCGGCCGGCATGTATCCGATTTCCTTGTCCGCACGAGAGTGGGCCGGCGCGAAGCCGCCTCGAATCCATTGAAATCCGGGAAAAGTTGAGGTACTGTGTGAGGTCCACGCGGACCTCGAGTCCGTCGGAGAACGAACGGATCCCACTTCCCTTCCTCCAATCCGTCCGGTCTTGGTGGCGTTGTATATCTTGGCCGAAGGTGTATCCCCATGCGCGGGATTTGTGTCTCTTGTGCTCTCTCAGTGTCTCTTGCGTTGAGCGCGGTTTTGGCGGTGGCAGTTGGCGGCGATTTGTTTTCGCAGCGGGCGGTGGCGCAGGAATCGGCCACGCCGATGGTCGCGCCATTGATCGCGCAGCCGATGGATGAGTCGCAGTTGACGACTCTGAAGGGCAACACACACCCGCTGGCCCGGCCGGAATTTGATCTGGGAACGGCTCAGGCAACGCTGCCGATGGAGCGCATGCTGCTGGTGCTCAAGCGCAGTCCCGAGCAGGAGGCAGGGCTGCGCAAGCTGCTGGACGATCAGCAGGATAAAGCCTCTCCCAGCTACCACAAGTGGCTCACGCCCGAGGATTTCGGCAAACGATTTGGTCCGACCGACACCGACATGCAGACGATTACGGCATGGCTGCAGTCCCACGGATTTCAGGTCGGCACGACCAGGGGACGCACGGTGCTGGAGTTCAGCGGCACCGCCGGGCAGGTGCAGGAGGCGTTCCACACCACGATTCACAAGTATCTGGTGAATGGGGAGCAGCACTGGGCCAACGCCACTGACCCACAGATTCCAACGGCGCTGGTGCCGGCGGTGGCGGGGGTGATGACGCTGCATAATTTCATCAGCAAGCCGGCGAGCCACCTCGCGACGAGTCGCGCCCCGGCAAAGCTGGCTCCGGGCAAGAAACCGGATGTCACTTTTACCCAAAACAGCCAGGAAACTAACGCGCTTGCCCCGCAGGATTATGCGGTGATTTACAACATCAGCCCGGTGTACAACACCATCACTGGGCTTGGAGTGACGATCGGCGTGATTGGCCGCAACGATCTTTCCAGCGGCGGCCAGGACGTTATGGACTTCCACAATACGATTGGATATGGAAATAACACCGTCGGTGGCGCCAATCTCAATATTTTCTGGAGCGGCCCATATCCGGGGAATTTAGGCGGCGGAGAGGAAGCTGAAGCGACGCTCGATACAACCTGGTCGGGCGCCATTGCCCTGGCGCCACCATTGATTTCGTCATCTCCGGCTCGACCAACACCACGGATGGGATTGATCTCTCAGAGTTTTACATTGTCGAGAACAACCTCGCCGACATCATGACGGAGAGTTTCAGCTCTTGCGAGTATTTTGCGACGGATGCGCGAATCCTGGGCGTCAACCAGTTGGCAGAACAAGCTGCGGCGCAGGGCATCACGTATTTCGTTTCCACCGGTGACAGTGGAGCGGAGGGGTGTGACGATCCAAACAATCCACCGGCGACAGGGCCGATCTCTGTCAACGTGCTGGCTTCGACGCCGTTTAATGTGGCCGTCGGCGGCACGATGTTCAATGAAGGCGGCAATCTCAGCAAGTACTGGACCAACAGCCCACCCATTTCCGAGACGGCGATTTCATATATCCCGGAAGATGTGTGGAACGAGAGCAGCCTGACCAATGGTCTTTGGTCTAGCAGTGGCGGAGCCAGCGCGGGGAACTTCGGAGACAACCAGATCACGCCGCCGGGCACGACGAAAGGGGTGCCAAAGCCTTCCTGGCAGTCCGGACTATCGAGCATACCGAACGACTTAGTGCGCGACCTGCCGGATGTGTCGCTGACCGCGGCAGCTCACGATTCCTATCTTTTGTGCCTGGAGGGCTCGTGCGTTCCGAACGGTCAGGGCGAGATTCTTGTTTACTTCATCAGCGGCACTTCAGCCTCGGCGCCGTCATTCGCCGGCATTATGGCTCTTGTGGATCAGAGCGCGGGAGGCCGGCAAGGGCAGGCGAATTATGTGCTGTATCCTCTGGCTGCGTCCCAGGCCATTTACCCGTCGGGGTGCAATGGATCAGCGGGCACTCCCGCCAGCACTTGTATTTTTAATGACGTGACGGTCGGCAATAACGTTGTCCCCGGCGAGGTCGGCAACTTTTATCAGGCGGGGGCCGGCTACGACCTGACCACTGGCCTGGGATCGGTGAATGTGAGCAACCTGGTCACCAATTGGAGCACGGTACAGTTCAACCCAACTACGACCGCGTTAGCTCTCAATGGCGGCACTAGCCTGGTAACGAATACGCATGGTCAGTCCATCGCCGTGGATGCTACCGTCACTCCGAATTCGGGAGCGACCATGCCCACTGGCGAGGTCACCTTGCTATTTGGTTACATCAATGCAGGGGGCAGCACCCTTGACCTGTTTCCTCTGAACGGCGGAAAAGCTTTAGGGTCGACCAATTCAGTGCCCGAGGGCCCGGCCGGCTATTTTTATGTATGGGCGCACTACAGCGGCGACGGCACCTATGCTCCAAGCGACTCAAGCCGGATCGGAGTCAACGTGAATCCCGAGCCGAGCACTACGACCCTGAGTCTGCGGGTCAACAGTCTGAACGGCAATCCGCTGACGAATCCATACCCGTTCGGCAGCCTGGTGTTCGTGCGCGCGGATGTTGCGGGGAAATCTGGTTTTGGAGTACCGACCGGGACGGTAACGTTTACAGACAGCTTCGGTCCTTTGCCCACGGTCAATCCACAAGTGAATCCTCCAGTTCCGGTCCTGAGCAATCCCCCGCTCAACAGCCAGGGCAACAACTCCATCGGCGATGGAGTTATCAGCTTCGATGCCGGCAACCACAGCGTTTCAGCCAGCTATGGGGGCGATCCGAGCTTCAACGGCAGCA
>Ga0209415_10016707_pt1 | contig 11757 bp, 6 predicted proteins | sample PeaSoiSIISIP2007_FD_187696 | JGI IMG/M metagenome (GOLD analysis project Ga0209415, IMG submission 187696) | Peat soil microbial communities from Weissenstadt, Germany - SII-SIP-2007 (SPAdes) (version 2) | ecosystem: Environmental > Terrestrial > Soil > Wetlands > Peat | place: Germany... | reverse complement strand
GATTGTCGAGGGCGAAGGGATTCAGAAGAAGGTGGCGCTGCCGGTTTTGCTGCCACGCTGAGAACAGCTCGACTCGTGGATCGAAACACTGCTTTGTAATCCTGAGCGAAGCGAAGGACCCATGGAGTCGTCGGCAGCGCCGATGCTGCCAACGAAGTGCATAGGTCCTTCGGTTCGCTCAGGATGACAACGTTCGTGAGGGGCTTCGCGGTCAGCGAGAATCAGCATGTCCCAAACAGTCAATGAGCGCCTACTCGATCCCCAGTTGTTTCTGGATCTGCTCTAGCGGCACGCCCTTCGTCTCCGGAACCATCGTCTTCACCCAGATGAGTTGAAGAACCATCATCCCCGCGAAAAAGGAGAAAACGTAGCCTGGCGGGAAGGACGAGACCATCCTTGGGAAGAAAGTCGTGAGTAGAGCGGCGAAGATCCAGTGCGTAAAACTGCCCAGGGTCTGTCCTTCCGCGCGATGACGGTTGGGAAATATCTCGGAGATAAAAACCCAGATGACCGCTCCCTGGCCGATTGCATGAGCAGCGATGAAGGCAAAAATGCAAACCGGGACGATCGAGAAATGGCCTGTAAAAAAGGCCCATGCGACCAGGCCGAGCGAGGTGATATATCCGAACGAGCCAATATAAAGAAGAGTGCGGCGCCCCAACCGGTCAATCAGCCATAGGCCAACGAAAGTGAAAACCAGGTTGGTTAAGCCAATCCCGATGGATTGCAACAATGCGGCCTTTGCGGCGAGCCCGGTCAGTTCGAAGATGCGGGGCGCGAAGTACAAAATCGCATTGATGCCGGAGAGTTGATTGAAGAACGCGATCAGGATGGCGAGCAGGATGGGTTTTCGCAGTCTTTTGGTCCAGAAATGCCCCGAGGATCCCTCTTCCGAGGACGCAGCCAGGATCTCGTCCGCCTGGGCTGCGATTTCGGTTTTCGACGCCTCCGGCTCGATCCGTTGCAGCACTTCCAGGCCAGCCTCGCGATCGCCCTTCCTGCTGAGCAGCCAGCGCGGGCTTTCGGGAAGGCCAAAGCAGAACACCGCGTAGAGCAGAGACGGAAACGCGGCCACGCCCAGCATCCAGCGCCAGGCGTTCTCCCCGATCCCGGCCAGCAGCGCATTCGAAACGAAAGCGATCAGGATGCCAAAAACAATGTTGAACTGGAACATGCCGGCCAGCCGTCCACGATGCTTGGGCGGTGCGATCTCGGAGATATACATGGGGGCAACCACGGTCGAGATGCCGATGCCCAGCCCGCCGATGACGCGCGCGACAATAAACGTAGCAACATTCGGCGCTAATCCCGAGCCCACCGCGCCAACAAAATAGAGAATGCCGATCCACAGCAACGTAGCTTTGCGTCCGAACCGATCCGCGGGCCATCCGCCGAGCAGGGAACCAACCACGGTGCCGTAAAGGGCCGAGGCCATGGCAATGCCGTGCAGTTCTGGACTCAGCCCCCAGAGCGTCTGAATGGTTTTTTCCGCGCCGGAGATAACCACCGTGTCGAAGCCGAAAAGAAATCCGGCCAGTGCCGACGTGAGCGACCAGAAGAAGATGCGTCCATTCATATGTAGAACCGAACTCAGACCTTAGGCTTCGGACTTCGGACCTCGGAGGTCTGTCATTCTGAGCGAAGCGAAGAACCTATGCACTCTGTCGGCGCTGGCAAATTGCACAGGTCCTTCGCTTCGCTCAGGATGACAGCAAACGCGGAATTTTGTAGTCCAGCTCACGCCCGAGACCCTGCTTCCAGCGGATATCCCTTCTCCCGCCAGTCGCGGATGCCGCCGTCCATGGAAATGACGTTGGTATAGCCCATCTTCTGCAGGTTGTCGGCCGCGAGTGCGGAGCGGAAGCCTCCGCCGCAATAAAGCACGATCTCGGTATTAATTTCGGGCACGCGCGCCTCGATATCGCGTTCGATGATGCCTTTGCCGAGATGAATAGCGCCCGGAAGATGATCTTTGGCGAACTCGCTCTCCTCGCGCACGTCGACCAGCAGAAACTTTTCTCCGTGATCGATTCTGGTCTTCACCTCGGCGACGTTGGTTTCGCGCACGCGCTTCTTCGCGTCTTCCACAATCTTTAGAAAACGAGGTGGATGTTGATGGGCCATCTGTGCTCCTTAATTCAATGGCGCTGACATCCTATCAAGCGCCGCTGGATTGTGCGACAACCCGTAATCAAATGGACTCCGTCATCCCTGTCGCCGGTTAGGTCTGCTGCAAAGTCCCAGCGAAGCGTCCTCTACGCGGGGATGGCAACTGGGCAAGTGCTCTGCATGGCTCGTCGACCTTCAGTTAGCATAAACGAATATGCCGGAACAACTCACACGGCGAATCGGTCTGGCTCGCGCCCTCTCGAAGCTGGGCTACTGCTCGCGCTCAAAAGCTGCGGAGTTAATCGGCGCCGGCCGCGTGTGCTTGAACGGAGTCGTCCGGCGCGAGCCAGAGACGCCAGTGCATCTCACTAAGGACCGCATCGCCATCGATCGCCGCACAATCAGGGCGAAAGAAAACATTTATCTCATGATGAACAAGCCGCGCGGGCTGGTCACCACCGCATCCGATGAAAAAGGGCGAGAGACGGTTTATTCGATCCTCGAGAAATCAGTGTCCACCACGGAAAACAAAGATGCATTGGGAGAAATGTCCCCTTGGGTTGCGCCCGTAGGACGCCTGGATAAAGCGAGTGAAGGACTGCTGCTGCTGACGAACGATTCAGAATGGGGCGCGCGGGTGGCCGCGCCGGAGACCCACCTGCCAAAGACCTATCACGTGCAGATAGCAAAAATGGCTGATGAAAAGTTGCTGCAGTCCATGACTGCGGGCGTGAAGGTTGAAGGGAAGGTTGACGCGAAGGGCGGGGCAAAGACCCACGCAAAGACGGGCGACGGTGAAGGCCTGCGAGCCAGTCACGTCCGCCTGCTGCGTACTGGCCAGAAGAACTGCTGGCTTGAGGTGGTTCTCAACGAAGGCAAGAATCGACAGATTCGGCGGATGTTGCAGGCACTGGGCGTGGAGGTGTTGCGACTGATTCGTGTGTCCGTCGGGCCGCTGGAGTTGGGGAAACTGGCGAAGGGCGAGTGTCGCGCGTTGACTGCGGACGAAAAGCAGATGCTGGATCGCGCGATGCGGGCAGGAATTTCATGAGCGAGCTGACTTTTCTTTCGGCCGTTGCCATGGCGGAGCATGTTCGCAAAAGAGAAGTTTCTCCCGTCGAACTCGCCGAAGCTCATCTGGCAAAGATCGAACGGCTGAATCCGAAATTGAACGCCTTCGTTCACGTGGAGGCCGCCCGTGTCCGCCGCGAGGCGCGGGCCGCGGAAGTTGCCGTGACTGACGTGAGACCTACGATTCTCGGTGCGCTGCACGGGGTTCCCATCAGCATTAAGAGCTCGCTGGAAGTTGCCGGGCTGCGCTGCGAGTCAGGAACGCGGCTGCGCGCAGGATTCATCCCTACGCAGGATGCGCCGCTCGTCGCCCGCCTGAAAAATGCCGGCGCGATCGTGCTCGGTGTGACCAACACGCCTGAATTTCTGATGGCGTGGGAAACGGACAACTTGGTCTATGGCCGCACCAACAGTCCGTGGGATCTTGATCGCACTCCGGGTGGGTCAAGCGGCGGCGAAGCTGCGGCCATCGCGGCCGGAATGTCGGCAGGCGGAGTAGGCAGCGACGGCGGCGGCTCCATACGGGTGCCCGCGCATTTCAGCGGCATCTGCGGTTTGAAGCCTACGCCGGGACGGATTCCCGCAACTGGGCACTATCCCGTGTCAGGCGGGCCGTTTGCGCTGATCGGAGTGGTCGGTCCCATGGCGCGAACGGTCGCCGATCTGAAACTGCTGTTTGAAGTCATGCAAGGGCCTGACGATGGTGACACCAGCGCCGCTCCCGTGCCGCTGCGCTGGCCGAGTGACGAAGAAGTAAAGAAACTGAGAGTCGGATATTTCGAGGACGACGGTCGCACTCCGGTTACGCGTGAAACTCGGGCCGCAGTGCGCAGCGCTGCAGAAGCCCTGCACCGCGCTGGATTTCAGGTGGAAGCATTCCGTCCTGCAGGCTTGGAAGAAGCCCGCGAGTTGTGGAAGAAGTTTTTCGTCGTGGCGGGAGGAATGCTTATCCGCCCCATGTTTCAGGGTCGCGAGCACGATCTGAGTGCGATTCTGAAGCAGTTTCTCGAGTGGTCAGCGGCGGAACCAGCCCTCACCCCGCAGACATTCCCCGACGCCTGGATCCGCCGCGATACTCTTCGCGCCCAGTTCCTCGCGCAAATGCGCAAGTATCCCATCCTTCTGTGTCCGGCCGCGGCGATCCCAGCCTTCCGGCACGGGGAACGCAGCTGGAAAATCGAAGGCAAGACCGTCAACTATCTTGACGCGTGGAGCTACACCGAGTGGTTCAACCTGCTGGGTAATCCCGCGGCGGTCGTTCCTGTCAGTTGTTCAGAGGAGGGCCTGCCGATCGGCGTGCAGATTGTCGGTAGACCGTGGGAAGAAGAACAAGTGTTGGCGGTATCCGCTGTGCTGGAGAATGCGTGCGGGTCAGGGCGGCGACCGCCGATGGCCTGAAAAACGTTCGCCACCGCCCTAGTATTTTTGCACTATTCCCCCCGTCCGCTCGTCTGAGTAGCTTGGTTTGTGCGCGATTTCAGTCACTGTGGGTCTGATCTCGCCTGAGTAGTTCTCCGCCAGCTTCTCCGATGCCTGAAAATTTGTCACCCTTGCTGCCCCAGCGCACCCTGTCGTGGCTGCTGATTTTCCTCGTCATTTCGGCGGCTTACCTCTATGCCTTGCCTCAGCCGAACATTTTTTACGCTGGCGTAGTTCTGTTGCACGCTCTGGGAGGAGTGATCGCCACTATTCTTCTCATCCCATATTTTTTTCGCCTGCTGCGGGATGGAACCTGGTCCGCCCGCGCGGGATGGTTGCTGGTAGGCACAGGGGCCGTTCTTGGCATCCTTCTTATTAAAACGGGCACGCCGCGCACGGAATGGCGGTGGCTGTATCTGCACATCCTGATCTCAGTGGCTGGTGCTGGCTTCCTCATCGCCGACCAACTGGGCAAACGTGGATGGCTAACGGCCAATGCGGGTACGGCCGCGCTGCGAGTGGCGATTTGCCTGGTCGTGCTCGGCGGAGCCGGATACGGTGCACGTTACATGCGCGAGAGTTGGCAGGCGCGTGGCCGCATTCAGAATCCCGTGATGCCGCCCGAGAACATGAACGGCGAAGGCGACGGCCCTGAGGGATCGTTCTTCCCCAGTTCGGCGCAGGTCTACGGCAAGCAGAAAATTCCCAGCAAGTTCTTCATGGAGTCCGACTCCTGCAAGCGCTGCCACGAAGACGTCTACAACCAGTGGTTCAGCTCGGCCCATCATTTTTCGTCGTTCAATAATCAGTGGTACCGCAAGTCGATCGAATATATGCAGGATACGATCGGCACCAAGCCCTCGAAATGGTGCGGCGGCTGCCACGATCCCGCCGTGCTCTACAGCGGGCTCATGGATACGCCCATCAAGCAGATCGTCCATCGCCCCGAGTCGCAGGCCGGCCTCGGCTGCATGATGTGCCACTCCATCGCCGAGGTCAAAAGCACGATGGGGCAGGGTGACTTCTATCTGGAATATCCCAAGCTCCACGAGCTTGCCGCAACGCAGAATCCGGTGGCCCGGGCACTGCACGATTTCGTCATCCGGCTCAATCCCGAGCCGCATCGTCGCGTGTTTCTGAAACCATTCATGCGCGACCAGACTGCTGAGTTCTGTTCGACTTGCCACAAAGTGCATCTCGATGTTCCCGTGAATCACTACCGTTGGTTCCGCGGCTTCAACGAATATGACAACTGGCAAGCCAGCGGAGTTTCCGGGCAAGGCGCGCGCTCGTTCTACTATCCGCCGAAACCGCAGCAGTGCGCCGATTGCCACATGCCCATGGAAGCGTCGAAGGATTCGGGCAATATTAACGGGTTGGTGCACTCACATCGTTTTCCGGGTGCGAACACTGCTTTGCCGACGGCCAATGAAGATCAGAAGCAGCTCAAGCTGACGGAAGACTTCCTAAAGAGCGGCGCGCTCACAGTCGACATCTTCGCGGTTTCTCCGGCGCAAGCGCCGCTGAAGCCGGGGGCGACCGCGCAGCCGGAACTGGCGACCACGTTTGCCGTCGGCGAAGAAGCGGAAACCAAAATTACAGCGGAAAGTGGCGGCGAGGCAGCTCCGGTTACCGCGCCTTTGAATCGCGTGCAGCCAGCCCTGCGCCGTGGCGATACCGTTCGCGTGGATGTAGTCGTGCGCACCAAGAGAGTCGGCCACTTCTTTCCCGGTGGCACGGTCGATGCCTACGATACCTGGCTAGAACTCAAAGGCGCGGACGACAAAGGCCAGACGATTTTCTGGAGCGGCATGGTCGAGGACAACGGGCTTGGTCCAGTGGAAAAAGGCGCGCACTTCTACCGCTCACTGCAAATAGACGCGCATGGCAATCCCATCAATAAGCGCAACGCCTGGGCCACACGGGCAGCCGTCTACGTGCGGCTGATTCCGCCGGGTGCGGCCGACACCGTGCATTACCGCATGCTGCTCCCAGAGAACGCCGGCAACAAAATTACGCTGCATGCGCGCCTCTGCTACCGGAAATTTTCCTGGTACGGAACGCATGAGGCATTCGCGGGTCAGCCCGACCCGGCCAAACCTAACTCGGTTACGCCAGACTATGACGACCGTCCAACCGTATTTACGGCGTCTCTCGAGGGAGTTTCAGCGAAACAGGAAAAAATTCCAGACTTGCCCATCGTTACCGTGGCAGAAGACGAAGTCACTCTGCCCGTGGTCGGGCACGGCGCGCCAGCCCTCGATCCCAGGACGATTGTCCGTAAAGATGAGTGGCAGCGGTGGAATGACTACGGGATTGGCTTGTTCCTGCAGGGAGATTTGAAGGGCGCGGCCGCAGCCTTCCGAAGAGTCACGGAGGCGGATCCGAATAATCCCGACGGCTGGGTCAACATCGGACGCTGTGCTGTTCAGGAGGGCGACATGGAACGCGCCCGTACCGTGCTGGAAAAGGCGCTGGCTTTGTCTCCGAATCTGGCGCGGGCGGATTATTTCTATGCCCGCGTGCTGCGCGCCGACGGCAACTATGCCGGCGCTGCCGAACGGCTGCGCAAAGTTCTGGCGCAATACCCGCGGGATCGGGTGGCTCTCAACGATCTGGGCCGTGTGCTCTTCTTGCAGCGGAAATACGCCGAGGCGGTGAAAGTGCTGCAGTCCATCTTTGCCATTGATCCGGAAGATCTTCAGGCTCACTATAACCTGATGCTATGCTACAGCGGTCTTGGAGACGAGAAGCGGGCCAAAGAACATCAGGCTCGCTATTTGCGCTTCAAGGCGGACGAATCGTCGCAGGCGATCACCGGCCCCTACCGCCAACAGCATCCCGAGGACAACAATGAACGGCAGGCGGTGCACGAACACGTATCGGTCCCGCTGCCGGCCATCGGATCGAACCATGTAGGGACAGCCGCCCTTCGGCAAGCTCAGGGCAGGCTCTCGGCTGTCCAGCCGGGCAAGGCCCGCCTCGCCTCTACAACTTCTGCCCCCGGGGCCTCCAAATAATGCCAACCGCAGCGCTGAAGTTCACCACAGAAACACAGAGCCAGACAGGAATAAAAAAGAAGTCTTCTCTGGGGTTTCTCCGTGCCGGAGCCCGCCCTAAGCGAAGCCGAGGGGTGTCTCTGTGGTGGGTCTTCCTTTTCCTAACGATGACCGCCCATGCCCAGCAGATCCACTTCCGCGACATCACAGCCCAGGCCGGCATTCACTTTACCCACAACGATGGCGCGTTCGGAAAAAAGTGGCTCCCCGAGACCATGGGCCCAGGCTGCGCTTTCATTGACTACGATAACGACGGGTATCCCGACATCATCCTGATCAACGGCGAAGACTTTCCCGGACACTCCCGCCATCCGGGAGAAGCACCCACTACCTTAAAGCTATATCACAACAATCGCGACGGCACGTTCACTGACGTGACCCGCAAAGCTGGCCTCGCCGTGCCCATGTTCGGTTTGGGTGTTGCCGTGGGTGATTACGACAACGACGGGTTTGACGATCTCTTCGTCACCGCCCTCGGCCAGAGCCATCTTTTTCATAACAACGGCAACGGCACATTCAGCGACGTCACGAAGTCCGCGGGGATGTGGGGGCCGAGCGAATTCTCCACCAGCGCCGCCTGGGTCGACTATGACCGTGATGGCAAACTCGACCTGGTGGTCGCCAACTATGTGCAATGGACCGAGCAGACCGATCTCTACTGCACGCTCGACGGCGCGCACAAGTCGTATTGCACTCCGGAATCGTACAAAGGAACATCGCTGCGCCTGTGGCACAATTTGGGCGGCGGTAAATTTGAAGACGCCACGCAGAAAGCCGGCCTCGGCGATGCCACGTCGAAAAGTCTCGGCATCGCAGTGCTCGATTACAACAACGACGGCTGGCCGGACCTCGTCATCGCCAATGACACTCAACCTAACAAGCTTTATCTCAACAAGAAAGACGGAACGTTCGAAGAGCGAGGCGTGCCCGCCGGCATCGGGTTCAGCGAAGATGGCGTAGCTCGCGCCGGCATGGGCGTCGACGCCGCCGACTACGACCGCAGCGGGCACCCCAGCGTCCTTATCAGCAACTTCGCCAACCAGATGGTCTCGCTCTATCACAACGAAGGCAGCGGCCTGTTCGTGGATGAGGCTCCGCAATCGGAAGTGGGTCGGGCCACGCTTATCACACTGGGATTCGGATGCTTTTTTTTCGATTATGACAACGACGGCTGGCCCGACATCTTCGTGGCTGACGGCCATATCGAAGATCAGATCGAGCGCGTGCAGAAACGCGTAAGTTACGCCGAGCCGTCACATTTGTTTCGCAACCTGGGCGGCGGCAAGTTTCAGGAAGTCACGGCGCAGATGGGAGCTGCCTTCGCTGCCCCCAGAGTGGCGCGGGGCGCGGCTTACGCTGATATTGATAATGACGGATTCCTCGATGTACTGATTGCCACCAATGCCGGTCCAGCTTACTTGTTCCACAACGAGGGCGGCTCGAATCATAGCCTGCGGGTAAAGTTGGTGGGGACAAAGTCGAACCGCGACGGGATTGGTGCGGTCGTGCGCGTCACCTCGGGCGCTGGTAAGGACCAGCAGTCGAAGATGCTGCGCTCCGGATCCAGTTATCTCTCGCAAAGTGAACTCGTGCTCACTTTCGGGCTGGGCGCGCAGACCAAAGCTGACAACATCGAAATTCAGTGGCCCAGTGGCCAAGTCGACAAGCTCTCAAACATCAACGCTGGTCAAACCATCACCATCGAGGAAGGCAAGGGCGTGGTCGCAAATCGAGCGTACGGGAAATCACATCTCGAACCAACGCATAAGTAAATTTGTCATCCTGAGCGGAGCAGTGGGGTTCGCGAAACGAACGCCACTGCGCAGTCGAAGGATCCCTTGCAGTGCCAATCCGCTGGCATTTGAAGGATCTCGATTGGCGGCACGCGCTGCGATGTCAGGCCCAGAAAAACCCGTGGCGAGCGGACAGCATCCTCACTGTGGGGATCCTTCGACGCCGTTTGATCGCCCTTTGTGCGATCAAACTCCGCTCAGGATGACAAACGCTGAGGGGTTTCGTTGCATGCTCAGGCTTGCTCTGTGATTAAATCTTAGTCGAATGATTCCCCGAATCTCAGCCGCTCTGGCCGGCATCTTCCTGGCCGCGTTTGGTCTGTTCGCCACCGCTCCGCCGACCCAACTCAAGTCTACGAATCCCATCGAAGCCGCGCGCCTGAACAACCTCGGCTGCGCCTACATGAACCAGCAGCTATTTGAGAAAGGTCTCAAGGCTTTTCAGCAGGCGGAGGAACTCGATCCCAAGCTGGCGATCGCGCGCCTGAATGAAGCTATCGCCTATCTGAACTTGCAGAAGGTCGACGAAGCCAAAGCCGCCCTCGAAGCCGCGCTTAAGCAGGATGCCAAAAATCCCAACGCCTGGTACAACCTCGGCATGCTGGCCAAGAACACTGGCGACGTGCCGGAGGCCATCGATGCTTTCAAGCGCGTCGCCGAGATCGACCCGAGCGACGCCGACACCTGGTATTTCCTCGGCACAGCCTACGTGCAGGCCAAGCAGTTTCCGCAGGCCATTGAGGCCTTCCAGCACGCGCTGCAGCTCAACCCGCTGCACGCTTCCGCCGTGTTCGGGTTGTCGCGTGCCTACCAGCAATCCGGCGACGTCGACCACGCCCGCGAGTATCTCAAGAAATTCCAGTACATCACGCAAAACAAAATCGGCGCTCCCATGAGCCTGGCCTACGGCGAGCAGGGGCAGTACTCGCGCGCGGTGGAGTCGGCGTCAGCAGTGCTGAAGGCGCCGGCGCAGATCAAGGTGGGGTTTGTGGATGTGACGAAGGAGGCGGGAATTGTGTCGCGGGCTATGCCCCGCACAAATGAGGACCGCTCCTTGTTCATCGGCCCTGGCGCGTGCTTTCTCGACTACGACGGAGACGGACGGATCGACGTGCTTCTGGCCGACAGCGGACCAGAGGGCGGTGTCGCTCTATTACACAATCTTGGTGGAAAGTTCGAAGATGTAACGAAGAAAGCGGGCCTTGATCCCACGCTGCACGTCAACGGATGCACGGCTGGCGACTACGACAACGACGGCGCGACGGACTTGGTACTGACGGCAGCCGGCCGGATCATTCTCTTGCATAACGAGAAGAACGGAACCTTCAAGGATGCGACAGAGGCAGCTGGGATCAATGCTAAGGGCTTCAACGTCAGTCCGACGTTTGTGGACTATGACCACGACGGCGACTTGGATCTCTACGTCACTGCTGATCACGACCCTCTCCTGCAGGGTACGAGCTGGAAGAGTATCGGAGCAAACACGATGTGGCGCAACAATGGTAACGGCACGTTCACAGAGGTCACCGACGCCGTTGGGTTTAACCGTGAACTGCCGGCTCTCTCTGCGGTCGGCACAGATTACAACGGCGACCGCGCCGTAGACATTGTTGTTTCGGGTGTTGACTCGGGAGGGACCAGCCTGCCCGTGATTTACGAGAATCCGCGGGAGGGAAAATTTCCCGCACGTCAGCCCTGGTCGGCGCCCATGCCCGCTCCAAGTGTCGGCATTGCCGTTCTCGATTTCGACCACGACGGCTGGATGGACCTAGCCTTTACCCATTGGGGCTCTCCTGGCATCACCCTTTGGCGCAACAACCACGGTAAGAGCTTCGATCGAGTCGAGCTCCCCGAGACGAACTGGGTCCGTGCTTACGGCGTCGCCGCTATCGACTATGACAACGACGGCTGGGTCGACCTCGTCGCCGTTGGCGAGGCAAAAGAAGGCAAGGGTGAAGTCCGCCTGTTTCGCAATCTCGGGCCTGACGGCTTCAAAGACGTCACTGCCGAGGTTGGGCTCGACAAAATTAAGCTCAAAGATCCGCGCGCCATCATCACTGGCGACTACGACGGCGACGGCGCGACCGATCTGCTCATCACGCAGAATCATGGGCCGGCCGTGCTGCTGCGCAATGAGGGTGGCAATCAGAATCACTGGCTGCGGCTCTCGCTCAAGGGACTGAATGACAACAAGTCCGCCATCGGCGCGAAGGTGGAAGTCTTCTCCGGGGGCAACCGGCAGAAGTTTGAGATCTATGGCTCGAACGGATATCTCGGGCAGAACTCCACCGACATCGTGGTCGGCC
>Ga0209415_10016706_pt1 | contig 11759 bp, 10 predicted proteins | sample PeaSoiSIISIP2007_FD_187696 | JGI IMG/M metagenome (GOLD analysis project Ga0209415, IMG submission 187696) | Peat soil microbial communities from Weissenstadt, Germany - SII-SIP-2007 (SPAdes) (version 2) | ecosystem: Environmental > Terrestrial > Soil > Wetlands > Peat | place: Germany... | reverse complement strand
CCGGTTCTACGGCGGCGGCATGCAGATCTCGCCGAAGTCCGATCCCTGCGACGGGGCGCTCGAGGTGCTCGTGATGATCGGGCCGAAATCCGACGCGTTCACCACGCTGCCGAAGGTCTACCGCGGGACGCACCTTCCGCACCGCCACATCACCGAGCTGCGGGCCAGCCGGATCCAGATCGAGGCCGACGCGCCCCTGGAGATTGAGGCGGACGGGGAGATCCTGGGCACCACGCCTGCGACGTTCGAGGTCATTCCCCAGGCGATCCGCGTCAAGGTGTGACCCGAGGCCCTGTCTTACGGAGCCGACCGGGTGAGCCGGGCCGGCGCGTCACCATCTAGGGCCGCCTTGCGGTCGGACGCGAACATGTGCACGTACTCCTGTCCGGACAACTCCTGGATCGCGCTCATCACCTGGTCGGCGATCATCCGGCGCGCCTTGCCGGGCGGCTCGCCGGCCAGTTCCGGCGCGATCGGGACTGGCTTGCCGATCGTGACCCCGATGCGCCCGGGCCGCGGAACCATATGACCCGGCGGCAGTACCCGCCTGGTCCCGGACAGCGCGACCGGGATGACCGGCAGGCCCGACTTCAGCGCCAGCCAGCCGACCCCCGGCCGGCCACGGTACAGCCGGCCGTCCGGCGACCTGGTCCCCTCCGGGTAAATGCCGAACAGCTTCCCCTCCTGCAGCAGCGCCAGCGCCGCCTCCAGGGTGTCCTGCGCGGACCGCGGCCGTTCGGTGTCCATCCGCAGCTGGTTGGTGGCCTTCAGGTACGCGGCCAGTAGCCGGGCCGCGGGGCCGGAGGCGGTGAAGTACTTGGCCGAGGCCGAGAACGTCACCGGCCGGTCAACCATCAGCGGCAGGAAGATCGAGTCGATCACCGACATGTGGTTGGCCGCCAGGATCGCCCCGCCCGAGGCGGGGATGTTCTCCGCGCCGCTTACCCTCGGCCGCCAGATCGTGTGCAGGAACGGGCCTGCGACGATGCGCGATAGCTGGTACTGCACATGTTCCTTTCTGCCCGGGCCGGAGGACCGTCACCCTCGCGTCCTTTATGGGCACGGATCCGTCGGCCATACTTGGGCTAATCGCCACCGAAGGGCACGAAGCGTTCTGGGGGGTCCCGATGAGCGTCCTGGTCGAACGAGACGTGCTCAAGGAGTTCCAACGGTCGACCTGGCGGAGTCCGGTACAGCTGGCGACGACGGTTATCGGGCTGGCGGCCGGCTGGATCCTCACCGACCGGGCGCTGGCCGTGTCCTGGGCGCTCGGCACGGCCTCCTCGCTCGTCATCGCGATCTTCACCGTCCGGGCCTTCATCATCTTCCACGACTGCGGCCATGGGTCGTTCACCCGCTCACGCCGGCTCAATACCGTGGTGGGCAGCGTCATCGGGGTTGTCGTCTTTACCCCCTATACCTACTGGACGAGGGCGCACATCAGGCACCATGCCACGACCGGCGACCTCGACCGGAGAGGATCCGGTGACCTCTGGCTGATGACAACCGATGAGTACCGGGCCGCCTCCCCCGGCCAGCGCCTGTATTACCGGACCTACCATCATCCGCTCTTCCTGATGACCGTGGGCCCGGTGATCAAGTTCGTCATAGCCCAGCGCCTCCGCATGGACCCGAGATTGACAGGCCGACGGCTCAGGATATCGGTTTACCTGACAAATCTGGCGATCGTCTGCTACGCCGTGCTCATGGCGGCCTGGATGGGCCCGTCCAGGTATATAGCTGTCCAGCTCATGGTCCTGACTTTCGGGGGGATCCCGGCCGTTTACCTTTTCTACGTGCAGCATTTTTTCCCTGGGACCTACTGGCGACGGCACGGCGACTGGGACTACGTGGAAGCGTCACTCGCGAGCAGTTCCCGGGTCGCGCTGCCCCGGTTCTTCCAGTGGGTTACCGGCAATATCGGTTTCCATCACATCCACCACCTGGCGCCTCGCATCCCGAACTACCTCCTGCCGCAAGCCCAAGCCGCCTGCCCGCAGCTGCAACCGGGCGCTACCCTGACCCTGAGGTCGACCGCCAGGGTGCTGCGGACCAACCTCTGGGATGAGGCGGCGGGGCAATTCGTCACGTTCGCGGAGGCCGGCTTCTGAACCCGAAGGCGAAATCAAGCGAGCGTATCCTCGCCGGGCTCGGCATTCGCGGCGATGAGGTCAGCCGTCTCCGGACGGTGATGGTTAGTTCCTTCATGCTCGGGCTATCCCTCGTCCTGTACTACTCAGCCGCCAACGCCATTTTCCTGACCCGCTCCGGCATACAGAAACTGCCCTACGTATACATCGTCAACGGCTTCCTGGTCATCGTCTTCGGCGTCGGGCTGACCTTCCTGGGGCGCCGCGTCACGTTCCGGACGCAAGCGCTGACCCTGAACGTCGTGCTGGCCGTTACCATCGCGCTCTTGTGGGCCGGAATCAAGACGACCGGGAACCACGTGTTCATTTTCCTGATGATGGCGTGGTTCCGCCTGCTGTTCATTTACACCACGCTCAGCCTGTGGGAACTCGTTTCCCGCCTGTTCGATATACGCCAGGGCAAGCGGCTATTGCCTCTGGTCGGGCTCGGGGTGATGCTGGCCTCGGTCGTCGGCGGTCTGCTTATCCCGGTGATCGTGTCCGCCACCGGCACGGTCAACCTGCTGCTGATGTCTGCCGTGTTCCTCGGCCTGTACGCTCTCTCGCTCGCCCGCATCCTCCGGGACGTCAACGAAACGCGCCAGGAAACGAAGAGGAACCGGCGGGAGGGCCTGAGGCCCCTGGTGCAGGACCGGTACACCCGGGCCATTTTCAGCCTGAAGACCTTCACCGTGCTGACGGCGTACCTGATCGAGTACGTCTTTTACGAGCAGGCCGCCCGGCACTTCCCGACCCAGCAGTCCCTGGCCGGGTTCTTCGGCACCTTCACCGCCGGGATGACGCTCGCGATGATATTGGTCGCCGCCTTGTTGGCCGGGCGGCTGATCGTGAGCCTGGGAGTGCGCGGCGCCCTGTTCATCATGCCGTTGGCCATGACGGCCACGTCGCTGGCGGCGACCGTTTACGGCGGCCTGATCGGGGTCGGCACCGCGTTCTTCGTCCTGGTCGCGGTGACCATGTTCGCGAACCAGGTGCTGGACAAGGGGGTGGACACCCCGGCGTTCGTCCTGCTGTTCCAGCCGATGCCCCGAGAGCGCCGCCTGCCCGCGCGCGTGGCCACCGAGGGCTGGCTCGGCTCGGTGGCCTTGATCCTCAGCGGCGCGCTCCTGCTGTTGTTGGCGTGGCTGCACCCGTCCAACGTCGTGCCCTTCGTCGCCCTCCTGGTCGTGGTGTCGGCCGTGTACCTGCTGCTCACCCGGACGGTCACGGCCCAGTACGTGACCGCCCTGCGGCGCGCCACGAACCGCGGCTTCGCCGCCGAAGGGGCACCGCCGGCCAACGGGTCTCCCGACGGGGTCGACGCCCTGCTTAGCCGGCTGGCTCCCGGTGCCTCCTACCTTGACCAGGAGCAGGCGCGGGCGGAGTTGCGCGCCAGCACCCCCTCGCTGGACGACGAGCGGCTCGGCGCGGCCGTGCAGGTCCAGGTCCAAAGCGCCCGCTCGCTGCTGGCCGCCGAGCGCGACCTGTCCGCCACCTGGCCCTTGCTCGCGCAGTGCCTGCACGAAGAGCTGGCCCGGGTCCAGGCCAACCTGTTCTCGCTGCTCTGCTGCTCGCGCGATGCCTCCGGCGCCCCCCAGGCAGACATCCTGCTGGATGCCGAAGCGCGGATCACCAACGGAGTGACCGACGACCGGGCCAACGCCATCGAGTTGCTCGACGTCACGCTGCCGAAGTGGCTGAAACTCCCGGTGGTGGCCCTGGCTGAGGACCACGGGCCGGTCCAGACGCTGCACAAGCTGGGCGCGGACCTCGTGCCCGCCCCCAGGACGGTCGAAGAACGCCTGGCGTTGATGGGAAATGACGCCTCTCTCGGCAGCTGGACGCTGAGCCTGGTTCGCCTCGGCTTGGCCGCAGTAAACGGCTCCGCCGAAAGCAACGAGAAGAAAGCGCCCGGCATGTCAGAACTCGGCTCAACCGACACCTATCCGCCCGAGGTCGCCTCCGTCGTATGGCTGAGGACGATCGACATCTTCGGGCGCGTGCCCTACCAGGTCCTCTCCGAGCTGTCGGACAGGTTGCGACCGTATTCGGTGTCGGCCGGGGTGCGCGTCGTGACCGAGGGCGAAGAGGGCGACGAGCTGTACATCGTGCGCGCCGGGGAGGCCGCGGTCCAGCACGGGGATCACATAGTGGCGCGGCTGGGTCCGGGCTCGCTATTCGGGGAACTGGCCGTGCTCGACCCCGCGCCGCGCTCGGCTGACGTCGTGGCCATCGTTGATACGGACCTGCTCATCCTCGACCGGACGACCCTGCTCGACTTGATGGCGCGCCGACCCGAGGTGGCCGCCGACGTCATCACGATGCTCGTACGCCGGCTCAGGACCGGCAGTTACGAGGCTTGAGCCTGGACTTTTTCCGCGACCTTCTCGCCCAGCCGGACCTTAGTTTCGATTTGTTTCAGAGAATGCTCGGTAATATCGGAGTCGACGGTAACGGTACCCGGCTTCAGCACCATGAGTATGGACGACCCGCCGAGGCTGAAGTAGCCTTTTTCCTGGCCGCGCCGGCAACTAGTTACGTCATGATTATGGATCTTGCCGACCAGGAGCGCGCCCACCTCGACAGTCACGACGGTGCCGAAGTTGACGGTCTCGATAACCGAGTACTCGCGGTGGTTCTCGCTGAATGCTTTATAGCGCTTCGAGGAAACGGGCTGCACGGAGTGCAGTACTCCGTTGATGGAGTTCGTCCGGAGCACTTCCCCGTCGTCGACGAAGCAATAGCGATGGTAATCTTCCGTGCCGAGGCGGAATACCAGGCAGGTGCCTTCGTTGTACGTGGCAGCCAGGTCGCGATCTCTAAGCAGTTCCGTTATCGTGTACGAGCTTTGCTTTACGGCAATACGGCCGTCGCTGGTGACCGAGTACGCGAGCAGCCTGGAATCGGCGACAGCGATCAGGGCATGGGGGTTCTCGGCTATCGGGCGCTTGGCGGGGTCAATCTCACGGGTAATGAAGCTGTCGTAGGATGCATAGCTTTGCTCAGGGTAGTCGCTCATGTCTATACTGAACCGGTCGATGAGCGGCTGGATCTTTCCCGCTGAAAACGAGCTTTTATCCCGGATAGCGTTCAGGCCTGAATACCACCGGCGGGCGAAAATAGCCCCGAGCAAAAGCCTGCCGAACATTGTCTCGTAAAGAAGATGGAGCCTTCTTTCGCCGTACTGCGGTTCGTCGTAGACGACTCCCCGCTTACGGTCGTACACTTGAACACTCATTTGTACTAGTATCCAGCGCGATGAGTAGGAAGGCACTTATTGCGAGTAACTCTATACGGGCTGCGCGCGCGAACCCCCGGGACCTGAGGTGTCCGTCCCGGGGACCGACGCCCCGCAGGCCGCCGCGGCTGAGGCCCTGGCCGCGATCGACGCGAGGGTACGGAAGGTTCTTCACCAACTGCACCAGGCCATCGCCGTCTTCTCGGGCGGCGTGGACGGCGGCGGCCCCGCCGGATCGGCGGATGGCCTGGTCCTGACCGCTCACGACCTCGACCGGGCTATCGATTCCTGGCCGCAGCTCGTGCCGGCCGATCGCGAGATCAGGGCGGCGCTCCTGCACGCGGTGGTGCGCCGCGCCGGGCTGTCGTCTGCCATGTTCCCGGCCGTCGCCGCGGCCCTCGGAGCCGACGATCCGCAGGTTGCCGAGGCGTTCCGCGCCCGGTACGGCACCGGTATCACGCAGGCCATGGCCGAGGTGCCGGTGCTGCCGCCCAGACGCGACTTCGGCCCTCATACGGCGCTGGACGCTCAGCGCTGGCTGGACCTCGAGCGGTCGTTCACCCGGGTCACCGTGGAGGCCGGCGAGGTCCTGTTCCGGGAGGGAGACGTCGGGGACAGCCTGTACGCCATCGTGACCGGGCGGGTGCGGATGCTGGTCGGTGAGCCAGGAGCCGAGCGGGCCATCCGCGACCTGGGCCCGGGCGAGCTGATCGGGGAAATGGCACTGCTGACCGGCGAACCCCGGACGGCCACCGTGGCTGCCGTGCGCGACACGGAGCTTTACCGGCTCACCGCGGAGAGCGTGGAACGGTACCTGTTCAGCGACCTGTCGGTCATGCGCCGGATCATGACGACGCTGGCCCGCCGTCTGGCCCACGCCCCGTCCGCTGCGGCGGCCGCGCAACCGTCCGTGAGCAGCGTCGCCCTGGTGGCCGCCGGCGATATCCCGCTGCCCGAGGTCGCCCGCTTCGGTGAGGTCCTGGGGACGTTCTTGTCCGGGCATCTGCGGGTGGCGGTGCTGAGCCCCCGCACGGTGGAGGCGGCCGTGGGGACAGGAGCCACCGCCGGCGCCGATGGCGCGGCAGCCGCGGGGCTCGCCAGCTGGCTGCGCGACCAGGAGGACCGTCATGACCTCGTGCTGTACGCCCCCGCGCCACGGCCGGACGCCCCGTCTCCGGACCACGGGGATCCCGGCTTCTGGGACCGGTTGTGCGCGCGGGAGGCGGACGTGGTGCTCCTGGTCGGGCGGGCCGGCGCCAGCCCGCGGCTCGGGCCGGCGGAGCAGCGCCTGCTCGCCGGCAGCACGGCGCGCAAGGCCCGCAGGGAGCTGGTGCTGCTGCACGATGACCTGCGGCCGGGTACCTGGCAGACGGAGCGATGGCTCAGCGAGCGTCAGCTCGGCCGGGCTCATCACGTCGTCCCGGATGACCCCGCCCACCTCGGGCGCCTGGCCCGGTTCCTGCTCGACGTCCCGGTCGGCCTCGTCCTGAGCGGAGGCGGCATCCGGGGCTTCGGTCACGCCGGGGTGCTGAGGGCGCTACGCGAGCACGGCGTCCCGGTCGATGTGATCTGCGGGACCAGCGCTGGCGCCCTGGTCGGCGGCCAGTTCGCCATGGGCTGGACGCCCGGGCAGATCGAGCGGCGTGACGCGAGGCTGTTCGGCGTCCCCCGGCGGCGGCTGATGGACTACACCATCCCCACGACGTCCATCGTCGGTTCCGTCCAGCTCAACCGGGTCCTGAACCTGATCTTCAGGGACCGCCGCATCGAGGACCTGTGGATCCCGTTCCTGTGTACGATCACCGACCTCACGGCGGCCGAACTGGTGGTCCGCGACGCCGGCTCCCTGCGTGATGCGGTGCGGGCCAGTTGCTCGCTCCCGGTCCTGCTCCCTCCGGTGGTGGGGCCGGACGGGCACCTGCTGGCCGATGGCGGCGTGCTCAACAACCTCCCCGTGCTGCCGCTGGTCAGCCGCACGGCGCTCGGCTCGCTCATCCTCGTCAACGTGACGTCGCCCTTCTACACCGCCGACGAACCGTATGACTACTCGGACAGCCTCCCGCTCGGCCGGGTCCTGCGCAGCCGGCTGAACCCGCTGAGCGCCCCGCTCGTGGCCCCCAGCATCGGGCAGGTGCTGCTACGAGTCATGGAAATCGGCTCGAAGAGCCTCGAGTCCGGGCAGATAGCGCGCGCGGACGTGTACATCCGTCCCCAGTTCGATTCGTCGTCCTATACCGACACCACGCAACTCCCGGCGGTCATCCGGGCCGGATACGAAGCGGCCCGCGAGGCCCTATCCGCGTGGGACAGCTCCGGTATCCCGTTCCGATGAGGGGGAACTGGCTGGAGTTCGGGGTCTGGGCCGCCCTCGCCTTCGTGGATCTCTGCCTGGACGTCGGTTTCGTCATCGTGGTCAGTTACCGCGCATCCCGGGGCACGCTCGGGATGTGGGAACCCCCGACCCTCACCATAACGGCGCTGACTTTTCTGCTAGTCGTCGGCGGCTACGCGGTTTACCTCACCAATCCGCGCCGCCGCCCGGCCGCCGGATTTCCGGATACGGCCCAGCAATTCCCGGGCGGTCACCAAGATCAGCAACGTGGAGAAGACCACGAAGGGAGCGGCCCACGGCAGGACCGCGGCAAAGACGAAACCAAGTAGGAAAGCCCGGCCGCGCCACGTCCGGACGATACGTTCCGGGGTGAAGAAGGCACCCTTTTCCACCCGTATCTTCGAGACCATCAGGAACGACAGCACCACCATCAAGGCGAGGACGAGCCACGGGTACGGGTAGTGGTGCCAGACCCGTGAGCTGAGCAAGACGAAGCCGACGAGGATATCGGCCGCCGGCGGTGAGGGCAGCCCGATGAAATAGAGCGGGTCGCTCGCCTCGGTAGCCTGGAAGTAAGCGAGACGGGCCAGCACGGCGGCCGTCCAGCCGGCGGCTATCACGCCACCGAGGGCCCAGCCCTTGAAGTAGACCGCGTAAACCAGGACGCCGGGCGCCACCCCGACCGTGACGGCGTCGGACAATGTGTCCAGGTACTTGCCGAAGGCGCTCGTGGCGTGCAATATCCGGGCGGCGAAGCCGTCCACCGTGTCGACGATAGTGGCGAACACGATCAAATAGGCGCTGGCCGCGTACTGCCCCTGGAATGCGTTCTGGACGGCCAGCATGCCCAGGACCAGACTCGCCATGGTTATGGCATTTGGGGCGGCATAGCGCAGCCGGTTCACCGTCGTCACCCTACCAACCGGTTTGGGCGGAGCCCCGAAAGCAGGATCGCGCAGTAACCTGGGCTCGTGAAGGCGGCCGGAGCCCTGGTCCTTAACGCGGACCCGCGCGAGTCGGCGAGCCGGGCCGTCCGGGAGGCCCGGGCGGCGCTGGGGGGCGTGTCCCCCTCGTTCGCGGTGCTGTTCGCCTCGGCCCATTTCTTCGGCTCGGCCGAGGCCCTCCTGGCCGCGGTGGCCGAGGAAACCGGCCCGCTCCCGCTCATCGGGTGCGTATCCGAGGGCGTGGCGGGCGGCGCCCGCGAGGTCGAGTCCGGGCAGGCGGTTTCGCTGTGGCTGGCGGCCGGCCTCGGCCCGGTCGAGACCTTCGCCATGGAGTTCGCCCGGACGTCAGACGGGGGCGCCTTCGGCGGCTTCCGGTTCGGGGCTGACCCGGCGGGAACTCACCTGATGATCTGCGACCCGTACACGTTCCCGGCCGATCGGCTGCTGGCCCACCTGAACGAGCACGTACCGGGGACCGAGATCATGGGCGGGATGGCCAGCGGCGGGCTGCGGCAGCAGCAGAGCCGACTGTTCCTGGACGGCCGCGTCCTCCGGCACGGGGCCGTCGGCGCCCACCTGCCGGAAGCCGAGGTCCATCCGCTGGTGGCGCAGGGATGCCGCCCGGTCGGCGACCCCTTCACCACCACCAGGACCGACGGCAACCTGATCTTCGAACTCGGCGGCCGCCCGCCCCTGACGCGCCTGCGGGAGCTGGCCGCGACGCTGCCCGTCCGGGAGCGGGAACTGCTCGCCAAGGGCACGCACGTGGGGATCGTCATGGACGAGTACCAGGCCGAGCCGCGCCAGGGTGACTTCCTGATCCGCGGCCTCATCGGCGCCGACCCGGAATCGGGCGCCATCGCGGTGGGAGCGGAGGTGCAAGTGGGCCAGACCGTGCAGTTCCACGTCCGGGACGCCCAGTCGGCCGACGAAGATCTCCGGCGGACCCTGGACCGGGCCCGCGCCGCCCTGGGCGGCCGCCGCGCGGCCGGGGCGCTGCTGTTCACCTGCAACGGCCGCGGCTCGGGCATGTTCGACGAGCCAGATCACGACGCCGGACTGATCGCCGAGATGCTGGGCGAAATCCCGCTGGCCGGGTTCTTCTGCGCCGGAGAGCTCGGACCGGTCGGCGGGCAGAACTTCCTGCACACCTTCACCGCCTCGATCGCCCTGTTTCCGGAGACACTGTCCCCGGGAACGCTGTCCCCAGGTGCTACCTGACCCCCTGGATCTGCGTGGTCTGGGCGACCAGGCGCTCCTGCGCGTCGTACAGGCTGGTCTGGGCGGTCACCGTGGTCCGGCCACGATGCACCGGCACCCCGACCGCACGCACGGAACCCCCGCTGACCGGCCGGAACATCTGGCTGGTCGAGGTGATCGTCGCCGTCGTGGCGCCCTCGGGCAGGCCGAGGAAGGTCACGAGCGCGCCTACGGTATCGGCCAGGGACATCAGGACCCCGCCGTGCATGATCCCGCTGGTGGTGCACAGGTGCGGGGCCCAGGCCAGCCGCGCGACCACCCGGTCGGGTCCGGCCTCGTCCAGGACCAGGCCGAGATGCGCGGCGAACGGCATGAGCGCGACCAGGGCCTCCCGGTCAGCAGGCATGACGCTAGACAGCGCTAGCCAGGCTGGGCGGCGAGCTCGCGGACCTGCCGCAGCCCCTTGGCGTTCCGCGACAGCGCCATGGGCGTCCAGATCAGCCCGAACGGGATGCCCCACCAGCCCAGCAGCAGGTTGTGCGTCCGAACGGAGCGGGCGGTGGCCTCGAGCTGCTCAAGAGTTCCGGTGTAAACCGTGTGGCGCTGCTGCGTCATGATGATGAAACTGCTCACCTTCGTGAGCTTGACCCGGTACAGTCGCGCGTTCCCCGACGAGGCCGGCGCTTCTGGCGCACCGTAGCCATAACCGTCGCCGTAGCCACTACCCCGTGAATCGCTCATGGATCCTCCGCAATGCATGGCCGATTAGGGGAACATCCAATCGCACCCCGGCTCCCGGGGAAAGGGGTAAACGTCTACCTCTAGTGTTGTTACACTGAGCGACGAAGCACGCACGTTCCGCGAGTTCGGCGCACCGGACCCGTCTGGCTCACCGGGCCCAGTGGGCCTGCCGAGTACCGCCCGGCACGGGCAATAGTTACCCATAAGCCGCAGAGCGCATGGCCGATTCCCGAATACCACTATTCATCATCTTACGGAAAGCCTGTATTTCACCGTTTCCCGGTAAGTAATCTGGCCCCCTAGCGACGTGACTCAATCCCTGGGAGACACGATGACTGATCGATCATTAGGCCAAGACCTGCCCGCCGACTGGCACCGCGCCCGTTCCGCCGCTCGCGACCCGCACTTCTACGGTGCCCACGGCTACTGGGCCACGACCGCCCACGGCACGGCGGCCCCCGCGACCTCTAACGGCACGGTGACAGCCAACGGCACGGTGACCGCCAACGGCGCGACAAGCACCAACGCCACGACGAGCGCCAACGGCACGGCCAGGCACCCGGCGCGACCCAAGGACGCGGACACCACGGGATTCCTCGGGGCGCTATTCGACTTCGGCTTCACGTCATTCGTAACGCCAAAAATCATAAAGGTGCTCTACGTGCTGGTAGTGATCGGCACGGTCGTGAGCAGCCTCGCATTTACCATCGTCGCATTTAAGGCGAGCACGGCATTCGGCATCGTGGCGCTGGTCTTCGGCGACCCGTTGATCATCCTCGTGGTCCTGGCGATAGTCCGCATATTCCTGGAATTCTTCGTCGTCATCTTCCGGGCCGCGGAGGACATCCGGGCCCTACGGGACGGGGGCCGGGCCGGCTGAGGGCGGGCCCCGGATCGGGGGCCGTAACGCCGTACAGTGTCGTCATGACGACTTGTGGGTTTGTCGCGCCAGAGGGTTGTCACCCAGATATGTCCAACGGGACTGGACTGCCCCCCACAAGTGTCCTACGGTGCTGTCATGGCGTCGGGTGAGGCAACGATGACTCAGACGGGCCGCGGACGGTGAACGGTCCGGGGGGACCTGACCAGGCCGGTGTCAACCGCCTGTTCGAGCTGCGCGCCGATCCGACGCGGGCCCTGGCCGGCCAGGCCGATGCGGTCGCCGCGGCGTGTCA
>Ga0209415_10016705_pt1 | contig 11760 bp, 11 predicted proteins | sample PeaSoiSIISIP2007_FD_187696 | JGI IMG/M metagenome (GOLD analysis project Ga0209415, IMG submission 187696) | Peat soil microbial communities from Weissenstadt, Germany - SII-SIP-2007 (SPAdes) (version 2) | ecosystem: Environmental > Terrestrial > Soil > Wetlands > Peat | place: Germany... | reverse complement strand
GAGGCGAAGCGGTCGTCAGCCTCTTCGACGACCGCTTCGCCTCCCTCACCGAACTCGGCTCCCAGATTCCCGAAACCGTCATCGGCCAGATCCCCGACGTCCATGTCCCCAGGGGCGACCCTGCGCTGACGCTGGTCCGCGCCGACGATGACCGCCATGCTTTTGCCGAGTCCTTCCGCAACATGCGTTCCTGGATACTGTTCAGTTGCGAAAAATCCAAACAGCCCAAGCTCATCCTCATTACCAGTTCCGTCCCCCTCGAGGGGAAATCCACCGTCTCCTCGAACCTCGCCGCGACGCTCGCCCTCTCCGGCTCGCGGGTCCTGCTCATCGATGGGGACCTCCGCCGGGCCGGCCTGGACAAGATCTTCGACGTGCCCGGCGACATGGGGTTCGCCGAGGTCCTGGAGCAGCGCGCCTCCCTCGCCGACGTCATCCACCCAACCAAAATTCCGAATCTCTCGCTGCTCCCCGCCGGTTCCGGCCGTACCAACCCCGGCGAACTCTTCCTGGGCCCAAGCTGCGACATCTTCCTCGCCAAGATCCGCCCGCAATTCGACTACGTCATCTTCGACACCGCCCCGGTCCTGGCCGCCGACGACACCGGCAACCTCGCGCCAAAGATGAACGCCGTCCTCTTCGTCGTGCGCGCCGACTACAGCTCGGCCCGCAACGCCCGCGAAGCCCTCGACCAGCTCCGCCAGCGCAAGGCCACGATCCTCGGCCTCGTCTTCAACCGCTCCATCGCCACCCGCACCGGCGGCTACTACTATCGCTACAACAACTATTACTACTACGGCCGCAACGGCCAGAAGCGCAAGAGAACCAAAGCGGCCTCCTCCACGGAGGGGGCCATTGCCGCGGCCTCGGAAACGGACAAGCGGGACTGAGACAATCGCTACTGGAGGCCGAGACGGGTCCACGCATGATGGTGGGGGCTGCAGTTTTGACGCGCCATGCCGTCAAAAGAGGCCTTATGAAAGCTATATCCGTAACTATTTGCAAAACTAAGAGGCGACTGAAGCTCCCTCCGCTGCCCAAAATGACCGGGCGGGAAAGGCCCATGACCGGACGCGAGTTGATCAGGTGGCTCAAATCGCAAGGAGCCAGGCCTGTGGACGCCCAAACCAAGCGCCGCCTGAAGGCCTCCGGCAATTGGGGCATGCCCGAAGAATGACCCCGTCCAAACCGGCAAGCTCGTCGGCAGCCAACCTCGCGCCCACCGCGGCCTCGGAAACCGACAAGCGAGCCTGACCACCAGGTGAGTTGCATCGTTCCACCGCACGCGATCGTATTCGCGACGCTGGCGGGTCCGCCATAGACGTCGTTGGAAACGCTGCGATGATACCTCTCTTTAAGCCCGAAATCCCCGAGGCTACCGTCCAGCGGGTGGCGCAGACCCTTCGTGCCGGCTGGCTAAGCGAAGGCAAACAGGTGCAGGCTTTTGAGGGGGAGTTCGGTCGCAAATTCGGTTTGCCCCACGCCCTGGCGCTGAACAGCGGGACGGCAGCGCTGCACCTCGCGATGCTGGGCGCCGGCGTCGGACCGGGTGACGAGGTGATCACTACCGCCCAAACGTTCGTGGCCACCGCAATGGCTGTCCTCTACGTCGGCGGCACGCCCGTCTTCGCCGACATAACCCCTGGCGGGCCGAACCTCGCCCCAAAAGACCTGGACCGGCGCATCACTTCGCGCACGAAGGCCATTCTCGTCGTTCATTACGGCGGCTATCCCTGCGATATGGAGGAGATCAACGCCATCGCCGCGCGTCACAAGCTAAAGGTGATTGAAGACGCCGCTCATGCCCTGGGAGCAACCTATCATGGAAAGCCCGTCGGAAGCCTTGGCGATTTTGCCATCTTCTCGTTCCAGGCGATTAAGCAGTTGACCACAGGGGACGGCGGCATGTTGGTCTGCCGGAGGCCGGAGGACCACCAGGCAGCCTATCGCCGGAGATGGTTCGGCATCGACCGGGCCAACCGCAAGCTGTCTGAACTCGGCCAGCCCGAATGGGACATCACTGAGGTGGGATACAAGTACCACATGAACGATATCGCTGCCGCGATGGGCCTGGCCCAACTCGAACATTTCGACGCTGCACAGGCCCGAAGAAGTGAGTTGAACCGGTTGTACCGTTGTGAACTGGGTGCTGTGGCTGGCTTGCGGCTTCTCCACGAGGAACCAGACCGGCAGGGCGCCTGCTGGCTTTTCACAGTACTCGTGGAGCGGCGACGCGATTTTATACGGGCACTCCAGCGCCGCGGCGTGGATGTGGCCGTTTGGCACCAGAGGATTGACAAAAACCGCCTGTTCGGAGGAGTGCGTGCCGACCTGCCAAACCAGGAGGCCTTCGACAATTCGCAGGTGTCACTGCCTCTCCGGAATTCGCTCACGGAAGAGGAGATAGCGCTCGTTCTGCACGCAGTGAGGAGGGGTTGGTGACCAGAAGTGCGGTTATCATTGGCGGCCAAGGCCGCCGAACAGCGGCGTGCCCAATGGCGGTCCTCAAGCGAAAACGACTGGTCAGGTGAGGAAAGTTGCTTTCGTTTCGTCCACCGAGACGGGAGAAACTCTCCTATCCTGGCTGAGGGAGTTGCCGTGCGAAGTGATGCTCGCGGAAACTAACAACCGGAAGGTCTCCAGCTTTCCAGAGTACGATCTCGGATTGGGCTTCTTGTACACCCACCGCATCCTTCCTGCGGAGCTCGACAAGCCGAACCGGTGGGTCAACTTTCATCCCGGCCCGCTCCCAGACATGCGAGGGAGGAATCTTGCGTACCACGCGATACTCGAAGGCAGGCCCACGTTCGGCGCCAGCATTCATTACATGGACAGAGAGTTTGACACAGGGGAGCTCATCGAATGCGTACGGTTTTCAATCGAACCGCATCACACGGCAGGCGATCTGGTGCGCATTTCTCATGAAATCTTAGTTCAGCTCTTTAAAAAGCACGTCCCTGCCCTCCTCGCGGGAAAGGTTCCATCGGCACCCCAATCCGGAGGAAGGTACTATCGCAAGTCGGTCATCAATGATGAGGTGCAGCTCACACCGGATCAATCGAGATACATCCGGGCCGTGACGGTCGCGCCCCGGCATGTTGCCAGGACGAGTATCGGCGGCAAGGTATTTCGGATCGTTCCGGAGTGAACGCCGATCTAAACCGATGAACCAGCACCGGCCAAGTTCCCCACACTCCGATCAAAGCAACTCATTATGCGTAAACTGAAAGTCCTGGTCATCGGCGCCAGTGGATTCCTTGGAAAGCACGTCTTGGGGAAGGCACAGGAGGTGTGCCCTTCGGTAGCGGCCATGTCGAGGCCTGATGGCCTCAACCTGATGGACCTGGAATGCGTAATCAATCATCTCGCCAGACTGCAGCCGGAGATAATCTTCAACTGCGCGGCCCACGTCGGGAGCCTTCATTATGTAACGTCGTACGCGGCAACCGTGGTGCATGACAACATGCAGATGGCCTTGAACCTCTACCGCGCCGTCCAGCAGAGCTGCCCGGAAGCCAGAATAATCAACCCACTATCCAACTGCTCCTACCCTGGCGATGCCGACGTCCATTATGAACCTGACTGGTGGAAGGGTGAAGTGCATCCCTCAGTCTGCGCCTACGGCAACTCGAAACGCTTCATCTACGTCCTGGCAGCCTGCTACAAGAAGCAGCACGCCATCCGGAGTGTCAATTTCCTGATCCCCAATGCCTTTGGGCCGGGAGACTATACCGATCCCAACAAGACCCATGCGTTGAACGGGATGATCATCCGGATGCTTCGGGCGCACCGGCAGGGGCAATCGGAATTCGAGATCTGGGGAACCGGCAAGCCGATACGCGAATGGGCATACATTGACGACGTGGCGGCAATCCTCATGGAGGGCGTCGGTTTTGAAGCCGACCTGATTTACCCGGTGAACATGGCCCAGAACCGGGGCTACTCCATTGGCGAATCGGCGCGGTTGATCGCTGAGGCCATCGGTTTCAAAGGAAAACTCGCATTCAATCCCAAGTACCAGGACGGCGCGATGCGCAAGATTCTAGACGACCGCCAGTTCCGAAAGCTTTTCCCTAGCTTCAGCTTTACGGACCACGAAGCCGGGATCCGGCAAACGGTGGCTTATTACGACAAAGTTCTGAAGAATTAGTCGGAACGAATATGAACATACTTGTTACCGGAGGGGCCGGCTACGTGGGCACTAGCCTTATTCCGCAACTGCTCGAGAAGGGCCACAAGGTTCGCGTCCTGGACAACCTCATGTTTGGCGGAGACCAATTATTGCCCTTCTTCCGCAATAGCAACTTCCAATTTCAGAAGGGCGATATCCGCTCTCCGGCCGATGTCAAGGATGCCGTTCGCGGACAGGACGGAATAATCCACCTCGCCGCGATCGTCGGTTACCCAGCCTGCAGAAAGGATCCCGCCCTGGCGACGGAGGTGAACCTCGAGGGGACCAAGAACCTGGCCGCGGCCCTCTCTCGGGAGCAGTTGGTGCTCTTTGGTTCAACCGGCAGCAACTACGGTGCCGTCGAGGCCACATGCACCGAGGAATCACCCCTCCACCCCCTTAGCCTCTACGGCCAGACCAAGACCATGGCCGAAGCCCACCTCCTGGAACATTGCTCCGCCATCGCCTACCGTTTTGCCACCGCTTTCGGCCTTTCCCCCAGGCTTCGGCTCGACCTGCTGGTCAACGACTTCGCCTACCGGGCGGTCACGCAGCAATACCTGGTGGTGTATGAAAAGCACTTCATGCGCACCTTCATTCACGTGCATGATATGGGGCGCTCCTTCGTCTTTGCCCTCGAACATGCCGGCGGAATGAGCGGGCAGGTGTACAATGTCGGCTCCGAGAAGATGAATTATAGCAAGCAGGACATCTGCGAGATGATGAAAGCCCAAACCCAGTGCTACGTGCATTACGCCGAAGTTGGGGAGGACGCCGACAAGCGCAACTATGTTGTGTCCTACAAGAAGATTGGCTCTCTCGGATACCGGACCACGCTTAGCGTGGAGGAGGGCATCCGTGAGTTGATTCGCGGGTTTCAGGTGTTGAATGTCAGGAATCCTTACACCAACGTCTGACGAGGCCGCTAACCGTCAGGCACACAGCCAGGGGCCTTCCTGAAAAGCCTGTGGATTTGCCCCCAGCATCACCACGATTCAGCATGTGGCTGCTCGGCCAGGAGCGACTGGAGCGGTTGCACCTGCTTGCCCAGCGCCTCCGCCGCTCATCCGTATTCATTAATCTGCTCTCCGTCAGCGGCGCCACAGTGGTGGGGCGGCTGATCAGCCTGGTGGTCCTGGGCTACCCTGCCCGCGTCCTGGGACCCGAGAGATTTGGCATGATTGGCTTCGGGCTGTCCGTCACCGCGTACGCCAGCATCCTGCTTTCGCCGGGCCTGCTGGTGTGGGGGACAAGGGCGGTCGCCCGTGACCGCCGCCGGGCGGGAGAGATCCTGGTGACGGTCCGCTCCATTCAGTTGGTCCTGGCCTTGTTGAGCTATGGAGCGCTGGCGGCTTATTGCTGGTTCTGTCTGAAATCCTACGAGGAACGTGGGGTCGTCCTGTTGTGCGGCCTGGCCTTGTTCAACGCGGCCCTGTCGGTGGATTGGGTTTTCAACGGCCTGGAGCTGATGCGCGTGCCCGCCGGCCTGGGAGTGGTCACCGCCCTGCTCAATGTCGCCGGGTTGCTGGTCTTTGTTCACTCGCCTAAGGATGTTTACCATTGCGCCCTGGTAGTCCCCGCGGCGGCGTTCATCAACATCCTCCTGGGCTATTCGCTGCTGCTGCGGAGTGTGCGGCCGGCCTGGCCCGGCGTTCAGGCGGCCAAGGCCGCGGCGGTCGCCTCTTTGCCCCTGGGCGTCACCATGGCCCTGGTCCTGGTGCTGCACTACGCTAATAATTTCATCGTGCGCGCCTATTTAGGGTCCGCGGCCCTGGGGATTTTTCTGGCGGCATACCGTCTGGTGGAGTTGGCCGGCACGCTGCCTAACCTGGTCAGCACGGTCTTCCTGCCCCGGTTGGCGCGCATGGCGGTTGAGGACACGGTTGTCGCCGGGCGGCAGGCCCGTCAATTCGCCCTGCTGCTCATCGTGGCCGGCGCTTTCGTGGCCTCCATGACCTGGGCGGAAGCACCGGCAATTATCCGGATACTCTACGGGGCGCGGTATGTGAGTGCCGTCGGTTTGCTCAGGCTGATGGCGGTGGCCGTCTTTTTCAATTTTGCCATTTACGGCTACACCAATGCGATGATTTCCTACGGCAAGGACCAGGTGATGATATTCGTCGTGGCTGTGAGCACCGTCGTCTCCGTTGGCGGCGGCTTGCTGTTGGTGCCGCGCCTTGGCACAACCGGGGCGGCCCTGGTCGTCGCCGGCATCGATCTGTCCGGCTGGCTGGTTTCCCTCCCCTGCTACCGGCGGACCATCGGTTCCTTACATCTCCAAGCCTGGGTCCGGCCGCTCCTGGGCGCGGCGGCGGTGGTGCTCTTATCCTGGGCGCTGCAGCAGGCCGGCGTGCCCCTCTGGGCGCGCGTTCCTGCAGCGGCGCTGGTCTATTTGGGTGTCGCGGCACCCGAGCTCAAAAGCATCCTCCGATGAAAACCTATCCAAAGTTTTCGGTCGTCATTCCGACATACAACCGGGCGAACTATTTAAAGCGGGGTCTTGACGCGATCCTGGCGCAGGGCTACCCGGAACTCGAGCTGATCGTAATTGACGGCGGCTCCACCGACGGCACCGTGGAATTGTTGAAGTCCTACGGCACACGCATCAGTCGCTGGCTCTCCGAGCGGGATGGCGGGGAGTACTTCGCCATCAACAAAGGCCTGGGCCTGGCCGGCGGCGCTCTAATCAAGGTGATGACCGACGACGATGTGCTGCGGCCGGGCGCATTTCATCATGCGGCGGAGTTTCTCGAGGCGCATCCTGAGATTGACATCGTGTTTGGGCAGGCGGCGGTCTGGCGCGAGGAAAGGGGCACTCGGACGTTTCTGTTCCAGACGCGTGGGAGCGACCCGGCCAGGCTGTCGTGGCGGAGTTGGATCAGGCACAAGAATGGGGCCTGCAGTGTGGCCCACTTCATGCGGCGCGGCGTCTTCGAGCGGGTGGGCTTGTTCGCGACGGAGTATCTGACCGGAGACACTGAGTTTTGGGTGAGGGCCGCCAAGGCCGGGGTGAGAATGGGCTGGATGCCGGAGATCGTGGTGGATTATGTGTACACCGGCCAGAACGGCGTCATAACCCAGCGGTGGCGCCTTTACGGGGACAACATTAGGCTGAACTGGCGCTACGGCAAAGTTTCCGACGTGGTCCTCGCGGCGTGGACATACGGTGTCTTCAAGCCAGTGGCGCATATCGCCGCGAAGCCCTGCCACGCCGTCCATTTTCACCCCGTGCGCCTCGCCAAGAGGCTGGCCGACAGGGTGGCCAAGCGCCAGCCCGGCCCATACTTATGATGCTCTGGGTGTTAGTTGCAATCTGTGCCATCGGCCTGGGCCTTGTACTGGCGGCGTATCCGCAATGGGTGCTGGGTGCGGTGGTGGTGAGCACCTTCATCATTAGTCCGGTCACCTATGTTACGCTGTTCAAGCTGGGCCGCATGAATGTGTACCGGGACGATGTGCTCGTCGTGGCCATGGGGCTGATCCTCTTGATCTTCCTGGTGAGAGGCAGATTAAGCCTGCCCAGGCTGGGGATAACGGCGCCACTCCTGCTGCTGGCGCTGGACTTCATGCTGGTGACTTTCATGGCTCCGGCCGAGAGCAGAGAAACGAGACATTTGCTGCGGGACGCCGGCAACCTGGCTGCGCATATCGCCATCTTTTGCGCTTACTGCGCAGTCCGCAACGAACAGGGGGTGCTGCGATGGGCCAAGATCGTTTGGGGTGTGGGGGTCCTTGGAAGCGCCTTCGCCATCACCATGCGGATACTGGGGATCGAGTCGCCGGCCTTTTTCGAGGGGCAAGCGGATGTCGGAGTGGCATTCGGCCATTACTCGCGCGCGTATGGGATACCTGGCTCGATCTTCTTTTCGCTGTATGGCATGATCATCGGTTTGGCCCTGCTCATCCAGCGGCCGCGGTTCTTGCAGCCAAAGGTCTATGCTGCTCTGGTGGTGGGGACCGCGGTGTGCGGGCTCCAGCTCGGGTTGTTTATGGCGCGAACCTATTGGTTAGCGGGGATGGCCGGTCTCCTAATGATTGGGCTGACCCTCCCGGTTCGGAACAAGGTTAGGATCCTGGTCGGGCTCGTGTGTGCCGGCGTCGTCGGGTTGGTCGTGCTGAGCTTGGTTTCCGAGAATCTGCCGCGTCAGATCGGGGAGCGCTTCCTGTCCATGTTTTTCGTGCAGGAGAGCGGGGAGGGGGCGCGGATGACGAGGGAAGGACGCGCTACCGAGTTCCGGCAGGTGGTGGCAGAACTCCAGCATGGCGGTTTTTGGTTTGGGCGCGGGCTGGGTGCGCAATACACGGTCCTCTTGCCCGATGAGACTCAGACTGTTGCCTATCATAACGGGTTCGCGACGGTCTTGTTGAAGGTGGGAGTCCTCGGGCTGGGACTGTGGGTCTGGTTTGTCGCCAGGATAGCGCTTGCCGTTGCGTCCGTTGGCCGCCAAAGCGCGCCGCCTCGGATAAAGGGTTTAGTGCTGGGGTTTGGGAGTGCCTACATTGCGGCGGCCGCCACCGCGCTGGGCGCTTTTGGGCCGCCCATGATGCCAACGCTGTTGGACGGGCTTTTGCTGGGCGTCGGCCTTCGGGGCCTGTCGATCCTCGAGCACCAGGTTCGTGCCGGCCGTGTGGCGGTACTCGAGCGGCCGGGGAGGCCGGTGCCGGGCGAGTTGGTTGGCGCGTGAGAGGCGAGCGTGACCGGGGTTGCCGGGCCACGCTCCAGGCTATGAACCAGAGCCGCGCGCAAGAGAAAGCGAGGGCAAAACCGAGGCTCCTATGGGTGGAGCATTCGAGCATTAGCGAGAGCCTGATCAAAGCCATGTGGACCGAGACCGGGCGCGAAATGACGAAGCTGGGTTGGGAAGTTACCATCGGCAGCGCGGACGAGCCCGGGGCTGTCAGTGCCGCGGGTGTCAGGTTCGTCCAGGTTGCACCGCCTGGCCGCTATTTCGTGGGGTGGTTGCGTTTTCAACTGCTCCTGGCGCTGCTTCTGTGGAGAAGGCGGCGGGATTTTGATTGCGTTTTGGTGAGGCCATTTGTGGCGCCGGCTCCGCTGGCGCTGTCGGGCTTGGCGCGTGCGTTGCGAGCTCGGCGGCCCAGGGCAGTTGTGTATTGGGACGCGTTGGTGACCGCGCCGGAGACCCTGAAGGGCAAGCTCTGGCAGATCGAGTTTGCGGTGGCGTGGCTCGTGGCTCGTCTCTTTGCTGACGGTCACGTGGCCAACACCAGGCGCATGGCGCAAGTCCTGCGAATTCCTCCTGGACAACTGCTGGGCCTGTTCCCAATGGGGGTCAACCTCGAGACCTTCGAGGTCGCTTGGGTGCAGCGGAAGTGGCCGAGGCCGGGAGAAACGGTGGTGCTGGTTTATATTGGCCTGCTTCACCTTGCCCGCGGGCTGGACACGCTGTGCCGGGCCGTCGCGCGGGCCAGAAGGTCGGGGGTGAACGTGAGGCTGAGGGTGGTAGGCGAGGGCCCCGATAGCGGAGCGTTGGAGGCACTGGCAGCGGAGTTGGGCGGGGACGCGGTGTCAGTCGAGCCGCCGGTGCCACATTCGGAGGTGCCCAAGCTGCTCGGCGAGGCGCATGCGGGGGTCCTGCCCTACCCGAACCTGGTCCGTTACCAGGTGGCTAACTTGGTCAAGATGTTGGAGTATGCCGGGGCGGGTTTGCCCATGGTGGCCACCCGGATCGCGGCGCATACCGATGTATCGGGGGAGACCGATTGTGTGTTTTGGGCGGAGGACAGCAGCGAGGCGGCCTTCGGGGAGGCGATCGGCAAACTCTGCGCCGGGTCGGCGAAGTTGAGGGAGATGGGAGAGCGCGCCTGGCGGCTTGCGCGAGGCTGGACCTGGGCGGAGTCGGCCCGGAAACTGGATGCGGCACTCCGGAAGCTCGCCATGCCGGACGAAGTCGCCGTCAAGAAATAACCTTTACAACTAGGCCTGGGGCGATGCCTTCGCACCAGACGTCCATCTGTCCTATCCAATGCTTTCGTGGCTGCGTTACCGGATGGCCGCCCTGGGGCTGAAGAGCTTTAGCGCGACGCAGACCACTCGCCGGCTGTATCGTTGGCTTGGAAATAGCTTTGGGCAGCGGCGCCACAGCGGCGTCTCCGCGGTTGACCTGAGCCGCGGTCTCTGGCTGTGCGACCAGGTCAAGCAAAGCGAACTTTGCCTCGACAAAAGCAGTGCGGTCCTTGAGTTGGGGACCGGTTGGACGCATTTCTACGCGGTTTTCCTGCGGTTGTTTTTCGAGACGAGAATAACCTTGTTTGATGTCCAGGATAATCGTCAATTAAATGCCCTCAAGCGGCGGTTCGCCGACCTTGAGAGCAAATTGGCCCTCGTTCGACCCGACGACGGCCAGTCAATTCACCGCCTGGTCAGGCAGATAAGGGAAGTCCGCAGTTTTACGGAGCTTTACGCCTCGCTGGGCCTGGTTTATGTGCTTGAACCCAATGGAAGCTTGGCGGCGATGCGTGACCGGAGCTTCGACATGGTCTTCAGCATGGATGTTCTCGAACATGTGCAGCGCGCCTCAGTTCCAGGGGTGATTTCGGGCATGTACCGGGTGCTCAAGCCGGGCGGGCTTTGCCTGCACCAGATCGGCCTGGACGATCATCTAAGCCATTATGCCGCCGGGATGCCGTCCAAGAATTACCTGCGCTACTCGGATGGAATCTGGAAGGCGATGTTCGAGAACGAGATACAATACTTCAACCGCCTCCAATTGCCGGAGTTTGAAGAGGCCTTCGCGGCCAGCGGCTTTCAACTGCTGTCGCGGCAAACCGAGGATGACCCGCGCTCGTTAAGCCGGATCGTGCCCCACGCGCAGTACCTGCGCTTTGACGCGAGCGCCCTCGCCGCGACGCGGGCCCTTTTGACCTATCGCAAACCGCTTGCGGCCACGTCGTGACGCGTGAATCAGAGCTATCGAAATCCGTTGGTGCTGTATTACATCGCCAACTGGTTATATCGGCATCGTGTGCCGGTGCTCCCTCGCCTGCTCCAGACGTGTCTGTTCCTGGCGTGCAGCGCCGTGGTCCCGTACCAAGCTAATCTGGGCAAGGGCTGCAAGCTCGGGCACGGCGGCAGCGGGGTGGTGATCCACCCTAACGTGAAAGTGGGTGACAACGTGTTGATCGACCATCAGGTTACGATCGGCGGGAGAAGCCGACAGAAGTCGGTGCCGACCATCGGCAGCGACGTGTATATTGGCGCGGGGGCAAAGGTTTTGGGCGCCATTACCGTGGGCGATGGTTGCGTCATCGGAGCGAACGCCGTGGTCATCGCGTCGGTCCCCGCTCGCTGCGTCGTCGCGGGCGTCCCCGCCCGGGTGGTCAAATCGAACGTGAATGCGCATGACATCGAGAGCTGGTAGCGGTGCAACGCGGGCTGGCGCATGCCTGCCGCCTCGGCTCGCGCGAGGTGACTATCGCTACCGAGGCACAGCGCGATGAAGATCCTCATGACTGCCACGCACCCAGGAGTACAGGGCCCGATTCCTTCACTGGTCGAGGATCTGGCTGGAGCGCTTCGTGGGTTGGGTTGCAGCGTGGACCTGGCGCCGTGGGGCCTAAGAAAGGAAAAC
>Ga0209415_10016704_pt1 | contig 11761 bp, 8 predicted proteins | sample PeaSoiSIISIP2007_FD_187696 | JGI IMG/M metagenome (GOLD analysis project Ga0209415, IMG submission 187696) | Peat soil microbial communities from Weissenstadt, Germany - SII-SIP-2007 (SPAdes) (version 2) | ecosystem: Environmental > Terrestrial > Soil > Wetlands > Peat | place: Germany... | reverse complement strand
GCTTCGCGAAGAGTCATCGTCCTCGGACCGCCGAGCTCGTACAGGGCGCCGGGTTTCGCACCGCCGGAGACCGCCGCGGCGGCCGCCTCCCCGACGTCGCCGACATAGACAGGCTGCAAGCGCGTCTCTCCGCCACTCAGCAGGGGCAGAAAAGGCAAATGGCAAGCCAAGGCGCCGAAGCGGTTGAAGAAATCATCTTCCGGACCGAACACGACCGACGGGCGCAGGATGGTCGCGGCGGGGAATGCATCGCGCGTCGCCTGCTCGCCTCGCCCCTTGCTCGCGATATAGGGCGAAGAGGACGATGCGTCCGCCCCGATCCCGGAAATATGCACATAGGCGGCGAGGCCCGCGCCTGCCGCGGCTCGCGCCAGCGCGAGAGCGCCCTCGATATGCACGGCCGCGTAGGTCTGCGCCCCGCTCTCAGCCTTAACTCCCGTCGCGTTGACGGCTGCGCTTGCGCCCTCGAGCGCGGCGGCGATCGAATCTGGGAAGCGAAGATTGGCCTGCACCGGCTCGATCTGTCCAACTCCGCCCATCGGCCGAAGGAACCCGGCGAGATCGGGTCGGCGCACGGCCACTCGCACGCGCCATCCCTTGCCGACGAGCGCCCTGACGATATGACGTCCCAGGAATCCGGACCCGCCGAAAACTGTCGCCAAACGGTTGCGTTCGCTCGCGGCGTCGATCATCGACGTCGTCTCCATCAAGGGCGGGGTCCGCACCCAATAGGCCAGGGCCGCGCACCTGTACAGCCGGGACCGAGGTCAGGCGTTCGTCTTTTGACGCGCGGCGACCACCTGATCGGCCCCGCGCCCCGAAAGCTCAGCCAAATGATCGAACTTGGTCTCGAACGCGCCGACGCCGGAGGTCGCCGAGCGCAATTCGACGATGAGATCGCCGATCTCGGCCTCCGGGATCAGCGCCCGCAACGCCTCCCAGCCCGCCCAGCCCACGCGGGCCTCAAAGCCGAGGATCTGACCGCGCCGCGCGCTCACCAGCGCGCTCGCTCGCGCCAGCGCGTCGGTAGGCACATAAATCGTCACGGACAGGATCGGCTCGAGGAGCACCGGACGCGCCTTGACCAAGGCCTCGTCGAGGGCTTGCTTGGCCGCCGCACGGAAAGCCATATCGGATGAATCAACCGTATGATAGGAGCCGTCGATCAGGGTCACCGAGACGTCGACGACCGGAAATCCGAGCGGCCCGCGCGTCATCGCATCGCGCGCGCCGGCCTCGACAGATGAAAAATACTGCCTGGGCACCGATCCGCCATGCACGCGCTCAGCGAAGGCGAAGCCCTCGGCGCGTCCGCGCGGACTGACCTCGACGAGAACGTCGCCAAACTGACCATGCCCGCCCGACTGCTTTTTGTGCCGGCCGCGCACGGTGACCGCGTCGCGGATGGATTCCCGGTAGGCGACTGAGGGTTTATGCGCCTGGATTGTCACGCCGAAGCGGTCGGCGAGCCGCTCGGTCGTCACGCGCAAATGCATTTCGCCCTGCCCGAACAGCTTCAATTCAGACATCTCGGCGTCCTGCACAAAGGAGAGCGCGCGATCCTCTTCGCAAAGCTTGGCGAGCGCGCTGGCGAGCCTCACCTCGTCTTTTCGGTCCTTGACGCGAATAGCGACGCCTTGGGTCGGAGGCGGAGCGGCGGGAATCGTGGCGGCCGCCGGCGGGGTTCGTCCGTCCGCGAAGCGATCCCCGGTGGCGAGGCTCTCCAGGCGCGCGAAGGCGATGGTGTCGCCCTCCTCGGCGCGAGCCACCTTCGAGGACACGGCGCCCATGAGCCGCGCGAGGCCTCCGATGCGCTCTTCGACGCCGTGGGAGTTGACGACGGTTGCCCCGTCGACGAAGGCCTTGCGCAGCACCCGCGCGAGCGACAATTTGCCCCCGTGCGCAGTGTGGATCGTGCGCAGCGCCTGCGCCAGAGCCGGACCGTTATCCTCGATCTGAAGGCGCTTGCGCGTATGGGCAATGCCCGGCGATTCATGCCGGAGCGCCTTCAGAAGCCTGGTGACCCCGTGGCCGCCAGTCGCCGAACCCATCAGCACTGGCACGACGTGCCCCTCGCGCAGTTCGCGCGCCAAGTCATCGAACACGAGGTCCTTCGGCGGCTCGATGTCGCTGATCAGCTGCTCCATTAGCGCGTCGTCATAATCGGCAAGCTTCTCAAGCATCGAATAGCGCGCCTGCTTTTCCTCGGGGATAACGCCGGCCGGGATCTCTATGACGCTGGACGGCGCGGCTTCACGGTAGACGAAGGCCCGCTCGAGCGCGAGGTCGATGAATCCGGTGGCGACGCCGTTCTCCCACACGGGGATCTGGCGCAATAGCAGCGGAGTGCGCGAGGCGGGCTGCAACATCTCCAGCGTCTCCCGCAAGCTTCCGCTCGCTTGATCGATCTTGTTGAGGAAAAGGATGCGCGGCAACCCGAGCTCTTCCAGTTCGCGCAGGATTACTTGCAGCGCGGGGACCTTGCGGGGATCGGCCTCGCACACGACGACGGTGGCGTCGCAAACGGGCAACGCGTGGCGCATGTCATGGATGAATTCGATCGAGCCGGGGCAATCGAAGAAGGTCAGCCGGTCGCCCAGATAATCAATGCTGGCGACATTGGGCTCGACGCTCATCGCGTGGCTGCGCGCCTCCGGGCTCGAATCGCCGACACTGGTGCCTTCGCGCACCGACCCCTGCCGCGCCACGCCTCCGCCGCGCGCCAATATCCCCTCGAGAAGGCTGGTTTTTCCGCCCTGAAACGGCCCGACGATGGCGACGAGGCGTGGACCGGCAACACGGTTTTCGTGATTGGCTGCGCTCAATATCGGGCTCCCTCAAGCGTTACGCGGCGCGGAGGGGCCCCGCGCGCGTCCCATTTCGTTAGGCGATCGACTCCCCACTCAAACGCGTCCCCTTGGGCGCGATGTTATGAGTTATGACCGCGCCTTATGATCTGCGCCGCCGTCACCGACCGCTGCAGACTTGCCGTCGTGCTTTTGTCATGGTTGCAAGAACGAGCGCGGGGCGCAAGACGGCTGAGGACCGTGCCGAAACGTGGCGGCGGCGGCCGATGTCGCATTCGCCGCCCCCATCCTGTATGGGACGGCGCAGAGACGCTTTTGGGCGAGGTTGAGGGTTCATGGGTCAGGGCCAACCGGTGGACGTCGGGCGTGTGACGGCCGCGTTGGGCGGCCGCTCGGTCGTTCTCATCGGCATGATGGGGGCTGGAAAAACCTCGGTCGGGAAGCGGCTCGCGGCCAAGCTCGCATTGCCCTTCGTCGACGCCGACGCGGAGATTGAGGCCGGCGCACAATTGACCATTTCCGAGATTTTCGAACGGTTCGGCGAGGCTTATTTCCGCGACGGTGAGCGAAAGGTGATCGCCCGTCTCCTAAACGGCGGGCCTCTGGTGCTGGCAACCGGCGGTGGGGCATTCATGAACCCGGTGACACGCGACAATATCGCCGCGCGTGGCGTCTCGATCTGGCTAAAGCCGGATTTCGATATTCTGCTCGCCCGCGTGCGCAAGAAATCTAATCGGCCGCTCCTCAAGACCGCTGACCCGGAACAGACGCTCCGCCGGCTACTCGAAGAGCGTTCGCCGACCTATGCGCTTGCCGATTTCACCATCGAATCGCTCGACGGCTCCCACGACTCGGTCGTCGAGGCCATCCTCCGGCGCCTGGCCGCGTGCAATGATGATGTCCCGCCGTTCCCGCGGGCAAGGCGCAGGGTGGAAGTGCCTCTTGGCGCGCGCGCCTATTCGATCCTTATCGGGCCGGGCCTAATCGACCAGGCGGGAGTCGAGATCGCAAAGATCGCTCCGCGCGTCAATTGCGCCGTGGTGACCGACGCCCGCGTCGCCCCGCTCTATCTTGAGCGGTTGACCGAAAGCCTGCATCAAGCGGGCTTGCGCTCGACTTCGATCATTTGCCCGCCCGGCGAGGCCACGAAGCGCTACGCCGAATTCGCTCGTGTTTCCGACGCGTTGATCGAAGCGCGAATCGAACGTCGAGACGTCGTCATTGCGCTCGGCGGCGGCGTAATCGGCGACCTCGCCGGGTTTTGCGCAGCGACTCTGCGCAGGGGCGTGCGGTTGGTCCAGATTCCGACCACGCTTCTTGCGCAGGTCGACTCCAGCGTCGGCGGCAAGACGGGGATCAATTCGCGCCATGGGAAGAACCTCGTTGGCGCCTTTCATCAACCGTCGCTGGTGCTAGCCGACACGACGGCCCTCGACACTTTAAGCGAGCGCGATTTTCGCGCTGGCTACGCAGAAGTCGTCAAGTATGGGCTCATCGGCGACCGCCGCTTTTTCGAGTTTCTGGAATCCAATTGGCGCGAGATATTCGCCGGCGGTCCCGCGCGCGCCGAAGCGATTGCGATCAGCTGCGCAGCCAAGGCGCGCATCGTCGCCGCCGACGAGACGGAGCAAGGCGAGCGTGCGCTACTCAATCTCGGTCACACCTTTGGGCATGCGTTCGAGAGCCTAACCCACTATGACTCGCCGCGCCTCGCGCATGGCGAAGGCGTCGCCATCGGCATGGCCTCGGCTTTCCGTTTCTCGCGCGACCTCGGCCTGTGCTCAGGGCAGGACACGACGCGAGTGGAGGCGCACCTGAAGGCGCTCGGCCTTCCGACCCGCATGGGCGACATTCCCGGCTTCGAGGCGAGCGCGGACGATATTTTGGCAGCTATGCGGCAAGACAAGAAAGTCGAGCGCGGCCGGCTGACCTTCATTCTCGTGCGGGGCATCGGGGAGTCCTTCGTCGCCCGCGATCTCGACGAAGCGAGCGTCTCGACGTTCTTGGCCCGCGAGTTGGCCGCTTAGATCCGGGAGCCAGCCGAGCCTGCATTACTCGCGCCTGGGCCCGTGCTAAAATCGGTCCATGTCGTATGGCGTCGCTATCGTCATCATCGCCTTGAGCATAGCCGCCGCGGCGTTTTTCGCCGGCGCCGAGACCGCCCTGACCGCGGCTTCTCGGGCGCGGATGCATGCGCTTGAAATGGCGGGCGACAACAGGGCGAAACTGGTCACGCGCCTGATCGGAATGCGCGGGCGGCTCATCAGCGCGATGCTGCTTGGGGGCCAATTTGTCACCATCGGCGCGTCGGCGATCGCTACCAGCGTGCTTGTCGATCTCTACCGCGATCACGGAGTGTGGGCCGCGACGATTATCATGACCGCGCTGATCGTCGTTTTCGGCGAGGTGATGCCGAAGTCGATCGCGATCGCCTATCCCGACCGCGTTTCGCTGCTGATCGCGCCGCTCGTGCTGTTCTTCGTAACCGTTTTCGGACCGATCGTCAGCGCAGTCGAGGCGTTGGTCCGCGGCATGCTCCGTCTGTGCGGCGTTTCGCTTGTCGAGCTGGATCCGGGAGTTTCCGGCCATGAGGAGTTGATGGGCGCGGTCGACATTTTGCACCGCGAAGGGGAAGTCGAGCGGGACGAGCGCGATATGTTTGGCGGGCTGCTCGAGCTGTCCGGGATTCCGGTATCAGACGTGATGGTTCATCGCACCAAAATGCGGCTCATCGACGCCGACCTGCCGCCCGAGGAGCTCGTGCGCGAGGTGATCGCTTCGCCCTACACCCGGATGCCGCTTTGGCGCGGCGAGCCGGACAATATCGTCGGCGTCCTCCACGCCAAGGACCTGTTGAGGGCCTATGTCGCGGCAGGCGGCGACGCCAGCAAGCTCAATATCGCCGATCTGACGCTCGAGCCCTGGTTCATCCCTGAGTCGACGACGCTGCGCGACCAACTCCAGGCGTTCTTGCTCCGAAAGACTCATTCGGCGCTGGTCGTCGACGAGTACGGGGTCGTGCAGGGGCTCGTGACGCTGGAGGATATCATCGAGGAGATCGTCGGCGACATTCGCGACGAGCACGATGTGGCGGTGCAGGGCGTGCGCAAGCAGCGCGACGGATCCGTCGTAGTCGACGGCTCAGCGACCATCCGCGACCTCAATCGCGCGATGGACTGGAACCTGCCCGACGACGAAGCCGCGACCGTGGCGGGCCTCGTTATTCATGAGGCGCGCTCCATCCCGGAGCCGCGCCAGACCTTCAGCTTCTACGGCTTCCGCTTCGAAGTGCTGCGCAAGCAGCGCAATCGGATCGCCGCGCTGCGAATCACCCCCCTCGCGGCGCGCGAGGCGGGGATGAGAGCGATCGACCAAGAAGGGGATGCGGCAGCGCATGACTGAGGCAAGTTCTTATGGTCCGACGCCTGCGGAGGACAGCAACCGGAGCGCGCGTCCGTTGGCGGTTCGCCAGATTTACCTATATAAGCGCCCGATGCATCGGCCGACGGCCGACGAGAGGTTTGGATGTCCTGGAATAGTCAAGGCGGCGGACCGTGGCGCTCGCCGGGGCGCGGTCCATGGGGCCAGGGGCCGTTTGGGCCGCAGCCGCCGGGCGAACTCGAGGAGATCATCCGGCGCGTACAGGACGCCCTTGCCAAATTGACTCCCGGCGGATCGGGAGGCGCCGGAGGCAAGGGGCTGGGCGGCCGCGGGGTGCTCTTCCTTGTGCTCGCGGCGCTGCTGCTCTGGTTTGCCTGGGGAACGTTCTACACGGTCCAGCCGAGCGAGGTCGGAATCAATCTGGTTTTCGGTCGCTATACCGGCAAGACTGCCGCCGGCCTCAACACTAACTGGCCCTGGCCAATCGGCACGGTGATCAAGGTTCCAGTCTGGGATCAACAGATCACCGAAGTCGGCTATCGCAGTCTCGGGTCGAATGCGGACATCCCCGAAGAGAGCCAGATGCTGACCGGGGATAAGAACATCGTCGACGTTCACTTCCGGGTGAACTGGCAGATCGATCCTGCTAAGCCCGAAGACTATGTGTTCAACATTCTCAATCCGCGCGAGACGGTCAAGGCGGTGGCCGAGAGCATCATGCGCGAAGTCGTTGGCCTGAAGACTATCGACGGCATTCTCACCACCGACCGCAAATCCGTCGAGACCGACGTGCAAAAACGGATGCAGGACTTGCTCGACTCTTATCGGGCTGGCGTTCTCGTCAAGCAGGTTCAGCTCCAGTCGGTCGATGCGCCGAGTCAGGTCATCTCCGCTTACCGGGATGTGACCGCGGCCCAACAGGACCAGCAGCGCGCCGTTAACGAGGCCGAGACCTACGCCAACAAGGTCGTCCCCGAGGCCGAGGGCGGCGCCGCACGCATTGTCGCTGAAGCCAACGCATATCGGGAGCAGACCATCCTCGAGGCGAAGGGTCAAACCGCCCGCTACAAACAGATTTACGAGCAGTACAAGAGAGCGCCGGGCGTGACCCGCGAGCGCATGTACCTCGAGACGATGGAGCGCGTGCTGGGTCCGATGGACAAGACGATCGTTGATTCGAACTCCTCCAGCGCGCCTGTTCCCTACATCGCGCTCGACCCGTTGCAGTCCAGAACGGGGGGGAGCGGCAAATGAGGCGGTCCCTGAATGGCGTCGTCCTCGCCGCCCTCGCGGTCGTTGCGATCGTTCTCGCGTCGATGGCCCTGTTCGTCGTCGATCCCACTGAACAGGCGCTCATCCTTCGTTTCGGCCAGCCGGTGCGAGACCTCATTGGCGCGCCGGGGCTCTATTTCAAGTGGCCGTTCATCGACACGGTGGTCTATATCGACAAGCGCATTCTCGCCCTCGAGGACGAGCGCCAGGAAGTGCTGGTGTCTGACAACCAGCGCCTGGAGGTTGACGCCTTCGTGCGGTACCGCATCGACGATCCGCTGCTTTTCTATCAATCCGTCTACAACACCCGCGGCGCTGACGCGCAACTCGGAGGCATGCTGAACTCGGCGCTTCGCCGCACCCTATCGGAGGCCTCGATCACCGACATCGTGCGCGACAAGCGCGACGCTCTGATGGCCGACATCCGCGACCAGATGATCGTCGGCGCCAAGCGCTTCGGCCTCGCGGTCGTCGACGTGCGCATCAAACGCGCCGATCTGCCTGCGGAGAACTCGGAGGCCGTGTTCCGCCGAATGCAGACCGAGCGGCAGCAGCGCGCCGCCACCTATCGCGCGCAGGGGTCGCAGCAGAGCCAGCAGATCAAGGCGGAGGCCGACCGCAAGGTCACGGTCATCATCGCCCAGGCCCAGCAACAGTCCGAGCAGCTCCGCGGCGAGGGCGACGGCGAGCGCAATCGTATCTTCGCCGAAGCCTACGGCGCGGACCCGGAGTTCTTCGCTTTCTACCGGTCGATGCAAGCCTACCAGAACAGCTTCGCCAACGGGCAGACGCGGGCGCTGATCAGTCCCAAGTCGGACTTCTTCCGCTACTTCTCGACGCCGACTCCGCCGCCTGAAACCGCGGCGGCGCCGACGGCGAAGACGGACTGACATGCGCGACTTCCGCGCCGCGATCGTGCCGGTTTTGGCGATCGAGGGGTTGCTGATGGCCCGCTTCGCCGATTCGATTCGGACGCGCACGGCGCCCGCCGCCGGTAAAGATCCAATGAGGCTGCGCGGGAACGGTCCCGGCGCTGCGCCGCTCGGCGTTGCGATCGTCTGGGCTTCCCGCCTGCTTCTTTAGCGCACTTTTCCGGCGAGGCGACTTCGGGCCGGACCGATGGACGAATGTGAGGAGAGACCCATGCTGTACGACGCGTTGCGAATTTCCACGACGCATCGCCGCCGCGCCCGATCGGCGTTCGTGTTCGCGATAGCTTCGACGTTGCTTGGCGCGACCCTCCAGCTGACGCCGGCCAGTCCCGCCGCCGCCCAAGCGCGGCCCACCAACCTCGCCGATCTTGTCGACACGGTCGCCGAAGCTGTCGTCAACATTTCGGCCACTCAGACGGTTGAGGACAAGGACGCCACTCCGGATTTGCCCAAGGGCACGCCCTTCGACGAGATGTTCGAGGAGTTCTTCCGCAACCATGGCATCAATCCCCAGCCGCGCGCGCGCAAGGCGCAATCCCTCGGTTCCGGCTTCGTCATCGACGCCAGCGGCATCGTCATCACCAACAATCACGTCGTTGGGGACGCCAACGACATCGTCGTCATTTTTACCGACGGGCGCAAACTCAAGGCCAATGTCATCGGCAAGGACCCCAAGGTCGACGTCGCCGTTTTGAAGGTGCAGAGCGACACGCCGCTAAAGACCGTCAAATTTGGCGACAGCGACAAGATGCGCGTAGGCGACGGCGTTATGGCGGTCGGCAATCCCTTCGGCCTGGGCGAGACCGTGACGGCCGGCATTATTTCGGCCCGCAACCGCAACATCGACAGCGGCCCTTATGACGACTTCTTGCAGACCGACGCCTCGATCAACAAGGGCAATTCGGGAGGGCCGCTGTTCAACTTGCAGGGCGACGTGATCGGCATCAACACCGCCATTCTCTCCCCCTCAGGGGGTTCGATCGGCATCGGCTTCGCCACTCCTTCCGCCACTGTCATACCGGTGATTGCGCAACTCGAGCAGTTCCACGAGACGCGGCGCGGTTGGCTCGGCGTCAGCATTCAGCCGGTCGACGAAACAATCGCCGACAGTCTAGGCCTCGGCTCGGCGCGTGGCGCGCTCGTTGCGCGCGTCGACGCGAACGGCCCAGCGAAACCGGCGGGGCTGATGGCCGGCGACGTCATCATCAAGTTCGACGGTAAAGAGATCAAGGAATCGCGCGATCTGCCGCGCCTTGTGGCTTCGATGCCGGTCGGCAAGTCGGTCGACGTTGTCGTCGTCCGCAATGGCGCGGAATTCACCAAGACGGTGACGCTGGGGCGCCTGGAGGACAGCGAAAAGAAGACGGCGCTCGCGACTGAGGAGGACGATGCGCTGCAAACGAACGCCATCGCAAAGGCGCTCGGCATGGAGTTTTCCGCTCTCAGCGAGGACGCACGCAAGACATTCAAGATCAAGGAAAGCGTCAAGGGCGTGATCGTGACGTCAGTCGAGCCCGGCTCCGCCGCGGCGGAAAGAGGATTGCGGCCCGGCGACGTGATCGAGGAGGTCAATCATCAGGCGGTTGAACACCCGAGCGACGTCGCCAAGGCGATCGGGAGCGCGAAGTCAGACTCGAAGAAGCCGGCGCTTTTCCTGGTCTCGAATGGCGAAGGCGTGGTGCGTTTCGTCGCGATCCCGGTGAACTGAGTTGCGAGGGAGCGGGGCGTTGGCGAGCCGGTCCCCGGCGGCGGTCGACAATGCGCTCACGGTGGCCCTTGACGTGCTGCGGCGCGCGCCGGTGCTCGATGGGCACAACGATCTTGCATGGGTCATCCGAGTCGACAGGGAGGCGCGAGGCGACGTGCTCGCCTACGATTTGACGCGCGTCCATGAAGGGGGGGACACGGACATTCCGCGCCTGCGCGAGGGCAGGGTCGGGGCTCAGTTCTGGGCCGCGTTTCAGCCGACCAATGCGCCCCATCCGGCGCGCACGACGCTGGAGCAGATCGACCTCATCCGCCGGATGGAGGAAGCTCATCGGGATGTGTTCTTGCCGGCGCGGCGGGCCCAAGACTACACAAAGGCGAAATCAAAGGGCAAGATCGCATCCTTCATCGCGGTTGAGGGCGGCGCCGGGCTCGAGAATTCGCTGAGCCCCCTGCGCATCTGGCATGCGGCCGGAGTGCGGCTGATGACGCTTTGCCACAATGAAAGCTTGGATTGGGTCGATTCGGCGACGGACGCCCCGCGCAATGGCGGACTCAACGCCTTCGGGCGCGCGGTCATCGGCGAACTCAACCGTCTCGGCGTCGTGATCGACCTCGCCCATGCGTCGCATGAGGCGATGCGCCGCGTGCTTGACGCGACGGAGGCGCCCGTTGCGCTTTCGCATTCCAACGCCTACTCGCTGTGCGATCATCCGCGCAATGCGCCGGATGACGTTCTGCGCCGCCTCAAGGCCAACGGCGGCCTCGTCATGGCGACGTTCGTGCCGGGTTTTGTATCCCAACCCTTGCGCGATTGGCTGCGTCGTTCGCGCGACCCGTACGGAAAGGCGCCGCCCGCCGCCGATCCCAAGGCTCAATTCTCCGAACTCGAGGCCAGCCACGGCTCTGCGCCAAAAGCCAGCCTGGAGCAGGTCGCCGACCACATTGTGCGCCTCGTCGAGACTGCGGGCCTCGATCATGTCGGCATAGGGTCCGACTATTTCGGCGGCGCTTCGCCCGTCGGCCTCGAAGATGTGAGCCGCTTTCCGCACTTGTTCGCGGAACTCGTTCGCCGCGGATTTTCCGAGCGCGATCTTGAGAAAATGTCGTCGGGAAACATGCTGCGCGTGCTGCGGCGGGTGGAGAGGGTCGCGAAGTCCCTGCGCAAGACCCGGCCGCCGGCGATCGGCCGCCTCGAGGACTATCGGGAACCGTGAAGCGCGGCGGACGGCGGGGCCGCGCCAGCCCGAGGAAAGACGCGCTACGGGGTTCCGGTCGTTCGCCCAGTCGGCTATAGCAGTATGTTCACATACGCTAACATTGAAATGAAGGCCGCCATGGCGCTCACGGACGCGTTCGAGTCCCAGCCGAATGTGGATGTCGGTCGTATGGCGGAGCGCGCCCGCGAGGCGAGCGAGTTTCTCAAGGCGCTGGCCCATGAGTCTCGACTGATGATCCTTTGCGATCTCCTGCACGGGGAGCGGTCGGTCGGCGAACTGGAGGCGCTCCTGTCGCGGCGGCAGTCTACCGTGTCGCAGCAATTGGCGCGCCTCAGGCTTGAAGGCTTGGTCTCCGCGCGCCGGGACGGCAAGTCGATCTATTACAGCATCGCCAGCGACAAGGCGCGGTCGATCATCGGCGCGCTCTACAGCGCCTTCTGCG
>Ga0209415_10016703_pt1 | contig 11761 bp, 11 predicted proteins | sample PeaSoiSIISIP2007_FD_187696 | JGI IMG/M metagenome (GOLD analysis project Ga0209415, IMG submission 187696) | Peat soil microbial communities from Weissenstadt, Germany - SII-SIP-2007 (SPAdes) (version 2) | ecosystem: Environmental > Terrestrial > Soil > Wetlands > Peat | place: Germany... | reverse complement strand
ACCTACGACCAGATCCGCAAGGATGGGCATGTGCACCGCGGCCAGATCGGAATTGTCGCGCAGACCATCACGCCGGCCATGGCCAGAGGCCTGCGGCTGTCGCAAGACTGGGGCGTAATCGCGTCCGACGTGACGCCCGACGGACCCTCCGACAAGGCCGGACTAAAAGTGCGCGATATTATCCTCACGCTGAACGGGCGGACCATGCAGGACGCGCCGCAACTGGAGACGGCGATTTTCCGCCTGAAATTGTCGGAGACGGTCAATCTGACCGTTCTGCGCGACGGACAGAAGCTGGACTACACGGTTCCGGTCATCGAACGCGACGACGATCCGCAGCGATTCGCCGACATGGTGAATCCGGACGATAACCTGGTATCGAAGCTCGGCATCCTGGGAATTGAGATCAATGAGAAACTGAGCGCGATGCTGGGCGATCTGCGGCACGAGTATGGAATTGTGGTAGCGGCGCGGGCCCCGAATCCTCCCTACACGGGCGGGACGCTGGCGGCGGGCGACGTGATTTACGAAGTGAATCGCACGCCGGTGGTCTCGATCAAGGCGCTGCGCGCGACGCTGGACGAACTGAAGCCGGGCGATCCCGCGATTCTGCAGATCGAGCGCAACGGCAAGCTGATGTACATCACGGCCGAGTTCGAATGAAGCTGACCCCCGGAGTTTGGTTGTTGGCCGCTGTGATGTTGTTACCCGCGGCGGCTCAACAGAAGAAACGTCCGACGCCGCCCGCGCCAGCCGCGGAACCCGCTCAGGTGTATCCCCTTGAGACATTGAAGGTCCAGGGGAATCCTCGCATTCCGGTGGAAAAAGTCATCGCGGTTTCCGGGCTCAAAATCGGATCGCCGGTAGTGAAATCCGATTTCGATAATGCCCGCAATCGGCTGCTCGCGACCGGCGCGTTTGAAAGCGTCGGCTGCGAATATAAGCCGAGCGTGGATAATAAAGGCTACGACGGCCTGATCGAAGTGGTCGAGGTGGATCAGCTCTATCCCTACTACTTTGAGGAGCTTCCGTTAGCCGACGACGCGCTTCGCGCGGAACTGCGCAAGCAGGAACCGATTCTCGGAGACAAGATTCCCGCTACGAAAGAAGTGTTGGATCGTTACGTTGCCGCGCTCCAAAGCCTGCTTGGAAAAAATCTGGGAGAAGGCGTCAAGGTCACCGGCAAGCTTTACTCCGACGTACCCGGCCTAACAAGAATCGTGTTCCGCCCCAACACGCCGCGGATGCAGGTGGCCGAGGTTCGATTCACCGGCAACGAAGTTCTGCCCGCGACCCTTCTGACCAGCACGTTCTCGGAAGCCGCCGTGGGAACGGGTTTCAGCGAGACCATGATTCGCACCCTGCTCGATTCGAGCATCCGGCCGCTCTACGAAGCGCGGGGGCGAATCCGTGTCGCATTTCCGAAAATCGCCAGCAGGCAGGCCCCGCTGGTGGACGGAGTGATCGTAACCGTCACCGTGAATGAAGGTCCGTCCTACAATTTAGGCGAAGTGACGTTCTCCGGCGTCGCGCAGGCGGACCTGGCCGAGGTGCTGAAGACCGCAAATCTCAAAACCAAGGACGTCTTCAATTTCGACGAAATCAAGGCCGGGATGGATCGCGTCTTCGATCGCTACCGCGGCAAAGGCTACCTGCGCGTCAGCGGCCATGTCGATCGGCAAGTCAACGACGCGGATCACATGGTTGCGATAACCGAGGTTCTGGATCCAGGGCCGCTGTTCACCATGGGCAAGCTTGAAATCGTGGGTCTCGACATCGTCACGGAACCTGAAATTCGCAAGATCTGGACTTTGAAGCCCGGCGCGCCGTTCCAGCCGAAGTACCCGGACGCGTTCTTGAAGAGCATCCGCGATCAGAACCTGTTCGATAACCTGGGCAAGACGCGCGCCGAGACCAACATCGACGAAAAGTCCCACGCGGTGAATGTCAAGTTGTACTTCGCCAGCGCGGAAGAGGAACAAGGTCGAAAGAAGAAGTCGCCCCTGTTATTCTAGATAGAAGTGTCTGCGCCGTTGAATTTCCACCTCGAACACTACGATGGCCCGCTCGACCTGTTGCTGGACCTGATCCGCAAGCAGGAGATCGACATCTATGACATTCCCATCGCCCAGATTACGGCGCAGTATATCGATTACATGCAGCATGCGGTGGAAATGAACATCGAGCTGAGCGCTGAATTCGTTTTTATGGCGGCGACGCTGATCCACATTAAGTCGAGGACGCTGCTGCCGCGCGATCCCGAGCTAGAAAAGATGCTGCCGGAGGAAGATCCACGCAAAGAACTGGTCGACCGGCTGTTGGAACATGAGCGCTTCAAGGCCGCTGCGGAGATGCTGCATCAGAAGCGCGTGATCGAAGAGGCGGTGTGGTCAAATCCGCAGATAAACCGGTTCGTGAACGAAGGAGACGATCCGGTCTTGGCCGTGACGCTGCACGAACTGGTGAAGACTTTTCAGGGCGTTCTCGAGCGAGCCAAGAATCGGCCGGTGTATGAAGTCGGCACGGAAGACATCTCGGTGCCGGATATGATTCGCTATCTGCGCAATGTATTCGAGAAAGAATCGCGCGACGAAACCGTTTCGGCCCGCGAGCTGTTTGAGCGCCAGCGCAGCCGCCGCGGAATGATCTGCCTGTTCCTGGCTCTGCTGGAGCTGGTGAAATTGCAGGCGGTGGGCCTGGTCCAGAAGGATTTGTTCGGCGAGATCGGACTGAAGCGATTGAAGGGATTCGAATCGGCCTTCAGCGCGGAAGGCGTGATGACCGCCATCGATGAAGGATATAGCTAAACCCGAATGGATGAACTGGACGTAACCCAACTGGCCGAAGAGCGTCCCGCGGCCGGCGATGAGGCGCAATTGAAGGCGATCCTGGAAGCGATCGTCTATGTGACGGATGAGCCGCTTTCCGCGCAGCAGATGGCCGCGGCGCTGGGCGCGCCGATCGATAAAGTGAAGCGGCTACTGGACGAGATCGCGGCGGAGTTCGCCAAGCCGGAGCATGGCTTGACCGTTCGCGAAGTGGCGGGCGGCTATCAGATGTCGACCAAGCCGGAGCATCACGAAGCCGTGCGCGCGTTCGTGAAGAAACTCACGCCGCCGCTGAAGCTTTCGCTGCCGGCGTTGGAAACTCTGGCCGTGGTCGCATACAAACAGCCGGTGACGGCGCCTGAGATCATGGAGATTCGCGGTGTGCAGGGCGCGGGCGTCCTGAAAACTCTGCTCGACCGCAAGCTGATCGCCGAGTCCGGGCGGAAGAACGTTGTCGGCAAGCCGATTCTGTATAAGACCACCAAGGAATTCATGGTGCAGTTCGGTTTGAAAGACCTGAGCGAACTGCCGACGCTGAAGGAATTTGAGGAATTGGGACGCCTGGAGATCGTCGAGCCGGAACCCCCTCAGGAAACGCAGCCCGGAGTTCAGCCTGAAACGCCGCCTGAAAATGGCTGAGCAGCGATTGCAAAAAATTCTGTCCGAAGCGGGCGTCGCCAGCCGGCGCAAAGCCGAACTGCTGATCGTCGAAGGACGGGTCACGGTCAACGGAAAAGTGATTACGGAGCTCGGCTCGAAAGCGGACTTCGACAGCGATCACATTAAGGTCGACGGCCGGCTGCTGAAGAAGCCGAAACGGCACGTCTACATCGCTCTGAACAAACCCAAGGGCGTCGTGACGACCGTGTTTGATCCCGAAGGCCGCGAAACCGTGATGCACATGATGCGCGGCGTGAAAGAGCGTGTCTTCCCGGTGGGCCGTCTGGATTATCACAGCGAGGGATTATTGTTGCTCACCAACGACGGCGAGTTCGCCCATCGCATCACGGCTCCCGCCAGCCATTTGATCAAGACCTACGTCGTGAAGACCAACGGCGCGCTCACCGAAGAACAAGAGAAGGTATTTCGCGCAGGCGTGCCCTTGCATGGACGCAAGACCTCGCCGGCCGAGCTGAAACAGATCAAGCATGGCGCCAATCCATGGTATGAGGTCAAAATCGCGGAGGGCCGGCAGAATCAGATCCGCGAAATGTTCAAGTACTTCGGCCGGCTGGTGGAGAAGCTGAGGCGCGTGAAGATCGGATTCCTCGAACTGGATCAGCCGCCCGGCCGATATCGGCTATTGACGCCCAAGGAAATCGAGCGCTTTCGCAAGATCCTCAAACTCGATGAGCATTCCTGAGATTCTGAAATCCGCCAGGACGATCGCGGTGGTGGGCCTGTCGGGCAATCCGATGCGCCCCAGCAACGGCGTGTCGGAATACATGCAGCGCTCAGGATACCGGATTATTCCCGTGAATCCGAACGAGACGAATGTTTTAGGCGAGCCGAGTTACGCGCGCCTCGAAGACGTTCCCGAAAAAATCGATATCGTGGACGTGTTCCGCCGGCCCGAACATGTACCTGGAATTGTCGAATCGGCGATCCGGGTGGGGGCGAAAGCGCTTTGGCTACAGGAAGGCGTGGTCCACGAGCCCGCCGCCGGTCGCGCGCGCGCCGCGGGGCTGGACGTAGTGATGGATAAGTGCATCCTGAAGGAGCACCGCAAGCTGCAGCGATAATTATTCGCCGCTTTGTTGCAGCAGCTTCGCCACCAGCGCGGTCCATCCGGTTTGATGACTGGCACCGATTCCGGCGCCGTTGTCGCCGTGGAAATATTCGTAGAACAGCACATGATCGCGAAAATTCGGATCGGTTTGGAGCATTTCCGCGCCGCCAAACACCGCGCGGCGTCCGTTCGAATCCCGCAGGAAGATGTGTGACAGACGGCGGGAGAGCTCAGTGGCCGCGTCCCCCAGATTCATGCGCCGGCCTGAGCCGGTGGGAAACTCCACTTGAATTTCGTCGCCAAAGTAATGGTTGTATCTCTGTAGCGATTCGATCAGAAGATAGTTCACCGGAAACCACACCGGTCCGCGCCAGTTGGAGTTTCCACCGAACACCCCGGTGCGCGACTCGGCGGGCTCATACTGCACGCTGTACTCGCGCCCGTCCACGCCGAGCCGGAACGGATCCGCTTCGTGGAACTTCGATACGGAGCGGATCCCGTAGGGTGAGAGAAATTCGGTCTCATCGAGCATCCGTTCGAGCACGCGGACCAGCCGCGAGCGAACCAACACGCTGAGCAATCGTCGCGATTCCACGCCTTCGCGCGACAGGGACGCGATGTTCGCGGCCAGATCGGGACGGTGCTTGATGAACCACTCCATCCGGCGGCGGAAGCCGGGTAGTTTTTCGATGATTTCGGGCTCGATCGTATCCACCGCGAACAGCGGAATCAATCCGACGATCGATCGCAGCCGCATCAGGATCGATCTCCCATCGGGCAGCCGCAGCCGGTCGTAGAAGAATCCGTCAGCTTCGTCCCACAACCCGCCATCGCCCAGCCCGTTCATAGCGTGCGCGATGTACAGGAAATGCTCAAAAAATTTACTGGCCACGTCCTCGTAAATAGGATCGACGCGGGTGGCTAATTCGAGCGCGATTTTCAACATATTCAGGCAGTACATCGCCATCCAACTGGTGCCGTCGGACTGTTCGATGAAGCCGCCGGTAGGCAAGGGCGCGCTGCGGTCGAAAACGCCGATATTATCCAGACCTAGGAAGCCGCCCTCGAAAATGTTGTTGCCTTCGGAATCTTTTCGATTCACCCACCACGTGAAATTCATCAGCAATTTATGAAAAACGCTTTCCAGAAACGCATAATCCGAGTGTCCCGACAGCTTGCGGTCGATCTGAAACACGCGCCAGCAGGCCCAGGCATGCACCGGCGGATTCACGTCGCCGAACGCCCATTCGTAGGCGGGAATTTGCCCATTTGGATGCATGTACCATTCGCGTAGAAACAGGCGCAGCTGGCTTTTGGCGTAATCGGGATCCACTTGCGCCATCGGGATCATGTGAAACGCGAGATCCCACGCGGCGTACCAGGGATATTCCCACGTATCCGGCATCGAGATCACGTCTTCGTTGAACAGGTGGACCCAATTCGAGTCGCGTCCATACCAACGGCTTTCGGGTGGAGTCGGCTGGCCGGGATCTCCCTTCAGCCATCCCTCGATCACAAAGTGATAAAACTGTTTCGTCCAGAGCAGGCCTGCGAAGGCCTGGCGCTGGACGCGCTTTCCATCCTCGGACAAATCGGCAGGCGCGAAGCTGTAGAACTCGTCCGCTTCGCAGATTCTTTCCGCGATCAGCCCGTCGAAATCCTGGATCAGGCGCGTAGGCTCGGTCCGCTCAGTCAGCCGCATGCGGATTACTTCAGATTGCCCGGGCGCGAGATCGAATCGATACCAGGCGCACGCCTTGGTGCCGTGTTGCGCTGGATTGACGGCGTCCTCGCGGCCGTGGATTACACGCTGATGGAAACCATCCTTGACGTACCCGCCGCCCCCGAGGCCCCATAAGGCGAGCGCATTGGAATCGTTTTCAGTGAACAGAAGCGGCGGCTGGCCGTCCGCCGTGAAATGATAGGAACCGAGCCTGGCGTGCTCGATCGCGATCCCGCCGTCGGCGCAAGAAAGCGACGGCCGCTGAGGGTCCTGATGCCACGTCCAGGTGTTTCGAAACCACAGCGTCGGCAAGACGTGAAGCGGCGCGGCATCAGGCCCGCGATTGGTTACGGTGACGCGAATCAAGATGTCGCTGTCATCGGCTTTGGCATATTCGATGACGATATCGAAATAGCGATTTTCGTGAAACACGCCCGTGTCAATCACCTCGAATTCGGGATCCAGCCGCGTCCGGGCGCGATTCACGTCGAGCAACGCCTGATATGGAAATTCGCCCTGCGGATACTTGTAGAGGCACTTCATGTACGAGTGCGTCGGCGTCGCGTCCAGGTAATAGTACAGTTCCTTGACGTCTTCTCCGTGGTTGCCTTGATTACAGGTGATGCCGTAAAGCCGTTCCTTTAGGATCGGGTCGCGCGTGTTCCAGAACGCCGGCGCGAAACAGAGGCGCTGGTGATTATCGGAGAAACCCGCGATGCCGTCCTCGCCCCAGCGGTAGGCGCGCAGGTGCGATTGCTCAAACGGAAAATACTCCCATGCGGTTCCGTCCGGGCTATAGTCTTCGCGTACCGTACCCCAGGCGCGTTCAGAAAGATAGGGACCCCATCTGCGCCAGTGCTGTTCCCGGCGCATGGCCGAGATCAGCCGGCGTTTTTCTGCATCCATGAATCGATTCTAAACGGTTGCCCTCATGGCATTCGGAAGAGCGTCTCGAATCAGGGTGATTTCAGGCGGATCGCTCAGAATCACGGTGACCACGTCGAATCGCACGCGGTCCCACGGGATTTCGGTCTTGTGCACATAGCCACGCGCGGCGCGCAAGAGATGGAGCCTTTTCGCTTCGCCGATCGCGCGCTCAGGAGGGCCGAAGTCCTCGGACGCACGCGTTTTAACCTCGACGATCGACAAAATATCGCGCTCCCACGCGATCAAGTCCGCTTCCGCGCCACCCGAGGCCGTGCGATAGTTACGCGCGACGATCTTAAATCCTTGACGTTTCAGGAAGCGATGCGCCAGGTCCTCGCCGCGACGGCCGTTGGCCCGTTCGACGGTCCATGTCTTGCGCCTCCGGATATCCCGCAGTTTATCCAGCCAGCTTCCGATCATTTGATCACTTTGAGCCGCCACTCGATCACTTTTCCGCGCACCACGTAACACAGGTAGTGTTCCCAGAACCGGCGGTACCGTGGAAACGCGTTCACCAACAGCTCGAACCCAGTCCATCTCCATAGTGCTAGTAGCTTGACGTGAACAGAAATCTCTTGGAATCTGGCTGAAGAATAGTAGGCGAAACCACCATGATCCTCTCCGAAATAGCGCAGCGAAAAGCTGTTCAAGTGCCAGCGATGGGTGGGATCGCAAAACGAGCTGAAATCCGTATAATGCGGCGTGACGATGTACACTTCCCCGCCCGGACGCACCAGGCGGTGAAACTCCTCCATCGTGCGGATCACGTCCGACACGTGCTCGATGACGTGCACGGCCTGAAGCGCGTCGAAACTTGAATCGCGAAATGGGTATGGGAAGCGATCTAGTTCGCAAAGCACATCCGCGCGGCTGGATGGATTGCGATCGATACCGATCGCGCCCTGCCTTTTGTTGATCCCGCAGCCGACGTCGAGGATTCGCATGGCGAATTCACGATTGTACGTTATACGGCCTGTGCGGTTATCATGGATCTCTTGCCGCTGCTGAAAAGGCTATTCCAGGCGGACCTCACGCGGACCCTTCTGCTCGCGCTTACGATTTTTCTGATTAATTTCTATCTGTGCCGCGAACTGTTCCGGATCGAATACTTGCGCCACTTGGGATCCATTGAAGGCGTCTACATCGGCATCAGCCGGTATGTAATGTCGCATTGGCGCGACCTGACGTGGTTCCCGCTGTGGTACGGCGGCGTGCCTTTTCAGAATACGTATCCACCACTTCTGCATTTGGCGGTTGCTTTCGCGGCGCAGGTGAGTGGCGCGTCTCCGGCGCGCGCGCATCATTGGGTTGGGGCCCTTGCGTATTGCATGGGACCCGTCACCGTCTTCGCGCTCTCTCTGCGGCTGACTGCGTCGCGCTGGGCGGCGTTCGTCGCCGGCGCAATTTATTCCTCGTTGTCGATCTCGGCCTGGCTGATTCCCGTGATCGCGATCGATGTGGGAGGCTACTTCCATCCGCGGCGTCTGCAAGCGTTAGTGGCATATGGGGAAGGTCCGCATATTACGGGGTTGATGCTGCTGCCCATCGCGCTTCTGTGCCTCGATCTCGCGGTGGCGCGCCGGCGAGCCGGTTATTTCGCGCTCGCAGTGATCTCCTTCGCTGCCGCGGTATTGGCGAACTGGTTGGCCGCGTTCGCATTGGCGCTGATGATCGCCGCGTATGCGACCGCTTCCATCGGCAGAAACTTTCAGAAAGTGGCTTTCCTGGCTGCAGCGATCGGCATGGCCGCGTACTGCTTGGCGATGCCGTGGATCCCGCCGTCGACCATCGCAGTTGTGCAGGCGAATGCCAAATCGGTCGGCGGCAATTTCAGCACTGTTTATCATTCGCTGCCGCTGTGGTTGCTGGCGATGCTCGGCGGACTTGGGCTCCTGAAAATTCTGACACGCCGGCTGGCGTTCCACCTCCAGTTCGCGATTTTCTTCTCATTTCTGACGGCCCTGCTGACATTGACCTACGCGTGGTGGAATATTGCCATCGTCCCGCAGCCGATGCGCTATCACCTCGAAATGGAGATGGCCATCTCGATGCTGCTCGCGTTCGCGGCCTACGAAATTTTCAGGAGGCAGCCTCGTTGGGTCGCCGGTCTCGCTATCGCGCTGCTGCTCCTTGCTCTGGTGCAGCCGGTCCGTCTCTCCAGACACTACGCGCACAAGTCTTTGCTTCTGGCGACAGATATCACCAAATGCACGGAATGGAGAACGGCTCAGTGGTTGAATCAGCACTGGAGTGGGGAGCGCGTGATGGTCCCCGGGTCGACTTCCTACTGGCTGACCGCGTTCTCCGATGTGCCGCAGCTTGGCGGCGGGTTCGACCAGGGCGTCGTGAACTATGAGAGTCGAGTCGCACAGTTTGACATCTACACCGACGCGGGCGCGAATCACGCGGAGTATCCACTCCTTTGGCTGAAAGCGTTCGGAGTTCAAGCGGTCGGCGTGAGCGGACCGGCCAGCGGCGAGATCTACAAGCCGTTTCGGAATCCGAACAAATTCGAAGGTGTGCTCAATCCCCTGTGGCGCGACGGAGACGACGTGATTTATCAGGTCGGGCAGGCGCATGCATCTTTGGCTCGTGTCGTGCCTCGGGCGGCACTGGTTGCGCGCACTCCGGTGCACGGCGGAGATGTCGATCCTCTACGTCCCTACGTCGCAGCGCTCGACGATCCTCAAATGCCCCGCGCGGAGTTTCGTTGGATCGACGCGCATACGGCGGAGATCACAGGGAACCTTCAGGCAAACCAGGCGCTTTCCGTCCAGATTGCGTGGCACTCCGGCTGGCGTGCGACCGCAAACGCAAAACCGATTCCCGTGAAGCGGGACGGGATTGGTCAGATCGCGCTCGATCCCGGCCCCGGCGCGGCGACGATCCGGCTGATTTATGACGGCGGAACGGAGATGAGGATCGCGCGCCTGCTCAGCGCGCTCGCGGCGATTTTCCTGGCCGGCGCGTTTTTTCTACAGCGTCATCAATAGCGGACGGACTCGAGAAACAACCCCGACGCAGGAGCCGTCCATGCAGCAACGTCGAGTTTAGGATTCTTGCGCCCGCCGAGCAGCCCGCGAAACTCTTCCACCGTCACCTCGCCGAGACCGACCTTCACCAGCGTCCCCGCCAGCCGCCGCACCATTTTCCAGAGAAAGTGCGACGCCTCGATTCGGAACACGATCAGGTGATCGTCCTGGCCCACTTCCGCCGCTTCGACGACCACTGTGGTCGACTCGCCGGGTCGCGACGGATCGGCGGCACGGAACGCTACGAAGTTATGCCGTCCCGCGATCAGGGCCGCAGCTTCCTGCATCTTTTTAACGTCGAGCGGCTCCTTGACCCACCACACATAGCGCTTAGATAGCGCCGTCTTGCGTGTCGAGACTTGATAAAAGTAAGTCCGGGAAACGGCGTCGTGCCGCGCGTGGAATCCGGGCTCGGCGACGGAGAGATCGAGAACGGCGATCGACGAGGGCAGCTTGTCGTTGAGCTCCCGCAGGATCTGCGCCGGCGCGAGTTTGCGGCGCGGATTCGCCACCTTGATGTGAGCCACCTGCCCCAGCGCATGCACGCCTGCGTCGGTGCGTCCCGATCCCTGTGTGTCCACCTCAACGCCGAATAACTCGTTCGCGACGCGCTGAAGCTCGCCCTGCACCGTGCGGGCGTTCAATTGCGTCTGCCAGCCGGAAAACTTCGATCCGTCGTATTCGAGGATTAGCTTGAAAGTCTCGAGGGCGCTCAGCTTGTCAATCCAACTTGCGGAAGTGTAGAAAGGTTCGAGGGCACTCGCTCGCCGGGTTGCGAGAGCAGCGCTCCCCATAGGACGTACAATCCGGCCGACGAGCCGGTCATCAAAGCGCCCACCAGCGGAGCGGAGCCGCGATCGAAATGCATCGTCAGATAGCCCGCCGCGATGGTCGCGAAATACGCGGTCAGCAAGCACGCGTGTTTCACCGCGTTGCCCGGAACGCTGCGCGGGAACATGACGGCGAACAAGGACAGGCACGAACAGATCACGCACAGCGCCGAGCCGGAGTAGCGGGCCGTGAGCGAAATCGTGTAAAACGCCACCTGCTGCGGAACCAAGCCATGAAACCGCAAAGTATCCAAGCCGCTGGCCCCGGACACGCCCAGCGCCAGCACCACCACCACCCATATCGAACCCTTCGAAATGGCTTCGACACTGCGATAGGCCGGCATCATTCTGTACCACAGTTCCATCACGATGGCGATCCGCAAGCCAAGCAAAATCGCGGTACTGGAGGCCCAGGCAAGAACGTAGCGGCGATCGGCTGGTCCGCCCGCCAGCCACACAAACGACTGCAAGGCGGCCGCCGCCAGATACACCGCGAACCAGGGGTAAGTACGATAGGCCCGAATATAAGTGAGGCGGCAGAGCGCAAAGAGCCCCGCCGCCGCGGAGGCGATGTTTAGAGCGAGGCGCGGGTCCATCGCCAAGATTGTACCGCGAAAATTCGCGCGCCCTGTGAGAAATATTTATTTAACCGCGCAATCCGGCCAGCAATTGGGCGGAGGGGCGTCCGGAGC
>Ga0209415_10016702_pt1 | contig 11762 bp, 9 predicted proteins | sample PeaSoiSIISIP2007_FD_187696 | JGI IMG/M metagenome (GOLD analysis project Ga0209415, IMG submission 187696) | Peat soil microbial communities from Weissenstadt, Germany - SII-SIP-2007 (SPAdes) (version 2) | ecosystem: Environmental > Terrestrial > Soil > Wetlands > Peat | place: Germany... | reverse complement strand
TCTCGTTCCCCTTCACGGCTTCATCTGTGCCCCGCGCTCCTGGGCGAACCTCACCCAGACATCTTATCTTCCCGCGACGCTCGATGTTAATCGCAGCGTTGAGGTCGCGGTCGAGCTTGGCACCACAAGGGCATAGCCAGCTCCTGTCAGTGACTTTCAACTTCCCGTTGATGGCCCCGCATCTGTGGCACGTCTTTGACGTGTAGGAAGGAGAGACGTACTCGATTGCCACCCCGGCCCACTTGGCCTTATAGTCGATGCAGGATTGCAGTTGACGGAATGGCCACTGGGCGATTCTGCGTCGCGTTGACTTTCCTTCCGCGTTTCCTTTCTTGTGCTTGTACCTGATTCCCTTGAGCCTCTCAAGCACAATCGCCTCATTGTTCGCTCTCGCCTTTTCCACTATTAGTGTCGAGATTCTGTGAAGAGCCTGGCTCACGCGCTCTTTCTCTCTACGAGAGCCTGCGAACTTCTTCCGCACTCTCCTGTCATGAGAATGCCTCTCGGAGAACCGGGAGCGCCGAACCCCGTAGAGAGTATGAAGCCGTGCTGCCTCAGAAAGGTCATGCACGGTGCCGTCGCTCCCAACGATCGACTTCTCGTTGAGGTCATAGCCGACCTTTCTAGACGGCTTGCATGTCGGATTGTCCTTCGAGAAGGCGATGACGATGGATGACTCTGTCATCGTCACGGATCCCCTGTGGAGCGTCTTGTCCATGAGGAAGGACCTCTGATATTCGCCGTACTGGAGGGGAATGAGGATTCGCTCTCCCTTCTTAAACGGAAGAGAAAGAATTGAGTAGCTCAGGGAGTAGCTATCGCAGTCAGTCTTGAAAATGAACCGCTTCGCGTATGGCCTTCGGTGCCAGCGCTTGTGCTTCTTGACGATTGACCAGGCAACCTCAGCGATGGAGTAAGGGAAACACGAGACTACCCCATACCTTTCTCGGAAATACCCATAGGTCCTGCTTCTTAGCTCCAACCTTCCTCTAATATTTTCCTCAAGACAGATGCGGATTGCCTCGTTAATCATGTCCCTGAAGGTGGAGAGTAACTCCCTTGTCTGAGGAGTGGACCGATATCCAAACTTTACGCCCTTGACGGCCCTCACGCACGACAATTCGGCCTTTGTATTTAGCCGCCAATGAAATCTGCCTCAAGACTCGTCTGTCGCGATGGACAAAGCCTTTGTTTGACGGATTCCCGCCCCCGGAAACCCGTGGACCTCAGCCCCCGCAGCACCGAAACTGCTAAAGCCGAACCGAGAGTGGGCACCCTCCTTGAGACTGGTCCTGGCCGGCTTCGGGGTGGTCGGGCAGAGCTTCGCCCGGCTCCTCATGGCCCAGGAAAAGGAGCTTGCGCTGACCTACGGACTGGTGCCCCAGGTCGTCGGCATCATGGACAGCTCCGGATGGCTCGTGGACGAGCACGGGATCGACCTGAAGAAGGCCCTCAAGGCAAAGAAGGAGTCCGGGAAGGTGGCAGCCAAGGGGCGCAAGGGCGAGGGGCGGAAGAGCGCCGCGGACGTGATAAGGGACCTGGAAGCGGAGGTCCTCATCGAGGCGACTCCCACCAACTTCAAGACCGGGGAGCCAGGCTTCTCGCACATGAAGGCGGCCTTCGAGAGCAGGAAGCACGTCGTGACCTGCAACAAAGGCCCTCTTTCGCTCGCATATTACGCCCTGCACGAGCTCGCCCGCCACAACGGAGTCCAGCTGAGGTTCAGCGGGGCAGTGGGCGGAGGGACCCCGGTGCTCGACTTTGGGAAGACTTGCTCGATGGGCGACCAGCTGATCGGCATCAGGGGGATACTGAACGGCACTTGCAACTACATACTCACGAGGATGGAGCAGCATGGCGTCCCGTTCGCGGAGGCGCTGGATGGGGCGCAGAAGGCAGGGTACGCGGAGGCGGACCCGTCCCTTGACATAGACGGGTACGACAGCGCTGTCAAGCTGGTCATCACCGCCAACCACCTGCAGCTCAGCAAGGCGGGTATCAAGGACGTGAAGGTGAGCGGGATAAGGGGGATCTCCTCTGAAGAGGTCCTGAAGACCAAGAAGCAGGGGAGGGCGATAAGGCTCATAGCTTCGGTCTCGGCCGAGAGGGGGCTGGTCGTGGAGCCAACGGTCATCGAGAGGGAGCACCCCCTATGCATAACCGGCGCGAACAACGCGGTCGAGTTCGAGTGCGAGTACTCAGGCCCGAAGGTCATAATAGGGAAGGGGGCCGGCGGCCCCGAGACCGCTTCGTCGTTGTTGAGAGACTTGCTTGAGATAAGGGGGAAGATCAACGGACAGGCGGCGACCCTGTCCGCCTACAGCATGAGCGGCATAAGCGGGGGTCCGAGCTGAGATGAAGGTCGTGATGAAGTTCGGCGGCAGCTCCGTGGCCTCAGCCGGGCGCATCAAAAACGTCGCCGAGAGGGTGAAGGACAGCGGGAAGGGCCACCATGTGGTCGTGGTCTGCTCGGCGATGGGGGACGTCACGGACGAACTGCTCGCGCTGTGCGCCGACGCCTCGAAGGGGTTGGAGAAGCCCGTTGAAGAGCGCCTGGCGTCCATAAGGGAGAGGCACCTCGCGGCGCTGGCCGCCACGGTAAGCGAAAAATCGGTCAGGCGCCAGGTCTTGGGGGTGCTGAACGTCACGGTGAGCCAGCTCGAGAAGCTCGCGCGGGGCAGCACCGTGCTGGGCGAGCTCACCCCCAGGTCGAAGGACGCCATCCTCTCGTGTGGCGAAAGGCTCTCGAACCCGATCGTGTGGGGGGCGCTCCTCGAGAGGGGGATGGACTCGGTCTACATGACGGGGGGAGAGTGCGGGATAATGACCGACGACAGGTTCGGAGACGCGTCCCCGTTGATGGAGGTGACGAAGTTCCAGGTCAGGGAGAAGCTCTCACCGCTCCTCGCGGAGGGGAAGACGCCCGTCGTCACGGGGTACATCGGGGCGACGCAGCGCGGCGACACCACCACGCTCGGAAGGGGCGGTTCCGACCTCACGGCTACGGTAATAGCGGCCGCCATCGACGCGGACGAGGTCTGGATCTGGAGCGACGTCGACGGGCTCATGACAGCAGACCCGAGGATGGTCCCCAACGCGCGAGTCCTCCGGGAGGTCTCCTACGAGGAGGCCGGCGAGATGGCGGTCTTCGGCGCGAAGGCACTCCACCCGCGCACCCTGGAGCCAGTCGCGGAGAAGGGGATCCCGGTCAGGTTCAGGAACACCTTCAAGCCCTCCGATCGGGGGACGGTGGTCAAGCGGAACCCGAAGCTCTATTCCAAGAACGTCGTGAAGGCGGTCGCGCTGGTCAGGGAGGTGGCGGTGATAACAGTGGCGGGCGCGAGCATGGTGGGGAAGCCTGGCAGCGCGGCCAGGATATTCGAGGTGATGGGCAGGAGCGGGATCAACGTCTTGATGATCTCGCAGAGCGTCTCGGAGTCCAACATCAGCATGGTCGTGGCGAGGTCGTCGATGGAGAAGGGGGCGAACGCCCTGGAGCTCGCGCTATTGGGCCAGGGGCAGGGGAGCTTCAGGCAGGTCCTCACGGAGGACGACGTCAGCGCGATAGCCGTGGTGGGCGGAGGCGTGAGGACCGTCAAGGGCATCGCCGCGACCGCCTTCGGGGCGATCGCCGGCGAGGGGATAAACGTAAGGTTGATCGCGTCGGGCTCCTCGAATCAGAACCTCTCGCTCATCGTCGCAGAGAGGGATGCCAAGGACACCGTCAAGGCGATCCACTCCGCGTTCAAGCTGGAGAAGCTCAACTCCCACGCGGGCTAGGCCGAGGGCCGCGGCTGCTAGCCGAAGCTGTAACGCACGCCCCGCCCTTCCTCCTCCGGCTCGAAGGCGACCAGCTCCTTGGGACCGATCTCTCCGCACGTCCCGCAGCCGACGCACAGCCTGCCGTCGAACGCGAGCGTCCCCTCGAGGATGTCCTTGGCCGTCTCCCGGTAGGCGAGGACGTCGAGCCCGCTCTGGTTCACGAGGGAGGAGGCGACCGCCTTGTAGTTCGCCGCGTAGAGCTCCTTGTATGAGACGAACGCCCCTTTTTTGGTGACGAGCGAGAAGCAGCCGACTGGACAGATCGGGACCCATGGCTTCACCGATGACTTGGACGCCGCCTCGAGGTCGACAGTGATGCGTGCTGAAGGCCCATCTGCCAAGTCGGGTGCCGGGGGGCTCTTTGCGGGCTGCGGCTCGGTCGGCGCTTGGAACTCCACCCGCTTCGAGAAGGCCGAGGACGAGAAGAGGATGCGCGGGAGCGTGCCGTAGGCGAACCCGCTCTCTGCGAAGAAGCTCTCCCTCCCCGACCTGTTTACGTCCTCATAGAGGGGGGAGAGCATGTCCTTGTAGCGGGAGAGGTTGGACGCCCGGAACGAGCCGGACTCGCTCGCGAGGAGATAGGCCTGGGCGGCCATGATGCCGCTGGCAATCGCCCTCCTCATGCCGTCGAAGAGGGGGCCGATCTTGATGAAAGCCCCCAGGGCGTCCCCTGTGGGGAGGTAGCCGCTCGCGTAGGGCTTCTTCAGCATCGCGACGTGCCCGCGGGGTATGTTATGAGAGGAGAACTCGAGGATCTCCGCCCCCTCCAGGAGCTCCGCGGTGTAGGGGTGCGCCTCGAAGGTCTCCAGCACGTCGCGGAGGGTGCCCACCACGTCGAAGTGCTCCGTGAAGGCGCGGACCATCGAGTCCACCGAGGCCACAACACCGACCGAGACGCTCCGGCTGTTGGTGAAGATGAAGGCGCTGCCGCTCACCCCTTTCATGAAGTCGCCGAAGCAGTTGATCGCGCGCCCCTCCCCCTCCCTGAGCTTGAAGCGCTTGTCGATCTCGTCCTTCGGGAGCCGGTAGACGTGCTTTATCGCGTGGTAGAGCTGCCTAGGCCCGAGCGACCCCCTGAGGTCCGCCGCTTCCACGAGCTTCGAAGTCACGCCGGAGCAGTCGATCACAAGCTTTGAGCGGATGTCCCCCCGCGAGGTATTGACGCCGAGGACCGCCGGCTCCTTCTCGCCCTCCTCGTCCCGTGCCTCTCCTTCCTTTTGTGGGGCCTCGGTGAGGAGTCCGCGCACGGTCGTCCCGGACATGAGCACCGCGCCGGCGGCGACGGCCTTCTCGGCGAACCACCGGTCGAACTCGCTGCGGATCACGGTATAGTCGTGCCCGGTCTGGATCTCGACAGTGAAGAAGCCTAGCCTGGCAAGGACGGAATTCCCGTCGAGGTGATACCGCTGGTAGCTCCCCCGCCGAGTGTCGGGCGCGGAGAGGATGTTGATCTCGTGCGAGAGGACCTTCCTTTCCAGCGGGGCCTGCGATTCGAACTCGGGGACGAGGTCCATGAGCCCGTACCCTTTCGTGAAATCACCGTAGAGCACGCCGCCGGAGACGTTGTTCTCTCCGGGAACCTTGGCCTTCTCAACGAGCAGGACTTTCACGCCCTTCCGCGCCAGCGTCAGGGCGGCGGCTGAGCCTCCCGGCCCGGCCCCGACCACGGTAACGTCGTATTCGGCGCTGGTGCCACTCAAGCCCTATCGGGGAGGGCTTCGAGAGTGTCGATGAGCTTCGGGACGAAGTCGTACAGGTCTCCGACGACGGAGTACTGCGCCGCGAGGAGTATCGGGGCGCTGGGGTCTGGGTTCACGGCGAGGATCTTCTTCGCCCTGATACCTGCCCTGTGAGGGGCCGAGCCGCTCACGCCGAGCGCGATGTAGAGGTCGGGGCTGATGAGCGTGCCCGTCTGGCCGAGCTCGTGGTCCCTCGTGATTATCCCTTCGAGCGCCTTTACTCTGGCCATGACCAGGCCTCTCGATGCGCCGATCTCGGTCTTTAGCCCCCACTTCCGCTCGATGAGCTCCTTGAGCTCGGTCGCGAGCTTGTAGGCTTCGAGAGGGTTCCTTGGAGAGCCGTCCGCTCCGCGGAGGATTCCCATCCCCAGCCCGATCACGACGCTCGCGTGATCCAGGTCCACGTTGGTCTTTGGAAGCTCCACCAGCTCCTTCACCGTGAGCGCGTACGCCTTGCCTGGGCGGGGTAGCAGGACCTTCTCTATCTTTGACTTTGACCTCCTGGTCGGGTCCTTGGCCAGGGGGGTGAAGCTTCCGGGCTTCAAGGTGGCCACCTGCGGCCTGTGGCGCGGGGTCCAGATCTTCGCGACCCTGCTTCCAAAGTCCGGCCTGACCTGGGTCATCGTCTTCGGGAACATCTCGTTGAACTTCGGGTTGAAGTAGTCCTGGACCTCGAAGTCGATGTTGTCCGTCGCGAGCCCGGACTTCACCCTGTAAGCGAGCCTCGCCGCGATCTCTCTTCCGAACTCGGTCGCCAGGAAGATGATGGCGTAGGGCTTCCTCTTGAGTATCATAGCCTCGAGGGTGTCGATTATCCTCAGCGTGTGGTAGGTCCGGAGCGCGGGGTCGTCGACGACGAGCACGAGGTCAGCGCCGTAGTCAATCGCCTCTTCCGGGAGGCCTCTGAGGTGGTTCCCCAAGATAAGGCCAACCAGCCTCTGTCCGACCTGGTCGGCCACCTTCCTCCCTGCGGCCAGGAGCTCTAGGGAATCGTTTGAGAGGTGCCCGTCCTGCCGCTGCAGGAAGACCCAGGCGTCCTTGTAGTCGGCGAGCACGACCTTGGCCGAGGTCGTGGCCGGGGCCGAAGTAGCCGAGGTCGTGGTGCTCATGCCAGCAGCTCCTCACCCAGCATCTTAAGCGTGTACGTGGTCAGCGCCCCCTTCACCACGAGGTCGTCCTTGAGCGTCTGGGGAAGCGCGTCCGCGACGTCGCCGGCCTTGAAGGGCCCGTACTCCTTCCCTTCCCAGGCGGTCTTATCGACGCTCCTGGTGAAGACTAGGCTCTTGTCCAGGGTCTTTTGTCCCGATGGCGCTCCCATGATGATGGCGGGACCGACGATCACCGCTGACCCTCCGAATCCCAGCCTCGCTGGGTCCGCGTCGAGGATGTCGGCGGTCCACTTTATCGGCTCTCTTATCTTGCCCTTGTAGTAGTTCTCTATCACGTGGTTGAAGTCCACCGATTGGATGGTCTTTGCGACGTACTCGGGGGCGAACGTCATCAGGCATGGCGCCTCTATCTCGAGCCTCTGGATCGACCTGCCGATCCTCCTGCCGGCGTGTATCCGAAGCGAGTCCGGGTCGACGTCGAGCTCCTCTATGTAGGTGGAGTGAGGGAGTTCGATCCCCATCTTCTGCGAGACGACCTCGGCGACCTGGGGGCCGACGCTCCCTGTCTCTCCGTCGGTGGTCCGGATCCCCGCGACGACGACGAACTTCGTGACGTTTGCCCTCTCCGTCTTCAGACGTGCCACGGCCTCGTCCCGCGACAGGTTGCCCTCCACCAGATGCCCGATGATCGAGGTCCGGGTGCCCGGCTCCTCGTTGTAGACCTTGTTGGGCAGGAGGTTCTGGTCGTAGAGCTCCCGCGCCTTGGCCTCGATCTCCTGGACCGAGGCGCCGTCGCTGATCAGCTTGATCAGTGAGTCGAACGGCGTTACGTGCTTCTCGTAGATCTTGAAGACCGCGTGGCCGACCGCGTACGAGGTGGCTACGGTGTCGGAACCCGCAAGCCGCGGGTCGCTGAGGATGATCTCCTCGTCGACGCCGGTCGCCTGCGCGTTGAAGAGCGGCGTCAGGATTGGCTTTAGCCTCGCATCAGGACCCATGCTAAGCGTGACGATCTTACCTCCCACGCGCCTCTTCAGGTAGTCCGCGGCCTCCATGGCGGTCTCGTCGTTCGGGTTGACCACCATCTCCATCGCATCGCGCTGGACGATGTTGTCGACCCTGACGACCTTGGCAGTCCTCGCTGGGACGCCCTTCACTAGTGCTATGATAAGCAATGTCGTCCCCCGGCCGGCATGCCGACCATAAAAGTATTCGGGGAAACGATGGTGGTTGAGTCATATTTCGTCATTTTCGTCAATCCACGTAATCTTAGATTGCACGCGGCCCTAGAGGCCGGCCACTATAGCGGCGATGCCCTCGCGGATCGTCTTGGCGCCCTTCTGGAACTGGGCCTTCTCCTTCTCATCGAGGTCCAAAGGAAGTATCCGCTCGATGCCGTTCGCCCCCAGGACCAGGGGGACTCCGATGCACAGCCCTTCCACCCCGTACTCGCCCTCCAGGTAGGCCGAGGCGGGCATCACCTCCTTCCTGTCCCACGCGATGGCCTTTACCATCTTGACGACCGCGTTCGCGGGCGCATCGACCGTGGCCCCCTTCTTCGAGATGACGTCTATCGCCACCCGCCTCGTCGTCTCGATAGCCTGCCCGATCTGGGTCTCGTCCATGAGCATGGACAGCGGGACGCCCCCGATCGAGGTGTACCTTGGGAGGGGGACCATGCTCTCGCCGTGCTCCCCTATCACAAGAGAGGTTATTGACGAGTGGGAGACGTCGAGCATCGCGCAGATGGTCGACTTGAACCTTGAGAGGTCGAGGATCCCGCCCATCCCGACGACCCTGCCCTTCGGGAACCCCGTCTTCCTTAGGACGACGTAGTTCATGACGTCCATCGGGTTCGTGACGGTGAGCGCGACCGCAGTTGGGGCGTGCTTCGCGACCTCTTTGGCGACGGCAGAGACTATCCCGGCGTTCTTCTCCAGGAGGTCCATCCTCGTCATCCCGGGCTTCCGCGCCAGCCCCGCCGTTATCACGACCACCTTCGACCCGCGGAGTGCCGAGAAATCGGTCGAACCCCTCACTTCGACGTCGACACCCGTCTCCGCTATCTTTTGCGATATGTCCATGGCCTCGCCCTCGGCCAGCCCAGGAAGGATGTCTACCAGCGTGACGTCGTCGATGCCGGCGGAAGCGACCTCCAGCGCCGCTTGGGCGCCCACCCTTCCAGCCCCGAGGAAACCGATCATTTCTTGTTTGTCGACCGCTCCGGACGCGGCAGCACCTAGAGGCAGTAAAAAAGCTAGCCTAAGCGGGAAGAAATCCCCTTACAGTCTCAATCCGTAGGATTGGGCGAAATCCTCGAACTGCATGTAGGCCTGCAGGAACATCATCCCCTTGTTGCTGATCCGGTACTTTGAGTTCCTCTCCATCGTCTCCTCGAGGAGGAGGCCCGCGCCCACAAGGTCGACTATCAGCTTGGTCATCCGGCTGTAAGAGACGTTCCCGCGCCTGAGAAGCGTCGTGATCCCAACGCCCTGCCCGTCCGTGTTCATGTCGCGGGCGGTAGTCAGGATGTCCGCGATGATCTTGCCTTGGGTCCTATACTGGGGCATTCAACAAGTCTCCTGGCTTCCTGAACGAGAATCTCAAGACTGGGACGAATAGCGCAACTAGTCCAACTTCTCTCATCAAAAGCTGCAACAATGTTAACAACACCAAGTCTGGCGCGGCGAGCGAGACCCACCATCCGGCTGCAAGCAGCCCCAGCCCGGTGGCGATGAAGAGGGTGTTGGGGTTCTTTGTCCTGGAGTAGGAGAGGACTGTCTCCAGGACCCCATAGAGGATGAAGTAGAACGAGAGGCTGCGAAGCACCGTTTCGACGCTCGTCTGGCTTACGGCGAAGATGGGAAGGAGGATCAGCAGCGGCCCTAGACGCCGCGATACGACGACGTCAAGGACGTGGGAGAAGGCCAAGAAGAAGTAGCCGACCGTCTGCAGGAACATGCCCGCGATCAGAATCGTCTCAAGGGAGACCTCGAGCCCCGGGATGCTGGCGAAAGCCCCGACACTCTCGAGCCCCTGGAGCGTGAACCCCGACCCCAAGAAGACGAATGCGGCCGCAAGCCTGAGCATGGAGGAGCTGCTGGTCTCGCGCACCCCCTTGTACGCCACGATGGCGATGGAGAACGCGACGAAGGCCCCTACGAACTGCAGGGCGTTCTCAAACATGACCAAGTCTGACCCCACAGATCTTACCCAGGTTTTTGCCGCTGGCTCGATATAAAAAGCTTGATGGACGACCCGTCGACTTTCTTAGGGGGTTGGCGAGCGTCAGGCGTGAGCGTTGTTGAGGCTAGATTCACCACAATAGATAAATAGCTGTAAAAGATTTGCAAGTTTGGCTCACGCCTTACCGGAGTGTATTGCTTGTCATCTGAAAGAGATCTCTCAAGACTGATGAGGTTGCAAAAGGCGCTCGACAAGTGCCCTAGGTGCGGGAAGGGACCGATGGTCATGGACAACGCCGGGGGAGAGCTCGTTTGCAGCAGCTGCGGATTCGTGGTCAAGGAGAAGATAGAGGAGACAGGGCCCGAATGGAGGGCGTTCTCAAGGGAGGAGAAGGACGACAGGTCGAGAGGCGGAATCCCGACCTCGATCGCCATGCACGATATGGGGTTAGCCACGGTTATCGGTGGAGTGAACAAGGACGCATCCGGCAAGTCGTTGTCGGCGTCGATGAAGGCCACCGTGGAGAGGCTGAGGACGTGGGACAGCAGGAGCCAGGTCCACGAGCCCATGGACAGGAACCTCAGGCAGGCTTTCAGCGAGCTCGATAGGCTCTCGGACAAGCTTTCCGTCTCCGATGCCGTGGTCGAGAAGGCTGCCTACATCTACAGGAAGGCGCTCGAGCGCGGATTGGTCAGGGGGCGGTCGATATCTGCGATAATCGCAGCGTCACTCTACGCCGCCTGCAGAGACCGCGAGACGCCGAGGACGTTGAAGGACCTCGCCGTGGTCTCCAACGTCAAGAAGAAGGACATCGCCAGGTGCTACAGGCTGCTCCTGAAGGAGATGGACATCAAGATGCCCGTCGTCGACCCCACCAAGTGCGTCTCAAGGATCGCGTCGAGGGCGCAGCTCTCGGAGAGGACCAAGAGGCGCGCGTTGGAGATACTCAAGAAGGCCGAGGAGGCGAGGATCTCAGCCGGGAAGGATCCTATGGGGCTAGCCGCTGCCGCGCTTTATGTGTCTTGCACCCTAGAAGGTGAGGACAAGACCCAGAGGGACGTCGCAGAGGCCGCCGGAGTGACCGAGGTCACGATCAGGAACAGGTACAAGGGACTGCGGTCGGCGCTCGGAATCTAAGCAGCGTCGCCCTCGCCAAGCTTATCGCAGGAATCGGCCCTGACACCGCTGAGACATCGAGGCGGCTGGGGCAGTTCAGGCACCGACGCGAGGGGAAGGCAGTCAAGCGCACGCCACTAGGGGGCCGACAGCCGCTTCTTCCTCCCGCCCATGAACTGCTTCAGCAACTCGTTGGCGACGATGACCGTGGATGGTACGCCCAAGAGGTAGATTATCTCGACGGTGGGGATGACATCCAAAAAGCTGCCCGTGTTGGATGTCCAGGGAACCCCCCAGAGGCCCTGCGCGAGGAACGAGAAGACGCTCCCCACGTAGTTGATGGACCAGTGGAGGAGGACGTTCGTGTGGAAGCCGTACTTCACGTATAGGTAGCCCAGAGCCAGACCTGCGAGGGCGGCCTCGCTGACCTTTCCGGGTCCCCACCCCGCGCCGGAGGCGTAGTGCGCGTATCCGAAGATCAGGGAGGAAAGGAGAAGGAAGACGTAGATTATCGGCTTCATCGCCCTCACCTTGAGGGAGTCGGTCTCTTGGTCGGGGAACATCGACGGGGTTGTTTCATTGAATGAGCGGGATGTCTCAGCCTCTTCGGTCTCGTCCACGTCCCAGGCCGAGGAGGGACGCCAAAGCACCCTGGCGGCCCTCGAGGGCGAGAAGTCTCGGAAGAGCAGTATGGTAAGGATCAGCACGGGCACCCCCAGCATGATCAGCCTGAAGGTGCTCTCTTCGAGCAGCGGGGCTATCGTGAAGTCCACCAGCAAGGAGAAGGGGT
>Ga0209415_10016700_pt1 | contig 11764 bp, 12 predicted proteins | sample PeaSoiSIISIP2007_FD_187696 | JGI IMG/M metagenome (GOLD analysis project Ga0209415, IMG submission 187696) | Peat soil microbial communities from Weissenstadt, Germany - SII-SIP-2007 (SPAdes) (version 2) | ecosystem: Environmental > Terrestrial > Soil > Wetlands > Peat | place: Germany... | reverse complement strand
CCCCCTGCGCGGCGGCATCATGGGCGGCCTCGCCGCCGCCCGCCGCGGGCTGCTTGGTTGGTGGACGCGGAGATCTCGCCCATGATCCCAGCGCTTCGGACCGTCGGTCTGTGCAAGTCCTTCGGCGGCCTGCGGGTCACGCAGGAGCTCAACCTTTCGGTCCGCCAGGGGGCGCGCCATGCGCTGATCGGTCCCAACGGCGCCGGCAAGACGACGCTCATCAACCAGTTGACGGGGGTTGTGCGCGAATCGAGCGGGTCGATCTGGCTCGACGGGGAGGAAATTACGCACATGAAGCCGCATGCCCGCGTCCGGCGCGGCCTGTCGCGGACCTTCCAGATCAACACGCTGTTCCCGCACCTGAGCCCGCTCGAGGCCGTCACCAACGCGATCTGCGAGCGCGAGCGCGAACATCTGAGCGTGCTGCAGCGGCGCTTCTTCCGCCTGTCGCAGCGCCGTGCCCAGATCGACGAAGCCTACGAGATGCTCGAGCGGTTCAGCCTTGCCAGCGTGTGCCTGCGGCCGACCCGCGAACTCGCCTATGGCAAGCAGCGGCTGCTGGAAATCGCCCTGGCCCTGGCGGTGCGGCCCAAGGTCGTGCTGCTCGACGAGCCCGCCGCGGGGGTGCCCGAGGGCGAGAGTGACGAGCTATTCACCGTCTTGGCGGAGCTGCCGGCGCAGCTCACCATCTTGCTGATCGAGCACGACATGTCGCTGGTGTTCCGGTTTGCCGATCGGATCACGGTGCTGGTCAGCGGCGCCGAGCTGCTGTCCGGGACGCCGGCCGAGGTCGCCGACGACCCGCGCGTGCGCGAAGTGTATTTGGGCCGGCGCCGTGGATGAGATGCTGGTCCTCGACGATGTCGTCGTCGGGTACGGCGAGGCGGTGGTGCTGGACCACTGCTCGCTGTCGCTGCGCGAAGGCGAGAGTCTGGCTCTGCTCGGCCGCAACGGGGTGGGCAAGAGCACGCTGCTCGCCGCGCTCATGGGACAGGCGCGCCTGATCAGCGGTGCAATGCGCTGGATGGACGCGGACCTGGCGGCGATCGCGCCGCACGGCCGCGTGCGCGCCGGCCTGGGCTGGGTGCCTCAGGAACGCGAGATCTTCTCGACGCTGACCGTCGAGGAGAACCTGGTGGTCACCGCCCGTCCCGGCAAATGGACGCTGGCGCGCGTTTACGCGCTGTTCCCGAGGCTGCAGGAGCGCCGCAGCAGCTGGGGCAACGAGCTCTCCGGTGGCGAGCAACAGATGCTGGCCATCGGGCGGGCCCTGATGCTCAACCCGAGGCTGCTGCTGCTCGACGAACCGCTCGAAGGCCTGGCGCCGGTGCTGGTGGAAGAACTCTGTGCGGCCGTCGAGTTGATGGTGCGCGAAGAGGGCCAGTCACTGCTGCTGGTCGAGCAGCACGTGGAGCAGGCACTGCAGCTGACGGGCCGCTGTGCGGTGCTCGAGCGGGGCCGAATCGTACACGTCGCGGAGAGCGGCGCCCAGTTGGCCGACCTTGCCTCGCTCGACCAGTGGGTCGGCGTACGCGCCCATAGAGAGGAAAGCAGACAATGAATGCCGCGCAAATCCTGCTGGAAACCGGACGCGATGAGGCGCTCGCGATCACGAGCGTGGAGGGCGACATCAACTATGCCGGCCTGCGCGACGCGGTCGCGCGTGCTGGCGCGGCTTGGCAGGCGATGGGGATCGCGCCTGGAGAGCGGGTGATCGTGTTCGCTCCCGACAGCATCGACTGGGTGGTTGCGTATCTGGGCGCGATCTGGGCCGGTGGCGTCGCGGTCGGGATCAACAGCCGGCTGCCGATGGCGGAACTGGCGCCGATCCTCGTCGAAAGCGAGGCCGCGGCGATCTGGTGCGAAGGGGCGCAGGCCGCAGCGATCTGCGGCGCGGCCGTCACGATGAGCCGCCCGCCGCGGATCGTGGTCGCCACCTCCGAACACGAAACCGGCTGGCTCGGCCGCCTCGAGCAGGCCCAACCGATGTCGGCGGTGGCGCGCGACCCTGAGGATCCGGCCCTGTGGATCGGCACTTCCGGCACCACCGGCCGTCCCAAGGCGACGGTTCACGCCCAGCGCGTCGTGCTCCATGCGCACGCCTTCGCGCAAGGCGTCCTTAACCTGACCGCGAGCGACCGCCTATACGCGAGCTCGAAGCTGTTCTTCGCGTACGCGTTGGGCAACAGCCTGTTCGCGGGCTTGCGGGCCGGCGCCACGGTCATCCTTGACCGGGACTGGCCGACGCCCCAGCGGGTCGGCGAAATGGTCGTGCGCTTTGCTCCGACGCTGCTCTTCAGCGTGCCGACGCTGTACCACAAGATGCTGCACGAGGGGGTGGCTGCGGCGATGGCCGCAAGCGGCGTGCGTCGCTTCATCTCGGCCGGCGAGGCGCTGCCGCCGGTGGTGCGTCAGGGCTGGCAGCAGGCCACGGGGCAGGGGATCGTCAGCGGGTACGGGACGTCCGAGACGCTGTGCCTGATGCTTTACTGCGACGGCGACGACGGGCGCTTCGTCGCGACGCCGATGACGCAGCTGCGCTGGCCCGATCCCGACGATGCATCGACTCCCCGCCGCATCTGGCTGCGCGCGCCGACGGTGGCGCTGGGCTACTGGTGCCGTCCCCAGGCGCAGGCTGATGGCTTTTCCGACGGATGGTTCTCGCCAGGCGACGTTTTCGTGCGGCATGCCGACGGGCGCCTGGAATTCACCGGCCGTAACGACGACATGCTCAAGATCGCCGGCCAATGGGTGAGCACCGTCTGGGTGGAGCAGGCCCTGGCAGCGGCCTGCGGCGACTCGCTGCAACAAATTGCCGCGGTCAGTGTAACCACCGCGGACGGTCTTGCCGCGCTCTCGGTCCTGGGCGTGGCCGAGCCGGCGTGCGAGGAGCTTGCGCGCCAACGCATGGCCGAGGGAATCGACCGCCTCCCCAAGCATCGTCGGCCGCGCTGGGTCCACTGGCTCGACGCCTTGCCGATGACGCCCACCGGCAAGGTGCAGCGCAAACGCCTGCGCGAGCTGCACCAGGCCGCCCTCGGCGACGGGGCGGCCGCGGCCCTGGGCCGATCGGTAGCAAGGCAGGATGCCTGACATGGGGATCGATGACCTGGCCGGCGTCGGCGCAAGCAGCGCCGATGCGCAAGCCGCGCAGGCGGGCGCGAGCGTTTCTCTGGTGATCGCCGGCAGCGGCGGCGCCGGCGTCGTCACCGCGGGGGCGCTGCTGCTCGAGGCGGCGGCCGCCGCGGGCTGGTTTGCCTGGATGACGCGCTCCTCGGGCCCGCAGATCCGAGGTGGCGAAGCCGCAGCGATGCTGCGCTTTGCCACCGCCCCGATCCACTGCCACGACGACTGCTTCGACCTGCTGATGGCCATCGACTGGGACAACATCGAGCGCTTTGCTGCCGAGATCGCACTCGATTCGCGCAGCCTGGTGATTGGCGACCAGGATCTGGGCCAGGCCCACGAGTCGCTGCTGCACAGCGGTCCGCGGCAGGCCTCGCTGCCGCTCAAGCGGCTCGCGGCCACCGTGGCCGATGGCCGGCCCAACATGGTTGCCCTGGGCGCGATCGCCCAACTGATCGGGCTGCCGCCCCCGGCCATGCGCCAAGCAGTCCAGACGCACCTGGCGCGCAAGGGCCAAGCGGCGATTGATGCCAGCCTGGGGGCGTTCCAGGCGGGCTTCGACCATGCCGCGGACCTACCCCCGGTGCGCCGTCTGGCGCAGCCCCAGGCGGCGCCGAGCGCGCGCTGGAGCATCACCGGCAACGAGGCGACCGGGCTGGGCGCAATCCGCGGCGGCGTGCGCTTTGTCGCGGGCTACCCGATCACCCCCGCGACGGAGGTGCTCGAATGGATGGCGCCGTCGCTGGCGAAGGTCGGCGGAGTCCTGGTCCAGGCCGAGGACGAGCTGGCCTCGATCAACCAGATCATTGGTGCGTCGTACGGCGGCACCCCGGCGCTCACGGCCACATCGGGCCCGGGACTGTCGCTCATGATGGAATCCCTGGGCCTGGCGGTAGCCGCGGAAGTGCCCGTCGTAGTCGTCAACGTCATGCGCGGCGGCCCATCGACGGGCATCCCAACCAAGTCCGAGCAGGCCGACCTCAACCTCGCGGTCTACGGCTTGCATGGCGACGCGCCGCACCTCGTGCTGGCGCCGGTCTCGGTGCCCGACTGCGTGCGAACGGCGCAATGGGCCGTGCACCTCGCCGAGGCCCTGCAGACCCCGGCCATCGTGCTGACTGACCAGGCAATGGGCCAGTCGCGCGCCGTCATCGCCCGGCCCGAGGCCGCCACCGATGGCGCCGGGCGGGAGCTTGCCCGGCAGACGGGCGATGGACAGCGCTACCAGCGCTACGCGGTGACCGCCTCGGGCATTTCGCCGATGGCGATACCCGGCACACCCGGGCTGGCGTACACCGCCGACGGCCTCGAACACAACGAAGCGGGCACCCCGTCCTCGCGCGCCACCGATCACCAGATCCAGCTCGACAAGCGCTCGCGCAAGCTGGCCGCTTTCGACTTCGGCAAGCAATGGGCCGAAATCTTCGACGCCCAGGCCGGCCCCGGGGACATCGTCATCATCACCTGGGGCTCCTCGACCGGACCGGCGCGCGAGGCGCTGGAGCGCTACTCGGCCAAGGGGGGCGCGGCCCGCCTTGTGTCGCTGCGCCTGATCGCGCCCGCCCAACCGGGGCCCATGGCCCAGGTCCTCGGCGGCGCCCGCCGTGCGCTCGTCGTCGAACAGTCGCACAGCGGGCAGTTCTACCGCATGTTGCGCGCGTTCTACGACTTGCCGCGCGAGCTTCGTGCGCTGCACCAGGCCGGACCGCTCCCGATCCGGCCCGGCCAGATCCTCGACCAACTCGATGCCTGGAGAAACTGATGGATGCCCCGGCAGAACGCAAGAAACTGGCTGCGCGCGATTTCAAGTCGAGCATCAAGCCGATCTGGTGCCCGGGCTGCGGCGACTACGCCGTCCTCAATGCCCTCACCAAGGCCTTCGTCGAACTCGGACGCGCGCCCGAGCAGATCGCCGTGGTCTCCGGCATCGGATGCTCTTCGCGCATCCCGGCGTATCTGAGCGCGTACGGATTTCACGGTGTCCACGGCCGCGCGCTGCCGATCGCTACGGGGCTCAAGCTCGCGCGCCCCGAGCTCACCGTGGTGGTCACGGGCGGCGATGGCGACGGCTTCTCGATCGGCGGCAATCACTTCCTGCACGCCTGCCGTCGCAACGTCGACCTGACCTATATCGTGATGGACAACCAGGTCTACGGGATGACCAAGGGCCAGGCCTCGCCCACCACCGCACCGGACTGGGAGGGCAGCAAGCTCACTCCGGAAGGCACCGGGATCAATCCCTTCCAGCCCCTGGTGATCGCGCTGGCCTCGGGAGCCAATTTCATCGCGCGCGTCTCGAGCAGCGATCCGGTCAATATTGCCCAGATCATCGTCGAGGCGGTCCGGCACCCGGGTTTTTCGCTGGTCCAGGTGCTGAGCCCCTGCATCACCTTCCGCCCGGAGCAGCAGGAGTGGCGCGACCAGGTCCGCACCGCCAGCGTCGATTTCACGGGGGACGCGGCGCGCGCGGCGCGGCGCCTGATGACGGACGACGGTTTCAACGTCGGCAAGGTGCTCTTCAAGGGCAACCGCCGCCCCTTCGCGCCCGACGCGGCGAGCGAGTCCTGCAGCGTGACCGAGCTGGACCGGGAGTTCGAGGTATGAGCCCGAACAAGGTTGCGGGCAAGGGGCGCCCTCGTGCCATCCGGTCGGTGCCGGACCTGCTGGCCCATGCGCTGGCGATCGAGCGCGATGCCGAGGAGCGCTACGGCGAGCTCGCCGACCAGATGGCGACCCACAACAACACGGCGGCCGAGGACCTGTTCCGCCGCCTGGCGCAGATCGAGGGCCGTCACGTCACCCAGATCCAGCAGTTGTGCGTTGGCGTCGAGCTGCCGCAGCGTGCGCCCTGGGAGTTTCTCTGGCAAGGAGGCGAAGGCCCGGAAGCGATGGATCTGGCCTCCGTGCACTACCTGCTTTCGCCACACGAGGCTGTGCAACTTGCGCTGGGGCATGAGGCCCGGGCCGAGGAGTTCTACCGCGGTGTGGCCGGCCGGGCGCGACCGGCCGCCGTGCGCCAATTGGCGCTCCAGCTCGCCGACGAGGAGGCCGAGCATGTGCGCTGGCTGCAGGACTGGCTCCAGCACTATCCGCCGCAGGCCACGGGGCACGACGACCCCGACCCGCCAATGGAGCAGGGATGAACCGCCCCGCGCCAAGGTTTGATTTTGTCCCGGGACTTTGTCCCCGCCGCGCCCCAGGCGTCGGCACTAGATAGGAGAAGGATCGTGTCCTTGTTGATCACCGAAAAATGCATCGTCTGTGACCTGTGCCTGACGGTCTGTCCGAACGACGCCATCAGCGCGGGCGAAGAGGTGTTTCTCATCGACCCCGAGCGCTGTACCGAATGCGTCGGCCATCATCCCAAGTCCCAGTGCGTCAAGGTCTGTCCGGTCAAGGCGATCGTGCCGGACCCGCAGCACGTGGAAAGCCGCGAAGAGCTGCAGCGCAAGTGCGACGCCCTGAAGCAGCGCTCGGCCGCCTGAATGCGCCGCGACCCTTCCGGCCGGTGCCCGCGCGGCCCCGCTCCGGTACCAGCCAAGGAGTGAACCAGTGAAATCCATCATCGGGCTGTCCGTCAACGGCCAACGCCGTGACGACGCCGTGGCCGACAACTCGCTTTTGCTCGATTACCTGCGAGAGCAGCTGCAGCTGACCGGCACCAAGCAAGGCTGCGACGGCGGCGAGTGCGGCGCTTGCACCGTGCTGGTCGACGGGGAACCACGCCTTGCGTGCCTGACGCTCACCGCGACGGTCGCCGGCAAGCACGTAGAAACGGTCGAGTCGCTGGCGCGTCATGGCCGACTGTCGCGGCTGCAGCAGGCCTTCCACGAAAAACTTGGCACACAGTGCGGCTTCTGCACCCCCGGCATGCTGATGGCGGCCGAGGCGCTGCTGCGCCGCAACCCGCATCCGTCCGTCGAGCAGATCCGCGAAGCGCTCGCCGGCAACCTGTGCCGTTGCACCGGGTACGTCAAGATCATCGAGTCGGTCCAGGCCGCCTGCCTGCCGGCAAAGGAGAGCGCATGAAAAAGACCGTGGACGGAGGCGTCGGCGCGCGCCGGCCGCTGGTGGACGGGGTCGAGAAGGTGACCGGTCGGGCCAAGTACACCGCCGACCTGTTCGCGCCCAGCGGACTCGTGGGCAAGATCTACCGCAGTCCCTACGCGCATGCGGAAATCGTCGAGCTCGACGTGAGCGAGGCGCGCCGCCTTCCCGGCGTCGTGGCGGTCGTCACGGGCGCCGACTGCGCGGTTCCCTACGGCATCTTGCCGATCTCCCAGAACGAGTATCCCCTGGCGCGCGAGCGCGTGCGCTATTTCGGCGAACCGGTCGCCGCGGTCGCGGCGCGCGACGAGCGCACCGCGGCGCAGGCGCTAAAGCTGATCCGCTTCACGGTGCGCGAACTGCCGTTCTATCTCTCCGCCAGGGAGGCACGCAAACCGGCCGCGGTCCCGCTGCACGCCAACAAGGCGGGCAATCTCGAGCGCGAGGTGCACAACGAATTCGGCGAACTCGGGGCCGGCTTTGCGCAGGCCGATCTCGTGCGCGAGGACAGCTTCCACTGTGCCGAGGTCACCCACGTCCACATGGAGCCGAACGCGGCCACGGCCACCTACGACCCCTCGCGCGAGCATCTGACGCTGCACACGGTCTCCCAGGTTCCGTACTATGTGCACCTCATGGTGGCGCAATGCCTGGCCATGGACACGGCGCGTGTGCGGGTCATCAAGCCGTTCATCGGCGGCGGATTCGGCGCCCGCACGGAGACGCTCAACTTCGAGATCATTTGCGCGCTGCTGGCGCGCGCGGCCAACGGCACCGTGAACCTGAAGCTGAGCCGGGAGGAGACCTTTCTCACCCATCGCGGACGCCCCGAGAGTGACATCCGCATCAAGATCGGCATGAGGCGCGACGGCCGGCTCACGGCCTGCGAGTGCGAGGTCGTGCAGCGCGGCGGCGCCTACGGTGGCTACGGCATCATCACGATCCTCTATGCCGGCGCGCTGCTCAACGGGCTGTACGACATTCCCGCGGTCGGCTACAGCGGCTTTCGCGTCTACACGAACACCCCGCCCTGCGGCGCGATGCGCGGACACGGGACCGTGAACGTGCGCTTCGCCTTCGAGTCGCTGCTTGACGCGATGTCGCAGGAGCTGGGGCTGGACCCGATCGCGGTGCGCCGGCGCAATCTGCTCAAGGCGCCCGCGGTGACCATCAACGGACTGCAAGTGCGATCCTACGGCCTGCCCGAGTGCCTCGACCGAGTCGAGCAGGCCAGCGGCTGGCGCGAGCGCGCCGGCAAGATGCCCCGCTGGCGGGGCCTAGGCGTCGCCTGCTCGCACTACGTGAGCGGCTCGGCCAAGCCCGTTCACTGGACCGGCGAGCCGCACGCAACGGTCGTGCTCAAGCTCGACTTCGACGCCGGCATAACGATCCTCACGGGCGCCTCGGACATCGGTCAGGGCTCTTCGACGGTGCTCACCCAGGTCGTGATCGAGGTCTTGGGCGTGGACCAGCGCCGGATCCGGGTGATCGCCAACGACAGCGCGATTACGCCCAAGGACAATGGATCGTATTCTTCGCGCGTGACCTTTATGGTGGGCAATGCGGCCCTGCAGGCGGCGCGCAATCTCAAGGAGATCCTGATCAACGCCGCTGCCGCGCGGCTGCAGGTGCCCGCGGCGCAGGTCGAATGCCTGGGGGAGAGCTATCGCTCGTGCGTCGAGCCCGAAAAGGAGGTTTCCTTCGGCGAGGTCGTGGCGCAGTCGCTCGTGGACACCGGCACGCTTTTCGTCAAGGGAACCTACACCTGTCCGGCCGAATTCCAGGGCGGCAAGCAGCGCGGCGGCGCGGTCGGCTCGACCATGGGATTCTCGTACGCGGCGCAAGTCGTCGAAGTCAGCGTCGATCCGGATACCGGGCGCGTCACGCCGGAAAAGGTCTGGGTGGCAGTCGATTGCGGCTTCGCGATCAATCCGCTGAGCGTGGAGGGCCAGACACAAGGGGCCGTCTGGATGGGCATGGGGCAGGCGATGTCCGAGCAGACGCGCTTTGACAAGGGCAAGCCCATGGCGGCCAATATCCTCGACTACGCGCTGCCAACGATCGCCGACTCGCCGCCGATCGAGGTCTACCTCGTGGAGTCCAACGACCCCAACGGGCCCTTCGGCGCTAAGGAGGGCAGCGAGGGACCCTTGTCCGGCTTCCCCGCCGCCTTCGCCGCCGCGGTGAAGCAGGCCACCGGTATCGGATTTAATCGATTGCCGATCACCCCTGAGGTCGTGCTCGACGCGATCGTTACGAAAGACGAGGAAGCTGCCGCGGCCGCCGATGCCGCCCCGGCAGTGCAACCCCTCGAGCCCGAGAAGGTGAACTGATGGAACTGCTGTCCGAATTCCAGCTGCATCGTCCCCGCAGCATCGAGGATGCGATTTCCCTGCGGGCCGCCCACCCCGGCGCGCGCTTCCTGGCCGGGGGCACCGACCTGATGCCGGCAATGCGTCGGGGACTGGTCGATGCCCGCGATCTGATCGATCTGTCCGGCGTCGCCGCGCTGGGAGGGATCAGTGTCACGGGGCAGGGTCTGCGGATCGGCGCGGCAACTACGCTCGCTGACTTGGCGCAATCGGCCGAGGCGCTGGGCCGGGCCCCGGCGCTGGTGCAGGCGGCGCTGAGCGTCGCCGGGCCCACCCATCGGGTGGCGGCGACCGTCGGTGGCAACCTGTGCCTGGATACCCGCTGCCGCTACTACAACCAGAGCGAGAGCTGGCGCAGCGCCAACAACTATTGCCTGAAGCTGCACGGTGACGGCTGCCGCGTGGCGCGCAAGGCCACGCGTTGCTTTGCGGCCTTTAGCGGCGATCTCGCCCCGGCCCTGCTGGTCCTCGATGCCGAGGTCGAAATCGCCGGGGCAGGGACCGTTCGCCGCGCACCGCTGGCGCAACTCTATGCCGATGACGGAATCCACTACCTCACGCTTGCGCCCCATGAGCTGCTGGTTGCGGTCCACGTGCCGGCACGTCCCGGCTGGCGTGCCGCGTACGAGAAGGCGCGCCTGCGCGCCGCGATCGACTTTGCGCTCGCCGGCGTTGCGGTGGCGGTGCGCTGCGAGGATGGCCGCATCGACGATCTGCGCATCGCCTGTACCGGCACCAACTCCTTTCCCCTGCGCCTGGGCGGCCTGGAGAACCTGCGCGGCATGTCGCTCGACGATGCGTACCTGGCGCAGGTGGAAAAACGCTTCGATGAGCAACTCAACATCATGGAGACGACGGTCGCCTCGAGCCTGTACCGGCGCCGGGTCACCATGAACCTGATCCGTCGGCTGCTCGTTCGGCTGACGGCCTGAGGCAGGGCCGGCCGCCGCGCCAGTCATGGGTCGCACCAGCGTATTCCCGGTCCAGGTCGAGTTCGGCGATTGCGACCCCGCGCGCATTGTCTTTTACCCCAATTTTCTGCGCTGGATCGACGCCGCGGGCCATGCGTTCTTCCTTGCGCAGGGCGTGCCGCCCTGGCACGAGCTGGAGCGCCAGTCGGGCCTCGTCGGTACCCCCCTGGTGGATCTGCACGTGAAGTTCGTCTGCGCGGCGCGCTGGGGCGATCGCCTCGCGATCCACACCTCGATACGGGAATGGCGCCGCAAGACCTTCGTGATGCACCACGAAATTCTTCGCGGTGACGAAGTGCTCGTCGTTTGCGACGAGATCCGGGTCTTCGTGCGGCGCGCCGGGCCCGAGCCCAATGATATCGAGGCGGTTCCCGTGCCCGCGGACATCCGGGCCCGATGCGATGACGTCGAACCGCCTGCGACGCCGCGCTAGGGGTGCCTACCCGCGGACCTTGGCCGCCTTGGCGGCCACCTTGGCGCGCAGTCTCTCGACATCGACGACAACGCGGCTGTGGCTCCCGCGGCTGATCTCCTCGACGTCGTCTTTGGCCAGCAGTTCGAAAGTCACGAGGCGCCCTTCGAGCTTGCTCACGGCCACGGTGATGGTCACGTTCATGCCGCGCAAGGTCGCGCCGCCGTGGTTCATGCTGACGCTGGTGCCGACCGAGTCCTCGCCGGCATCGAGGTGCGCGAGCAGCAGTTCGCGGCAGGCCACCTCGAAATCAAGAAGCAGCGATGGCGTGCTGTAGACGCGCAGCTCCTCACCGAGGAAATCGATCGTCCGTGGCGTGTCGATCGCGATGCGCCGCGTTGCCGACAAGCCGCTTGCCAAGGTGCTCTTCATGGTTCCCCCGTTCTGGACAAGTCCACCGGGTGCGGCGCCGCCCATGCCGGCCGCCGCGGCGACAAGCCGCCTCGCACCCCGTGTGCAGGGGCGACCTTACAGAAGTTTTGCGCGGGCCTCGGCACTTTCGTTATCGCGCCGCAGCAATTTGCCGGCATGGGTATTCGCCCGGGCCATGTGATCCAAGTCATTGGTTGGGCGTGCGCATCGTGTATGTTTTTGCGTTGAGCATTGGGCCGAAGGTCCTGCCGAAGCGGCGCACGGACCGCGTCGGCAACCGCCGCGGCCGGCGCGCAAATGTCCATGCGCCGCGCGTGCGCAGGGTTTCCTGAGCCAAAGAGGGGAAATGTCGCAAGCCAAGACGGTCAAGCACGTCCCGACGTTTTGCTACAACTGCGTCTCCG
>Ga0209415_10016699_pt1 | contig 11764 bp, 9 predicted proteins | sample PeaSoiSIISIP2007_FD_187696 | JGI IMG/M metagenome (GOLD analysis project Ga0209415, IMG submission 187696) | Peat soil microbial communities from Weissenstadt, Germany - SII-SIP-2007 (SPAdes) (version 2) | ecosystem: Environmental > Terrestrial > Soil > Wetlands > Peat | place: Germany... | reverse complement strand
TCGAAGCAAGGGGGTCCAGGGGGGCGCAGGTATTCGGAGGGCGTCCAGTTGGCCATCGGCCCATGCGGGCCGATGGAGGAACTCGAAAGGGACGCCCGGAGAGTTTGCGACCCCCTGGCACGCGGGATCCCCAAGGGTCCTCGTGCAAGGACCCTTGGGCCGCCGGGTTCACAGGGGCCGCGGCTGGCCCCTGTGCAACGGCCGCGCCGCCAGGCGCAAAAAACCGAAGGCGCAAGAAAGGCCAAGCGCAGCGGGGCGTCAGCCCCCCTTCCCCGGCTCCCGGATCTCCACCTTGTACTGGTACCCCTGCTCCACCAGGAAGAGCTGGCGGTGCATCGCGAACTCCTGCTCCCTGGTATCGCGGGTGACGAGCGTGTAGAAGTGGGCCTGGCGCCCGTCTTCCTTGGGCCGCAGGATCCGTCCCAGGCGCTGCGCCTCCTCCTGGCGGGAGCCGAAGGTCCCCGACACCTGCACCATCACCGATGCCTCGGGCAGGTCGATGGCGAAGTTCCCCACCTTGCTCACGATCAGGCAGGGCAGGCGACCCTCGCGGAAGGCCCCGTAGAGCACCTCGCGCTCGCGCTGCGGGGTCTTCCCGGTGATCAGCGGCATGTCGAGCTCCGCCGCCAGCTGCTCCAGTTGTGCCAGATATTGTCCGATCACCAGGATGGGCTCGCCCCGGTGGGCCTCGATCAGTTCCTCCACCACCGCCTTCTTGGCCGGGTTCTCCGAGGCGATGCGCACCTTCTCGCGGTCCGACGCCTGGGCGTACTCCACGTAGCGGGCCAGCGGCTGGGGCAGGCGGATCTCGGTGCAGGTGGCGGTGGCGATCCATCCCTGGGACTCCAGGGTCTTCCAGGGGACGTCGTAGCGCTTGGGCCCGATCAGGGCGAACACGTCGCCCTCCTTGCCGTCCTCGCGCACCAGGGTGGCCGTGAGGCCCAGGCGTCGGGTGGCCTGCACCTCCGCCGAGACGCGGAACACCGGGGCGGGCAGGAGGTGCACTTCGTCGTACACGATCAAGCCCCATTTGCGCGCCTGGAAGAGCCCGAAGTGCGGGAAGGACTCGTCCTTGGTCTTGCGGTAGGTCAGGATCTGGTAGGTGGCGAGGGTCACCGGCTTGATGTCCTTGATCTGGCCCGTGTACTCCCCGACCTGGTCGGCCGTCAGCGAGGTCTTGTCCAGCACTTCGCGGATCCACTGGCGCACCGCCATCACGTTGGTGGTCAGGACCAGGGTGTGGCACTGGCAGAGGTTCATGGCCCCCAGCGCCACCACGGTCTTGCCCGCGCCGCAGGGCAGGACCACCGTGCCCGCGCCGCCCTTGGCCGAACCGGAGGCGTAGAAGATCTCGGCGGCCTCCATCTGGTAGGCGCGCAGGTGGAACGGCTTGCCCGTGAGCGCCTCTTCGCGCAGCGTGAAGGAGAGAGGATCGCCCACGGTGTAGCCGGCCAGATCCTCCACCGGAAGGCCGGCCAGGGTGAGGGCGAGCTTCAGGTGGCCGCGGAAGCGACCGTCCACCAGGCACCGATCGGGGGCCAACTGGTCCAGGAGCCAGGGCTGGGCCGCCTTGACGTGGCGCGCCTCCATCAGGGTCAGGGGATCGCGGGCGGTCAGGAGCAGGTCGTCTCCCACCCGCTCCAGGCGCAGGGTTCCGTAGCGCCCCATGTACTGGGTGATCTCCCTGGTCACGGTCTGGGGGACCGGGAAGCGGCTGTGCTCGGAAAGGGCCTCCAGCACCTGCTCGGCCGTGCGCCCGGTGGCGGCGGCGTTCCACAGGCTCAGGTGGGAGATGCGGTAGGTGTGGACGTACTCGGGGCTCTTGACAAGTTCTGTGAAGGGAGCGATCGCGTCGCGGGCGGCGAGGTACCCCGGTCCTTCCGTTTCCAGGAGGAGGGTCATATCGCCTTGGACAATCAGTGGCTTTTCGGACATGAGGGGGGGAAATCTAGGTCCCGCCGGACTTCCACGGGTCGGTAAGTGCCTTCCAGGGAGAATTCCCGGCGGGCAAGGCGAGGGAGGGGTGAGGTGGGGAGGGAGGGGTCGGGCGGGTAAGGCCCTCCATCGTGGAGGTATCTTGCCCGTCCATGGCCCAGGCCTCCATCCTGCACGCCCCGGACAGTCCCTTCGCCCTGCTCCTGCGCAGCCTGCGCGTCGCGTCGCGTCTGGACTCCACCGTCCTGCTGCTGGGGGAATCGGGGACCGGCAAGGAAGTCTGCGCCCGCCACCTGCACGAGTGCAGCAAGCGCTCCGACGGCCCGTTCGTGGCCCTGAACTGCGGCGCCATCCCCCCCTCCCTCCTGGAAAGCGATCTCTTCGGACACGAACGCGGCTCGTTCACCGGAGCCCACGCGCAGCGGACGGGCCGGTTCGAGCAGGCCCGCGGGGGCACCCTGTTCCTGGACGAGATCGGCGAACTGTCCCTCCCCGCCCAGGCCTCCATCCTGCGGGTGCTGCAGGAGCGGCGCATCTGCCGGGTGGGCGGCACCGAGGAGATCGAGGTCGATTTCCGACTGGCGGCGGCCACGCACCGGGACCTTTGGGCCATGGTCCAGGCGGGGTCCTTCCGGCAGGACCTCTACTTCCGCATCCACGTCGTGGCCTTCCGCGTCCCCCCGCTGCGGGAGCGGATGGACGACATCCCCCACCTCGCCAAGGGACTCCTGGCCCGGGTTTGCGCACGGCTCCGCGAGCCCTCGCCGCGCCTGGACCCGGCCGGTCTGCAGGAGATGATGCGCTACGACTGGCCGGGCAACGTGCGCGAGCTGGAAAACCTGATCGAACGGTTCGTGGCGCTCCACCCCATGGGGGTCCAGCTCAAGGACCTGGTGGAGGAAGGTCGGCGCCGCCAGTCCAAGCCCTCTTCGGACCCGCTGGCCCGCGAACGCGAGGACCTGCGGGAGCTGCTGGTGCGCCACGGCGGCCACAGGGAACGCGCCGCCCAGGAGCTGGGCATCACCCGCCGCGCGCTCACCTACCGGCTCCAGCGCACCGGGCTCACCAGGCTGCGGGCCCGGAAGTAGGTCTCGCGGGACCTACAGCGCTTCCCGCAGGATCGCGTCGATCTCCAGCGGCGACAGGTCCACGGGGTTCCCCTGCATGGAACTCGCGCGCAGGCCCGCCTCGCGCACCGCGGGGATGTCGGATTCCGTCATGCCCCACCGCGAGAGGGGCGGGGCGTCCGCGGCGCGCGCCAGCGACTGCAGGACGCCCAGACCGTCGGCCAGATTCGCGTCCTGCCGCCCGCAAAGGAGGCGGGAGGCGTCCAGGAACCGCTCCCGGACGGGAGCTTCCGCCCGATCCAGCGCGGCGACGTTGGCCTTCCAGGCGGGCACCAGCAGCCGGGCGCAGACCGCGCCGTGGGGACACGGAAACATCCCGCCCAAGGGCGCGGCCAAACCGTGGACGGAACCCAGCCGGGCGTTGGCCAGGGCCATCCCGGAGAGGAGGCTCGCCAGGGCCAGGTCGGAGCGGGCTTCCAGGTTCTCCAGGTCGCAAAGCGCCACCGGGAGGGACCGCACGGAGAGCGGGATCCCCTGCCGACACAGGGCGTCCGTCAAGGGGTTGGCGAAGCGGGACAGCAACGGCTCCAACAGTTGGGTCAGGGCGTCCATGCCGGTCCAGGCGGTCAGCTCGCGGGGGGCCCCGACGGCGTAGCCGGGATCCACCAGGCAGAGTCGCGGCATCAGCCGGGGGTCGCGCAGGCTCACCTTCACCTTTCCGGTGGAGAACACGGAATTGCGGGTGGCCTCGGCACCGGTTCCCGCGGTGGTGGGAACGGCGGCGCAGGGGAGACCCGGACCCGAGAGCGGCAAGCCCTTCCCCACCACCTCCAGATGGTCCAACGGGTCGGCCCCGGAGGGCGCCAGTGCGGCGATGGCCTTCCCCAGGTCCAGCACGCTGCCCCCGCCCAGCGCCACCACGGCCTGGGATCCCCACGCCCGCGCCGATTCCACGCCCGACCGCAGGTCGTCCACGCGCGGCTCGCGGGAAAGGGAAATCTCCCGGATCTCGGCGCCCGAGGCCAGCAGCGCCTCGCGCATCGGCGCGGCGCGTTCGGGACGGGAGCCGGTCACCAGCAGGATCCGCCGTCCCCTCCCGACGATTTCCGTCGCCGCTTCCAGGGACCTCCCCGGCCCGAAGAGGATCTTCCCGGGAGCGGAGAACCCGAAATTCACCACGCGGAGGCGTCCGGGTGGATCTCGCGGTACCGGACCGAACGGCGCGGCGCGGCCATCATCGGTTCCACGGCCTCGCGCCAGCGGCGGTAATGGGCGGTCTCCTTGTGGGCGGCGGGGGCAAGGTCGTCGCGGTAGGCCTCCACCAGCACGAACCGCGCGGGGTCCGCGGCCTCCTGGACCACGTCGAACCGGGCGATGCCCGGCTCCATCAGGCTTTGGCGGGCGTTCTCCAGGGTCGCGAGGCGGAAGGCCTCCTCGCTTCCCGGCTGTACGTGGACGGACACGTGGACGATCAGCATGGGTCCGGGGTTCCCGATCAGCCCGTGGTGCGCAGGCCGGAGGCGATGGCGTTCACCGTGACCAGAAGTTGCAGAAGGACGTCTTCCCACTCCGGAGTTCCGGGGGGGAGGCTCCGCCACCGGACCACCAGCCCCACCTGGAGGTGGTGCAGGCGGCGCAGCGCCTCGGACCGGAGATTCAGGCTGCGGGCCATCCTCTGGCGCCGTTCCTCGAAGCGCGAACCGTAGATCTCCTCCAGCAGTCCGGAGGTGCGGTGGTATTCTGCGCGCAGTCGCGCGACGAACCGCTCCCGGATCGAGGGATCCTCCACCATCGCGGCGTAGAGGTCCCAGACCTCCAGGTCGGCGGTGGCGACCGTGGTCTCCACGTTGGCCATCACGTAGCGCAGGAGCGGCATGCCGTCCAGCGAGTTCCGCAGATGGAGCCAATCGTCCGGTCTTTCGTTGCGCAGCTTCTCCAGGGCCGACCCCACGCCGTACCATCCGGTGATGTGGAACCTCGACTGGGCCCAGGAGAAGACCCAGGGTATGGCGCGCAGGTCGGTCAGGGTGCGCTTTCCGGAGCGTCGCGCCGGACGGGACCCGATGCGGCTGGCCTCGATCACGTCGATGGGCGTGGCGTGGCCGTAGAACTCCAGGAACCCGTCGGCGTCCACCAGCGACCGGTATTCGGTGCGGCTGACTTCCGAAAGGAAGGCCAGGATGGCGTCCTGGCGGGGGTCGTCGTCCTTGCTGGACTGGAGCGAACGGGAGACCGCGCCCGCGAACAGGAGTTCCAGGTTGTACACCGCGGAAATCAGGTTCGCGTACTTCTGGGCGATGGTCTCGCCCTGCTCGGTCACCCGCAGCCCCGCGGCGAGGGAGGCCGGGGGCAGCGCCTCCAGGAACTGGTGGGTGGGCCCGGCTCCGCGGGAGATGGTCCCCCCCTTGCCGTGGAAGAAGCGGATCCGGACCCCGCGGTCCCGGGCGACGCGGGTGAGGGTGCGCTCGGCGTGGAGCAGATGCCACTGGCTGGCGATGATTCCTCCGTCCTTGTTGGAGTCGGAATAGCCCACCATCACGGGCTGCACGGGCTTGGCCGAGCGTTCCTCCCGCAGGGGTCGCAGGTGCGCCAGGGTCCGCTTGACCAGCGGGTGGTCCAGGAAGCGGGACAGGATCCCTTCCGAGGCTTCCAGGTCCTCGATGGTCTCGAACAGGGGGGCCACCGGAACCTGGCAGACGAGTCCCTCCGGGGTCTGGACCAGCAGTCCGGCTTCGCGCGCCAACAGGAACACCGAGAGCAGGTCGGAGAAGCTCCGTGTCATGGACACGATGAAGGTGCCGACTCCGGCCATGCCCCAGTCGGCGATCTGGCCCGCGATGACGCGATGGCTGTCCACCACGGCCTGCGCCTGGGGTCCCAGCGGCGCGCCGGGCAGGGCGAAGGGACGGAGGCTGTGCAACTCGCCCTCCAGGAAGGCCACCCTCTTCTCCTCGGGCCAGGACCCGAAATCCGTCTCCGGGAATCCGGCCGCCTCCAGGAGCTGCTCCACCGCCTTGTCGTGGAAGGCCGAATTCTGCCGCACGTCCAGCTGGGCCAGGTGGAACCCGAACACGTCCAGATGGCGCCGCAGGCGGAAGACCTCCAGGTCGGCGAGCCGTCCGGCGCCGGTGGCGCGCAGCGACCGGTCCAGGATCGCGAGATCCCTGGACAATTCCCGCCCCTCGCGGTAGGAGCCCGGGTGGCGCGACTCCTTCCCGCTTTCGGGGCTCTCCGGGTCCAGCGGAAGGGCGGCGATCATCAGGTTGACGAGCTGGCGCCAGGGTTCGTCGGGATTGCGGGAAAGCTGGGGTTCCGCGAGACGGGGGCCCAGGGCCTCGGCCAGGGACTTCACCCGGTCGAGGAGTTCCTTGGGCGCGCTCTGCAGGAGCCGGGAGAGCGACAGGCGGGAGCCCAGGCGCACCAGCTTCTCGTGCAGGATGCGCAGCGCGGAAAGGCGCAATTCCGAAAGGGCGAGGCGGGTGATCTCGGCGGTGACCAGAGGGTGCCCGTCGCGGTCCCCCCCCACCCAGGAACCCATGCGCAGATGGGGAAATCGCGACGGGTCGGCCAGCAGCGCCCCGTCCAGCCCGGCGTGGTCCCAGGCGGCGCGCAGGCGGTCGTCCAGCTGGGGCAGCGCCTCGGGGAAGACATGGCGCAGGTAGTGGAGGACGTTCTGGAGCTCGGCGCGCAGGTCCGGTTTCTGGAGCAGGATCTCGCCGGTGCGCCAGAGCCGCTCCAGCACGTCCAGGACGTCCTCCCGGATGCGCGAGCGCTCCACCGGGGTCCACATCTTGTTTTCCAGCTTCACCAGGAGCAGGTAGAGCTCGCGGTGCTGCTCCAGCACCGTGGCCCGCTTGGCCTCGGTGGGATGGGCGGTCAGGACCGGCTCCACCGAGATCTCCGCGACCCTCTCCGCGATCCTGTCCACCCCGATCCCGGACTGGGCGAGATCGGCCAGCGCCTGGCCCCAGAGACCGCGCTCGTGGGCGAGCCCGAAGTCCTCCTCGGCCGCGCGCCGCATCTGGGCGGCTCCGTTCTCCTCCGCCTTGTTCAGGAGCTGGAAGCAGATGGAGTAGGCCTGGGCCAACCGCTCGGGCGTGGCGGCGTCCGGCTTGGGCTCCTGTCCGATCCAGGGAAGCTGCGCGGCCAGATCCTTTTCGCCCAGCTCCTCCAGCACCTGCCGGAAGCTCATCATGAGCCACGCCAGGTCCTCGGCGAATTTTCCCTGTGTGCGCTGCATGCGGGAAGACGGACTCGCCGTTCCCGGTTCCGTGGTCTTGGGTGCCGTTCCGCTCATGGTTCGAAGTCTACAAACGACACCCGCGCAGGAGCCTCGCCCGGAAGGGGGAATTTCTGCGATAGGCACCCGGGCCCGGGGGGTCCAGGTTCTAACTTTGTCCTCTCGAATGCCCATCGCCCTCCATCCCGGATCCTTCGATCCTCCCACCCTGGGCCATCTGGACCTGGTGATGCGCGGCCGGGCGTTGTTCGAGCGGCTGCACGTGGTGGTGGCCTTCAACTCCCGCAAGACCCCGTTGTTCACCGCCGAGGAACGCGTCCGGCTCTTCCGGGAATCCCTGGAATCCATGGGCGTCCGCGACGTGGACGTCCAGTCGTGGGACGGACTGACGGTGGATCTCGCCCAGCGCCTGGGCGCGACGGTGTTCCTGCGGGGATTGCGCCAGGTGGGCGATTTCGAGGCCGAACAATCCATCGCCCTCATGAACCGCCGGTTGGCCCCCCAGATCGAAACCGTCTACCTTCCCTGCAGGGAGGAGCACCTGGGGCTCACTTCCACCCTGGTGCGGGACATCGCGCGGCTGGGCGGGGATGTCTCTCCGTTCGTTCCGCCTCCCGTCGCCCAGGCGCTTCGCGAACGTTTCCAGGGGAAGAGCTAACGATGTTTCCGTCGCAATCCTCCAAAGTGGTGCGAAATCTCCTGATCCTGTGCGTGGCCGTGTTCGCGATCCAGACCATGGCCGAATCGTTCGGGCTGCTCCCGTCGGGATTCCTGGACTACTACCTCGCCTTGGTTCCCTCCCAGGTCTGGCGCCACGGGCAGGTCTGGCGGGTCTTCACCTACATCTTCCTGCACGCGAACTTCCTCCACATCTTCTTCAACATGTGGTGCCTGTGGGTCTTCGGGCAGCCCGTGGCCCAGCGCCTGGGAGAAGGCAAGTTCCTCTCGCTGTTTCTGGTCTCCGGCATCACCGCCGGGTTGTTCTCCGGCCTCTTCTACCTCTGGGGCGGCACCGAATACGTGCCCATCATCGGCGCCTCCGGCGCCCTGTACGGCATCCTGCTGGCCTTCGCGCGGTTCTATCCGGACGTGCCCATCTACCTGTTCCTGATCGTTCCCGTGCCCGCCCGCATCGCGGTCTGGATCATGGGCGGCATCGCCCTGCTCTCGGGAATGAGCGGCGGGAGCGTGGGAGGCGGCATCGCCCACCTCACCCACCTGTTCGGCATCGTCGGGGGGTGGGCGTTCCTCGCGCTGGACGGACCGGTTTCGGACCTCTGGGCAAGGCGGAAGAACCTCGGCGACGAACGTCGCACCCGCAAGGCGGTGGAGGAACTGGTGGCCGGGCAGGAATTCTTCGATTCCCGCGTCGATCCCATCCTGGCCAAGATCTCCAAGTACGGCATGGGAAGCCTGTCGCGCCAGGAGAGACAGATCCTGGAGCGCGCCAGCGGCATGAAGAAGGGCGGGAACACCGTGGATCTGCGCGCATGGAGACGCGGCAAGGAGTGAGCTTCGAGCCCTCGCTGGTCGCCGCGGACCCCTCCCTACAGGAACCGGACCGCTGCGAGCGCATCGCCGAGATCCTCAAGAACATCGAGATCCCGGAGACCAAGAAGCGATTCCTGTCCCCGGCGCTCCAGACCCTCCTGGGAACGGATCCGCAAGGCGAACAGGTCCTGCGCACCCTCCTGCACGTGGGAACCACCTGGCGGGCCCACGTCCAGAAGGTGCAGCGGCTACAGAACCTGTCCCGATTGCTGGCCAGGCGCTCGCTGGGCGAGACCTTCTCCCCCGAAGTGGAACAGGTCCTCGCGACCTGGGCCGGGGCGGACCTGGAAGCCTGCCGGGCGAGCCTCGCGCATTCGGTGGAATCGGGCGTCTTCCCCGATCCGCAGACGATTTCCGTCCTCCCCGCGGAGGCGGTCTGCCTGCGCCAGCGCAGCGGCCACCTGGCCGACACCGCGGACCCCTACGACATGAAGGGGATGGCCCGGCTCCTGCCGCTGCTGCGCATCCACGACGAACTGGCCGACCGCCTGGACGTCCTGCACCGCGAATCCCTGGAGGGCGCATCCCAGGAACCGGACCTGGGACTGCTCAAGTTCCTGGGAGAAAAGGAATTCGGCCGCCTGGAACAGGTGGTCCGGGAACTGCCCGGCCTCTCGGAACTCCCGGAACTCTGGACGGCCCAGCGCGGGCTCCAACTGGACCCGCCCGTGATCTCCGCGCTCCTGACCCTGGGCCGTTCCCTGCGCCTCCCGCACCCCGACGCCAACTGGCTGGAACTGGCCCTGTTCTGGTTCCGTTCGGTGGACCACCAGGGGCTGTGGAAGGTGAACTGCCCGGTTCCCCCGGCCGTGGCCCGCGTGCTCGCGAGATCCGGGGTGGCCGCGGAGTCCCGCGGCATCTCCTTCCACGCGCCCGATCTGATCCTGCCCGCGCTCCTGGACGAGCACACCGCCAGCATCGACCTCGGCTCGGGTCGCAAGCCTCCCCCTCCGGACTGGAAGGGGCTGGTGCTGTCCAACATCACCCGCGACACCCTGCTCGCGAGCTTCCTGGCCAACCCCAAGTGCGTCCGGGTGCCGGGCCTGGTGGAGTGCGTGGTGGTCAATTCCCGGTCCCTGCAGATCCTGTCCACCATCGCCACCAAGAGCGACCTCCACACCGGCCACCAGAACAAGGGCGTTCCGGCGGCCCTCCTTCGCAGCCGCAGCAAGATCCCCATGTCCCTGCTGCGGCGCTTCATCCACATCCGGTTCGTCCCCAAGTCCGAGCTCAAGGACCTCTCCATCCGGGCGCCGCGCGCCGAGGTCCTCAAGGAGATCGGCGAATACCTCAAGACCATGTGAGCCGTCCATGACAGAATCCGAACCCGCACTGCATCCCGATCCCGAGCTCCTGCGCCGCCTGGGCCACGACTTCTGCCTGCGTCGCGAGGCCCTGCCGATCCGCACCGACGACGGACGGACCGTCCTGGCCTTCGCCGCCGAAGCCGATCCCGAGGCGCTGGAGTGGGCCGTCCACCTCGCCGACCTCGACGGGGAACCCGAATTCCGGGAGCACGAGGGCGAGCGCATCCAGCACGCCCTCGCGGTGCTGCGCGGCGAACGGGCGGCCGCCGGGGAGGAGGGCGTCCTGTCCCACCTCGCCGAGGACGAGATCGCCGTGGGAGAGGGTTCCAGCCTGGATGAAATCCGTCGCAAGTCGCAGGCCGAACCGGTGGTCCGCCTGGCCGAACACATCTTCGACGAGGCGCTTCGGCTCTCCGCCACCGACATCCACCTGGAGCCCGAGGAGAACGGCGTGGTGGTGCGGCTTCGCCGCGACGGCCTGCTGCGCGAATTCCTGGTGCTCCCCCGCTGGGTGCAGGCGAGCCTCACCAGCCGCCTCAAGATCCTGGCCGAGCTGGACATCGCCGAGAAGCGGTTGCCCCAGGACGGCCGCATCCAGCGGCTGTGGCAGGGCGAGACCATGGACGTCCGGGTCTCCACCCTTCCCACCCGGCTGGGCGAGAAGGTGGTGCTCCGGCTCCTGCGACAGAACGCTTCCGTGGTGGACCTGGAACAGGTGGGCATGCCGCCGCGCATCCAGAAGGCCTTCGAGGCCCTGTGCGACCGGCCCCAGGGCATGATCTTCGTGACCGGTCCCACGGGTTCCGGGAAATCGTCCACGCTCTACGCCGCCCTCCAGCGCATGCTCCCGCGCGACATCAACATCACCACCATCGAAGACCCCATCGAATACCGGCTCAAGGGAGCCAACCAGGTCCAGATCCTGGAAAAGGCGGGCCTGACCTTCGCCGAAGCGCTGCGGTCCATCCTGCGCCAGGATCCCGACGTCATCCTGGTGGGCGAGATCCGCGACGCCGAGACGGCCGGGATCGCCGTCCAGGCCGCCCAGACGGGACACCTGGTGTTCAGCACCCTGCACACCAACGACTCCGTGGGAGCCATCACCCGCCTTTCGGACCTGGGAGTGCCGCGCTTCCTGGTGGCCTCGGCGGTTCTCGGGGTGGCCGCCCAGCGGCTGGTCCGGAAGATCTGCCCTGCCTGTTCCACCCTGGGCGAGCCCACCCCCGAGGAGCGCGCCCAATTCCCCGCCGGATCCGCGTTGCCTCCCCGCGTTCCCCGCGCCGTGGGGTGTCCCGCATGCGACGGCACGGGGTACAAGGGGCGCACGGGCATCTTCGAGCTGCTGCTGGTGGACGATCCCCTGCGCGAAGCCATCGTCCGGGGCGACCCCGAAACCGCGCTGCGGCGCACCTCGGGGATGGCCCCGCTGATCCAGGACGGCCTGGACAAGGTGGCCTCGGGCACCACCACCCTGGAGGAGGTGTTGCGGGTGGGCCTGCGCTGAGGCCCCCTTTACAGCCCCGGGGGCAGTGCCGTATCTTTACCTCCCTCGAAGGCCGACGCGTCCGCGCGGCGTCCTTCGGAGCAGACGGGGTTGTAGCTCAGTTTTGGTAGAGCACCACAATGGCATTGTGGGGGTCAGGGGTTCGAATCCCCTCAGCTCC
>Ga0209415_10016698_pt1 | contig 11764 bp, 12 predicted proteins | sample PeaSoiSIISIP2007_FD_187696 | JGI IMG/M metagenome (GOLD analysis project Ga0209415, IMG submission 187696) | Peat soil microbial communities from Weissenstadt, Germany - SII-SIP-2007 (SPAdes) (version 2) | ecosystem: Environmental > Terrestrial > Soil > Wetlands > Peat | place: Germany... | reverse complement strand
CCGTTGCAGCTCCATGTACCTTCACCCTCTGGACGAAGATACATGAATAATGCCATGATATTAATGACACTGTAAGAATAGGCGGCGAGGCTCTCAAATGCAATGAGACCCCACGCCACGTCGTTCGTGCCTTCATGAGGCAAAAAGTACCCGACCAGATGGCCGCCGCATCGTGGAATGATGCGACCCCAATTCTCGGCGTACCGCCTAAAGTCGTCACGCTGGAAAGGATCAATCTGGTAACGAATCACGCAGGTCATTGTCACAGGTGTGCTCCTCAACTGCCTCCTGATTACGGCTCTACAGCAAAGGGTCAGCGCCGTAGACATCGCCCTATGGCAGGTGACGGCCTCGCAGCGGCTTGGCGGTGCGGCGACGGTTCAGCGTACTGGGCCTGCGGAAGTGTGCCAGTTGTTAGACGTCAATACTTTGTTTACCATCAAACTATGAGTGTCGAAAGTCACGGCGAGGTCGCGGCCTCCGACGTTGCCGCGTCTATCGGTGAGCCGGCGCGAGCCCGAATGCTCTATTGCCTGCTGGCCGGCCACGCCCGAACCAGCACGGAGCTGGCACTGGTGGCGGATGTGAGTCCGTCGACGGCCAGCGTGCACTTGGCGCGACTGAGGAAACAACAGCTTGTAAAGGTGCTCGCCCAGGGCAAGCACCGCTACTACAGTTTGGACGGCCCCCGGGTGGCTGCTTTGCTCGAAGCGTTGTTGGTCGTAACGGAGGGATCTAGGGACACGTTCGTACCGAATACTCCAAGTCGGCTTCGTGCCGCACGCACCTGCTACGATCACATGGCGGGCGCAGTCGCCGTGTCGCTTCTCGAGCGCTTCGGCGAACTGGGATGGTTATCGGCCGGGACCGAGGCCGACACTGCGTACGATCTCACGGAATCGGGGTCGAAGGCGTTGGGGGCGCTCGGCATCGACGTCGAAGCGCTGCGGGGGCTGCGACGTCGCTTCGCCTACGCCTGTATCGATTGGAGCGAGCGGCGACCGCACATCGGCGGAGCGTTGGGCGCCGCGATGCTGACGGTTGCATTGAACCGTCGCTGGGTCGTCCGGGATGACGACAGCCGGGTCCTGAAGATCACCGGTGTTGGCGCGCGCGAGATGCGCGCGCGATTTGGCCTCAAGGTTTGAGGGCGCGCGGGCTCTTCGCTGACTTCGCGATCGGGCTTTACTCGCTAGCTCCGTTGCGGCTGCGCCACCCTCGCGCGCCGCTTCTCATAGGCCGAAACATGTACGTAGGCGATGTGGAGCAGCGACCGCGGATTCTCTTCTACGCCGCCGCAGCGCATCAGGTCACCGAGGATGTGTTCAACTTCTGTCGGGCCGCCGCGCTCGATGTCACGAAGCATTGATGCGGCCAGCCCCGACTCCGGCGCGGTCAGCATGATTCGGTTGCGCTGAAGGGTTTTTTCGCTGGGTGCAAAGCCCTTGCCGGCCGCGATGCCGGCGCACTCCGCGAGCAGAGCATTTGCGAGCTCTGCCCCGCCTGCAGCCACGATATCGCCGACCATCGCGCGCATGAGGCAAGTAATCCCCGCGAGCGTTGCGATGAACACCCACTTGTCCCACATCAGCTGCACAATCGAGTCGCTCAGTCGTGAATCGAATCGCGCGCCCGCGAAGACCGCACGGATCGCCTCGACTCTCGCCGAACGGGCTCCGACTCGCTCGCCGAAGGTAAGATTGTCGACGTCGTTGAGGTGGATGACCTGGCCCGTGTCATCCAGCACGACCGAAATGACACACTGGCCGCCGAGCACTGCAGCGGCACCAAAACGCTTCTCGAGCACTTCAACGTGATGCATGCCGTTCAACAGTGGCAGGATCGCCGTGCTCGGACCGACCGCCGGGGCAAAGGAACGCATCGCGTCGTCAAGGTCATACGCCTTGCAGCTGAGCAGCACGAGGTCGAACGGCTCGCAAAGCGATTCTGCCTGCACGGTTGGCGGCCGTGGTTGATGAAAATCACCGTTCGGACTTTTCAGCACCAGACCGTTCTTGGCGAGCAATTGCGCGCGCCGCGGGCGCACCAGAAAGGTGACGTCGCGCCCTGCTTGCAGCAACCGGCCCCCGAAATAGCCACCGATGGCTCCGGCACCGACGACAAGAATTCTCATGGGGATGGTCCAGCCGCGTGCGCTGTGCCCGGGAGTGCCCGCGGCAATTGCGATACCCGGATACCCTGCGACAACTTCTTCATGGAGGAACTCCGCCGCCGGTCAGAGTATGGGAGGCAGCCGAAGCGTTGAAAAGTGCTTCACAGCTGGCACGCTAGGCGCAGGATGTTGCGGGCTGCGCGCCAACCGGCCGCGCCGCATCGCAGTTCTGGTAGGGCGTGCCGGACCCGGGATGCACGGGGCACGCCTTTGACGTCGGCCGACCGAGTAGGCCGTGCGCCGCCTGGTGCAAGTGGGACGGCACCCGACGGCGTCCGTGATGCTGACGGCCATCGATGACTTGGAGAGCCTAGGTTCGAATCCGGACAGCATCACGAACTGCGTGAGAGGCCGGGCCCGCATCGAATAGCAAGGCTCGCGAGACTCAGTACAACGGGCGATGCGGAGATTGTAACGTATTGATTGTTAAGAATTTACGGCGAATTGGCGATTCCGCCCCAATCCGTGGGTGACATGCGGATCGGGGTTGTTGGCCGGGGGTGTGCGCCACCGTCTCAAAACCCTTGAGGCATACGCCGGCGGTCTGGTCGTCCGAGCGATCAGTCAACACCGGAGCTAGAGACATATACCGTGTAGCCATTGCCTCGAATTGACAGCAGCGGGGCGTCTTGGATTTTAACCGCTTTAGGGAGGGTCAACGCACCGGCAGTATCGGAACGACGCCGGTTCTATCCAGAGACGTTCAAACTCGCCACAATCGGCCCAGGCGTACACGCGAGCCGCACCCCACCGCATGCAACCGTTGAACCTCCCGCCACTGGCCGCTTGACGATGACGATGTTCCGACTCCGTCGCCGCGCGGCCGCCACGGATGCCTTTCCTGCAAGCCAATCCGGATTGGGCCCACTTGAGACCAGGGTCCTCGAGCTGCTTTGGGGTCAGGGTTGCGCCGCGACCGTTCGACACGTCCAGCTGGCGTTCCCCGAGCTTGCTTACACGACGTTGATGACTACGCTGGATCGGCTTTACCGCAAAGGGGTTCTGATCCGGCGCCGGCGTGGACGCGCATTTGCATACCAGCCTCGCTGCTCGCGGGACGAATTGCTGAGCGAACTTGTCTCGGGCCATGTGACCGACTTACTGGCCGCGTCGGGGGCCAGCACGGCCATTCTGTCTACGCTGGTCCATGCAGTTGGTCTGAGGGACGCCGCGCTCCTGGACGCGTTGGATGCTCTCGTTCAGGCCGAGCGCACGCGACTCAAAACGGAGGACAAGTGAGCTTCGCCGCCACGCTTTGTCTCGCGCTGCTGGCAGTTTACGCACTCACGAACCTGCTACTGTCAATCGTCGTCGCCATCACCTGGCGCGGGGGTCTCGATCGGGCACGCCCGACATCTGGCGAGCTCCTCGCACTGCGGCTGTTACCCGCTGGCGGAGCGGCACTTCTTACCGTGACCGTGGCGTTGCCCGCCTTTCTGATCCATGAGCCGGCTCACAACCCGGAGGCGGTAGGCCCGTTGCTCGTAGCGCTTGCAATGATTGCCGTGCTCACAGTCGGCGATGCGATACGGCGCGGATGGCGCGCGTGCGCGGCGGCCCGGGCGCTCTGTTGGACCCGTGGTCCGACGGACCGCCGGTTCGTAACAGCGGGGCAGACTGTTGACGTCGTTGACGTCGCAGAGCCGATTGTCGCCGTTGTTGGCGGACGGCGGCCGCGAATAGTTGCGTCACAACGCGTCGTTGCAGCGTGTAGTCCGGAAGAATTCGACCGTGTAATTGCGCATGAAGCAGCGCACGTATGGGCTCGGGACAATCTGAAGCTCCTGTTGCTCGTCGTCAGTCCCGATGTGCTCGCCTGGCTGCCGTCCGGCGCGGCCCTGGCCGCTCGGTGGAGAGCGGCGGCCGAACTCGAGGCGGATGCGCGCGCGACAGGCACCGATCGTCACGGGCGCGTTGCGCTTGCGTCGGCTTTGATTAAGGTCGCGCGCCTTGCGACTACCGCGGATCGCCCGCTCCCATCACTCAGCATGCCGATCGCGGTGGATGACGTGGCTGGTCGCGTACGTGAGCTGCTCTCGCCGGCGCCGACGTTGCCTCGGACGATCAGGATTTGGCCCTTGATGATGGTGTGCGCGGTGATGATTTGTGTGATGGGCGTGCCGCTCTACGGGCGTGTCCACCAATTCATTGAAGCCTTGGTTGGCTTCGGACGCTGACGTGCCGCTTCGGCGTCCGGTCCGCCTGTCACGGGCGGTCGCTGGTTCGTCACGCCGGCGTCTCGAGCACTGCACGGCACCGGCCCGTGGCAGTCCTGCCGCTAGAAAGTGTACGTGATGTTCACGCCCACAGATCGCGGCTTCTGGTAAAACGACACTTGCTGCCCTTCGCTGCCGGCGAACGCGTAGGTCAGCGGTCGCGTGTCCGTCAGGTTCGTGACCCACAGACTGGTGTCCCAGTGCGCAGTGGGATTCCTAACCCCGATCTGGGCACCGAGGGAGTGCCCGTGCCCGAACGTCGTCGGGTCTGCTAGATATGGGTGCTCCGCACCGGTGTAATTGTCGTTGGCCTGAGCATACATTTTCAGGCTCCCGCCGACCGGATGTTCGTAATGCACAAGCCAGCTGTAACCGAAGGTCGGTGCATCCGGAAGCATTTGGCCGACGAGAACGGGCGTGAACAACGCCAGGCCGTTGTCATTCGTCAAGGTCTCTGTCACCCGGGCATGGAGATACGTGGCACCGACGTGGATCTCGAGGCCACTGATCGGACGCCATTCGACGTCGCTCTCGACGCCGTCGACCCTGGACCGTGGCACGTTGCCTAGTCCCGCTATCAGGGGCAGCGTACCCACGGGACCTGCCCACAATGAGAGACTCGATTGGCGATCATGAATATCGGTGTCGAAGCCCGCGGCGTCGACTTCAAGAGAATCGCCGAGAAACCGGCTCTTGATGCCGAGTTCCGTGGTGAGCACGTGCTCAGGATTCACATAGCCCCAGTCCACCTGTACCTGTGCCGGCTGGCCATAAAAGATGCCAGCCTTATAGGCGGTCGCGATACTGCCGTACAGCAGGACCTTGTCCGTGAGGTGGTACTCAGGCTCGAGCCGATATGACACGTTCTGACTCGAGCGTGACTCATCAAGCGCGGCGAGCACGTTATTCGGCACGATCGGTCCGGCGAAGCCGTTGGCGGCGAAAGTCAGGAGACCCGTCGGATCGATCGTCGCGCCGTTGAACGTCGCCTCATCATGCGAGTACCGCAATCCCGTCACGAGCGTCCAGTGTTTCGAGAGATGGGTTTCCGCGTTGGCGTATAGCCCCACCGACTGCTGCGTCTGGATGAAATTCGCGGCAGTGATGGCTTTGCCGGAATCCGTGATGAAGTCCGCGAGTCCGTAGACGAACGTCCAGTCGAGCGAATCGCGACAGTGGTACCAGTTTTGGGCGTACTCGGCACCGACGATCCAGTCCACGAAGCCGCCGGTAGCCGATATCAGCCGCAATTCTTCGCTGAACTGTTGCTGTTGGAAATTCTTAGTCCAGTTGTTGTCAGCTGCCGGGTAGCCGTCGTAGTTGTCGAGACTACGGGACAAAAAGTCGTCGAAAGCGCTGATTGAGGTAAGCGTGAGCCCCTCGAACTGCACGTTCAGCGTAGCGACGGCCCCCTCACCGCTCTCGTCCTTATACAGAGGCAAGCCACCCACCCTCACGAGCGTCCCGCCCGGGGGACTGTCCAGCAGCCCAGCAGTCTTGAAGGGGAGGTTGGGCGGCACCAGGTCTTCGACGTTCGGGGTCGACGGCGAGGACGGCACCGAGTGGTCGTACACGTAATGCAGGTTGACCAGTAGATTGGCCTCGTCGGTAAGCCTGATGTCAAACAACGCTCGGGCGCCGCCACGATTTAGCTTGCCGTACTTTGCACCGGTGTCGATGTCCGTCTGATATCCCTCACCCTGTATCGTCGCCATTCCCGCAAGCCGAGCCTTGATGGAATCCGTCAACGGACCACTGATGGCAGCCGTGACGTCGGTCGTCTCCCACCGGCTGTAGTCAATATCGACATAGCCCTCAAAATCATCCGTCGGTCGTTTGGAGATGATATTGATCGCTCCGCCCGCGGTGTTCTTGCCGTACAGCGTGCCTTGCGGACCTTTCAGGATCTCGACACGGTCCAGGTCGTACATCGCACCGGTCAGAAACCCCGGAAAGCTCGCGAACACCTCGTCGAGGTACGTCCCCACGCCACTACTGTTGTTAGTGTTGAAATCATCGAGCCCGATGCCCCGCACAAGGAACAGCGGCGTGGCGTCCGTCGTCGCATTTATCGTCGAGAGGCTCGCGGAGATAGTCGAAAGATTCAGCGGCTGCTGGATACGGAGCGCCTGCATATCCTCGCCGCTCATAGTGGTGATGGCGACACCGATCTCTTGCACTGACTGGCTACGCCTCTGTGCGGTCACGACTATCTCCTCGAGAGCCGTGTCGGCCTCCGAGGCCAGGGCCACCGTCGGCACGAGCAGTGCGGCCGACACGACGCAAACGGATCCAGCCTTCGGCATGAGATCACGGGTCATAAAAATGGCGGGGCGGTCCCACCGTTGAACGACCCGACGTCGATCATCATTGAGTACATTGGTGCAGCCACGATCTTGGAGGTGCCCTCGATCTTAACGACGCCCGATGCCGACATCGGCAAGCGCCTGGGCTTCGGTGCCGGTTGAAATTCCCGAGCGACCCGCCCTTACACAACCGGGGTCAAAATTGCTCCCGGTAAGGTCCCGCTTCGGCCTTTCGGGCTTCATGCCGGCCATTCTGCTCACATTGGCAGCGGCTATGAATCAGACGTGCCGGGCCCGGACGGCGCCGCGATGAGCGTCCAGAAATGCGTTGGGTGTCCCTGCCAGCGTGCAATCGCGACGCCACGACGGCCTGCTATTGAGAGATTGCCGGCAGTCTAAGCAGCCCGATACTGCTACTACCAGCGATCGTAGCCGCCGTCGGACAACGCAATGTGTCAGGCTGTGGGCGGGGTCAGGCTGTGAGCGGTGCGACCCTGTCGGTCCACCTTCATTCCCTGATCGGATAGCGCTAGTAGGCCCGGCCATCCTTGTGCGTCTTGCCGGACGGGCTCCAACGCAGATCTATGTCCGGATACTCGGCAACGTCGTCCGGATGGCGAGAGCCAATCTCGAGGATCAGCGCTTCGCTGGTGGAGCGGTTTTGAAGATGGTGACCATCCTCGACGCCCGCTTTGAAGCCCGCGCAATCGCCAGCTCGCAAGACCTCCTCGGCGCCATCGGTCACGAGCACGACCTCGCCTTGCAACACCCAGACGAACTCATCCTCTGCGGTGTGCCAGTGCCGCTGGCTTGACCAGCCGCCCGGACGAAGGTGCTGAAGATTGACTCCGAATTGCGTGAGCCCAGCCGCATCTCCAAGCGCAAAACGTACGCGGTCGCGGCACGGTGCATCAAATGGGGACGGATACTGGGAGCCTAGCCGACGCGGAGCGGAGGCGGGATCGAGCCGTTTCAATGCCTGTCTCCCATGCGAATCTTAGATTGAGACGCTACATCGGCGAGTGATGGAGCGAAGATGGATTACGCTCGCGCTTTACGCCGTACATCGACAGTCCCCACCGCTCGATTGCTTTGGCGGGCACTTAACATTCCCAAATGAACAGAACACACAACAGTCCCCCGGCCTGGGCTTCAGCAGCATGCCGCAGCGCGTGCATTCGTAGAAATACTGGCAAGCGTCAACCGGCATGATCTCGGCCTGGGCGTGGCTGCACGCCGGGCACGTGATGATCGACTCCAGGACGTATTCAGTCATCGGGATACCGGCTCCGTGTGCCCGCGCCGCGTATCCCTGCCCGGTCCGCCGGCGTGCGAATGCTAGTTCGCAGTCAGCTACCCCCGCCCATCTGCGCTTGGCAATAATTCTCTAAACCGACGCGCTGGATAAGATCCAGCTGCGTCTCAAGCCAGTCGATGTGCCCCTCCTCAGATTCGAGGATATTCTCGAACAGTTCCCGCGACACAAAGTCACTGACCACCTCGCAGTCCGCAATTGCGGATTGCAGGTCTTTGTGCGCCATTCTTTCGAGCTTGAGATCGCCACCGATCATTTCGCCGACGGTCTCACCGATCAGCAGCTTGCCAAGCTCCGACATATTCGGTTTTGCTTCAAGAAACAGAATGCGCGAAATTAATCGGTCGGCATGCTTCATCTCGTCGATTGACTCCTTGTGCTCATGATCGCGAAGGCGTTCGAGACCCCAGTTGCCATACATGCGGGAATGCAGAAAATACTGGTTGATGGCGGTCAGTTCGTTCTTTAGCACCTGGTTGAGGTGCTTCACAATCTTAGGATCGCCCTTCATGTAAAGCCTCCGGTCATGTCGACTGTCCTTGCTAGTCTGCTTAAGCTGCCCCGAACGCGCAAGCGGTATGCGCGGGGGTCTCGAGAGATGGGTCCCAAGCTCGACAAGCACATTAGCTTCAACTACAACTTGCGACCGGTACGCTCAGATTTGAGCGCGAAGTGAAACTCTATGTCAGCGATCAGGCGGTGCTGACCGGAACGATTGAAGGCGCCGTCCCGGCCAAGTACCTCGGGAGCACCCCCCCCGAATGACGCTTGCGCGCGCTCGGCCTGCCGCGCCTTCGCTTGAGCGCAAGTCCGTGCACACTAAACTACGGAAAACCAATTCAGTTCGGCGGCGCATCGAGGCGAGATCGTTGGGACAGATCTGCGCTGCGCCAGAGATAGAGGGCGAGCAGCGGGCGCGAGTGGGTCAGCATTGCATGTGGCTCCCCGCTGCCGTGATGGATTAACGACCCCGGCGCCTGTTCCCGCCAGCGCCCATCTCCTCGCTGCCACGCCGCGCGGCCGGCGAGCGGCAGATAAATCTCGTCCGCCTCGTGGCGATGGCGCGGGTAGAGGGTGGAGGGGCCGAGCAGGAGGAAACCGCACGCAATCGACTCGCTAGCCAGCGGACCATGTTGCCCGATTATTTCGGTCCAGCCGTAGTTTTCCAGGAAGTCTGCGCCGACTTCGGTCACCGTGTAGGTCTGGCGCCATGCCATTGATGTCGCGGTCTGAAGGAGAATGGAGACCAGACCGGCTGTGACGCTCGGCGCGTCGCGCGCTGTTTCAGGTAGCCAGCGCAGAACTGGTAGGGCCGAAGGTTGCACCCTGCGCTGCTTCGTTGCTCCGGGCCACTCGGCGAGGAAAGGAGCGAGCGGTCGCGCGACCAGCGAGCCCAGCAGGCCGCGCGTCTGCTCAACGAGATTGCCGATCGCATTCATGCAGTGCTATCTCGCCATCGGATCCACGGTTTATGGCGGCGCCTTCGCAGCGGGTGAGATGATCCCGCCCGAAAGTCGAATTTCTTCTGGTCATCTTCTCGGATCAGCGGCTGATTGCGTCACCACCTGAACGATTGGCAGTCGAGCGCCCCAGCCTCGACGAGCGTCAAAGGAGCGGCGGCTGCGAGGATCGTGCTACGTGTGCCCCGTCGATTTCGGGAGTGTTCAAGATGTCGAACCGAGGCTCCCGGGCGTGGTCTCGTCGGCTCCCATCAACCAACTCAGGGCCTTGGTCTCATCCGTGAACTCCAGGACCATCGCTCCGCGACCGCGGGCGACCGTCGCGAACAAGTGATCGACATTCTCTGGCGAAGCAACGACAGCGAGCTTGATCCGTCCACTGAGCGCGTGAGCTGTAGCGACGCCGATGTCGTACTTATCGATTGTCGGTATCGGAGCCGGCACTTCCCTCGCATCGACGAGCACGCGCGCAATCGCTCTCGACTGGCTCTCCGCGACTACGCGTTCCAGCCCGCGCCGAAGACGCGCTGGCGTTGATGGCCCGCTCAGGGTAATGCGGACGAAGCCACGGCCTTCGGCCACAACAGTTAGAAATTCGTCCGTATCTGTCACTGATCTGCGCCTACGCTGATGCCTATACTGTCGGTGCGTCGGACCGGTCCGAGACAGGGGCGGGTCGAAGCCACATCGATTCATCATGGTGCCGCCCGGAACGTGATACGAGCGTTCTTCGGACCCAGGCAGACGACCTATTTTCAACCGCGACCATGCCTCTGACGTTCAATGGAGATTATATAAGATCCTTATAAGTTCCCGGTCATCGCTCTCAAAGTGCCTCGTCAAGGGAGCGCCTGGTCGTCGTTGAGTGGAACCCCCGCGCACAATCTTGACCATCTGGTTGGTGTCGGCGAGCATTGGGTAGGCACCGGATGTGCGCGTTTTCTACCGGTTTCTCGGACAGGTGTGGGTAGACCCACCAGCACGTTCGCAGAGATGGCGCTATGGAACTCTTCATCTTCGCCCGCTTTCATGCCCAAGAGGGGCAGCAAGTCGCGGTCGCGACAGAACTGCGCGCCACGGCCGCGGCGACACGCGCCGAGCCAGGCTGCTTGGCGATGGCAGTTTTTCGCTCCGTCCGCGACCCCCGCCTTTTCTGGCTCCACTCGCGTTGGCTTGACGAGGCGGCGTTTGAAGTCCACGCCGGACTGCCGCGCGTCGCGGACTTCGTGGAACGTGTGCAGCAGATGATCGATCACCCTTTCGACGTCACGCGTACTTACCTAATGACCTAGGCACAGGCTCCGTCATCGCTGCATGGACGCTCACCTAGTTGGCGCTCCGCGCGGGCTAAACAGACCAGTCACTCTCGGCGGCTGGGACCGCGAGGTCGGGCCATACATGGCGACTGCCACTATCATCCCGGCTCAGGGATGGGCTGGTCAAATTCGACGAGCCGAGTCCAAGCAAACCCGCCGTCTCCGCAGTCCACCACCGGACGATCAGGCTGGTCCCAGCCGCCGGGTCACTCGTTGCAGCGAAATGTGAAAGGCGTTAAATACGCGGCAGCGAGGAGGTCGTCTAGTGAAAGCGCAAACCGTCTTGCATCTGTACTACAGCATCACCGCGGCACTTGTGGCGATCTGGATCGTCAACCTTTACGTGGTAATGCATCGCCCCGATGCAATCTGGCTCGATGCCGCGAGTCCACCGCTGCTTTGCACGATCACGATTTGGCTAACGCTCGTCACACGCGCGCGCGGTCGGGCCACAACGGGAGACGCCGCGGAGATCGTCCTAAGAACTGGTATCAGTCAGTATGTAGTCGCTGCGTTGGCGGCTGCTGTGGCGGTCGTTGCATTTGCCGTCGGATTTCACGCATACCGATAGTATTCTGCCGCCAGGGCCGTCGTCGTTTCAAGCGATCGGCTCGAATTGCCGACAGATCTCGGCGCTCAACTCAGCAACGCCTCCCCACGGACGATGACAAGCACTGGCCAGGTTGCGCCACACCTACGGCCTGCCACCCCACGGGCAACCGATCGCGCCCACCTGCGTCCGCGATTAGTGGCTGTGCTTCGCGATGCACCTGGTCAGCTGCACCGGCGTTCCCCGATGACGGTCTCGGGCGCCGACGCGGCTAGTTAGTCGTCCCTGAAAAAGCCGTTTTGCATAGTGTTTGGGTCAGGCCAAGGCGGATGACGCGACCGCCAAAGCGATTGGATCCAAGTGTCCTCGGGGAGCGGCGGACCAAGAAAGCCGGAGCTTGCGCAAGATGATCCGCAGATTGTGGCCGG
>Ga0209415_10016695_pt1 | contig 11764 bp, 7 predicted proteins | sample PeaSoiSIISIP2007_FD_187696 | JGI IMG/M metagenome (GOLD analysis project Ga0209415, IMG submission 187696) | Peat soil microbial communities from Weissenstadt, Germany - SII-SIP-2007 (SPAdes) (version 2) | ecosystem: Environmental > Terrestrial > Soil > Wetlands > Peat | place: Germany... | reverse complement strand
CGGCGACAAGCTGGACAAGGACGGCAAAAAGGCCATCATCCCGACCAAGGCGCTTCAGCTCATCGAAAAGTTGATCGTCGATCCGGAAGAACTGGTCGGCGTTCAGATCCGGGAAAACCAGGTTATTTTCCACACGTCCAGCGCGACGCTGACCAGCAATCTCGTCGAAGGGCAGTTCCCGCCGTACGACGACGTAATTCCGAAAGACACGGACAAAAAGATGTTCGCATCGACGCAGGATTTCCTCAGCGCGATCAAGCGGGCGGCGCTGCTGACGACGGAAGAAAGCCGCGGCGTGCGATTGGCGTTCAACAAGAAGGGGCTGGTGCTCACCAGCCGCTCGCCGGAGAGCGGCGAGGCAACGATCAATTTCCCCTGCAAATACGAGGGGGCGGACATCGAGATCGGGTTCAATCCGGTTTTCCTGGTGGATGCCCTGCGTGTGGTGAACATGGATGAAGTGAGCCTGGAAATGACGGCCCCGAATCGGCCAGGGCTGCTCAAGGCGGGCGCGAATTTCCTCTACGTCATCATGCCCGTGAACCTGCAATGACGTGCGCATGAACAAGGATGTGCGCATGAACAAGCCCAACGCTGTTGCCGAGCTCAGGCGAATGCATCGCCACAAATCGCAGGCCGAGCCCATTGGGATCGCGCTGGGGCCGGAGATGATTGACTTTTTCAAGCGGTCGGTGGCCAAGCGGCAAACCAAGCTGGTGAAAGTCGCCGAGTGCTGGAGCGGGCTGGTCCCGCAAATCCTCAGCGAACATTGCGCCCTGGAATGTTTCGCCCGCGGAACGCTGACGGTCATGGTCGATAGTTCATCGCATCTCTACGAATTGAAGCAGCTTTTACTCGCCGGCCTGGAAGAGCAATTGCTGTTCGCCTGCAGGAGCGCGGGATTGCGGAAGATTACTCTCCGCCCCGGGCGGTGGTACGAGGGGGACAGGCTGGACGATCGGCGGATTCGATTTTCGCGGTGAATCGCGCGGCGTCGCTATGGACGCTGCTGCACAGGCCCGTACGATTGTCCCCATGTGCGGCATCGCGGGCGTGGTGGCTTGGGACGAGCGGCATCGAATCGAGCGAAACACGCTCGAACAGATGGGCCAAGCCATCGCCCATCGCGGGCCGGATGGCCAAGACATCTGGATCAACGCCGGTCCTGGGCCGCAATGCGGGCTGGCGTTTGCCCGGCTGGCGATTCTCGACCTCGATCCCCGGGCCATGCAGCCGATGACCGATGGCAAGCGCTGGCTCGTCTTCAACGGGGAAATCTATAATTTCCGTCAGCTGCGATCCGAATTGGACGGGCTTTCCTCAGATTACCAGTGGAAAACCACGGGCGACAGCGAAGTGATTCTCCGCGCCTTCGATGCCTGGGGCGAGAGGTGCGTGGAGAAATTCAACGGCATGTTCGCGCTGGCCGTCTGGGAGCCGCAGAGCGGCGAGATTTTCCTGGCGCGGGACCGGATGGGGCAAAAGCCGTTGTACGTGGCGCTGCTCGGCGGGCGGGGATTGGCGTTTGCCAGTGAGTTGCCGGCCCTGCGCGCCCTTCCGTGGATCGACTGGGAAATCGATTCTGCTTCGGTTTGCGAATATCTGCAAACGGGCTACATCGCGGCGCCGGCGACGATTTATCGGGGCGTGGGCAAGTTGGCGCCGGGATGCTGGATGCGCTGCGGGATGCAGGGCCCGGCGAAATTGCACAGGTATTTCGATCCCAATGAATTTCAAAAAACGGCGCCCGCCGGCGCGGCGGAAGTGAAGTCGGCGGTGCTGGAGGCGGTGCGGCGGCAACTCGTGGCGGACGTGCCGGTGGGATGCTTTCTGTCCGGCGGAATCGACAGCAGCGTGATCGCCGCGGCGATGAAAATGGTCGCGGGGGACCAGCCCGTCCTGACGTTTTCCATCGGGTTTGACGATCCGCGATACGACGAGACGCCCTACGCCGCCGAGGTGGCGGCAAGCTTGGGAACGGAGCACCGGCAATTCACGGTTCGCCCAGATGCGGCCGAGGATTTGCCGAAGCTGGCCGGGGTGTTCGGCGAGCCGTTCGGGGATTCCTCGGCGTTGCCGACGCATTATCTCTCGCGCGAAACGCGCCGGCACGTGAAGGTGGCGCTGAGCGGGGACGGGGGAGACGAGTTGTTCGGCGGGTACGACCGCTATCGGGCGATGCGGCTGGGAAGGGTCGGGGAGAAAATGCCCGGAATTTTGCGCCGGATGGCGGCGGCGCTGCCGGGCGGGCATCCGAAATCTTCCCTCGACAAGGCCCGGCGATTCCTGGCGGCGCTGGGTTTGCCGGCGGCTCAGCGATACGCGGCTTATGTCGGGTTGTTCGATGCCGACGCGCTTCAGGCGCTTTATCCCACGGAATTGCCGCGGTGTCGGCACACGGTGGCGGACACCTACGCGCTTCTTCAGGAGGGGCGCGATCTGGTCCAGGCGGCGCTGGCGACGGATCGTGTGACGTATCTCCCCGGCGATTTGCTGACCAAGTTGGACCGGGCGTCGATGCTGCATGCTCTGGAGGTGCGCTCGCCGTTCATGGATCATGAACTGGTTCGCCTGGCGGCCGGACTTTCCACCGCCCAACTGCTGGCCGGCGGACCCAAACGGTTGTTGCGAGAGGCGTTCGCCGCGGATTTGCCCAGGTTCGTTTTCCGCCGCCCGAAAATGGGCTTTGCGGTTCCGATCGGCGAATGGCTGCGCCAATCCCTGCGACCGATGATGGAGGATTTGCTGGGCGCCGGCGATTCCTTTGCGGCGGGGAATTTCCAGAAACCGGCCGTGCGCAAAATGATCGACGAACATTGCGGCGGCCGGGTGGACCATTCGCAGCGGCTGTACGCCCTGGTCATGTTGGAACTGTGGTGGAAAGACCGGGCCGGGGGATAAGTTGAGCGGTTCATGTCGGCCAGGCGGGCGATAACGCCGCTCCGTTGGCGGAAACGGGCTGTTTAGCGTGTAATTTTACTCTTGGCCCCACTGGCGAACAGATGATATAGTAACGGGTAGCAAATTTCGTGCCCGAAACGGCAATGATGCCGATAACGTGCTTGATTATATGCAGTTAACGCAATCAACATCCATGCGGACTGAGATGCGGCAGCTTCTGACGCCGCGCATGATCCAGAGCATGGAGATTCTCCAATTGCCGCTGATGGCGCTGGAGGAGCGGATCGAGCAGGAACTGCAAAACAACCCCGTTTTGGAGATTCGCGAGAACGAACTGGAACCCGGCGAGGCCCCGGCCGAAGCCCAGGGCGAGGAACATACCCGTAACGAGGATTTCTCCGAGGACGAGCGGGCGCTGGTCGTCAAGGAGAATTCCAGCCAATCGGAGGATTTCGACCGGCTCACCAAGATCAGCGACTATCTCGAGAACGAGGAATTCGTCACCAACGGCGGCAATTTCCGCCAGGCGGCGACCTACGACGGGGAACGCGACAAAAAACTGGACGCGATGAACAACACCGCCGCCCGCGGGGTAACGCTGGCGGAATATTTGACCGAGCAATGGACGTTCGTCGAATGCTCGCCGGAGGTTCGCAAGGCCGGGGAAATCCTCATCAACTACATTGATGCCGAGGGATATTTCCGGGCCAAGTTCGAGGACGTTCAAAAAGAATCCAAGACTCCGGTGACGATCCAGGATTTGCAGGAAGCGCTGAAGCTCATCCAAACGCTCGAGCCGTCGGGCGTGGGAGCGCGGACCCTCCAGGAATGTCTGCTGATTCAACTCGACGCGCTGGACGACGACGAGGAATTTTCCGAAAGCCACGATTTTCCGCTGGAGCGGGCGCTGATCACCGAACACCTGAAAGACCTGGAGATGAACCGCTACCCGCAGATCAGCCGGAAGCTCGGCCGGCCGATCGAGGAAATTCAACGCGCCGTCAAACACCTGTCGCGATTGAATCCGTTCCCCGGCAAACAGATCGGCGGCAACGACGCCCCGCCGATCACGCCCGATGCGTTGATCTATTACGACGAGGACCAGGACACCTACGAGATCGAGATGACCAACGATCCGGCGCCAAACCTGTACATCAGCGGGATGTACCGCAAGATGATCAAAGACCGGTCGCAGGACAAGAAAACCCGCGAATTCCTGTCGAATAACGTCCGCAACGCCCGCTGGCTGATCGAAAGCATCGAGCAGCGCCGCAGCACGATCATGCGCGTGATCCGCGCCGTCGTGGACGCCCAGCGCGACTTTTTCGACAAAGGCCCGGAATTCCTCAAACCGCTGCCGATGATCCACGTCGCCGATCAATTGGGGATTCACGTCGCCACCGTCTCCCGCGCGGTTTCAGAAAAGTGGATTCAAACCCCCCGCGGCGTGTTTCCATTGCGCCGATTCTTCTCCGGCGGCACCACCAACTCCGAAGGCGAAGACATGAGTTGGGACGCCGTGAAGGAAAAACTCAAGGCGATCATCGGCAACGAGGATCCGAAGAATCCGCTGAACGACGACGAGATCGTGGAGAAGCTCAAAGCCCAGGGCATCGACCTGGCCCGCCGAACGGTGGCTAAATACCGAAAGATTCTGAACATTCCAACGGCTAGGCAGAGGAAGACGTTTTAACTTCGAACCGACGCCGGATCGCATGTACGAACGTGGGTAGAATTGCATTGTCCGCTCCCTGGTTCCCGACGTGGGAGTAGCGGATGGAGGAGACCGCCCTATTCCCGTTCACGGACCATGCCGATTGGCTGCTGCGGTACTGCTAAACCTGCATATATCGACGATGAAGAGCGATGAGCGGTTTGTAATCCCCTTTATCCGCTGATCGCACCGCCGCGAGATATTCATCGCGGATAATGCTCGCGTTCCCAACCGTCTCTTCCGGCCAGATCGTCACCTTGTCCGTAGATTGCTTTTGAAAAATGTTTGCCAATAGCCGCGACCATCTACCGTTGCCGTTGATAAATGGATGAATGAACACGGCGCGATGGTGCAGTCTGGCTACTTGCTCCATCGTGTCCATCTCGCCCTTCTCCCGCCAAAATTCCAGGTCATCCACCAGGTTTTTAAGATCGACATCAATGCGATGGAACGGCACGCCGATATTCAATTCCGTTGTCCGCTTCTGGCCGGCCCAACGCCATACCTCTCCGAACATCTGCCGGTGGAGCTTGTAGCACCATTCGAGGGTAAAGGGAGCTTGCCGACGCGATGGCTTGGCGGCCAGATAACGCACGACGGCTTTGCGGATGTTTCGAGCCTCAACGTCGTTCAATTGCGCGCGAGTCGTCACCGCCTTCGGTTTCAATCCGGAAATGTCGTCAATCGGCGTTTCGCCGGGCATGGATTTCCAAACAGCCATCAGTCAGCCCAAAGCTTGCGAGGCGAGCCGGCAAGCAGCTCGTTGATGGTTTTCTCTCGCAGTTCACGGATTGTCTGGCGTGACAGCGCTTGAGCTTCAAGGGCGGAACTGCCCCGAACAATTGCGAGAATTCGCTCGGCTTTTCGCTCGGCTTGGCGCTGGCGAATCGTACGAACGTCCACTTCCTCATCGAAACGAACGCCCACGCCCAATACATGAGCCAATGAAGCCACGGTTGCAAACCCCGGATTTGTTTCCTCACCGGAAAGAATACGCTGAACGCTTCGCAGGCTGATGCCCGTCCGCCTGGCCAGGGCAGAGCAACTGATCCCGAGCCGCTCGCGGCGCTCGTTCAAACGCCTGGACATGGGGTGAATTGCCTTGACCATATAAACTCCCATCAAATATACGACATATATGACCTATCGGATTTAAATTATAACGACATTAACTGCATAATATCAAGTGGCTACAACGTCGCGTTTTGGCGCAGATTCAGATAGTCTGCAGAATGATTCGGCAAAGGATGGAACTCAAGCCGAAGCCGGTACGCCGGGGATCATGGAAGATGCCGCCGCATCCGCCTTTGTGGGTGGATGCAACTCCGCTTCGACCGCCGCTTTCACGGCATCCATCTTCGGATATCGCACTTCGCGATAGCCGGTGACCTGTTCCGGGCAGCGGAGAATTCGCTCGGCTTTTTCGTACGACTCATCCGTGTTCAGGCTCACGCGGTCGAGGAGGCCGATGTACCAGTCGCGGAACGCGGCTTCGCGCTTGTGCCAGCCGGGGAGTCTTCGCCACCATTTCATGTGGCGGACCAAACGAAGCTGCCAGTCGGTGGTGGTGAGGCGAATGCGGATGCGCCATTTGCCGATGTTGAACTCGGGGTTGGTGTGGTGGCGGTATTTCAAGCGGTCGCCGTTGAGAACGTCCACGTTGTACTTGGCGATGTCGCGCTGTTTCTTCTCGTAGCGAGTCAGAAGATACGAGACGTACGGCTCATCCTTGATGAGGATGACCTTGGCGAGGTTCCAGATGGCGGCCTGGGTGGCGGCGAATCCGCGATCGGGGCGGTCGCGGCGATAGATTTTCCGCACGGCCTCCACATAGCGCCGGGCCAGGACCGCATTTTCGTACTGCATCAGATCGTAGATGCGCACGGCCAGATCGTACTTGGCGTTTTCGGGGAGATTGCGCATCTGCTTGACCGCGAAATTCACCAGCATTTCCAGCCGCTCGGCCAGGACGTGTCCTCGGAACCGGGTCTTGCGGAGGATGCGGAGCTTGTTGGTGAGAAGCTGGCTCCAGGTTTCCGGCTCGGGTTTGCGCGGAAGAGCGTGGGGCGCCAGCGCCAGCTTGCGGCCGATGTTGAACGCCTTGGCGTTGCGGCGGTGCTCGCGGCGAATGGTGTCCTTGATCGCCCAGGCGATGCTGCGCGCCGACACCGGGATCAGCCCGAGTTGGTACGCCATGCCGAGCATCATGATGTTGGCGAACTGTTTGCTGCCGAGGCGGCGTTCGCAGATTTCCGAGAGGTTGGCGGCAAAGCTGTGCTGGGGATTGCAATGGTCGAAGATCTGCTCGCGGAGTTTTTCCGGGTCGAAATCATCCCGGCCGAGGAGATTGTAAACCGTGGGTTGCTTGTGGAGGTTGAGGACGGCGGCAGTGTGTTCGGAGGAGGCGACGCGGAACTGTTCTCGCGGATCGATGGCGCGGGCGGCCTCGAGAACGTCGATGCCGAGGAGCAGATCGGCTTTGCCGTAGGGGATTGAGCCGGTGATGGGGAAAGACTCGGGGGCTCCCTTGCGCGTGGGACTCACGAAGGTGATTTGGGCGAAGACTCCGCCGTTGCGGATGGCCAGGCCCTTCTTGTCCTGGAAGACGACTTGATAGCCCTCTTTGTGACCGGCGCGAACGAGGATGGCGCCGACGATGCCGATGCCCATTCCGCCGACTCCGCTCATGTGGACGCGCCAGGCGCGGCCCGGCTCGGTCATGTCGTGGACGCGTTCGGCATCGGGGAGTTTGGCCAGGTCGAGGTTGGGCAGAGTATATCGCCGGCGCTTTTTGCGGATGACCGTCACCTGCTCGAAGCTGGGGCAGGGTTTGACGGATTCGGCGACGTCGTTACTGACGCGGACGCGCTCGCAAGCGCCGTCGTTGACGCACCAGGTCAGATCGGTATCGATCTTCTTGCCGTAATCGGTGTCGATAGACGTCAATCCCGGGCATGCGGTGGCCTTCGTGCATTCCAGGCAGTTCTCGCAGACCTCGGGCGTGACGTTCATGTGCGTCTTGCTCGGAAGATAGCCGAATTTCTTGACGATCTTGCGTTCTTCCTTGAACAGTTTGCGATGGTGGGTGATGCCGCATTCCTTGTCGGCGATGACGACCTTCACGCCGTCGCTGAGGATCGCGCGTTCCAGGACGGATTTGTAGAGCGATCGGTTTTCCGGCGATAGTTTGACGACGGTGAGCGGGCTGGTGCCGGCCATGCCGCGGACGATCTGTTCAATGTCCTGGAGGTAGGAACGATTGCCGAGCACGTCGAGTTCGGTGCCGGCGTGTTCCTGGTGTCCGGTCATGGCGGTGGTCTTGTTTTCCAGGATGATGTAGGTGATGTCCTGATTGGCCTTGATGGAATTGCTGAGGGCGATCTGTCCGGAGTGGAAGAAGGTTCCGTCGCCCATGAATACGATCTGTTTGTTGGTGATGAAGGGGTCGATGCCGGAGCCGGTGCCGCCGCCGAGGCCCATGCCGCTGTAGTTGTGCATGAGTTGCTCGGTGGGTGCGAACATCAGCATGGTGTAGCAGCCGGTATCGCCGTGGGCGACCAGATCGACCGGGCCCATTTTGTGATGTTGGGCCATGTATTTGGGATCGGCCAGGTTCTGGCGCAGTTCCAGGAGGGTGGAAGAGCTGTCGCGATGCGGGCAGCCAGGGCAGAACGTCGGGGTGCGGGCGACTATCGCGCTATTCACGACATCCAGCCGCGGCATGCTGGCGCGGCGAAGACGGTCCATTTCTCCGCTCAATCGGCCGTTGCGGCGATGCGGGTCGATTTCGGCGGTGGACTGGATCAGGGGAATGATCCGCTGCGCGAGCACCGAGAAATTCAGCCCGCGATTGTCCGGAATGCCCTCCAACTTTTCGGGGAACGTCTTGCCGAACAGCCGGCCGGAAAGCTCGGTGGCCTCGGCCTGCGGCAACGCGCGATACAAACTATCCCGGATATTCCTCTCCAGAAAACTCCGCCGCTCTTCGATAACGATCATGTTGCGGCAAAGGGCGGAGAATTCCTTGACCAATTCAACGTCCGCGGGATAGCTCATTCCCATTTGCAGGATGGGGAACATGCCCGCCAGGCCCAGATCGAACAGGACGTTCCGCAGATACGGCCCGCCCATGCCGGTCACGATGAAGCCCAGGGGCGACGGGCTGGAAGCGTCGCGGTCGGTGGCGGGAACGATCATGTTGACGCCCAAATCCCGGGCCGCCCGCATGGTGGTCGCGAATCGCTCCGGGAAGAGCAATTCCCGCTTCCAAGTGCGCGGCGGAAGCAGAACCCTGCCCAGATCGATCTGCTTGGTGTCCAGCGCGATTTTCTGTTGGGTGTTGACGGCCGGGAATTGGTTCGGCCGGCAAGTGACCGAACCCCCGCCGTCGGCGTGGGCGACCGTGACGATGTATCCGATGTACAACCCGGCCGATTGGCTGAGCTTGAACGAGAGATCGATCCAGTCCTTCAATTGCTGCGGCGAGCCGGGTTCGACCACCGGCATCCGCAGATGCTCGCAAATGAATCGGCTGTCGGCCGGGACCTGCGTGCTGTCGCACCAGGGATCGTCCCCCATGATGATGACTGCCCCGCCCTGGGGATGCGCCCCGGCGAGATTGCCCAGCGCCAGCGCATCGGAGGCCACGTGAACGCCGACGCTCTTGAACGCCGAGATGGCCCGCGCGGCCACCATCTGGCTTCCGTTCACGGAGGCAACGGAAATCGCCTCATTGTTGGCCTGGAATGCCCGTATCCCTTTGGAAGTGAGAAGGTCGGCGACGTCGCCCAGGACGTCAAAAAACCCGGCCACCGGCGAACCCGGATAACCAGTGAGCAGATGAACGCCCCCTTGCGTCTCGAGGGCGCCTTTAACCAGCAGTTCGTTGCCAGTGAAGACTTCAGGGCCGGACTCGGCCCAAAAACGAGGATCGGTAGCCATTTTCCAGTCTGCCTTCCGCGGGCCCTTCGACAAGCTCAGGGTCGACGTGGCTTATCCCGACAGGTCGGGACAGGAGACGCCGTTAATGCACCGCAAAGTAAAAGACTCTTAGCCTGTCCGGGATTTTTAAGGCCGGACAAGGCCGTGATCGCCCACCGTCCTTTATCGGACAGCGGTGCAGATCAACCTAAAATTGTATCCAACCCGGGCGGCAAATGCACCAATAAGATGGGGAAAACGCGCAATTTCGTCCCTGAACAAGGGTTGTGCTGGAATTTTCAGCGGCAGCGACACGCTGGTCAGCGGCCCGATCACGGTCAGGATCGCTGCTTTGAAAACCGCCCAAGCCCGCTTACAGTATTGGGCGATGGCACAAACGCATAGCCCGTTCCGTTCCACGCTAATGGTGTGTCTGTGTGCATGGCTTGTGCCCGGCGGAGGATATTTCGTCATCGGGCAACGGGCGCGGGCGGTGACGGTCGCGGTAACCATCACGGCTTTGTTCCTGGCGGGAATCCTGGTGGGAGGGATTCGGATCATGGATCCACCGGGCTGGGGGCAATTTGGATACATGACCCAGATCGTGGAGAAATACGATCGGCGTGGACAGCAGCCGGAAGGGGAATACACGCGCGTCGAACCGTCGAGCAGCGAGGAGGCCCAGAATCCGGCGTCCGATGGCGACAAACCCGCGGGGCCGGCCCTGCTGACACAGCCGCTGAGCGAATTGGGCGACAAACCGTGGTACGTTGGGCAGATTCTTTGCGGGCCGTTGACGCTGGCGGCATCGGCGGTGTCGGTGCACGCGGCCCATCCACCGGCCGGTTCGACGGCGCTCGCCGCAGGCGGCTCGACGACGGCGGTGGAAGGCGTGCCTCAATCGCATTCGCGGTCGTGGGAAATCGGCACTCTGTATACCGCCGTCGCCGGAATGTTGAATTTGCTGGTGATCATCGACTCGGCGCATCGGGCGGGTCAAGGCAAACCATAGGAACCCGGGGAAATGATTACGTCGCTTTCTTACGCCATGTTTTTCGATCCGCTGCCGATCTGGATGACGCCTTGGTTTTGGCCGCTGCTGCTGCTGCCGCTGTGTTTGGCGGTGGCGGTGGTTTACAAATGCGTTCGATGCAGCCGGCCGTCGCAGGTGCCGCGCGAGGCGACGGTCCTGTTCGTGACCATCGTGGTGGGGATGATCCTGACGGCGGCGGCGCTGGCGGGGCTGGCGGCGATCATGGGGTAGGATCAGTTCATGGGCCCAACCCAATCCCCTTCCTCGGCTCATGTGGGACTGCGGCTGTTCGGGCTCTCCTTCGCCGCGTTGTTTCTTGAATTGATGATGATTCGCTGGGTGCCGGCGGTTATTCGCCTGGTCGCCTATTACGGCAATCTCATGCTCATCAGCTCGTTCCTCGGGCTGGGCCTCGGCGCCATGCTGGCTCAAAGGACGCGAAATCTGCTTTCGCTTTTCCCCCTTGTTCTCCTGATCGATATTGGATTGCTGGTCTTTGGCGGAAGCCAATTCATAATTCCCAGCGGTTCTTCTGAAGCGAGATTCTACAACTGGGGGACGGGCACTATTTTCAACTATGCCGGTTTAATCGCAGTATTCATTTTGAATACGGCGGTTTTCGTTCCGCTCGGGCAGGAAATCGGTCGGCTCTTCCGCGCCCAGCCGCCCCTTCGAGCCTACGCTTTTGATCTGGGCGGCAGCCTGTGCGGCACGCTTCTTTTCGGTTTGTTTTCCGTGCTTCATTTCTCGCCGTTGTTTGGAGTGGTCGCGGTTGCGATCATCTTCGTATTGGCGACCTGGCGGCGCGTCTGGCTTTGGAGCCTTACGCCATTTCCGCTCGCTCTGATCATTGCGCCGATCGCGACCGATGCCAACGCGATCTGGTCCCCATACTATTACGTCACCGTGCACGAAGGGGACAGCGCGGCCTCCGTTGCCGAGCCGGTTGCGGGCATCCGCACGATACAGAACCCCCCGGTGTACGGGGTGCGGGTCAACCACGACTTTTACCAAATCGACGGCACCATCAACCCCAATCGCTATTCCTCCGACATCGTCCGGAGCAGCCAATTCAATTTCCTTTGCTGCCAATACAGGATGCCGTATCTCCTGCGCCCAAATCCGCGGCAGGTATGCGTCGTTGGCGCCGGCGGGGGGATTGACGTCGAGGCCGCGCTTCTTTCGGGTGCCGCCGC
>Ga0209415_10016694_pt1 | contig 11765 bp, 9 predicted proteins | sample PeaSoiSIISIP2007_FD_187696 | JGI IMG/M metagenome (GOLD analysis project Ga0209415, IMG submission 187696) | Peat soil microbial communities from Weissenstadt, Germany - SII-SIP-2007 (SPAdes) (version 2) | ecosystem: Environmental > Terrestrial > Soil > Wetlands > Peat | place: Germany... | reverse complement strand
CGAGCCACATGGGCTCAAATGAGGAACGGACTCTACTCATCCCTGGATGAGAAACGGGGCTCACGTCAGCGTCAGCGGCGCCCAGATCGGCGAACACATTGCCGCTGCCCGCCGTCACCGCGATCGCGTCGACTCGTTTCGCTGTTCGCTTGGCCATTGCCGGCAGCCTTCCTTGTACGCGCTCAGATCGCGATCTTGGTTTCGATCGCGTCGTAGTCGGCGCGCACGCCGCCGTTCCCGGTGTCGAGCAACCCCGCCGTCGCCAGCGCCTGCACATCGGCATGCACGTTGCTGTAGTCGCGCTCGAGCGCCTTCGCCAGCGCGCGCACGCTGGCTACCTTGTGGCGATGGACGTAACGCAAAAGCTCCATCCGCTTGCCGGTCATCACGCGGGCCAGCGCATCCCAACTCTCGAAGGCCAGATGGCGCTCGCGAAACGACTTGCCGCGTTCGGCGCGATGCCAGGCATCCACGAACCGTCGGGTCGCATCCTTTTCGATCTCGCCGCCCACGGTGACCTTGATCTTGCTCATTCGCCACCTCTCAACCTGCGGACATCCGACCAGAAATCTTCCATCAATCGTTCCACCGTCGCGAAGACATAGGGCGTCTCACGACCCCGGAAGTGGCGGTGGTCGCCTTTGCCGCGCTCGTTGTCGTATCCCACTTCCCGCATACCGTGCCGACCATAGAACAACGAGTATTTGAGTCCGTGCGACGATGGCGGAACCGGTTTCGGAACGCGCCAAATCGCCATTTCCACGATCGCACCGTCGTCATAGTCGATGCGTTGCTCGAACAGGAGCACGGCCTTCATCGGCACGATTATGGCAACTCACACCATATGGTGTCAATGGCGATAGAGACCGTCGGTCCGAATCCGTGGGCTGACCGCCCCATCAAAAATGGTAGCGCGATTGCATTCCGTATTCGATGGTCTGGTTGTGCGGCTCGGTCCCCTCGAGCAGAACGCCGCCGACGACGAAGAGGGCGGGCTGCGACTGGTTGATGTTCCAGTAGTCGAAGAACGGCCCGACCGACCAGCGCGAGGTTTCGAACATCGCGCTGCCGCGCATGCCGTAGCCGGAATTCTGCTCGTTCTTGACCATCGGCGCCGCGGGATTGACGTCGGTCAGATTCGAATCCTCCCACCCCGCGATGAACTGGTCGTATTCCATGGTCACGCCGATGCGCGAATTGTCGGTGACGCGGAAGCGCGGCGTGACGCCGATCGGCAGGTAGACATAGTGGCTGAAGCGCTGATAACCGAGCGCGAGCGCGCTGGTGATGCCCCTGAGGTCGTTGTAGAGGAAGCGGTAGCCCAGGCCGACATAGGGCGCGATGCCCAGGTTCCATCCCAGGCCGAAGGCGTCGTCGGAGAGGAAATCCCGGCCGCCCAACAGGCGAATGTCGGTAAGGAGCTCGTTGATGCCGGTTTCCGTGCCGCTGCCGGGGCTGGAATAATCGTTGCGGCTGTATGCCGCGCGAAGATCCAGGGTGACGAACGCGCGCGACCGGAAGGTCATCGTGCCCGACCCGGTGAGTCCGACCTTGGTGCCGGTTTGCTGGTCGAACACGGTATTGGCGACCAGATGCTCCTGGTAGCGATAGTCCGAAACCTGCACGCCGATCTCGAATCCGGGACGCGTGCCCAGCCCGATGACCTGCGGCCGCGCGGGTGGCCGGTTTTCGGCCGCCGCCGCGCCCTCGGCGACCGCGGTGCCGCTGCCCTTCGACGCGCCGACGCCCGCCCCGCCGAAGGCCGCCGCCGCGCCTTCGTTGCCCGCCACGCTATAGCCGGTCGCGGGGGTGGGCGGTTGAGCGGGGGCCGGCGGTTGCGCATGGGAGGGCGCGGCGGCGGCGACCGCGTTGCCCGCCGCATACTCGGCCAAACGCCGGCGATAGCTGTCTTCGGGCAGGTTCCCGGCGGCGGAAGGACCAGCCGGACTTGGCGCAACCCGGGCAGGCTGGTTCGCGGTCTCGGGCTCGGACGCGCATCCGCCCAGCGCGGCGAGCGTCAGCAGGACCGCCGCGCCGCCCGAACCTCGGCACAGCCTTCCCGCGCGGGGCGCCGCATCATCGATGGTCTTGACGAAGCGCATGGCAGGCTTCCCCCTCCGCCAGCGCCCGCAAAGCCAAGCGTAGCACTTCGCCGTCCTGCGGGTAATCCCAGCCGGGGCGCGAAGGAGGGCGCGCCGTGCCGTCGGAGGCGATCGCGTCGGGAAAGTGGCGGCTAACTTCCCGCCTCGGCGCCCTGGCGCGCGCGGCGCCAGACGGTGCCCTTGGGTCCGTCCTCGAGCACCACCCCGGCGGCGGCGAGCTGGTCGCGGATGCGGTCGGCGGCGGCCCAGTTGCGCGCCTTGCGCGCCGCCAGCCGCTCGGCGATCAGCGCCGCGATGGCATCGTCGCCGAGCGCGGCGTCGCCCGCCGCGGTCCAGCGGAACCACGCCTCCGGGTCCTGGCCGAGCAGCCCGAGCAGATCGGCGGCGGCGAGCAGCGTGCCCTTGGCCTCGGCCTTGGCGTCGGGCGAGGGCGCCTTGTTCAGCCGCGTCGCCAGCTCGTGCAGATGGGAAATGGCCAGCGGCGTGTTGAGATCGTCGCACAAGGCCGCCAGCACCTCGGCGGGCACCTGGTCGCGGCCCTCGGGGCGCAGCGCGGCGGTGGCGCGCAGCGCCTGGTAGAGCCGGTCGAGCGTGGCGCGCGCCTGGCGCAGCCCGTCGGCGGTCCAGTCGAGCGGCTGGTGGTAGTGGGTCGACAACATGGCGAGCCGGATCGCCTCGCCCGGCGCGTCGGCGAGCAGCTCGCGCACGGTGACCACGTTGCCCACCGATTTCGACATCTTCTCGCCCTCGGTGGTCAGGTGGCCGTTGTGCATCCAGAAGCGGGCGAACTGCATGCCGTGCGCGCACACGCTCTGCGCGTTCTCGTTCTCGTGGTGCGGGAAGATCAGGTCCTGGCCGCCGCCATGGATGTCGAAGGTGACGCCGAGATACTCCTTGCTCATCGCCGAGCACTCGATGTGCCAGCCCGGCCGGCCGCGGCCCCACGGGCTGTCCCAGCCGGGCAGGTCGGGGGCCGAGGGCTTCCACAGCACGAAGTCGGCCGGATGGCGCTTGTAGGGCGCCACCTCGACCCGGGCGCCGGCGATCATCTCGTCGATGGTGCGCCCCGACAGGCAGCCGTAATCGCGCATCGATTCGATCGCGAACAGGACGTGCCCCTCGGCCGGATAGGCGTGGCCGCGCGCGATCAGCCGCTCGATCATGGCGATCATCTGCGGGACGTGCGCGGTGGCGCGCGGCTCGAAATCGGGCTCGAGCGCGCCCAGCGCCGCCATATCCTCGTGGAAGGCGAGCGCGGTGCGCGCGGTGAGCGCGCCGATCGGCTCGTCGTTGGCCTGGGCGCGGGCGTTGATCTTGTCGTCGACGTCGGTGATGTTGCGCACGTAGACCACGTGCGGATAAAGCCGCTTGAGCAGCCGGTAGAGCGCGTCGAACACGATCACCGGCCTTGCGTTGCCGATGTGGGCGCGGTCGTAGACCGTGGGCCCGCACACATACATGCCGACCCGCGCCGGATCGAGCGGCGCGAAGGCTTCCTTCCTGCGCGAGAGCGTGTTGTAGAGGGCCAGCGCCACGCCGTTTCTGCTCCTTTACGCGGTGCGCCCTTCGAGCCTGGCGGCGGCCCGCGCGCGTCCGATCAGGGGTAGCAGAGCGGCCAGTTCCGGTCCATCCCCGCGCCCCGTCAGCGCCAGCCGCAGCGGATGATAGAGATCGCGGCCCTTGCGCCCCGCCGCGCGCCCCACCGCCTGGGTCCAGTCTCGCCAGGTGTCGGCGCCCCACGGCTCGGGCGGCAAAAGCGTGGCGGCGAGGCGCGCATAGTCCGGGTCCTCGACCGCGGGGGTCACCTGCGCGCGGCACACCGCCCACCAGTCCTCGACGTCGGCGAGGCGCTTGAGGTTGCCGCGCACCGCCAGCCAGAAGGGCTCGTCGGCGGCGAGGCCCAGCGCTTGCAGGCGCGGCTGGGCGCGCGCGAAGCTCATGGCGTGCAGCAGACGGGCGTTGAGATGGTCGAGCTCGGCCGGATCGAAGCGCATTTTACCCTCGCCTAGGTGCCCGAGTGCTTTGGCTTCGACCATCGCTGCAACGTCGCGGGCCGGCTCGATGGCCTCCCACGCGGTGATAAATCTATCCACTAACTCCGATAGGGTTTGCGGAGGTTCAGCAATATCGATTGTGCCTTCTCGTCCCAGTAACCAATTGATTGCCATCGCCTCGATGCCCTGGTTCCGAAGGGCTTCCAGCGTCAGACTTTCCAATCGCTTGGAGAGTCCCTTGCCCTGGGCGTCGACCATCAGCGGCAGATGAGCGAAGAGGGGCGGCGCGGCGTGCAGCGCGCGGAACAGGTCGATCTGCGGCACGGTGTTGGTGACATGGTCCTCGCCGCGGATCACGTGGCTGATGCCGAATTCGATGTCGTCGACCACCGAGGTCAGCGTGTAGAGCGGCACGCCGTCCTCGCGCATCAGCACCGGATCGCTCAGATGCGCCGACCGGTAGCGGCACGGACCGCGCACCAGATCGTTCCATTCCACCTCGCCGGGCTCCAGCATGAAGCGCCAATGGGGCTTGCTTCCCTCGGCCTCGAGACGCTCGCGCTCCTCCGGCGAGAGGGACAGCGCGGCGCGATCGTAGATCGGCGGCTTGCCCTGGCCGAGCTGGCGCTTGCGTTTGCGCTCCAATTCGTCGGCGGATTCGTAGCAGGGGTAGGCGCGGAACGTCGCCTTGAGCCGCTCCATCGCGCGGTGATAGCGATCCAGCCGCGCCGACTGGTGGAATTCCTCGTCCCAATCCAGCCCGAGCCATTCGAGATCGGCGCGGATCGCATCGGTGAATTCGTCGCGGCTGCGCTCGCGGTCGGTGTCGTCGACGCGCAGCACGAAGGCGCCGCCGGCATGCCGGGCGAAGAGATAGTTGATCAGCGCGATGCGGGCATTGCCCAGATGCAGCCGCCCCGTCGGGCTGGGGGCGAAACGCACGCGCACGGTCATGCCGGGCATTCCGGGCTTGGCGCCCCCGTCATTCGTCGACCATGTCGGTGAAGCCGTTGACGATCGGGTAGCGGCGGTCGCGGCCGAAGGCGCGGCTGGTGATCTTCACCCCCGGCGGCGCCTGGCGGCGCTTGTATTCGGCGCGGTCGAGCATGCGGAACACGCGCTTCACCGTCACCGAATCGTGGCCGGCGGCGACCGTCTCGGCCACGCCCATCTCGCGCTCGATCAGGCATTCGAGGATGGCGTCGAGCCGGTCGTAGGACGGCAGCGTGTCCTGGTCGGTCTGGTTGGGCTTGAGCTCGGCGGTCGGCGGCTTGGCGATGACGCGCTCGGGCATCACCGGGCCGGCCGGGCCATGCAGTCCGTCGGGACGATGTTTGTTGCGCCAGCGCGCCAGCGCGAACACGGTGGTCTTGTAGACGTCCTTGAGCACGGCATAGCCGCCGCACATGTCGCCGTAGAGGGTGGCGTAGCCGGCCGACATCTCGCTCTTGTTGCCGGTCGACACCACCATCGAGCCGAACTTGTTGCTGAGCGCCATCAGGGTCACGCCGCGCGCGCGCGACTGGAGATTCTCCTCGGTGATGTCGGGGCGATGGCCCGCGAACGCCGGCGCCAGCATCGTGGCGAAGGCTTCCATCGCCGGCTCGATGCGGATCGTGTCGAGGCGCACGCGCAACAGCTTGGCGACGGCGGCCGCATCCTCCAGGCTGTCGCGCGAGGTGTAGGGCGACGGCATCATCACGCACCAGACCCGTTCCGCGCCCAGCGCGTCGACCGCGACGGCGGCGCAGATCGCGCTGTCGATGCCGCCCGAAAGCCCGATCAGCACGCCGCGGAAGCGGTTCTTGCGCACGTAATCCGCCAGCCCGGTGACGAGCGCGAGCCAGATCGATTCGAGTCCTTCGGGCGTGTGCGCGGGCGGCGCGGCAGGACCGGTCCAGCCCGCCTTGCCCTTGGCCCACGGCACCGTCTCGACCGCCTCGCGCCACGAGGGCAGCGTGCGGATCGGCTCGCCGCCGCCGCCGACGACGAAGGAGGCGCCGTCGAACACCAGCTCGTCCTGGCCGCCCACCTGGTTGACGTAGACCAGCGGCAATCTCGTCTCGGCGATGCGCGCCGCCGCGTGCTTGAGGCGAACGTCGGGCTTGTTGATGTCGAAGGGCGAGCCGTTGGGCACGATCAGCATTTCGGCGCCGCCGCGGCGCAGCCCGGCCGCGACGTCCGGGTACCACATGTCCTCGCAGATCATGACCCCGAGCCTGACGCCGCGGAACGCAACCGGCGCGGGCGGCGGCGCGGGCACGAACACGCGCGCCTCGTCGAACACGCCGTAGTTCGGCAAGTGATGCTTGAGCACGGTCGCGGCGATCTTGCCGCCCTCCAGCAGCAAGGCGGCGTTGCGGCGCTCGCCGCCCTCGCGCCAGGGCGCGCCGACCAGCAGCGCCGGCCCGCCGTCGGCGGTGGCGGCCGCCAGCTCGGCCACTCCCTGGGCGATGGCGTCGAGGAACGCGTCCTTGAGCACCAGGTCCTCGGGCGGATAGCCCGAGACGCACAGCTCGGGAAACACCGCGAGATCGGCGCCGGCCGCCTGCGCCCGCGCCTCGGCGATGCGGCGCAGATTGCCGGGAATGTCCCCGACCGTGGGGTTGATCTGCGCGAGGGCGATGCGGAGGGTCTGCGGGTCGGCCATTCTGCGACCGGTGGGAGGGGCGGGTCGTAGGCCCGCACGCTAGGCGCGCCCGCCTGGCCTGTCAACGCGGGTCGGGTCGCACCGCACCCGCGCGGCAGGCCGGGCGCCGCCACGCGCTCAGCACTCCGGTTTGGCCAGCGGCTGTAGCTTGTCGAGCGTCGCCTTCAGGGTGAAGTCGCCGTAGGACTGGATCATCTCGTCGGCGACGCCGTTGAGATAGTAGCGCAGACCGACCTCGTAATCCGGCTCGGCGTCCTTGCTGCCCACCGAGAAGAAGGCGAGGTTCATGAACCAGGAGGGCGCCGACAGCAGCTCGGCGTTCACCCCGGGCTTGCCGATGGCTGGGCTCGAATTGCTGTTGGCCGGAACCAGCCGCGTCACCACGCCGGTGACGTTGAACGGCCCATCCTCGTCGGTGCCGTCGAACACCACCTTGGCCAGCAGATGGCCGCCCTTCTGCGCCGCCTCGAGCAGGCGAACCGTGTGCTCGGTGGGGAACAGGGTGCCGGCGGGCAGGGCGACCGTCTTGGCGTCGGGCTTGGTGAAGTGGACGTTGCCGCCCTTGCCACGGCCTTCCAGCTCGGCCGAGCCGACGATCTCCTGGTTGACCGTGCCGTCGCGCGTGCTGCGCACGTGGAACCTGAAGCGCAGCCCGTCCTTCGACTCCCAGGTCAAATAGTCCCAGGTGGTCGCCACCGGCCCCCCGTCGGCATAGTCGAACGTGACCGCGGTCTTGTTCTCCACGGTCCAGCCGTCGCAACTGTCGCCGAAGCGGTAGCTCATCCGGCCCGACGCGCCGGTGACGCCGCCGCTCATGCGCGTGGTATTGAGCGTCATCGCGTATTCCGCGCGGTGCGTCGCCAGGCCGACATCGCTCGAGGGCGGGGGCGGGGCCGCGGGCGCGCAGAGCGCGGGCATCGCCAACGTCATGATCGAAAACAGGACCGCACCGGCCGCAACGCTCTTCATTCAACGCCTCCAACCCCCTCAATCCGCCATTATACAGCCGCGCCGGGCGAGCGACAGTGACGGCGTGCCCCGGCCGAACCTGCCTGGACCCCGGCAAATCTTGCCGGGCGCGGCGGTCGGTTGGGCCGGGAGAACCGCCCGAATCCAATGAATTCCCGGGCTTGCCCATGGCATGGCGATTGCTGCGCGCAAGACAGGCATGCGGCCGCTCCGGGCCCGGTCACCGGGAGACCACAGGGATGCCATTGGACTTTCTGTTCCGCCGATCCGACCCGCGCCGCCCCGAATGGCGCGCACTGCGCGAGCCCTATATCGAACTGCCGCGCCAGATCGAGATCGCGCCGCCGCCGCGGCCGGCCCTGCCCGCGCCGGCCGTGGCCGGAGCGCCCATGCCCGACAGCCAGATCAAGGTGCGCAGCATGTCGCCGCGCCAGATGGCCGAATGGGCGCACGAGATGTACATGACCGGCTGGATCGGCTGGGACGAATACCGCGCCGCGATTCCGCCCGAGCTGCATCCCGGCTACGACGCGACCATCGGCGCGCTGACCGGCGAATTCGCCGAGCCCAATCGTCCGCGCGACATGGTGCGCGAATGGGAAGAGCGGCTCGACTTCGCCATGCGCCACTACCGCCCCGAAGACGAGCATGTGCGCCGCATCGAGCGCATCGTCTCGCTGCTGCGCTGGCAGGACGCGCCGCGCATGGATGCGTAGGGGATCGTCGTAAACCCTCTCCGGCCGCGCGCCGGCTTCGCCGGCTAATGAATGATGCATGCGGAGCATGCGGCGGAGGGAGAGGGTGGCGACCACCGGGCCCGCCCCGGTGGGAGCCGGGTGAGGTAGGTCCTCGCCCGAGCACCACCTCACCCTCCCTCTCCCCCACAAGTGGCGGAGAGGGGCCGACCGGATGTCTACTTCTTCTGCGGCCTGAGCTGGATGTGCAGCTCGCGCAGCCGCTCGGGCGCCACCTCAGCCGGCGCCTGCATCAGCAGGTCCTGCGCCTGCTGGTTCATCGGGAAGGCGATCACTTCGCGGATATTGGGCTCGTCGGCCAGCAGCATGACGATGCGGTCGATGCCCGGCGCCGAGCCGCCGTGCGGCGGCGCGCCGTAGCGGAAGGCATTGAGCATGCCGCCGAAGCGCCGCTCGACCTCGTCGGCCGGATAGCCGGCGATGGCGAAGGCCTTGAGCATGATGTCGGGCCGGTGGTTGCGGATCGCGCCCGAGCTGAGCTCGATGCCGTTGCAGACGATGTCGTACTGGAAGGCCTTGATGGCGAGCGGATCCTGGCCGAGGAGCGCCTCCATGCCGCCCTGGGGCATGGAGAAGGGATTGTGCGAGAACTCGATCAGCCCGGTCTCCTCGTTGCGCTCGTACATCGGGAAGTCGGTGATCCAGCAGAAGCGGAACGCATCTTTCTCGATCAGCGCCAGCTCGGTGCCGATCCGGGTCCGCGCGGCGGCGGCGAAGGGGCGGAACTTGGCGGGCTGGCCGGCGACGAAGAACACCGCGTCGCCCTCCTTGAGCCCAAGCGCGGCGCGCAACGCCGCCGTGCGCTCCGGCCCGATGTTCTTGGCGACCGGGCCCGCAGCTTCAAGCGTGGCGCCTTCGCCCCCGCGCCAGAAGATATAGCCCAGCCCCGGCTGGCCCTCGCCCTGCGCCCATGAATTCATGCGGTCGCAGAAGGCGCGGTTGCCGCCGCCGGGAGCGGGGATCGCCCAGACCTCGACGGTGGGGTCGGCTTCGATCATGCCGGCGAACACCTTGAAGCCCGAGCCGCGGAAGGTGTCGGTGGCGTTCGCCATCCTGATCGGGTTGCGCAGGTCGGGCTTGTCCGAGCCATACCAGCGCATCGCGTCGGCATAGGCGATGCGCGGGAAAGGCGGCGCGGTGACCGCGTGCCCGCCGCCGAACTCCTCGAACACGCCGGCCAGCACCGGCTCGATCGCGGCGAACACGTCATCCTGGGTGACGAAGCTCATCTCGAAGTCGAGCTGGTAGAACTCGCCCGGGCTGCGGTCGGCGCGCCCGTCCTCGTCGCGGAAGCAGGGCGCGATCTGGAAATAGCGGTCGAAGCCCGCCACCATGAGGAGCTGCTTGAACTGCTGCGGCGCTTGGGGCAGCGCGTAGAACTTGCCGGGGTGGATGCGGCTCGGCACCAGATAGTCGCGCGCCCCCTCGGGGCTCGACGCGGTCAGGATCGGCGTCTGGAATTCGGTGAAGCCGCGCTCGATCATGCGCCGGCGCAGGCTGGCGATCACGCGCGAGCGAAGCACGATGTTGGCGTGCGGCGCTTCCCGGCGCAGATCGAGATAGCGGTAGCGCAGCCGCAGCTCCTCGGGATACTCCTCCTCGCCGAACACCTGGATCGGCAGCGTGTCGGCTTCCGACTGCAGCGCGACCTCGGCCACCTGCAGCTCGATCTGGCCGGTGGGCAGCTTCGGATTGATCGTTTCGGCGCTGCGCCGCACCACGGTGCCGCTGAGCGTGACCACGCTTTCCGCGCGCAGGCCCTCGAGCGCCTTGAACACCGGGCTGGCGCTGTCGGCGACGCACTGGGTCAGGCCGTAATGGTCGCGCAGATCGACGAACAGCAGGTTGCCGTGGTCGCGCTTCCTGTGCACCCAGCCGGACAGCCGCGCCGCGCCGCCCGCGTCGGCCTCGCGCAACTGGCCGCAAGTGTGGCTCCGGTAGGGATGCATCGGCGTCAAACCTCGGGCTGCGCTGGGACGGCGGAACATCGCCACCCCGGCGACCCTTGTCAAGGCGCGGTTATTCCGCCGGCGCGTGTTCCGCGGGCGCGGCCGGTTCCTCGGCCGCCCGCCGCTTGTGATGGTCGGCGGCGATCAACATGTAGGCGGCCGGCACCATGTACAGGGTGAACATGGTGCCGATGGCGATGCCGCCGGCGATCACCACGCCCATGTTGAAGCGCGACACCGCGCCGGCGCCGCTGGCGATGAGCAGCGGCACCACGCCCAGCACCATGGCGAAGGTGGTCATCAGGATCGGGCGCAGCCGGATGGCGGCGGCCTCCTCGACCGCCTCGCGCTTGGACCTGCCCGCGCGTTGCAGATCGTTGGCGAACTGCACGATCAGGATGCCGTGCTTGCTGATCAGCCCCATCAGCGTGACCAGGCCGACCTCGGTGTAGATGTTGATGCTGGTGTCATACAGTCCGAAGAACGAGGCGATATAACCGGCGTTGATGAACATCAGCGCGCCGGCGATCGACATCGGCACCGAAACCAGGATGATCAGCGGGTCGCGGAAACTCTCGAACTGGGCGGCAAGCGCCAGGAAGATGATGATCAGCGCGAAGCCGAAAGTGGTGAGGAAGCCGCCCGATTCCTGGATGAATTCGCGCATCGGGCCCGAATAGTCGACCGAATAGCCCTGCGGCAGCGTGCGCGCCGCCAGTCCCTGCAAGTACTTGGTGACGTCGCCCAATCCCACGCCCGGCGCCGGCACGCCAAATATCTTGGCGGCGTTGAGCTGCTGAAAGTGATTGAGCGCCTCGGGCACCGTTTGCCGGGTGATGCGGGCGACGGTCGAGAGCGGGATCGGCGTGCCGTCGGCGGCACGAATGTAGTAGTCCCCGAGCTGACCGGGCGTCAGCCGCTGGCTCTGCTCGACTTGCGGGATCACCTTGTAGGAGCGGCCGGCCAGGCTGAAATAGTTGACATAGTTGCCGCCGAGCATGGCGCCCAGCGCGTTGCCGACGTCGCTCATCGTCAGGCCGAGTTGCGCCGCCTTGTCGCGGTCGATCTCGACCGTCGCCTGCGGCTGGTCGATGCGCAAATCGTCGTCGAGGAAGAAGAACATGCCGCTCTTGCGCGCCTCCTCGACGAACCCGGTGGCCACGCGATCGAGCTGGTCGAACGGCTCGGTGGTGCCGACGACGAATTCCACCGGATAGCCGAAGCTGGTCGGCAAAGGCGGCGGCGCCACGGCGACGGACTTGATCCCGGCGATCTTGTTCAAGTCCTTTTGCAGGATGAACTGGCGCAAAATCTGCGCCCTGACCTTGCGTTGGTCCCACGGCTTG
>Ga0209415_10016693_pt1 | contig 11765 bp, 12 predicted proteins | sample PeaSoiSIISIP2007_FD_187696 | JGI IMG/M metagenome (GOLD analysis project Ga0209415, IMG submission 187696) | Peat soil microbial communities from Weissenstadt, Germany - SII-SIP-2007 (SPAdes) (version 2) | ecosystem: Environmental > Terrestrial > Soil > Wetlands > Peat | place: Germany... | reverse complement strand
GAGCCTGCCCGGGCATATCTGTTTCCGGCCCGCCCGGCCCACCCCGGCCACGCCCACCCCGGTCAGCAGGCTTTCCAGGTCAGCCACGGCCACCCCGGCGCGGTCAGGCGCCCGCCGAGTCAGGCCCCTCAGGTCAGTCGGGTCAGATGGTGCCGCCGCGCCGGCTCTCCACCGTCACGCCGATCACGGCCGAGATGACGAGGGTTGCGCCGGGGGCGATGAGCCACAATCCGAACACCATCGAGAGCACCATCAGGAACAGCCCCATGCCCAAGACGAAGGGCCAGATGCTCGAGGAGGGGAACGACCCGATGACTCCGGCGCCGTCGGCCATGGTCGCATCGGTCCGGTCCTCGGGGCGCGGTTTCATGCGCTGGGACCACCACAGGTAGTAGCTCCCCGGCACCAGTCCGAGGAGGGTGGTGCCCACGAGCATCATGGTCCCGCCCTGCTCGTAGGCAAGGAACCAGTAGGCGATCCCCACCAGTCCGAAGAAGACGGCCACCCCCAGCAAGAACAGTGCTTCGATACGCACCGCCGCTCCTCTATGCCTTGTCGCCCGAGGACCCGGCGCCCGCACCGGCACCGGCGTCGGTGAGATGACCGTGGCCGTTCCCGTTGCTGTGGGCTCCGCTGTGCTCGATCGTCAGCGCGTCGGGATGGTGGTAGTCCCACACCGGTCGCTCGGAACGGATCGGGGGCAGCTTCTCGAAGTTGTGGTGCACCGGCGGCGACGTGGCGAACCACTCCAGGGTGTGAGCGTCCCAGGGGTTGTCACCGGCGGGGACGGGCTTGCGCCACGACACCCACAGGTTCACGAGAAGGAACACGAACGAGATGCCGATGACATAGGCGCCGATGGTCGACGCCACGTTCAACGACCGCCATCCCAGATTGGCAGGGTACGACGCCACACGTCGCGGCATGCCCCACAGACCCAGGACGTACTGGGGGATGAACGTCAGCCAGAAGCCGATGGTGAGGAGCCAGAAGTGCCACTTGCCCATCCACTCGCGGTACATCCGGCCGAAGAACTTCGGGTACCAGTAGTACAGGCCCGCGAAGCCGGCGTACACGGCGGTGCCGAAGAGGACCTGGTGGAAGTGCGCCACGACGAAGTAGGTGTCGTGCGTGGCGAAGTCGATGGGTGGGGATGCCAGCATGACGCCGGTCAACCCACCCATCAAGAAGGCGAACAAGAACCCGATGCAGAACAGCATGGGCGTCGTAAAGGTCAGCTGTCCCCTCCACATAGTCCCGATCCAGTTGAAGAACTTGATGCCGGTGGGCACCGCGATCAGCAGTGACAGCAGCGAGAAGAAGGGAAGGAGCACGACGCCGGTGGTGAACATGTGGTGCGCCCACACCCCGGTGGACAGCGCCGCGATGGACATCGTCGCGAAGATCATGCCCTTGTAGCCGAAGAGCGGCTTCTTGGAGAACACGGGGATGACGTCGCTCACGATGCCGAAATAGGGCAACGCCAGGATGTACACCTCGGGATGGCCGAAGAACCAGAAGAGGTTCTGATAGAGCACCGGCGACCCGCCGCCCGCCGTCGAATAGATGTGGGTCCCGAAGTGGCGGTCGGCGAACAGCAGCACCATGGCCGCGGTCAGGATGGGGAAGGCGATGAGGATGAGAATGGCGGTGACGAGCATGTTCCAGGTGAAGATGGGGAGCCGGAACATCGTCATTCCCGGCGCCCGCAGGTAGAAGGTCGTCGTCACCAGGTTGACTCCGGTGAAGATGGCCGAGAAGCCGGTGAGGGCGATCCCGAGGATCCACAGGTCGGGAGCCGAGCCGGGCGAGAACTGCACCGACGACAGGGGCGCGTAGGCCACCCATCCGTATGCGGCGGCTCCACCGGCCACGAGGAACCCCAGGAGCATCGTGATCGAGCCCCCGAGATACAGCCAGTACGACAGCGCGTTCAAGCGGGGGAACGCCATGTCGGGCGCACCGACCTGCAGGGGCAGGATGTAGTTGGCCAGCCCGCCGAATGCGAAGGGCCCGGCGAACAGGTACAGCATCAGACTTCCGTGCATCGTGAACAGCGCGTTGTACTGCTGGAAGCTGAGGAACGAGCTGTTGGGGCTCGACAACTGCGTACGGAGCAACAGCGCCATGATCCCGGCCAGGAAGAACATGACGAGCGACGTCACCATGTAGTTCATGCCGATGAGCTTGTGGTCGGTGCTCGTGAGCCATTTCAGGAGCCCCGACGGTCCCTCGTGGTGCTCGTGCTCGTGCTCGTGGGTGACCGGGCGCTCGGCGAGAACGGTCATGCTGCCGCCTTCGTGGTCGAGTTGGACGAGGAGAGAGGTAAGGCCGCGCTGGCGGCGCCGCCTTCCTGCGAGCTGAGCCAGGCCCGGAACTGTGCCGGCGGGAGCGCCACCACGTGGAAGAACATCAGCGAGTGGTATAGGCCGCACAGCTGCGTGCACTGGGCCCGGTAGATGCCCGCGTGCTGAACCGTGAGGTCGAAGACGTTGGTGACCCCGGGCTGGGCGTAGCGGCTGAAATTGAACTGGGGCACGTAGAAGCCGTGGATGACGTCCTGGGAGTTGAGCGTGATCTGGGTGGTCTGCCCCGCCGGCACGATCAGGCCGGGGCCCAGGCAGTCCACGGCGGGGGCGCACTGGGCCCCGTTGAGTCCGACGGGGTCGGGGTCCTCGGTGGTGACGCCGGTGACGGTGACGTTGCCGGGGTACTGGTAGCGCCAACCCCATTGGAACGCCGTGACGTGCACCTTGACGGCGGGGGACGCCGCAATGGCGTCGACCCTGTTCTCCGTCACGAAGGTGAACGCGAACAGGATGAGCACCATGATCACCGGGATGATGATGTAGGTGATCTCGAGGGGGATGTGGTACTGGAACTGGCGGGGCATCTCTTCGGAGCGCTTGCGGTACCGGAAGACCGACCAGACGATCAAGGCCGCCACGATCACACCCACGACGATGGCCGCGATCACGGTGCCCACGTACAGCAAGAACTCGTCGTGGCCCTGTTTGGTCGACCCGCGGTATCCGTAGAACGTGGGGAGCTGGCACCCGCCCAGCACCACCGGCAGGGCCACCGCCGCGACGACCCCGACGGCCCGGCGGCGCCACCGGAGCGCGGCCGTGCTGCTCGTTTCGGCGGCGCGGGGGCTCATCGGCGACGACACTAGCCAACGGTGATCCGCGAGTAGTAGTTGGAGAGCGGGGCCTCAACCGGGCTGTCGGGACCGACCCTCGGAGTCCCGGGCCGTCCAGGTGAAGACCCCTTTGGCCATGGTCGAGGTGGCCGCATCCGACATCCGGGAGAAGACCTCGGCGCGCACCCGGTGGACCCCGGCGTCCGAGGGCGCGGCGAGCGCGGCGAGCTCCGCCAGGTGGCCCGCCAGCCGGAGCGACTCGGCCTGCTCGGCGGCGGTGGCGGGCGAGTCGAGCAGTGCCAGGGCGCGATCGGCCAGGACCTGCGCCCCCCCGGCGAGCGTGGCCAGCTCTCCCGCCACGGTGGCTTCGGGCGCCGGCTTGAGCGACGCCGGGTTCCCGTCCCACCACCCGCCGTAGAGGCGCCACACGTTGCGGACCACGAACTCCGGCTCGTCGTAGACGGGCCGGAGGTACGGACGGTCGAGGAGATGGGCGGGGGCCACGACGGTATGGAGCACCTCGTCGAGCCGGGCTCCGGCGTTCATGAGGGCGATGGTCTGGTCGACGAGGGAGTCGAGCAGGTCTGCGGTGTCGGTGAGCGCCTGGCGGACCCGGTCCGCACCGAGGACCGGGAAGCCGTGGCCCGGGAGCAGGACCTCGGGCTCGAGCGCGACCATCTGGCGCAGGGCCGCGGCCCACTCGCGGGGGTAGCGCTGCACCTTCTGGGGGTTGCCGGCGTTGGGTGACGCCCAGATGAACAGGTCACCGCAGCACAGAACGCTCGGGCCCGCCAGCCACGTCCAGGTGTGGTCGTCGGTCTCGCCCCGCGCGTGGCGCAACTCGAAGGCGACGCCGCCCACGTCGAGCGCGAGGTGTTGCGCGTAGGTGCGGTCGGGATAGCGGTACCGCGTCGGCCAGCGGAACCCGGGCACGCCGAACTGCCGCTGGTTGATCACCTCGTTGTACCCGGCGGTCTCGATATACCGGTCGAACCGGGCCGGCACGGCGTCATGGGCCACCACCACCGGTGCGGGCCAATCCTGAGCCGACGACTCCTCCTCCCACACGCCCACCCCGAATACATGGTCGATGTGGCCGTGCGAATAGATGGCCGTGTTGAGCCGCGCTGGGGACCAACCCCGTAGTGCCTCGTGGACGGCCCCGGCTACGAAACTCGATCCCGTGTCGACGAGCACGAGCCCGTCGTCGGTGCTGAAGGCCGAGACGTTGGCGAAGCTCGGCACGAAGGCGACACCTGTGGTGACCTCGGCCACACCACCCATGTAGCCCCCCACCGGGTGCACCTCCACGATGTCGACGTCACCGCGCCAGAGTCTGTCGGCGAGCTCGAGTACGTCGTCGGCCATCGGTCTCCGCCTCTCGTGATCGGGTGGTGGGATTTCAGGTTGTGGATTCGTCCTCGGGAACCGGAGGCCCCTTGCGCCAGGTGCGCTGAAGGCGCGACAGATGTCGTCCCGCTTGGCGTGCACCGCCCCGCAGTCTCTCGTCGGCGGCGGGGAGATGGCGCGCCGAGCGACCGGCCAGAATCCCGAGGCCGCGTCCGACCACCGCCGACGTGCGGACCTGACGGGACTCGTCTGCGGGGTCGACCGCGCCGGGATGCGACGTGCCAGGGGGCATGCCCGCAACGGACGTGCCCGCAACGGACGCGCCCGCAGGGGACGCGCCGGGACGGGACGTTCCTGGATCGGGTTGCGCAGGGCGCGTGTAGCGCGTCAACGTCGCCACGCGTACCCATGCCACTGCGGCCACCTCGACCACCACGATCCCGGTCCAGTGCGGTCGCAACACCGGGACGAGCGGTGCGGCCGCCACGACCAGCGCCACGCCGATGTCGAGCGCGGCGTGGAGCCTCGGCCCGCACCACCGGGCCACGCCCAGTGGCCCGCGTGCCGTCAGGGCCAGGAGGGCGAAGGCGCCGGCGGCGCCGAGGAGCAGGCCGCTGCGGCTGATGTGCACCGAGGACTCGGCCAGGGCGCCCGCCACCACGTACTCGAGGAGCTGATGCGCGACGAACGGGATCGGCCGCCGGTGGGTCGCCTGCCGGCGGCCCGGATCGGGGCCGGGGGGGCCGGCGGTGATCGGAGCGCTACCCCGAAGCTGCGGACGGCTTGTCGCTGTCCTTGGCGACTGCGCTGTCACCCGGGGCCGCGCTGTCGGCTCCGGCATCGGCGCCGTCGACCTTCTTGCCCTCGGCGAGGCCCTTCTTGAATTCGGACTGGGCCGATCCCAACGACCTGGCCAACTTGGGGAGCTGGGTGCTGCCGAAGACGAGCACCACCACCACCAGGACGATGATGATTCCCCACTCGCTTTCGAGTACTCCGATCATCAGCATCTCGTTTCTGTGACCGCCGCTCACGAGCGGAGCCTTCTTTTTCCCAGGTTAGACCCTCGGCCGTCGACGAGGACAGCGGCGCCGTCCCGGCCGCATCCGGACCGGGTTCATCCCGCCAGGAACACCCCCATGACCAGGGCCGCCAGCGAGGAGAGCGACGCGACTGCCCCCCACACGGCCAGAGCGCGCACGGAGGTGGCGCGGGTGTGGAGGTAGGCCGACAGCCCGGCCAGTGCGACCACCACGATCTTGATGGTGAGCACGACCTGCCAGGCGTGGGGCTGCCCGGCGTGCACGGCAGACACGTTCCAGAACCCGGTGATCACCAGCACGGCGTATGCCGGCCACTGGATCCGGCCAAAGGCGCGGGCCAGGGCCTTGGAAGCCCCTTCGCCCAGGCGGCGTGCCGTCGGGACGAGCCCGGCGATCGTGATCTGTCCGCCCACCCACACCGTGGCCGCCAGCACGTGGAGGGAGAGTCGGACCCCGTCGAGCGCGGATGCGAGACCACCGTTCACCGGTCTGTATTACTCGGCATTGCTCGATTACTCGGCATGCTCGGCATGCTCGGCGTGACTACTTGCCGTGTAGGTCACTACTTGCCCTGCCAGTTCGGCTTGCGCTTCTCGGCGAAGGCCACGGGCCCCTCCATGGCGTCGGCAGAGGAGAAGACCGTTCCCACCGCCTCGGCGTTGAGCTTCCAGCCTTCCTCTTCCGACACGCCCGCGGCGCGCACCATGACGTATTTCGACCAGCGCACCGCCAGGGGCGCGTTGTCGGCGATGACTCCGGCCAGCGCCAGGGTCTCCTCCATCAGACGCGCCGCGGGGACGACGCGATTGATCAGGCCCAGCTGGAGCGCTCTGGACGCGTCGATGGAATCTCCGGTGAGCGCGAGCTCGAGTGCGATGGCGATGGGGAGCCGCTTGGGGAGGCGGATGAGCCCACCCGCTCCGGCCACCAGGCCCCGCTTGGCCTCGGGGATACCGAAGGTGGCGTGGTCGGCCGCGACTACGAGATCGCACGAGAGCATGATCTCGCAACCTCCCGCCAGCGCGGCGCCGTTGACCGCCGCGATGATCGGCTTCGGGAACTGCCTTTGGGTGATGCCGCCGAATCCCCCCGAACCGCCCATGATGGCCCCACCCTCACCCGATGCGAAGGCCTTGAGGTCCATCCCGGCCGAGAAGGCCTTGTCGCCCGCGCCGGTGACGACGACGACAGCGCAGGCGTCGTCGGCCTCGAGCTCGTCGAGGGCGTTCGACATCCCCACACTGACGTCGCCATTGATGGCGTTGCGCGCCTCGGGACGGTTGATGGTGAGGATCTCTACCTGTCCTCGGCGCTCGCGTTCGACTGCGGGCATGGGTGCTCCTTCCCCTCGGTCCGCCCGAGTCTGGCCGGGTCGGCCCCGACGCCGCCACCCGACACCGCCACCGGCGGCGCCACGTCAGGGGCAGGCGCGGTCAGGGGCAGGCGCGGTCAGGGGCAGGCGCTCACGGGATCAGGCGGTAGCGGGGGGGTGTGCCCGAGACCTCGACGGGCTCACCGACGAGATCGCGTCCCGCGAGCTCGCCGAGCTCGCTCGGCGCGGCCGTGGCGGCGACCCGGCGCCTATCGGGGAGCGCCGCGATGACCGGCGCCGCATACACCGCGCCGTCGGGTCCGATCAGCGCCGTCGCCGCCACCACCTCGGCACGGTCATGGGCCTCGGTGGCCACCGCGAGGGCCGACGAGTCGATGGCCCGCTGGGCATCGTCGGTCTCGCCCCGGCGCCAACCCCCGGGCTGAGGACCGGCTCCGTAGATGCCCACCGCGTGCTTGGTGGCGTACCAGCCCATGGCGCTCACCAAGCCGGTGCCGCCCTGCTCGCGCAGGCGATCGACCATCGTGGCGACAGCATGCAGCGAATAGTTGTTGCCGGGCCCACCGAAGTACGGGAGGCCGCCGGTGACGGTGAGTCCGCGGGCGTCGTCGCCGGCGATCCCGAGTGCTTCCACCGCCATTTCGACGGCGCAGGGGAAGCACGAGTACAGGTCGAAGACCCCGATGTCGTCCACGCCGATGCCGGCCGCGGTGGTGGCGCCCGACGTCGCGGCCCGGAGCCCGGCGGACGACCCGAGATCGGGGCGGGCGGAGGGGAACCACACTTCTGCCGCGTCTGCTCCCGACCAGCAGAACACCGCACGGTCGGCGACACCGGCGGTCCGCGCCGTCGCCAAGGACGTCACGACGACCGCCGCGCCTTGGTTCACGTTCAAGAACGCGCACATGCGTTTCGGGAACGGCTCGGCTACCAGACGGTTGTCGGGGGTCACTGTGGCGAGCTCCGTCGGGGTGCGGACCTCGGGGAACCAAGCGGTGTGATGCTTGGCCGCCACCGCGCTGAACGGTGCCATGAGCTCGCCCAGCGCCACGCGGTGCTCGGCGGCACTGCGCCGCGCCCGGTGGGCGATGACGCTCTCGAACAGCGCGTACACGTGGACCGGCGCGACGAGCCCGACACTCATCTCGGCCGCGCTCACCCCGGCGCGGTCGTCGCCCACCACGGCGTCGGTCCCCAAGTCGTCGCGGTGGGCTCGGATCGAGGAGGATGCGCCGCGGTACCGGGCGGAGTGCTGAGCCTCGGCACCCACGATCAGCGCGCTGTCGAGCTCCCCTGCACCGATGGCAGCCGCGGCCCGGGTGATCAACCACTGCGGTGCGTTCCCGCCGACCGCCGTCATCTCGGTGCGTACCGGAGTCAGCCCCAGGTTCCGGGCCAGGACGCGGGCGGGTGCGGTGCTCGTCTCCGACATGATGTTGACGACCGAGACGTGCGAGACCTTGCGCCGGAGTGCGGGGACCTCGTCGAGGGCCTGTTGCGCGGCGCGTGTGGCCAGCTCGAGGGCCGACACGTTCGGGGCGCGGTCGATCGTCTGCCCTGCGGCGACCAGCACCGGGATCCTGTCCTCGTCGAGTGCCACGTCGTCGGTCAGCGCGGGAGCAGGCCGTCGAGCAACAGCGACACCACGAAATCGGCGGTGACCTCAGCCGACAATCCGTCATCGGTGACAAGCCTGCGGTGGGCGATCTGGCCCACGAGCGCGGCAACCGAGCACGCCACCAGGCGCGGCGGCGCCTCGACGATGAGGCCAAGTCGCCGTGCATCCTCGACGATGGTTTCGATGTCGCCGATGAAGGCCTCGAAGATCCCGAAGAGTTGCTTCTCGAACCGATCCCCCAACGCGTAGGAGTCCCGGAACAACAGCTTCACGAGGGCCCGGTCCGACTCGAAGAACTCGAACGTGGTCAGCACCGCGGCCCGCAACGGCGCATCGGGAGTGCCCCGTGCCGGGTTGGCGCGCACCGCCGCGGTGACGTGGTCGCGCAGCGCCTGGCCCTCGGCCTCCATGAGCGCGTGGAACAGAGCGTCTTTGGAGTCGAAATACCAGTAGATCGAGCCGTAGGACAGGCTCGCCGCGCTGGCGATGTCTGCGATCGTGGTGGCGTGGTAGCCCTTGCGGGCGAACACCTTCTTGGCCGCGCTCAGGATCTCGGCCCTGCGCTCCTCCTTGTCGGTGTCGCTGGTGGCGCGCCGCACCGCTCGCTCCGCACGTGCTGGGCGCCGCGCCTTGGTGGGTACCGGGGGAGCGCCCGCCATGCGCGCACGCTAGCAAACTGATCCGTCAGTCAGCAGGGCCGCACTGCTGTTCCGATGGCTCGGAGATCGCCCTACGGCTCAGGGCCGGAGGCCGATCTCGGCGTGCGCAGTACCGCGCAAGGTCCAGCTCGCTTCGATCTCCCACCGGGCCCGGCGATGTTCGAGGACGATCTCGGCGTCCGCGATCTCGCTGTTGACGCACGTGGCACCGGCCCCGTCGGGGTCGACGTAGTCGACGTGCACCGAGCCCTCGTCGGGGATGGTGACCTCGGCCCGCAGTCGCCACCGTCCCACCGTTCCGCGCACGTTCCAGGCGGGGAGCCCGAGCCGGGTCCGGAACAGCGGTGCCGCCGCGAGCGGGCCACGGGGCCAATCACGGCCACCGATGCGCAACTGCACGAAGGCGAGCGGGGGGAGATGGTTGAGCCCTGGGCGCCGGCTGACCGCACTCACGATCTCGAGCACGTCGGTGCGGTCGAGCGCGGCGTGCAACCACGCCCAGCGCTGCGCGTTGCCGTGCCCGTAGATGTGGCTGACCGCACCGCGGGTCTCGGGCGACAGGGTGACGAGATCCGGTCCGACCCGGACCGTTCCCTCGAACGCGGCGCTGGGGACGGCCACGACCTGCGCGCCCGGAAGCGACTCGCGTTCCCATGCCCAGGCCGGAAAGGTGAACAGGGGTCGGGTCCGGTCCATCGCGTCGTCGTGCCATCGCAGGTCCCAGGCGAGTCCTTCTGTCTCCCCCCGCAGGCTCGGGGGGTCCAGCACGGCGGTCCCGCCCATCAACGGCGCGAGCCCGGCGCGGTCGCCCACCGCAGGTCCAGGGCCGAAGCGCTCGAGCACCGGAGTCGAGCCCGGGCGGAACAACGCGATCCAACCGTGCGTGTACGGATCACCCGACACGGGGGAGACGAGCTCGTGGTGGACCCAGCAGCCCAGTCCGCTGCGCCCATCGGAGAGGGTGGCGTACCACACCTCGAGTCGGGGACGTTGACCCCGCCACCGTTGCGCCAGCGCGTTTCGGCTGTCGACGTGGTCACCTTGTCGGGGCCCGCCCGGTAGGGAGGCGCGCATGAGGCACCCTACGTTCGCCCTCTGGGGCCGTGCCATGCTGGCCTTCGTGCCCGAGCCCGGCGACCGCTCCCCTCGTGCCCGGAAGAATCCCGGGTCACACGACGGCATCCTTCCGCCCGGGTTTCGCTTCGGTGTCGCCACGGCGGGGTTCCAGATCGAAGGCGGTTTCAACGGGCCGGGCGAGCCGGCCAACAACTGGGTGCGCTGGGAGCGTGCCGGGCGCGTGGAGGTCTCGGGTGCAGCCGTGGACTTCTGGAACCGCTACGAAGAGCACCTCGACCGCGCCGCGGCACTCGGCTGCGACGCGGTCCGCCTCGGCGTGGAGTGGGCCCGGGTCGAGCCCGCGCCCGGACAGATCGACGACACGGCGCTCGAGCATTACGCCACGATCCTCGAAGCGTGCCGGGCGAGAGGCCTCGAACCGCTCGTCACCTTGCACCATTTCACCCACCCGGCCTGGCTGGGCGAGGACTTCTGGCTGTCGGGGGACTCCCCGGACCGCTACGCCTCGTGGGTCGAGACGGCGGTCTCGCGCCTGAGCCCGTGGTGCCGGACGTGGGTGACGCTCAACGAGATCAACGCGTTGGCCTTCGCGTCGTACCTGTTCGGCCAGTTCCCTCCCGGCCGCACCCTCGCCTTCACGGACATGGCGGAAGCGCTCGATCACCTCGTGGCCGCCCACATCAAGGGCTACGACGTCATCCATCGCCTGCAACCCGACGCCACGGTCACCACGAACAACTTCTCGCTCAGCCTGTACGAGCTGGACCGGATGCTCATTGACATCCTCATGGCGCGGCGCCAGGGCGTGTCACGGGACGAGGCCGGCGCTTGGATCGCGCAGCGGCGATCAGCGTGGTACGGGTCGATCGCGCCGGCCGGCCCGCTGGAGCGCGTGCTGCGCCGGACGACCGAGAGACAGTGGGCGCGAGGCGACGGGTTCTCACGGGCACTCGACGCGGTGTGGGCCAGCCCGCACCACTGCACGCTCGACGTGGTCGGGATCGACTACTACGCACCCCTCGCGGCGCACTACGCGCGCCTCCCCGGTCACCGCACCGCGGGGGGACGGTCGTGGCGACCGGGCAACGACTTGTGGGACGACCCCGTCGAGCCCCGGGGGCTCGTCGAGTACGCGCGCGCCAACGTGGCACCGGGGCTCGATCTGTGGATCGTCGAGAACGGCCTGTGCAACCGGGTGCGCCGGGGCCGGAGCTTCCCGCGCCTCGACCGGTGGGATCGCGTTCGCTACCTCCGGAGCATGCTCGGTGCGCTCGTCGATGCCATCGACGACGGCGTGCCCGTCGGTGGGTATTACCACTGGTCGCTCATGGACAACTACGAGTGGGGGAGCTACGAACCGCGCTTCGGGATCCACGGGATCGATCGGGAACGGGGCCTTCGGCTGCTCGACACCGACGCCATGGGCTTCGACGCCGCCGGTGCCTACCGCCGGATGATCGAAGGGCTCAGAGCCGGCGACCGCTCGGTGCTCGCGGGGCCTCCCCACTGACCGTGGCGCACGTGCCGACCGTGGCGCACGTGC
>Ga0209415_10016692_pt1 | contig 11765 bp, 10 predicted proteins | sample PeaSoiSIISIP2007_FD_187696 | JGI IMG/M metagenome (GOLD analysis project Ga0209415, IMG submission 187696) | Peat soil microbial communities from Weissenstadt, Germany - SII-SIP-2007 (SPAdes) (version 2) | ecosystem: Environmental > Terrestrial > Soil > Wetlands > Peat | place: Germany... | reverse complement strand
CTCGACCGGCCACCGCAGCCCGAGCGGGAGGGTCTTCTTCTTGCCCTGTGCCTCCCCGGGTGCCCGCCTCGTCGCGCCGCCCTGTTGTTCGGCGTGCGCCACAGCTCTTTGCGCATTGGTGGCTGCTTCCTTCACCGACAGGCCGACCTGTGGGAGCCGGATGACCGGGAGACTGTCACGTCCGGTTCTGTGAGAGCCGGGGGGTGAAACTCCCCCCGGCCACTCGACTAAGCGCTTGCACTTCGGACGGCTGCGGGAGCGGGCGAGGCGAAGAACCTGCCCTCGTCGCGAATCGGCTCCGCGCGATCTTGGACGTCGACCGCGACGGACGTTCCGCATCCGGGACAGAGGAACTGCCGGATGACGTAGGTGTCGAGCATGCACCGGGCGTTGAGCGGGCTCACCGCGGTCAGCGGGAGCTCGAGCATGACCGTCGAGCGCTTGTAGTCCTCGCTGTAGTCGCCGAGATCCTGGTGGCAAACGGTGCAGCGGATCGAACGCCTACCGTCGTGCTCGATCGCCTCGAGCGTGTCCCCTACGGGGTGGAGCACCTCGCCCTCGTTGCTCTTACCGCCGCTCGCCGCATTCCCGACAGCACTCGCCCGGCCGAGACGGGCAAGGCGCAGGTCCTCACGCGCCGTCCTGGTCGCTTCGATGTCGGCAGCGCCGTCACGCAGTACGACGCCGTAGATGGACGCGGCGATCTCGGGCGAGACAAGTCGTTGGCGGACGTCGCGGGCGACGAGCTCGGGATCGCGTCGGATCGGGTCGCCGTAGCCGGCGCCCGCTCCGACGATCCCCACGCAGAGGTCGTCCTCCCCGAGCGTCGTGAGCGACTTCGCCCCGAGGACATCCACCTCGCTCGAAGTGAGCTCCTCCGGCGACACTGGCATCTCGCCGCTCGCGAAGCGCTCCCGGATGTTCGTGCGCCGGAACACCACGTTCGACGCCGCCGCCCCCGGCATCCCCCCCGACAGCCCGAGCCCGACGGGCATCGCGACGCCGGTCGCAGTGACGTTCACGATGACGGGCTGTACGACCTTGTGCGGCAGCGTCGCGAACTCGATGCTTACGCCACCCCGGAAACGCCCAGGGCCCCCGCTGTCGCGCACCTCGCGCCGGTAGATCTGTAGGAACGCTCCGCGGCTCTCGATAGCTTCGGCGTTGGCGATCCGGGACCCCATCGAGTGGAAGATCCCGCCGCTGTCGATGCCGTCCGCGAAGCTCCGGGCGCCGCCACCGCCGCCGAACGAGTCCGTCGCGAAGTTGAAGCCCTCCTCGCCCTCGCGATCGACGGTGACGAAGAGCCCGCCGTTCATCCCCGGCGACCACGTCGCCTGGGCCTCGGAACGATAGCTGTCGGTCGATAGGAGCATCTTCGAGAAGGCCGCGGCGACGGCGTCTTGCGTCGACAACGTCGCCATGAACGACGCCATGCTCACCGCCGCCGGGCTGACGGCGTTGTTGAGCGTCCCCTCCTCGGAGACGATCTCGACGACGTTGCGGACCGCGCCGACTGCCCACGGCAGGTCGTAGCAGAGAAACGTCAGGACGATACCGACGATCGCACCCTCCATCGCGGGCCGCGCGCAGTTGATGGGACCGCGCACTTGCTTGGCGGTGCCCGTCAGGTCGAAGACGAGCCGGTCGCCGCGCTTCGTCACCCGGCAGCAGATCGGGTAGACCTCGTTCGTGTTCCCGTTGTGGTCATGGTAGCCCTGGGCGAACCACGTGCCGTCGGGGATCTCCAGCAGGCGACGGCGGAGGACCCGCTCGACGTAGTCGAGGATCCCCTCTTGGGCGGCGAGGAACGTGTCGAGGCCGTACTGGCCGATGAGCTCGCGGATCCGCTTCTGGGTCGTGCGGAGCCCGGCTACCCGGGCGCGCATGTTCATCTCGTTCAGGTCAGGGGTCCGGGAGTTCCGAAGCCGGATCCTCTCGATGTCCTCGCGGACCTCGAAGCCCTCGACGATCTTCACGGCCGGGAAGAGCGGCGCCTCGCCGAACCGGTCCTGCGCACCCACGACGAAGCTCCCAGGAACTGGGCTGCCGACGTCGTTGTCATGCATGACGATGCCCGACCACACCACGATCTCGCCCTCCCAGAAGATCGGCATCGCCAGGATCCCGTCGTTCGCGTGGAGCGCGCCCCACCACGGGTCATTCGTGAAGAACATGTCGCCTTCTGCGATCTTCTCCCGCGGCCACTCCGCGAGCACATGGCGGACGAACTCGTCGATGGTCGACCCGTGATGCATGATGTAGACGCCGGTGTACAGGCCGCGCCCGTCAGCCGTGACGAGGGCCGCGTTGAAATCGTAGCTTTCGAAGACGATCGAGGACCCGGAGAGCCGCGCTGCCATCCGTCCCTGGTCGTCGTTGATCGCCCAGAGCCGGTGGCGGATGACCTCGAAGGTGATTGGGTCGATTCCGCCGAAGGCCGGGCCGTCGCCAACGCCAGCAGTCGCTCCGGCACCGGCACGTTCCACCTTGGTCACTCTCATGACACACCCTCCACGTGTTCGCGCGAGCCGCCCTGCCTCGTCATTCCCGCGCCCTCCAGCGCGCCTAGGCGGAGGCTCAGGTACGAGTCGACACTGGCCTCGAAGCCCGGGGGCACGACGACGCTGTCGCCCATGCGCTGGATGATCGCCGGACCTGTGATCCTGTTCCCGGACCTCAGCCTCCTGCCGTCAAAGACCTTCGTCGGCGTGAACCCGACGGGGTCGAAGTACGCGTTCCGCTCGCCGGAGAGCGCCGCTGACGGATCGGCGTCCTCGGCGGCCCATTCGCTGAGTAGGACATGGGGGATGCTCGACGTGCCGACGACGCGATGGAGCTCAAGCTCGATGCCGCCGCCGACGAGCGGCGAGCCCTCGCCGTACACCTGCCCGTACCGCTGGAGGAAGCGCTCCAGCAGTCGATCTCCCGCCCCGGCATCGAGCTGTCCCGGCTCGACACCGGTCATGAGCGTCTGGACCTGCTGACGGAAGCGGACGCCGATCGAGCGCGCCAGCGTCACCTCCGATCGAGCAGTACCCTCACGCTCGAACTGCTCGAGCACGCGCTCTTCGAGCACCGAGAAGGTCTCGGTCAGGTTTGCGAGCGCAGCCTCGGTGATCGGCGATGTCAGCCGGTGGGAGAGCTCAGCGGTGTGCGCGATATCGCAGGTGAGCATCCCCTCTGCGGAGAAGACGGTCGAGTCGGCGGGGACGAGGATCGCCTTCGAGTCGATATCGGATCCGTAGAAGATCGCGTGCGTCGGGCCCGCCCCGCCGTACGCGACGAGGACGCACTCGCGCGGGTCGTGCCCCTGCTCGATCGTCGACTTCCGGATCAGATCGGCCATCTGTGCGTTGATGATCCGAAAGATCCCGATCGCGACCTCCTCCGGCTCGATACCGAACTTGACGCCGAAGCGTGCTAGCGCCTGCCACGCCAGCTCCCGGTTGAGCTGCATGCGTCCACCGAGGAACGCGTCGGGGTCGAGGTAACCGAGGACGAGGTCAGCATCGGTCACCGTCGGCTCGGTTCCGCCGAGCCCGTAGCACGCCGGACCAGGCCGCGAACTCGCGCTCTGCGGGCCGACCCGCAGCAGTCCGCCCTCGTCCTGCCAGGCGATGCTGCCGCCGCCCGATCCGATTGAGTGCACGAGCACCTTCGGGAGCCGCAAGCTGAACTGACCCACCACTGGCTCGGAGTCGAGCGGCACCTCGCCGCGCAGGATGAGGCCGACGTCGAAGGACGTCCCCCCCACGTCGGTACAGATGACGTTCTCCTCGTCGTAGAGGCGACCGAGGTACTGACAGCCGAGAACGCCGCCGGTCGGACCGGAGTCGAGCGTCACGATCGGCCGCTGGGAGGCGTCGAGGACTGACGTCAACCCGCCGCTCGCCTGCATGATGAGCAGCGGCTGCCCGAGGCCCTCGGCGAACAGCCGCGCTTCCAGGCGCTCCAGGTAGGCGACGACCCTCGGTCCCACGTACGCATTGACCGCGGTCGTCGCCGCCCGCTCGTACTCCCCGAGAACAGGAGCGACCTCGTGCGAGAACGCCGTGAACACTCCTGGGGCGCGCTCGGCGAGCAGCTCCTTCACCCGCGCCTCGTGCTCGTCGTTCACGAACGACCAGAGGAACGAGACTGCGATCGCCTCCGCACCGGCCGCGACGAGCTCGTCGATCGCGGCGGCGACCTCCGTCTCGCTCAATGTCACGACGACGTCGCCGTCGCGGTCGATCCTCTCCGTGACGCCCTTGATGAGCTCGCGGGGAACGATCGGCTCCGGCTTGTTGAGCCGGGAGGAATGGACGAGGTCCCGCTCGACGAGACCGGCCACTTTCGCGTAGATGCGCCCGATCATGATTGCGTCCTCGTGGCCCTTCGTCGTGATCAGGCCTGTGCGGGCACCGGTCCGGGTGAGCAGGGCGTTCGTCGCCTGCGTCGTCCCATGGACGAACAGATCCGTCGCAGCAAGGAGCTCCCGTAGTGAGAGGCTGAGCTGATCTGCGTTGCTCGAGACGGCGTCGACGACTCCTTCTTCGAGCGCGCCGGGACGTGTCAGCGCCTTCGACGTGCTCCGGCTCCCGCGCTCGTCCACGACGATGCAGTCGGTGAAGGTGCCACCGATGTCCACAGCGATGCGATATCTCATCTCACTCCCTACTGCTTCCGACGCTCCGGGCGGGCCCCCTGCCTAAGTGGGCCACTTTGCTATCCGACCCTGCCAACATCGGCGGCACCTTCACCGACTGCACCCTCGCTGCCCCGCACCCGAGCAGCTCCGTGCAGCACCGGAGGATCCGCTCCAGGAGCGGCCGAAAGGCGAACTCGCCCGCGAAGTCCTCCGCAGCGGTCGCGAGTCCGTGGACCCGGAGGCTACGCGCGCTGTAGCCAGCGCGCTCCCCAGGCCCTAAAGCCACAACCATGCCGCCTCCCCGCGCAGTGGACCCGGCGCGTGGTCCCCTCGCTGCTTCGCCGTAAACGCCGCCACTCTACCGCTCCGGTCCATCCGCCGCGCCCGGCGCGAGAGCCCCGTCCTGGCTCACAGCGACACCGAGTCTGCGGCACCGAGGCGCTCCTTCGCCTCCTGGTAGACGTCCGCAGGTAGCGGGCCGAGTTCCGCGTTCGGCAATGTTCTGCTGCAATGAGCGAGCTTGCTCGTCCCGACGATCGTCGTGTGCAGGTCCGGGTGGCTGAGGGTGAACCGCAACATGAAGGCCATCCGGCTCGTCCCTTCGAGCAGGTCGTCGAGTCGCGCGCGTCGCCAACGGCGCTCGGCCTCGCCGCCGCCGAGACCGATCGGGTCGTTCCAGTCCTTTTCCTGCGAGCTGGCTCCACGGGCCACGCCCCCGCGGATGACCGTCCCCGCGCCGGCGCGTGCCGCCTTGGTGATGACGGCCTCGTGCTCTCGCTGGAGCGCCGAGTAGGGAACCTGGCCGCAAGCAGGGCCAGATGGACAAGACGCCGATCCTGTCGCTGGTCAACAAGGAGACCGGCGAGGTCCGCTCCAAGGTCGTCACCGACGCTCAGATGGCGACGTTACGCAAGGCAATCGTTGAGACCGTGGACGTACGGAACTCCGAGCTGGACACGGATGAACTGCACGCCTACAAGCAGATCGGCACTGAATTCACCAACCATCAGTGGGTTGACCACTGAGCCGGCGAATACGTCCGCGATGATGTCAGCACCAAGGCAGTTGAGGGGTTCTTCTCGCAGTTCAAGCGCTCAGTGAGCGGAGCGCATCATCACATCAGCTTGGAGCACCTGCCCCGCTACCTGGCCGAGTTCGACTTCCGGTATTCGACGCACGACGAGAGCGACACGGATCGCATGGGACGGCTGGTTGGTCGCACGGCCGGACGCAGGTTGGCGTACAAGCCAGCGAACTCCTAGTCGGCTGGTCGGTAAGGGCCCTTTGGTCTGAAGGCGGGGTTCGGTCCGAAGAAGATCGGACCTTCCCTACCCGATCAGCCCTGGCATTCTTCCGATCCGGCCCATGTTGAGCGCCGCGACCCGGAGCTTCACCCACGCGTCGGCCTTCACAAGGCCGCGCCAAGGGATCTTCTGGGTGCGGAACTTGAGCTGCGCGTTCTTCCGTTCGATGCGGGCGCGTTCTCGGTAGCGGTCGCGGAACTCCGGTGTCCACCGAGCCTTCCTCGCGGACAGGAGGAGCTCTTCGGCAGGGTTGATCTCGACGATCCGTCCGGCGCGGCGTGTGGTGCACTTCGTTCTCAGATGGCAGCTCGTGCAGTGCTCCCCAAAGCGCACGTCGGTTCGTTTCGCCTTGCTCGTTCTTGAGATCGCGACGGTCACACCGGCGGGACAGGTCACGGCGCCGTCCTCGAGGTCGATCGTGAAATCGGCCTTGCTGAAGAAGTCCCGCTTGGAAGAGGCCGGCGGTGCGGGGGCGACCAGCTCGATCCCCGATGCGCGAAGTGCCACTCTCGTCTTCGCCGCGCCGTAGTGGGTGTCTGCGATCACTTCGGCGACGGCGAGCGGGTCGGCCTCGATCAGCTCGGGGAGTATCTCCTCGTCAGAGGTCGTGGCCTCGGAGGCGCTGGCCGCGGTGATGAGGTCCGAGTCGACATCAGCGACGAGATGGGCTTTGAACCCGTCATAGCGATCCGATCTGGAGCGGTGGGCCGACAGGGCCGCTCATCGTGGAAGTTCTCGCCGAACCCGGCTTCGACGTGGCCATCCTCCGCGGCTCCCCACGGGACCAAGGCACTCGCCGCTCTCCGCGAGGACCTCACCGCCACCGAGACGCTCTACCGGGACGGGGCTCACCCTCGTCTACTCGGTCAAGGAGACCTGATGGCTTGCAAAGACTTTGGGCCTACACCATGAGGTCTGGACTCGGGGCGGCCCTTGGCCGTCGTGACGATGAACGCCTCGTCCTCAGTCGTGATCCGGCGGGGACGGCCACCCGCCCACCTGGGGTCCAATGAGGCCATCCCCATCTCGTTGAACCGGTGGATCATCTCCCGGACCCGGTCCGGGGAGGTCTGGACGAGGCGCGCGATCGCCTGGACGCTGTCGCCGCCCGCGGAGGCCAGGACCACCATCGAGCGTCGCCACTTGACGACCGACTTGTCCGTCGTGCCGCCGCCCCGCCGGGCGATCCGCTGGAGCTGGCGACCCTCCTCGTCGGTGAGGCGGCGCACCTTCACACGTTGGTTGGCCATGAGACCAGCGTGGCGGACCGATCGGTCGAGGTGGTGGATCTCAACCCACCAAGGATCCCGGTCGCGCCATCTAGCGGTGTTGCGGGGTCTCCGCTCCCTCACTTACAGTGCCTCCATTGTGGGATGGAGATTCCACATCGTGGAAATCTCGTGTGATCGGAGAGGTGATGGCCAAGCTCCGGGGACCGGCCGGCGTGCGGCGGTGGCGATCCCGGGTTGGTGCCGAGAGCGAGGCGGGGGCGGCAGTGCCCGCCGTAGCCGGAGGGACCGTGGCCCAGCTCACCGATCCTGCGCAGCCTGCCGACATGCAAGGCGCCCGCTAGGCGCTGGGCGGCCGCGATGGCGGGCACCGCCTGTGGACGGACGATGGCGCGACCCTCAAGGGACGCAAGGGAGAGGAGATGAGCATGGCAGACCCTACCGGCAGGACGACCGTCGACACTGTGCCGACAGACGGGATACAGATCGAGAAGGACGTGCGGATCCCGATGCGTGACGGGGTGCGGTTGACCGCGGACATCTACCGGCCAGAGGGAGATGCCAAGGTTCCGGCGCTGCTTGCCGTGAGCCACTACGGCAAGGAGCTCCAGGCTCTGGCGTTGACCCTGCCCCCGCAGGCACGGCCGAGCGTGATGTGGGACGGCAGCGTGGAGGCGGGCGACATCCGCTCGATCGTGCGGCACGGATACGCGCACGTGATCGCGGACATGCGTGGCAGCGGGGGATCCGAGGGAGAGCTGTGCGGCAACTATGACCACGGTGGTGTCGGGGGCGGTCGGGACGTCTATGACATGGTCGAGTGGATCGCGCAGCAGCCCTGGTCAAGTGGCAACGTCGGCATGGCGGGCATCTCGTACTTCGCCACGATCCAGATCCTTGGAGCTGCAGAGTCGCCTCCGCACCTGAAGGCGATCTTCTGCAATGGGGGGCACTTCGATCTGTATGAGTTCGGCTATCACGGTGGGATCCTGTGGCTAATGCCCCGTGCGGCCTTCGAGGGTCGCGGCGGGGACAGCGGTGTCGCGGTGCGCAACGTCACCTCGAAGACGAAGAAGGTGCTCTCACCGGAGGACTACGAAGCTCGCATCCGTGAGCGGCTGGACGACCCGGATATGAGGTCCTGGCCAAACATGGTTCATCTGCTCAACTATCCCGAGACACACGAGCCATGGATGGACCTTCTCCTGAACCCCCACGACGGTGACTTCTGGCGTGAGGGCAACCCCATCGCGCTCGCCGATCGGGTGACCATCCCAGCATACTTTCAGGTGAAGTGGGGACGGGGATGGACGGTGGACGGCACCATCGACTGCTTCCAGAAGGTGCGGGGGCCGAAGAAGCTGGACTTGCAGGGGCTGCCTCCGATGCAGGAGCGGCCCTTCCACGAGTTCCACGACGACATGTTCCGCTGGTACGATTACTGGTTGAAGGGAATCGACACGGGCATCATGGACGAGCCGGTCATCAGGGTCTTCGTCGAGGGCGTCAGGCAGTGGCGGACGGAGAGCGAGTGGCCGCTCGCTCGGACGGAGTGGACACGGTACTACCTTCGCCCCGTTCAGCGTCTCGAGACCACCCCCGAGCAGCTCGGTGCCGACGTCGCTCCCCCGGATGGCTTCTACCAGGCGCCGTTCACGGTCACACCTGATGTGGAGTCCCTCTGCTGGTCGACCAAGCCGCTGCTCGAAGACACAGAGATGACCGGGCCCGGAGCGCTCTACATCCACGCGTCGATCGACACTGACGATACGCACTTCGTGGCGAAGCTCTACGACGTCGACCCGAGTGGAGCTCGACAGCTCGTCACCTCCGGCTACTTGCGGGCGTCGCACCGGGAGCTGGATGAGGAGAGATCGAAGCCGTGGCGTCCCCACCACCCCCACGACCGCTCAATCGCCGTGCCGCCCGGTGAGGTCATCAAATATGCGATCCGGCTCTACTCATTTGCGAACGTCTTCCGAGCAGGGCACCGCGTGCAGCTGGAGCTCGCCTGCAACGAGCCGTTCGCGGAGTCCCATGCCCAGCTGCTGCCGCCAGACAGCTATCACCTGCCGAGTGGTCGGGCGACGGCCCACAAGATTTTCCGTGACGCCGACCATGAGTCGCATCTGCTCCTGCCGGTCATCCGCGGGGATGGCGCGCAGGCCCACCCGTAAGGCGGGTGGGCCTGGTGTGCATCGGTGCGATCCCGCTGCCGGAGATCTGAGAAGGGAGGGAGGAGACGGTGACGTCGCGAGTCATGGTGACGGGTGCGCTCGGTGTGGTTGGCACTTGGGTGCTGCGGCGGCTCCGAAGCCTGCCGGGGGTGGAGCTGTGCGCGGTCGACGTCCGGGAGGACTACTCGCTGGCAAGAGAGCTGGAAGGTGATCTCGACCTGAGGATCGCCGACGTTGGCGATGGCGAGGGCGTCGAGGAGCTCGTGGCCGCCTTCCGGCCGGACACGATCATCCAACTGGCCGCGATCATGGACGGGCAAGCCGACGCGGCGCCCTTGGACGCGGTGCGCATCAACGCGCAGGGGACCGCCAACGTACTGGAAGCTGCGCGGCGCCATGACGTCGGCAGGGTCGTCTACGCGAGCTCGAGAGCGGCCTACGGCGCGTTCGTGGGCCGGCGCGGCTTTCCCGACTACGTCCCGGTGCGGGAGGAGTCGAGTACCCGCCATCCAGTGACGCTCTACGGGCTGACGAAGCTCCTCAGTGAGGGGCTGGGTCGCGTCTATGAGGACCATGGCGGGCCCGAATTCGTGGCGCTGAGATTCGCGACGATCTACGGTCCCGGCAAGAGGGCGCGCCATGGGCCGATGGCGTTCATCTCTCAGCTCGTCGAGGGCGCCGTCTTGGAGGGGCGGTCGCGTCTGCCGCAGGGCGCTGACGAGAGCGACGACTTCGTATACGTCCTCGATGTCGCTGAGGCGCTGTGTCTTGTGGCGATGCACGGGGCGTCCCTGGAGCACCCTCTGTACAACGTGTCAAACGGCGTACCGGTGAACATGGGGGAGGTGGCGGCGATCGTGAGCGCCGAGTGCGGCGCTGACGTCGAGGTGGGTCCAGGCCTGGACCCGATGGGCGCGGGCGGGGCCCACTACGGCGTGCTGGACAACCGTCGGCTCGCCGGTGACCTTGGCTTTCGCCCGACATTCGACATCTCCGCGGGGCTGCGGGACTACGCGAGGAGGGTGACCGAGATGGGCCTTGGCTGATCACGGGCAAGGGCGGAGAAGCACGATCGCGCTACCGGGCCGGAGCGACTTTGTCCTCGCGGAGAGCTGTCGGGGCCACGAGGGGCCTCGGCGGACCTGCCCGAGGGCGCTATCGACGAGGAGACAGGTAACGGCGGGGACGGAGGTCAGGACGAATGGGCAGACAAGTGACCGCGTGTGTCGCCGAGAGGCCGGGGAGCTTGAGGCTGGTGAAGTTCGACATGCCAGAGATCGGGCCTGGCGACGCGCTGCTCCGTGTGGAGTCCGCGGGGATCTGTGGCACGGACGTCAAGATCGTCGACGGGCACTATGCCGGGAAGGTCGGCTGGCCCGTGATCCTCGGCCATGAGATCTGCGGCTCGATCGCTGCCTTGAGCGACGAGGCGGCCTCCCGTTGGAACGTCGTGCAAGGCACACGGGTCGTGGTGGACTCGTTCCTCGTCTGTGGCTACTGCGAGGAGTGCCGTTCGGGACGGGGGCGTTACTGCTCCGAGCTTGGTGACTACGGCGTGGCGATGAGTGCGAGCACGCCGCCGCATCTCTGGGGCGGATTTGCGGAGTACATGTTCCTCACGGAGGCCTCGCAGGTCTACGTCTTGCCGCAGGACATGCCGGCCGACATCGGCGTCTTGACTCCTGCTGTTCTAGCCAACGCGATCAGATGGTGTTGTGACGTGGGGAAGGTGAGCTTCGGGAGCTCTGTGCTTGTAGCGGGACCCGGGCCCATCGGCCTCGCGTGTGTCGCGGCATCGAGACGAGCCGGTGCAGCGCGCGTCGACCTTGTGGGCCTCGCCACGGACCAGGCTCGCCTGAGCCTCGCGAAGGAGTTCGGCGCCGACGAGATCGTCGTCCTCGACGATGAGCTGCGAGCCATCGGGCGCGCCTCGTTGCGCTCAGAGGGATATGACGTCGTGGTCGACGTCTCCGGATCGGCGACCTCGATGGCTCATTCCGTGGGAGCCGCCCGTATCGGGGGCACGCTCGTGATCGGCGGATTGGCGGGGAAGATGAGCACGATCGACACGGATCTCGTCGCACTCCGAGAGCTCTCGATTCGTGGCGTATTCAGCCATGACCCGGCGTCGGTCAGACGGGCAATCGAGTGGGCGAGGCTGGGCGAGCTCCCTTTCAAGAAGCTGGTGTCGCATCGGGTCCCTCTCGCTGAGGTCGACGCTGGGTTGGATTTGCTGAGATCGCATGACCCAAGCGTGGTGAAGGTGCTTGTCGTCCCGTGACCGCACGGATCGGATTGCCCGACGCGGCTCGATCCGCTACGCCGGGCTCCGGGGCACTCAGGTCGAAGGGGAGGGGCCGCCGGGAGGGCGTCGGAGGCGGCCGTAGTACCATTCGAGCCAGACGGACAGCACAACCGCCGG
>Ga0209415_10016691_pt1 | contig 11765 bp, 9 predicted proteins | sample PeaSoiSIISIP2007_FD_187696 | JGI IMG/M metagenome (GOLD analysis project Ga0209415, IMG submission 187696) | Peat soil microbial communities from Weissenstadt, Germany - SII-SIP-2007 (SPAdes) (version 2) | ecosystem: Environmental > Terrestrial > Soil > Wetlands > Peat | place: Germany... | reverse complement strand
GGCATTGCCGACTACGAGAATCTTTATCTGGAGCGCTGCAACGACGACTGGCGCGCGGCCGTGAAAGAAGATCCCAATCTTGCCCTCGCCTGGGCATGGATTGCCTTCAACAGCAGCAATCCCGAGGAAGTCAGCGCGGCTCGCGCCAAGGCCAAAGAGATCGCTCCCAAGCTGACTCCCGGCGAACAGCTGATGATCGCCTGGATCGCTAAAGTGCAGGAAGGCGACTATCTCGGCGGCATCACCGCCATGAACGACATGCTCGAGATGTATCCCCATGACAAGCACCTGCTCTATCTCGCCGGCAACTGGATGTTGCTCGAGAATGGCGATGACCAGGCCCAGCGCATCATGGAGAAGGCCCTCGCCATCGACAAGAACTTTCCCGCGGCCCTGAACGATCTGGCCTACGTCGATGCCCGCAACCGCAAGTTTGACAAGGCCCTCGCCGCCATGGACCGCTATGTTGCCCTGCTTCCCAAAGAGCCCAACCCGCAGGATTCTTACGGAGAGATGCTGCGCATGACGGGGAACTTCGAAGGCTCGCTGGCCCACTATCGCGCCGCGCTCCAGATTGATCCTGACTTCATTACCTCACAGGTCGGCATCGCCGATACCTATGCGCTCATGGGCAATCAGGAGCAGGCTCGAATCGAATATGACAAGGCCATCCGCTTCGCCCACAACGAGGCCGACCGCCTCGACTACAGCATGCAGAAGGCGATGACCTACGTCCGCGACAGCAACTACGCCGAAGCCGACAAGCAATATCAGCAGATCGCCGAGACCGCTCACGCCAAAGATCAGGACCTGCAGGAAGCCCAGGCGCTCCGCCACATGGCCGAGTATCAGGCGGATGACAACGTTGCCCTGAAGCACCTGAAGCTGGCCGAGGAATCGCTCAGCCATCGCGCAAGTATTTCCGCCTCTGACCGCGACGAAGAGTTGTCGCGCATCTTGCGAGTCCGCGCCGTGCGCGCCTCCCGCGCCGGCAACCAGCCCGTGGCCGACCAGGCTCTGCATCAGCTCGAGACCCTGGCCAATGGCAGCCGCAACCGCGTGATTCAGAGTTCCTACCACGGCGCAGCCGGCGCTCTTCTCATGAACCAGAAAGACATGGATCAGAAGAAGTACGACGACGCCATCGCCCAGCTGGAAGAGGATCAGGACAATCCCTTCACCCTGGAATTGCTGGTGCAGGCCTACTACCAGACCTACCAACCCGACAAGCTGCACGAAGTCGAAGTCAAGCTGCGGGGCACCAACGTGCCGACCATGGAGCAAGCCCTGGTAGTCCCGGCAGCCCGCTCCCGGAAGCCAACCAGCTAGTCACGACCCGCTAAGTTCCCAAACCGGCATCCGCCATCCGGCTTCCGGAAGCCGCGTAAAGAGCCCGGAACTCCTCGCCCAATTCGCCGCCTTGGTGTACAGTTAGGGGTCTCTTCACCCCATGAAGGCTGACACTGAGCGCCGCGCCGGAAGACGAATCCCCACCCGGGTTCCCACCCGCGTGCGCCCGGTTCATGGCGCGGATCAAACCCCGCAAACCGCGCAGACGCGTGACGTCAGCGCCAGCGGGGTCTTCCTCTATACCAAGTCCCGCATGGAAAAGGGCGCCGACGTCGAACTGGTTCTGATCCTTCCTCCCGAACTCACGTCCGGGGAAAAGTGCTGGGTGTGCTGCCAGGCCACCATTGTGAGAGTCGAAGAAGAGGGCTCGGAGTTTGGCGTCGCGGCCCAGATCCGCCGCATGGACATCCTGCCCGAAGTCACAGTCTAGGAGCCGGGCCGGGTCCTGTTTGTGGAAACCGCCCGAGACAAAATTTCCCGAAACTGACTGGCGGGCGCGAGCATGAATGACGGGTCGATGAAAATATCCGCAGAATTGTAAAAAAATCCTTCCCATTGCATTGCTCGTGGTGCAATAATGGCGGCCCTAGAATTGCTCTGGCTAATTTCAGGTTCCAGGTGGGCCCAAGTATGTTGATCGAGAAGCTCGCGGCCGGTGTGGTGCAAGTGCAAACCCCCATCGGTCCGCGCTACGTCATGCCCTCATTCGTCCAGCGCGTCTATCTGCTCTGGATGTTCCGCAATTTTCCTATTCTTCCTCACGCCGTGCTCAACGGGCGGCAGCAACGCATGATCGATCGCATGTGCGGCGAGCAGCGCTTTGCTTCGCTGGCGTATGCCGACGGCATGGACGAAGCGCCGGTGATCGGCACGATCGAACATCGTCCTGCGATCGGAGCGGACCATTTACCGCCGCGTCGTCCCGTGACCAGCGACCCGGGTGCGTTACCCGCCGAAGTTCGCCAGCGTTCCTAGCTTCACATATTGTTGAAGAGCGCGCGACGGACAGTCGCGGCGCTGCAACGTTGCAGCGTGCGCGCGCGACATACCGCGGTGTTGGTTTCGTCGCTCTTTAAATTTTATTCGTCGTTCTCGACTTCCTCACTTCCCGATTCATCCGCCGTGCAGCGTAATTCTTCGCAGCAGCCTGACTTGCCAGCGGGAAATTTGCATAAAAACCCCGGGCTTGGCGTCAACGCTTGTAGTGCGGATTTAGCGCCAATTGACAACAGCTTGAGCGCATTCCTGAGGCCTTCGGGCGGCGGACCACACATTTAACACTCACAGCTAAGCGATCTGCCAGACGCTGTCGAGGACCGTGCCGTCGATCCACTTGACGATGGCGACCGGGCGGTCCCCAAGCTTAGGCCGCTGGGGCCTGCCGCCGCAGATGCGTTCCACTTCTTGTTTGATCTCTTGCAGCGGGCGGATGGGGAGTTTGGATCCTCGGACCGCATCCATCAGATCCGGGCGGAGCGGGTTGATGGCGATGCCGCGTTCGGTCACGACCACATCAATCAATTCGCCGGGTCCGCAGAGCGTGGTCACCTGATCGACGATGACGGGAATGCGGTCGCGAAACGAAGGCACGGCCAGAATCGTGCACCCTGCGGCGAGACAGTTCTGCCAGCCGCCGATACCGTGAAGCAATCGTCCATCAGAGTGCGTGACCACGTTGGCATTGAAGTTCACGTCGACCTCGGTTGCGCCGAGCACAACGGCGTCCACCAGGGAGGCGAAGTTTCCTTTCCCGTGGTAGTTGTACGAAGTGAAAGGAGAGGTCGCAACGTGGCGCGGGTTGTCCGCCATGGAACGCACGCCGTCGAGGTCGAAGGTCTGACCGTCGAGAATGTAGTCAGTCAGGCCTTCTTCCAGGAGTTCGACCAGATATTTGGTCGAGCCGCCGCGAACGAATCGCGCCTTCACTCCCGTTTCTTTCATCATCTGCTTGAGGTAGCTGACGAAAGCCAGGGCGATTCCGCCCGCACCCGCCTGAAAGGAGAAGCCGTTGCGCATGATGCCTGCGTCGCGCAGGAAACGCGCGACGAATTCAGCAATGCGCAGGCGGTCGGGTGAGCGCGTGATTTGCGTCGTTCCGGAGACAATCTTCGCGGGATCGCCGATGGAATCGACTTCGACGACGTAGTCGACGTTGTTGCCTTGAATCTGCCAGGGAACACAGGGGAAAGGAACGAGACTGTCGGTCACCGCGATCACCTGATCGGCGTAGATGGAATCCGCCAAAGCAAAACCGAGGGAGCCACACGCGGACTTGCCATGCGAGCCGTCACAGTTGCCGAACGAGTCCGCAGCCGGCGCGGCAATCACGGCAACATCAATATGGACTTCGCCGTCCTGAATCGCCTGCCAGCGCCCGCCGTGCGAGCGCAGCACGCCCATGCCACGCATTTTCCCCTGGGTACAGTAGTCGCCCAACGGTCCGTTCATGCTGCCTTCGATGTGATCGATTACCCCAGAGGCCATTAGTTCGATTGCGCCCCGCTGCGAGGGAAACGACGCGCTGGGAAACCACGTGAGATTCTTGACGCCAATCCTTGACGCCGCTTCCAACGCCATCAGCGCGACGCGGTCGCCATCCCGCAGGTGATGATGCGAGGAAATGACCATGCCGTCGCGCAAGCCGCATCTGCGAAGCGCGGTCTCGAGGTCGGCTACGCGCTTGTCTCCACTCTCCGGATAATCGGCCGCACTCCGGATGGGCGGCGCGGCTTTGCTTCCTCGAGGGTGATACTTGCCAACGCCCTTGTAGGGAACCTGCGCGCGACCATTCACCACCTCCGGAACCTTGCGCCCGGCTGCGTTGAGGACTAGCTCAGTCTTTTCGAGAACGGCCATGAGATCTCCCACCCAAAGTTGCTCTAAACGGTTACGCCAACAACCCCATCGCCTGCGCTCGCGCCATCAGCTTCAAAGCTCGCTGGACGACGGGCGCATCGATCATCTTCGACCCCAGGCTCACCACGCCCAGACCCTTCTGTTGGGCCTCGTGAAATGCGGCGACAATTCTCTGCGCCTTTTCGATCTCCGCCGGCGTGGGAGCGAATGCCTGGTGAATGACCGCAATCTGCGTCGGGTGCACACATCCCATGCCTTCAAAGCCCATGGCGCGGGAGTTCAAGGCCCACGCGCGCAATCCGTCCATGTCTCCGACGTCGCCGAAAACCGAATCAATCGCCTGGACGCCGGCCGCGTGGGTAGCATTCACCACGCGTTGCCGCGCGAAGAGCGACTCAGCGCCAGTCGCCGTTTTCACGATGCCCAGATCCGCCGTGTAGTCTTCCAGCCCAATGGTCAGGGCCGCGATTTCCGGGCTTGCGGTGGCAAGCTCGTAGGCCTTCTCAATCCCTAATGCCGACTCAAGAATCGGCATGAGCCAGATGGGACGCTCGACGCCGTAATTCGCTTTGATCTCTGCGATCTTCTGACTGGCATCGATGATCTGACGTGGCGACTCAACCTTGGGAATGAGAATAAGGTCCGGAGACTCCGGGACAATTTCCTCCAGGTCTTCGAGCCCCAATGGAAGCTGATTGATCCGCACCATGCGCTCGCATTGCAGAAAGTCAACCCCGCGGAGCGCGTTACGCACCAGCAGGCGCGCTGCGTCCTTCTCGCTGGCGTGAACGGAGTCTTCGAGATCGAGAATCACGCCATCGGCTCCGTGCAGCGCAGCGTTGATGAAGTACTTGGGTTCGCTGCCGGGCACATAAAGCCGCGACCGGCGCATGCGATCGCGCGGAGAAGGCTCAGGAAGTGAGAGTTGGTCGGGGAGCACACGCGTGCCTTGCCCGAGTCCCGCGCGCCGGGCCGCGGCTTCGATGCGGGCCGCAATCACAAACGGGAGTGCGCCCTCATCGCGGATGGCCACGTGCGCGTGCTGCACCCCGAGAGCTTCGATCACTTCTTCGCTCTGCCGGCGGATTGCCTCGCCGTAGTAAGGTTTGACCCGCGACTCGAGTTCAATGTCGATGCCGCCACGCTCGCGCGGCTCAATCCGCACGTGCACGTCCGAGCGAATCTCCGGGCCGCAGTGTCCTGCCTCTCCGGCATGTTGAGTTTCGATCGCGAATGTCATAAGAGTCTCTTCAATCATCGAACCCGGAATCAGTGAACTCAGATGCCATCGCCAGCCGCCACGCATTCCAGCACTGCTTGCGACGGCTGTTCCAGTTTTGCCAGAACGGCATCCGTCATTTCGACCGTGCTGGCTGCGCCCTGGCCGATTGCCTTGGCGCTGCCCGCAAGGCGCATCATGTCATACGTGCGCACTTTGCCTTCTTTCACCACGGCGGCAATCGCGTTCCGAATGTGCCCAGCTTTCCCGGTCTCGCCCACGTGCTCCAATAACATGACCGCGGAAAGGAACATGGCGATCGGATTCACGATGGGAGGATCGAGTTCCGCATACTTCGGCGCCGACCCGTGCGTGGGTTCGAACACTGCTACTTCGTCGCCGATGTTGCCCGAGGCCGCGAAGCCCAGGCCGCCGATTAATCCCGCGAAGGCATCGGAGATCACATCGCCGAACAGGTTCGACGCAACCACCACGCCGTAATCTTCGGGATTCTTCGTGAGCCACATGGTCTGCGCGTCGATGTTGGTCGAGCGCAGCGCGATTCCGGGAAATTCCTTCGCTACAGCCTTGGCTTCGTCTTCCATCATTCCGGAAGTTTCACGCAGCACGTTCGGCTTTTCGCAGATCGTGACCGACTTGTAGCCGTACTTCCGAGCCCAATCGAACGCAGCCTGGCAAATCTTGCGCGCCGCCGGGCGAGTGATGATGCGCACCGAAATCGCCAGGTCAGGCCCGGCAGTTCCCAGGAATGGTTTGAACTTTGCGTGCGTGGCCAGCCCGGCCCGCACCGGCTCCGGCGGGTTGGTCCACTCGACTCCTGCGTAAAGCCCTTCGGTGTTCTGGCGGAAGATAACCACATTCACCAGCGGTTCCTCGAATCCGCCGTTGGGTCTCTTGCGAATGAAATTCAGCGGATTGCCCGGAAACGAAATACAAGGCCGGATGCAAGTATCGAGATGAAAGCGCTGACGCATGGTCACGATCGGGCTGAAGTAGGAGTAACCTTTGCCCTTGAGTTCGGGTTTGAGCTCAGCTTCGGCCTCCTTCTTGGGCTTGGATGTGATCGCCCCGAACAGTCCGAGCTTGTGCTTCGCCAACAGTTCGGCGGTGCGCTCCGGCAGAGCGTTGCCTTGCTTGCGCCAGCATTCCCAACCGATGTCGGCGTGAATGTAGTTGGCATCAAAGCCAACCGCTTGCAGAAGCCGCAAAGCTTCCGGCAAAACCTGGTTACCGATTCCGTCTCCGGGCATCGTGACTACCGTGTATTTCGCCATAGGGTTCTCCTCAGTTTTCTTTCCTAGGCCAGAGCCAATTTCCTCGCGACCAGATTCTCGGCGCCTCCGGCAATTACCAGCGATTGCGGCACGCTGCCGAGCGGCGGAAAGATAAATGTTTCGCCGCGCCACGTGATCGTCCCGGAGGTGAAAGCAATATCCACGTCCTCACCGGGAATGATCGTCTTTTCCTTCGCTGCGATCTCCTTGGCGAACTGCTCTCGCAATTCCTTCGTGAACTCGGGCACTTCTACGCATAGAAATCCGTTGTTGTAGGCGTTCCGCAGGTAGGTCTGCGAAAAGCTGGCCGCGATCACCAGCGGAATGCCTTTCGCTTTCAGGCACGTCACCGCCTGCTCACGGCTCGAACCCGTACCGAAGTTGAAGCCGGCGACGATCACGTCTCCGGCGCGAGTGCGCGCGCCAAATTGCGGATCGTAGTTCTCCATCACGACTCGAGCCATCATGTCCGGCGTCATGTCGTCGCGGTAGGTGTAGTCCTTGCCGTAGATGGCGTCCGTGTTTAGATTGTCCTGCGGCAGGAAGATTAACCGGCCCTTCACGCGCTCGGGAAAGCCGGGAAGAATCTCAACCTTCTCGGAACACTCCTTGCCGTTTCCGTTTCCGTTCCCGGCGAATTCGGTGAACCGGCGTGTGGGCGCACTCTCGGCAAACGAATGCGGTCCCGCGATATATCCCGCGACCGCCGATGCCGCAACCACTTCCGGACTTGCGAGATAACACTGAGCATCGCGCGATCCCATGCGGCCTTTGAAGTTGCGGTTGGTGGCCGAGATTCCGACCTCGCCCTTTTCCAGCAGGCCGACGCCCAGTCCGATGCACGGCCCGCATCCCGGCGGCAACGGGTGCGCACCGGCTTCGAGCAGTATCTGCCAGGCGCCGCGCCTCTCGGCTTCCTGCTGCACCCACGCGCTGGCCGCTCCCAGATAGAACTTCACCCCCGACGCAACTTTTTTCCCTTGAAACACGCGCGCCGCGCTTTCCAGATCCTCCACCCTAGAATTCACGCAGGAAATCAGATACGCCTTCTGGATCGGAACCTTTTTCCTTTCGATGGCTGCAACGGATTGCATGACCTGCACGGTATCGGGCCCAGAAACATGTGGCGCGACCTCGCCCAGATCGAGCGTAATGCGTGCCGCGTAGGCGGCATCAGGATCAGGCCGCGGCGGGCTCGCCGACCAGCCGTCAAGATCCTGCTGCGTGAAGCGCGCAAAGCCTTGTGCCTTCAAACGCTGGTGCACGCCGCGCAGATATTCAATCGTGACCTCATCCACCGGGAACCATCCCACCAGCGGACCCCACTCAGTGCTCATGTTGGAGATGGAGAAGCGTGCGTCCATCGACAAACTGGCAACGCCCGGTCCCGTGAATTCGATGGCAGCATTGAGCGCCTCGTCGTGGTTGTAGAGGCCGCACAGGCTGATGATCACATCCTTGCCGCTAACGCCTTCGCGTAGCTTGCCTTCCAGCACAACTTGAATGGAGCGTGGAATCTGCCACCAGAACTCGCCCGTCGCCCACACCGCGGCGGCATCGGTGCGCACGATGGGCGTGCCCACGGCGCCCAGCGCTCCATACATATTCGAATGTGAATCTGAGGCCACCACAAACGATCCCGGCACAACGTAGCCACGCTCCACCATGATTTGGTGCCCAATGCCCGAGCCCGCAGGATAGAAGTCGACGCCATGTTCTTTGGCAAAGGCCGCAATCGAACGGTATTTGTTCAGGTTGGCTTCATCCTGATTCTGTATGTCGTGATCGAGTGCGAATACCAGCTGTGTGGGATGGCAAATCTTCTTCGCGCCAATCGCCTTGAATTTGCTCATCACCGCCGAAGTGTTATCGTGCGTCATCACATGAAACGGCCGGATGGACAGGAAATCGCCGGCTCGGAGGGGCCGGTTCGGCCCTTCCGCCATGCGGGCTTGCGCGATCTTCTCAACCACGGTCTGAGCAGTGGTCTGGGCCATTAGTTGACTCCATGAGAGACCGGTGGAAAAACCGTCTCTAAAACTCACCAACAGCACTACGCGTATACCGCTTTCCGGCGTTTCTTTTCTCTGGCCTGCGATCTCACTTTGCTGCCGGTCTTGGCGGTCTTGTTCTGGATATCAGCGGTCAGTAACGCCATCAGCTTGCGTACCGAATGGCTGTTCTCCAGATTCCAGGCCGCCTCTTTCACTTTCTTCTGCGCTGCGGCCGAAAGCACGCCCTCGGCGAGCGCGGCAAACTTTTCTTCCACTTCCTGATCGGTCAGCGGATTTCGCGGATCGCCTTTGGGAAAGTCCAGTTGCTTGCTGAGCACTCGTCCATCCGTCGTTGTGATATTCACGATCACTCTTTGCAATGCCGGAAATACTTTTTCGATCTCCGGATCCGCGACCACTTCCACCTTTTTCAGTTGCGCACGGATTTTCTCGTCCATGATTGTTTCCAGGGTGAACTGCACCGGCGTGACCTGCCGCTCCACCAGCGCCGCCGCAATCACATAGGGCAGCGAGTGGTCCGCGGTCTCTTTGCTGCGCGGATCGTACTTGCTGGGATCGGACAGAATGTCGGCGGCCCGCGCCAGCGACCGAATCTGGATCTTCTCCACCTGCTCCGGATGCAGATCGTTCGTCTTGACCAGATCGAGCACGGCCGAGATCGGCGTGTGAGTCAGGGCTTCGGTAGGAAAAGCCTTCATTCCACATTGCGTGATGCGCCACGACTCGCCGAGGCCATCGGTGAGAAGATTCAGCTTCCACTCGGGACCGAAGACATGGGTCAGACCTTCCTTGCCATCCAGGACATGCTCGGGGCCGGAATAGCCTTTTTCCGCCAGCAGCGCCGCCAACACACCGCTCTGCGTGGCCAAGGGGTCAACCGTATTTTTCATCATGGTCAGCTTGCCCGCGGTCACCGCCCCCAGCGTGCAATGGCGGCTGGCGGAAATGCCGATGGCATGCTGAATCCGCTCCCACGACAAATGCAGCGCACGTCCGGCAACGATGGGGGAGACAAACGCGGTCAGAGTCGCGTGATGCCATCCTCGTTCGCGGATGCCCGGAAACGCTGCCTCGCAGAATCGCATTTCGAACTCGTGGCCCAGAACCAGACCGACAATCAATTCCTTGCCGCCGCTCCCGGCCCGCTCGCAGCACGCGAACGCCGCCGGAAAAATGTCGGAGGGATGTGAGGGGTCCTGCTTCCAGTAAATGTCGTTGTAATCCATGCAGCGAATCATCAACGCGTTGGCGAGCGCCGCGGAAACGGGGTCGATCCTCTGCCCTGTGCCGATCACGGTCGCCGGGCCGCGTCCAGCCACCTCGCCCAGAACTTCCAACGCAATCTTCACGTCATGCTGCTGGTAACCCCCAAGGGCGCAACCCAGGGAATCCAGCAGAAACCGCTTGGCCTGGTAGATCGCTTCCGGCGAGAGGTCTTCATATTGCAGTTCAGCGGCCCAGCGGGACATTTTGGCGGTGACGGTTTCCTTTGGCGGACCAATCGATTTCTCTGCAGACACGAATTTCTCCTTAACTTACCTGGATGTTCCTGGAATGACGTTCTTGGGATTCTTGAAGGGCAGGAACGCCATGAAATCAGCGTGATGCACAATGAAAGCTTCGGTAGTGCGCTTTACCAGGTCGCCCTCACCGGCGTGCGCCGCAATGATGTGGCAAACTGCGTCCGGAACCCCGCACTCCAGTGCCAGTGCAACTCCGGTGAACGGATGCCGCAAGGCCTCGCCCCGCTCGCTCTGCCGGCTCTTGCCATCGGGCCCGAGTTCGTATTCCAGCAACTTGCCGACGTCGGCCAGAATTGCCCCTGCGATCACCGTGTCCATGGCAACTGGCAAGGCGCGGCCCATGAACTGCTGCATGGCCTGGGCGCTGGCGCGTGCAATATGCACCACACAGCGCTTGTGCTCCATGAAGGTGATGGGACAATTCGGAACCAGCAGGGTGAACGGAATCCGGTTCAGGTCTTCCGGCTGCAGCGGGCTGCGCTGCAGCGCCTTCATCCAAACCTGCGTAACTTGTTCACGCAGTTGGAGATCCTGAATCCAGTCAATCTCCGGCCAGAGCTGCTTGGTGATGTCGCGCACGCGTCCGCTCCTCTCGGAAAACTACCCAGCCTATCCCGCGGAAGAGTCAGAAACGACGATCAGGATCACAAGGGAGTGTGATTCGAATAGCCCCGAAGTTCGTCGAGCGCTCTATACGGCCGTTAACATCCTGTCGTGCGCCTGCGCCACCAGGCTCTCGAACTGCGTCTGGTCCAGGCAGAGCGCATGCTGACCGAAGCGAGCTTCCTTTCCAACCACGTGCCAGTAAGGCATCCAGTAAAACTGCTTGCTCTCGCCAGTTGCCTGCAGCAGCACCAGAAAAGGATAGTAGGTGACTTCCTCTTCCTCCTCGCCCAGCCACGACTCCAATTTATCCGGCAGGAGCGCATGCACTACTTTGAAGTCTCCGTCGCCCATACCCAGTTGAAAGTCGAGGGCCACATGCAACTCCCTCTCCCCCCCACAAACCGCACAGTTCTGCGGATTGGTCCGGGAAAAGTCAAAGAGGGTATCGAAGAGCCTCTGCGAGATAGCAACTCTCTTATGACAATGGGTGCAGTAAAAATATTGCGCCGCCACGTTTGAACCTCCTCTTCCTTCTTGCAGAAATCCAATCTGTGTCCGGCCAGCTGAGGCATTTGCATCGACGAAACAGAGGCCAAGGCCTTGCTCCTTGGCCGGGGGACGCTCCGATTCTGCAGTCGTATGGGCGGAGGGTCTGTGACTTGGATCATGAGGGCTTGTGATCACGACACGTCGAGCGCGTTGGGGATGCTGGAATTGTTTCTGCTAGTTGCCGGCTTTTCTGGCCAATCGCAAGAATCGAAATCGGGATTGCCGATTCCATATCCCTGTCCGACGTTCAGTCCCGAATACGCGGAAGCGACAGTGAAATGAAATCACGCAGCACGAAGTGGCGCTGAAGATCAAGAAGGAAGAGCTGCGACGCGTCATCACAGCTGACCGC
>Ga0209415_10016690_pt1 | contig 11765 bp, 7 predicted proteins | sample PeaSoiSIISIP2007_FD_187696 | JGI IMG/M metagenome (GOLD analysis project Ga0209415, IMG submission 187696) | Peat soil microbial communities from Weissenstadt, Germany - SII-SIP-2007 (SPAdes) (version 2) | ecosystem: Environmental > Terrestrial > Soil > Wetlands > Peat | place: Germany... | reverse complement strand
CGCTGGAATTCGCGATCCACATCACGGAGGCCCTCGCAGCTGCGCACCATAGTGGCATCCTCCATCGCGATTTGAAGCCGGGAAACATAATGTTGACCCCGGTTGGCGCCAAGCTCTTGGACTTTGGACTGGCAAAGGCGGCTCCTGCTCTCGGTATATCCGCGGAAGTCGCCGGCGGCATGACGCCTTCAACTCCCACCATGACAATAGCTGACCTGAGTTCGCCGTCGAACGCGCTGACCCAGCGAGGCACGCTAGTTGGAACTTTCCAGTACATGGCGCCGGAAGTCCTGCAGGGAGCGGAGTCAGACGCGCGCAGCGACATCTTCAGTTTAGGGTGTGTGCTCTACGAGATGGTCACTGGACGGCGTGCATTTGAAGGGAAGAGTCAACTAAGTGTACTCACGGGAATTCTGGAGAAAGACCCCGACCCCGTGAGCCGGGTTCAGAAAACATCGCCCCCAGCACTTGATCATGTGGTGAAGACGTGCCTGGAGAAGAATCCCGAGGAACGTTTCCAGACCGCGCACGATGTGAAGGTGCAATTGAAGTGGATCGCTGCAGGCGGCCCACAGGCGGGGATCACACCGTCTCCGCAGAGTAACTCGCGGCTAGGTTGGGTGGTGGCAGGCGCCGCGGTTCTTGTGCTCGTATTGGTCGCCGCGTATTTCACCATCGCCACCCATTCCAGTCCGGTGGTGCGCTCGTTCATCGAGTCACCACCGGGCACGTCGTACGTCACCCTTTCGCCGTCATCGGGCCCGCCCGCCATATCCCCCGACGGAACCCGTCTGGCCTTCACCGCTCGCGATGACAAAGGCAAGACCATGATGTACCTCCGCCCTCTAAGTTCCCTGACGGCACAGCCCCTTGTGGGGACAGAGGACTCCAGTTACCCCTTCTGGTCGCCTGACGGCCACGAGATCGGTTTCTTCGCCGCAGGTAAGCTCAAGAAAATCGACGCCAGCGGTGGGCCCCCACAATCTTTGTGCGGGGCCGCCATCGGGCGCGGAGGCGCATGGAGCAAAGAGGGCGTGATTGTATTCGCGCCAGGACCGTCAGAGCCGCTCCTGCGCGTAGCGGCTGCGGGCGGCGCCGCCGAGCCCGCCACGAAACTGGATGTCTCGCGCGGAGAAAATAGCCATCGTTGGCCCTACTTCCTGCCCGATGGCCAGCACTTCTTGTTCTGGGCGCGCAGTTCCCACGGAGTGCAGGAACATACGGTTTATGTCGGCTCTCTGGGGTCGCTCCAGGCGAAGCCGCTGATGAAGAGCGAGTTGATGGCTCTCTATGTCCCCGATTATCTGCTTTTCCTGCGTGACCAGACGCTGATGGCGCAGCCCTTTAATACGCGGAGCCTCGAAACCGACGGAGTAGCTAAGCCCCTGGCCGAACATGTAGCCATCAATCCCACGACGAACCGTCCGGTCTTCTCGGCGTCCGACAACGGCACGCTGGTATACCAGGCCGGTAACGCTCAGGGGGGGTGGCACCTGTTTTGGTTTACACGCGATGGCAAGCAGACGGGTTCGGTCGCTGATCTCAGTGCTTATTTCGACCCGTCACTTTCTCCCGATGGGACGCGACTCGCAACGGCGCTGATTACTGGCCAGGGAACCGGCGATATCTGGATCTTCGACCTCTTACGCGGCACCAAAACACGCCTCACCTTCGGCCCCTCGATTCAGAGGTATCCGATTTGGTCGCCCGACGGCAAGACGATCTTTTTCGGCTCCAATCGACAGGGGGGCATCCACATCTACGCTAGAGCCTCCGATGGCACCGGCCCCGAACAGGCCCTGATCGAGGCCGACGATGCCTACAAATACCCGGAGTCGGTTTCGCCGGACCAGCGATTCCTTGTCTACATGCGTGTGGCGACCGATAAAAGAACGGCTACTGACATCTATGTGCTGCCTCTGACGGGCGAGCGCAAACCCTTCCCTATCGTGCAGAATGCATTCAACAACTTGCAGCCCAGGATTTCGCCGGACGGAAAGTGGATCGCCTACTCCAGCAACGAATCCGGCAGGTTTGAGGTTTACGTGACTGGATTCCCCGGCGGAGGCGCCAAATGGCAGGTCTCTACTAGCGGGGGCTCATTTCCAAAATGGCGCCGGGATAGCAGGGAGTTGTTCTTGCTCGATGCAGCGGACAACGTGATGGCAGTCGACATAAACACCGCTGCTAACAGGGTCCTGATGGGTACGCCCCACGCGCTCTTCCACGCTGGTGGAGTTCAAACCCAGCAGGGCCCCTACACCGTGACCGCCGATGGCAAAAAGTTTCTCATCAACACTGGCGACGTGAAAGAAGAGAACCAGCCCTTCACCCTGGTACAAAACTGGCCCACCGAAATCAAGAAGTAGCCTGGAAACACAAAATCACTTTCTCTTGATTCCGCTGGCCGCGTGCCGGAGAGTGGTAGCCGCCCAGGCGGGCGATGTCTGAAGTAGCCGCGCATGCCGTAGAACTTCTCCCGTGGTCCAGAAACGGCTTGTTGAAGGCGGATAGTCGGCAAAGCCGGAAACTATCCCGGACCGGCGTGAGGACTGAGTGAGAGTTACTGCCAGAACGTCGTGGTTGCGCCAGTAGTGGGCCGGCGCCTAATGTGAGAAGTCTTCTAAATGGCGGGCAGCTTAGTCGCCGCTGGCGTGGTTCTGGCTGGCTACCAGCACCAGGCGCGGGCGGGCCGGTTCCGGTTGCGACTGGCTGTGGCCGATTGCGCGCAAAATTCCCATGAACGCCGCGTATGCGGACACCACGCCAAGACCCACGGATGCGACTACGGTGAAGCAGAGAATGAGGGGCATGAAGAGCGAGATCATCTTTCGTCAACCTTTAACCAGAGCAGTTTGCACGGCCACCGTTCCGCATCGTTGAATCTTGTCACCGGGAATCTTTTTCAAACCCTTGCGGCCCGAATTTGCTAGCTTCTCACCGCGTTGACGCCTGGCCCTAGTGACAACTAAGATACGGAGTAGAACTGTGTACTTCCACTCTCGGACATCTCTGGTTACCTGTCGACATTACGGAAGGGAAATCCGCCCCGGTTTTTGGGACAGTCCAGTTTCGGGTTATCGATTTTCGGACAAGTACTAAATGGCGATTACCAAGATTTCAGTGCGCGGGGCCCGGCAGCATAACCTCAAGAACATCAACGTGGAGATCCCCCGCAACAGCCTTACTGTAGTAACCGGGCTGAGCGGGTCGGGCAAGTCATCTCTCGCATTCGACACCATTTACGCCGAAGGCCAGCGCCGCTACGTGGAGACGCTTTCGGCCTACGCCCGCCAGTTTCTCGACCAGATGGAACGCCCCGATGTGGATGCCATTGATGGACTTAGCCCGGCTATTTCTATCGAGCAGAAGACCACCAGCCGCAGTCCGCGGTCCACGGTTGGGACGATCACCGAAATTTACGACTATCTTCGCTTGTTGTTCGCCTCGATTGGGGTTCCGCACTGTCCTAAATGCGGACGCGCCATCTCGCGCCAGTCTGCCGACCAGATTGTCCAGCGCGTGATGGCCCTGACTCCCGAAGACCGGGTGATGGTGCTCGCGCCCATCGTCCGCGGGCGCAAGGGCGAGTTCAAGAAGGAGATGGAGACACTGCTCAAGCACGGCTACACTCGGGCCCGCATCGACGGCGAACTGCTCAACCTCGATGACGAGATCAATCTCGACAAGCGCAAGAACCACACCATCGAGGTCGTGATCGACCGTCTGTTGGTGAAGCCGGGGATCGAGCATCGGCTGGAAATGTCGGTGGGCCTCGCGATGAAGCTGGCGGGGGGGCTGGTGCAGGTCGCGGTCGTCGGCGGTGAAGAGCAGCTTTATTCCGAGAAGCTGGCCTGCCCCGACTGCGGCATTAATGTGCCGCAACTGGAGCCGCGCTCGTTTTCCTTCAACAGCATGTACGGCGCTTGCCCCGAGTGCCACGGCCTGGGCAGCAAGTATGATTTCGATCCCGCGAAAGTCGTCAACGACTGGTCGAAGCCACTGCTTGATGGCGGGCTGGGCCCCGGTTCGGCGTCACAGAATCTGATTCATCAGCTGCAGATTGTCGGGGCGGCGTATGGCATCGATCTGAATACGCCGTTTGAGAAATTTCCCGAGAAGATTCAGGAATTCTTGCTAAACGGCGAGCCCGGCCGCGGCGGCAAAACCGGATTCCACGGTGTCTTCGGATACCTGAAACAGAATCTGGAAGAATCCACTTCGGAAGGCTACCGCGACTGGCTGATGGATCACATGTCGGCAACCGAATGTCCGGCATGTCAGGGCAAGCGCCTGCGGCCCGAGAGTCTCGCGGTGAAAGTGAACGGCATGTCGATTGCCGATTTCACCGCCATGCCCATTTCCCGCGCGCTCGAAGTCGCGCGAAGCATCAAACTAGCCGGACGTGAAGAAAAAATCGCCGGACGCGTGATGCATGAAATCGTCGAGCGCCTGCAATTTCTGAATGCCGTAGGACTGAACTACATTTCGCTCGACCGCTCGGCAGCGACGTTATCCGGTGGCGAAGGCCAGCGCATTCGCCTGGCCACGCAGATTGGGTCGAAGCTCCGAGGCGTCTTGTATGTCCTCGACGAGCCTTCGATCGGCCTGCATCATCGCGACAACGGACGCCTGCTGAACGCGCTCGAAAACCTGCGCGACCTAGGCAACACGGTGCTGGTGGTCGAGCACGACGAAGAAACTATCCGACGCGCCGACTACGTGATCGACCTGGGTCCCGGCGCCGGCCGCCACGGCGGTACGCTGGTGGCGCACGGCACGCCCGATGAGATCATGCGCGAGCCTAACTCGCTGACCGGGGCCTACATCTCGGGCAAAGCCCAGATCGCAATGCGCGCCGAGCGGCGGCATACCAATGGAGCTGCGCTCTCGATTCTTGGGGCCAACGAAAACAATCTGAAGCATCTCGACGTGACTTTTCCTCTGGGCGTGATGACGGTGGTCACGGGCGTTTCCGGCTCGGGAAAATCCACGCTGGTGAATGACATTCTCTACCGCGCGTTGGCGCGGCAGCTTTACCGCTCGCGCGAAAAAGCGGGGGAGCACAAAGCAATTTCCGGCGCGGAACACATCGATAAAGTCATCCGCATCGATCAGTCGCCCATAGGCCGCACTCCGCGCTCGAATCCCGCGACCTACACCGGAGTCTTCACCCAGATTCGCGATCTCTACGCCATGCTGCCCGAGTCGCGCGAGCGCGGCTACAAAGCCGGACGTTTCTCTTTCAACGTTTCCGGCGGTCGCTGCGAGGCTTGCCAGGGCGAGGGCCAGCGCCGTATCGAGATGAATTTCCTGCCCGACGTCTACGTGCTCTGCGAAGTCTGCGGCGGACGCCGCTACAACCACGAGACGCTGGCCGTGAAATACAACGGCAACTCCATCGCCGACTTGCTGGAAATGCCGGTCTCCGACGCGCTGCCCATTCTCGAAAACATTCCCCAGGTGAAGCAGAAGTTGCAAACGCTGGTCGACGTCGGCCTCGGCTACATTCACCTCGGCCAATCGGCGGTCACGCTCTCCGGTGGTGAAGCGCAGCGCATCAAGCTAGCGCGCGAGCTGAGCAAGCGACAAACCGGCAAGACGCTCTACCTGCTTGACGAGCCCACCACGGGGCTGCATTTCGACGACGTCAAGAAGTTGCTCGACGTGCTGCACCGGTTGACCGACCTGGGCAATTCGATCATCATCATCGAACACAATTTGGATGTGATCCGCAACGCTGACTGGATCATCGACCTGGGCCCCGAAGGTGGCGAAGAAGGCGGCCGCATCGTAGCGCAGGGCACGCCGGAGCAAGTGGCGCGGGTGAAAAAGTCATACACGGGGCAGGCGCTGGCAGGATATTTTGGAAACGGAAAGAAATTGGCGAATGCGTAAGGTTGATACCGGTTGGACCGTATTGTGGAGGACCTGGACGGCCCTTTTCGTCGCTATTTCTGCGTCGTTGGCTTGGGGGCAGACTTCCGCGCCCAGCAAGGCGGTCAAGCCGTTCGTCGCGAAAGAATATCCCGCTGGGAAATTTCAGGTTACGAAGAACGACTATGCACTCGGCGAAATTACCGTTCGTGTCATCGATGTGAAGAACCTGGGGTACGTGAACCCGCCCCGATATTGCCGGGCATGGGTTGACGTCCTGAAGGGCGAAAAACTCCTCAAGCACTTCTACTACGACGATATCGAACCGGTGGGTGGCGAATTCGGAGCGTTTGTGCCTAAGGATCAGCCGCCTGATTACTTTACCGTCGTCAAGGGTGGAGACTACGACGGCCGTCTGCTGCTTATCGATAAGGACGGCGTGGTGGTCGACTTGCCTGGCGGCTTCTATTTCGTGACCGACGACAAGAAGTTTCTAATCAGCGAGTATTCTTCGGACGAACCGGGCCTGACGGTCTTCGACCTAGCAAGCCACCGTATCGTCCTGCAGCCCAAGGATGTGCCCGAGATCGGGAGTTGGTATCGGGACGCACAAGGCTACTTTTTCATGGAGTTCGAGAATCCCGGTCATGCCCGGCGCTTGGATTTGGAAAATCACCAAATTGTGAAAATTAATGTCAGCGTGAATGACCGCAAGAATGCAACCAAGGTTCAATACGACTTCGATCCCCGAAAGAAACAGGACTGTACGACCGTGCAGCAGTAGTCTCCGAAACAAATCGCGGAGCCGAGATTAGCCATTGGGAATCTAATAGCAAGGAACGTGTCCACTGTCATCATCCGAAAACCCGCAGCTTGAGCCGCAGCCGGCTGTGAGCACCGAGGCTCAGCCGTCGCTCCCGCTGACGCCTGATCCGCTGGCGACGGATGCGTTCCCACCTGCTCCGCCGGTTCTGGCTCCCGCGCGGAAGCCTGTCGAGAATCCCGTCTGGAACGGCTGGGACGTGCTGCTCATTGCTGCGCTGGCTTTGGGGAGCCTCGTGGTTCTGCAGATAGTCGTTCTTCTGGCCGCGAAGCAGTGGGTCTACCCGCATATGGTCTGGCGGGATGTTGCGCAAAAGGCCGTGCTCGCCATCGTCGCCCAGTTCGTGTCTTATATCGTGCTGGCCATCTACATGGTGGTTCTGGTGCAGGAAAAGTATCACGTGCTGTTCTGGCCTGCGATCCGCTGGAACTGGCCGCGCTCGCAATTGAAATTTATTGGCTTGGGCGCCCTGGTGCTGCTGGGCTTGAATCTTCTGGGTCACTTTCTGCCCATGCCCCAGACCACGCCTTTCGAGGAACTTTTCAAGCACCCGCGCGACGCCTACCTTATGTCGGTGTTCGCCATCACCCTGGGTCCGCTGATGGAAGAAATCTTCTTCCGCGGATTCCTCTATCCCGTGCTGGCCCGCCGCATGGGCGTAGCCTGGGGAATCTTTTTCACCGCACTGCCTTTTGGCCTGATCCACATGTTTCAGTACGGCTACGCCTGGGGAGTGGTTCTGCTGATTTTTCTGATGGGAGTAGTGTGCACCGCAGTGCGCGCCGTAACCGGGTCGGTAGCGTCAAGCTTTCTGGTGCACGTAGGCTACAACGCCACGGAGATGCTTATCTTTGCGGTTGCGACCGACGGCTTCCGCCACATGGAGAAAGCAACGCTGGTCAGGTTTTGATCAGCCGTCCTCGAATGGCTCCGACACAGATTCCTTTTGCAGAGTGTTGACTGGCGTTCGTCTTGAATTTCCTTGCAATGCGGCGATCAGAGTGGCACTATTCTTCCCCAGAAAAAGGGGTGCTCATGTCCACGGCGGCCGCTTCGGGCAGTGTGATTCCGCCTGCGCACAGCAGGACGTCCTACTTCGCAGTCAAACTTGTCGCTTCAGCAGCGATCCTGGCAGCCGCGACGACCTTCGTCGTCAAATACGTCTTTCGTTATTACCTGCACTATAACCCGGCGGCGTTCACCGACCCCAACCTCGGCGCGGCCAACTATTGGACGATGCGTGCCTGGCTGCTGATGCACATGACAGGAGGCATGGTCGCACTGCTCACCGGGCCTTGGCAGTTTTGGACAGGGTTTCGGATGCGCTATGCGAACCTGCATCGGTGGACAGGGCGAGTCTTCTTAAGCGCCGTGGCCGTTGGCTCTTTCGGTGCGTTTCGAATGGCTATAGGGACCACGGACGGTTGGGCCTTCGGGTTCGCGCTGCTGGGACTGGATGCCGCTTGGTTCACTTCTGCGGCCATGGCGTACTACGCGATTTTGAAGGGGCAGGTGCAGGTTCACAAGGAATGGATGGTGCGGACCTACGTCGTCACCTTTGCGTTCGTGACCTTCCGCGTGCTGAACGACTACTATCCGGGTGCTCGCCTGCAGCCCGACGGCGACCGCGCTATTACGATGGGCTGGGCTTCGTGGGTGCTTCCGCTGCTGTTTACCGAACTGATCCTGCAACTGCGTCGCATGCGCTCGACGTCTATTTCACGGTGATTGTCAGCAGTTGCGCTCCAGAGACTACGTAATCCAGCGGCGTCCCGGCGGTCTCGTCCACGTTTGATTCTCCGCTGACGATCATTTCCTGATTGCCGCGCATGCCTTCCATTACGTTCATCACCGAGATGGGCAGCGTGGGCATTACTTTGTCGGCGACGCGGGCTTCGGGGTCGGCTTCGAGCAGCGATACATACACGCGGTTGTTGGTGTGTTCTTTGTTGAGCAGAGCGATGGTCGAAGCTAAATCCAGCTTGCGGCCGAAGGCGGGATTCATCCTGCCCACGCGGTCGAGAGTTTCGCCGTCGCTGACCAGAATGCGCAGCGCTCCCTTGCTGACGGAAGTCGGAATCCTGACTGCGATCGACTGCACCACGCGGTCGCCGCGATACGGAGCCAGCACCGTTTCCACAATTACCTGATCGCCGGGCCGTGCTTCCGTCACGTCGGTGCGCGCGCTTTCGAGGCGCGCCCAGCGCCGCTCCCGCACCAGATCGAAGTCCAGCTTGACGCTCTCGACCGCGGGCGTGTTGTAAGCATTGTCGTAGATGCGGCCAAAGCGGTCGCCCAGCGTAAGCGCCGCCATCATGGCGGCAGGCTGTCCATTATCGGCCGGGGCAAACATGTTCTTGAGCGCAACTTCCGGAAAGCCTTTCACATGGATCGTGCCGGTCAGCCGGTAGGTGATTTCCTCGCCGTATTCGTTCACCCCGTGCAGAGCGTTAAACACCGTGGCCATAATCGCGACTGGACTCAGGCGGGGATTGTTCAACACTTCATAGTGAAATTCTTTTTTGGGCGCACCCGCTGCGCCACCGTTCGTCGAAGCACCGTTCGTCGACGTATGAATGGTCAGCGTCACCGGAATCATCTCCGGCTGCTTGTTGAACACGCCCATGATCCCAGTATGGCGGTCCTGCACGAAGACTCCGGCTTGTTCGGTGGTGTTGACGATCTTGAAAGCGTTGAGCGGCGAAGGCAGCGTAGCCAGAACCTGCGCCTTATTCATCGGCAGGTCGACCGCGCCAAACTGCAGCAGCGGATGTCCGCAGGCCAGCAAGCGCTGCGGATCGATATAGGTCACCGTGCACGTGGCAGCAATATCCATATCGCCGCGGACGAGAATCGCACTCACTGCCGAGCCCGGCTCGAGCGGCTCCGGCTGCTTCTCGTTGCTCATGGCGCCGGCTCCCATCACCGGAACAATCCCGGCCGCTGCAAACTCGGGAGCGAAACGGCGGACGGCCTCCTCGGAAAATCCGTTGAAAACCAGGGGCGCTTCGATGGGATGCAGGTAGTTCGCGAAATCCTGGGTTGGATTCCCGAGTCCACCCGCGTCTCCGGGTGCGGCGGTCTTCCCCGCAGCGTTATTCACGGAAGGCCGGGCGGCCGCTGCTTCCTCCGCTGGCGAGCGGTCGAGTGCATTGATTTCCAGCATGTCCGCGATCGGCGTAACTCCGGCGATGGGTTCCTTCGAGAATTCGCCGATGCGGAAGGCCAGCGCCCCTGCCAGCTTGCCGTCGAGGTACACCGGACTGCCACTCATGCCCGCAACCACCCCGGTGTATTCCACCTTCGTCCCATGCAGGCGGACCAGAATAATATCGCCCTTGGGCCCATTCACGTTGTGCAGAACTCCAAGCACTTCCACGTCCATGGGTTCCGGCTTCACTCCCTGAAACACCGTGTAGGCGACACCGCGCATGCCCGTGTGGATTTGATCCACGGGAATGGTCGGCTGATTGGGTTGCGTATTTTGGGCAGCCAGACTTACAGGCAGGAAGACACAAAAAGCGACGAAGAGAGCGACTACTGTTTTCATTCCATTCCCCGATAGAACCAGCCAATGAACCCTGCTCCAGGATTAGACTCCGCCAAGCTGTCAGCCGTTGCCAGGAGGGGAAGCGCGGGGGCCAGGCCAAACATCCCAATCGCGAATCTTTGCGTCTATACTAGCATAGTAGTTTCCCGGGGTTCCCCATGTTTATGAGTATGCTGATGAGTATGTTTAGTATGCGCATTTACAAGACTTTGCACACTCCCTCGCTCAAGAAAAACGCCGGCTTGCCGTTCCTCACGGGCCTTTGTGTCCTGACCATATTAGGCATTGCGCTGCCCCTGGCGGCTCAGGACCAGACCCCTGCCACGGGGCAACAACCTGCCCAGGCGCAAACGCCCGGCAATGGCAAACCGAAGCAGGATGTTCCCGTGGACGCGGGCGGTCCGGGGGACAGCGTCGGCCCCTACGCGATTCCCAAGAAAACGGAAACGGAAGCGCCTCCGCCGCCCCCGCCGCCTACGCCCAAGAAGCTCGAGGATGTCCCCGACTACTCGCTGAAGGTTAACGTTCCCCTGGTGAATGTGGATGTCATGGTCACCACCAAGAATGGAGAGTTCGTCCCGGGATTAACCAAAGACCATTTCCGCATCCTGGAAGATGGCGTTCCCCAGACCATCACCAGCTTCAATGTTTCGCCCGCGCCGATCACGGCCGTTTTGCTGGTCGAATTCGCTTCCACCAACTATTCGTTCATGATTGACGCCCTGCGCGCGTCCTACGCCTTCGCCAACACTTTGAAGAAGGACGACTGGGTCGCAGTCAGCTACTACGACATGCAGCCCCACATTCTCGTGGACTTCACGCAGGATAAGAAAGCGGTTTACGGCGCGCTGAACCAGCTGCGCATACCGGGATTTTCGGAAACCAATCTTTTTGACGCCTTGTACGACACCCTCGACCGGCTGGACCGCGTGGAAGGCAAGAAATACGTGATTCTCGTGACCACCGGATACGACAGCTTCAGCAAACTGACGCTGGATAAGATCATGAAAAAGATCAGAGACACCAAGGATGTGACCATCTTCCCCGTCGACGTGGGACAAATTCTCCGGATCATGGGCGGCGGTCACAACCGTGGCGCCGGCATTCACGCCAGCGAAATGGACTACCTGCAGGCCGACAACGAAATGCGGACCTTCGCTGCCATGACCGGAGGCCGCGCCTATTTCCCGCGCTTCCAGGGAGAGTATGGCGAGGACTTCCAGCAGATTGGCGAAGACATTCGCAGGCAGTACTCGCTGGCCTATCACCCCAGCAACACCAAGCTCGACGGCACTTACCGCAAGCTTAAAGTGCAGGTCGTGGCGCCCGACGGCGGTCCGCTGAAGGTAAAAGATCAGAAGGGCAAAGACGTCAAAATCGACGTAGTCGCCCGCGACGGCTACACCGCCAAGCACACCGTGGATTAGGAAGCGAGGCTGGTGCGGGAGCGAACGCTTCGTCCGGGCAGATCGTATAGAACAGCAGTTTAGCTTGCACTGTTGCATAACTGTGGTA
>Ga0209415_10016687_pt1 | contig 11767 bp, 10 predicted proteins | sample PeaSoiSIISIP2007_FD_187696 | JGI IMG/M metagenome (GOLD analysis project Ga0209415, IMG submission 187696) | Peat soil microbial communities from Weissenstadt, Germany - SII-SIP-2007 (SPAdes) (version 2) | ecosystem: Environmental > Terrestrial > Soil > Wetlands > Peat | place: Germany... | reverse complement strand
ACGGCATGCTCGCTCATGTCGCTCCGCGCCGCGTCGACCATGAAGCGGCCCTGGTGGTAGCCGCGGCTGTGCAGCCCCTTCTGCACGCTCTCCACCAGCGCGATGTCCTCGGCCTGGAGCACCTCATCGATGTAGCGGATCTCAGCCTCCTGCTCGGCCGTCGGCGTCGGCGACTGCATGTAGAATTCGAAGACGTGGCGGGTCTTCTCGGGTCCCACCGGCAGATGGCGGAAGATGTTGACGTTGGGCGCGCCCGGAAAGACCTCGATGCAGAGATCGGGCCACAACCACCAGGACCCGAATTTCCTCGCCCGCGCCTCGCCGCTGTAGCGGTAGGCCTTGCTCTCCATGCGCGCGGCCCGTCCGCAATGGCTCGAATAGATGCCGTGGCAGACGGACCGATAGCTCGTCATGTCGACGAGGTCGCAGAAGTCGGAATGGGCCACGTGGCAGTGATAGCACTCGAGGAAATTGTCGATCGAGTTCTTCCAGTTGCCGGCGACCTCGTAGGTCAGGGTCCGCGCCAGGACCAGCCCGTCGATCTCCGGGCAATAGGCGCGGATTTCCTGCTCGAGCGCCCCGCTCTGGAGGTTGAGCGCCGGCGCAAGGGGATCCAGGTTGACGAAAACGAAATTGGCCAGGGTCTCGACGCGGACCGGCTTCAGGCAGAACTCGGCCTTGTCGAAGCCGGGCATGTCCTCGCTGCCCCGGGCGCTCCTGAGGCGGCCATCGGCATGATAGCTCCACGCGTGATAGGGGCAGGTGATGACCTTGGCCCGGCCGCTGCCTTTCAGAAGCTCATGGGCCCGGTGCTGGCAGACGTTGTAGAAGCCGCGTAGCGCCCCATCCTTGCCGCGGATGACCAGAATGTTCTGGTCGGCGACGCTGCAGGTGACATAGCAGCCGGGCTCGGCGAGTGCCCCCAGATGCCCGGCATAGGTCCAGCTTCGGGCGAAGATCGCCTCGCGCTCCCAGTCATAGACCGCCGGATCGACATAGAGACGCGAGGGCAGTGTGTAGGATTTGCCGGGATCGGGATCGAAGCGGTCGACCCCGAAGGCTGCGGGCAGCGTGCTGACTGACACTTTGGATCTCCCTGCTCGCCGGTTGGGGTTCAGCCCCGTCACGCTACTTGCTGGCGGCCAGGTCGTCCAGCCGCCGGGCTAGCGCATATTGCCGGTGTGGCCGAGGGAATAGCGGCCGGGCTGCGGCCAGACCGTAAGGCCGTGGGGTTCCTTGCCCACGGGAATGCTGACCACTTTGCCCGTCGTGGTGTCGATCATGTAGACGACGTTGTCGAACCGGCCGGAAAGCCAGAGCTGCTTGCCATCGGCGCTCACATTGCCCATGTCGGGACTGCCGCCGCCGGGAATGGGCCAGACCGCCTCGACCTTCCGGGTGGCGAAGTCAATGACGGAGACGCTTCCCTTGGCTTTCGGCACTCCCTTCATCATCTCGGTGCCGCGATTGGAGACGTAAAGCTTCTTGCCGTCGCGGCTGGGATAGAGCCCGTGGGCGCCGATGCCCGTGGGGATGAAGCCGACCTCCTTGAACGACTGGCCGTCGATCAGGAACACCCCGTCGGCATGCATGTCGGCGACATAGAAGATGCTGCCGTCGGGGGAGATGCGAACGTCCTGGGGCATGCCGCCCCGGGAGAGCTTGAGAAAGCCGCGCACCCGCCGGCCCACCAGGTCGATCTTCACCAGCCCGCCCTTGAATTCGCAGCTGAAGATCGCAAAGCGCCCATCGATGGAAAAATCGCCGTGATTGATCCCGGGGCATTGGGGCGCCCAGAGGGTCCATTGCAGCGCCATGGTATGCGGATCGCGGAAATCCAGCCGCTCCCGGTTCTCGACCACCACGATGGCCGAACGCCCGTCGGGCATGAAGTACAGGTTGTAGGGATCCTCGACCATGATCGGGCGTCCGGGTTTGCCGGTCCTTGGGTCGATCGGCGTGAGGCTGCCGTCCATGCGCGCGCGCCGGCCGTTGTTGGCGACCCACAGGGTGCGAAGGTCCCAGGAAGGCACGACATGCTGGGGATGGATGCCCACGGGGAACTTGTCCACCACCTTGAGGGTGACCGGGTCGATGACATAGACGTCGTCGGAAAGACGGTTCGGAACGTAGACCCGCGCCAGGTCGCCGGCGACGGCCGGGCTCAACCGCCCGGCCACCGCTTCGCTGTAAAGGTTCGTGGGGTCGACCACCGGCGGCATGCCCGGAAGAACCGCGATGGCCGGGGCGGCGGTCTGTGCGGGGGCCGGTAATGCCGCAAGGGCGATGCCCAAGGCCACGGCAAGGCCAAGGGCCATGGGCAGGGACCGGTCGAAGGGTTGTTGCACGGAAATTCTCTGGCGATCGGCGCAGGCAAATGCTGAGGTCAGTTCAGGCTTATATCCTGTTGCCCCCTCCAATTGCAGGTCTATCTTTCACCCCATTGGCGGCTGGCCTTGGCCGGGAGCATTGAGGCCTGTGGGCCCGCGGGGCCGGTCGACTGTTCGGCCGGGACCCCCGGCTACTTCAGCAGCTTGGCCTGGATGTAACCGTCCTTGGCCCCGACCTTTACGTGGATCCAGGAGCCGTTTGCCACCTTCTCGATGGCCATGACCTTGGTCCCTTCCGGCAATCGATCGAGAAGCTTGGTCGAGGTGCTCGGCCCCTGGCGGAGATTGGCATAGCCGTACTTGTTCGAGACCATCATCTCGACATCGGCCACCGTGGAGAGCGGCCCCGCCACGGTGATGGATGGGGTCTTCAGCAAGGATGCCGACGCGTTCCCCGATAGGGCGGCAATGGCTGAAAAGGCTGCCGCGATCACGAGCGTCTTTCGCATCTCGTTGGTCTCCCGTTTGCGAGGTTCCGGCATGGTCGGGCAAGAGATGCCCTTGTCGACCTGACGGCAGTCTGACGACCCGATGAGCGCACGTGAATCATCGTTAGTGCAGGCACCCGGTCGAAGGCATTAGGATTCGCGTCCGCGCCGGCGCGCGCTGCGTTGGCGCAGCTTCAACTGTTCGAGAGGACCCCGCGCCCAATGCGCCTATCCTTCCCCGTTCTGGTGTTCGCTTTCATCCTGCCGGCGACGATGGCTTCGGCCCAAGCGCCCGCCACGGTCTTCCTCGAGGAGCTGACCTGGACGGAGCTCAGGGACCAGGTCGCTTCGGGAAAGACGACCATCCTCGTGCCCGTCGGCGGGGTCGAGCAGAGCGGTCCGGACATGGCGCTGGGCAAGCACGATGTCCGGGCAAGGGCGCTCGCCCAGAAGATCGCGGTCGCGCTGGGCAACGCGCTGGTGGCGCCGGTGATCGCCTATGTGCCGGAAGGCGGGGTCAATCCGCCGACCGCGCATATGCGGTTTCCCGGCACGATCACCGTGCCCGACCAGGCTTTCGAGACCGTGCTCGAATACGCCGCCCGGAGCTTCAAGCTGGCCGGCTTCCGGGACATCGTCTTCCTCGGCGACCATGGCGGCTATCAGAAGGACCTGCAGGTCGTGGCCGACCGGCTGAACGGGGAATGGAAGAAGACGCAATTCCGCGCTCACGCGGTGCTCGAGTACTACCGCGTGACGCAAGGGGAATACGTTCAGCTGCTACGCAGCCGCGGCTACAGCGACGCGGAAATCGGCAGCCATGCCGGGCTCAACGATACCTCCCTGATGCTCGCCGTCGATCCTGGCATGGTCAGGGCTGACCGCCTGCCGACCGATCCTCGGCTGACCGCCGCCAACGGCGTCTACGGCGACCCGCGCCGGTCGAGCGCCGCGCTCGGGCAGCTCGGCGTCGACCTGATCGTGGCGCGCACGGTGGAAGCGATCCGGAAGGCGGAGGCTGAGCGGTAGGCGGGAGTTGGGACGAGGGCTTGTGATGAAACCTTCTCTAGCGACGCTGTATCCACTGACGTACACGCAGTGCGGTTGAGCGAATTCCCTCGGCTCTCAAGCACTCCAGACCCTTGGCAAATAGTTCCCGATTGACGCTCCGCGCGCTCGGCGCGGGTCTTGGCCCCGCCGCACCCGGCAACGGCTCCCCGGCGACGGACTTTTGAATGACATAGGTATCCTGAAAATCGCCCCAATGGCGTTCCTGATAGAAGACCAGCCGCGCGCCGTCGGCGTCCTGCAACTTTCCGAATACGTAGGGAAATGTCGAGATCGTGGTTCCATATTCCTTCGCCGTGAGATCGCGCTGTTCGCTTTGAGGCGTGAACCAATATCCATCCTCACGAAGCGTTGGATTGCCCCATATGCTGGCGATGCTCCGACCATGGGCCGTGAATATCAACAATCCGCCCTCCGAAACCAGGTCGAACAACTTCCTGAGCCATCTTCCCCATGTGGCATCCGGTAGGTGCGTGAAGAAGGATAAGGCGAATACCACTTCGAACTGCCGGCCGATGGCGAGGCACTTGGGATTCTTGTGAGAAAGGATGCTTGGGACACCAAGTCGGTTCTCGAGGAACGCCACGGCCTGCGGATGTATGTCACAGGCCAAGACCCTGTACTTGCCGCTCATCTTGTGGAGGTGCCGCGACACGCGGCCATAGCCGGACGCAAATTCGAGAACGTCGATCGGCAGCGCTGTAGGACGCAGGATTTTGCTGACCAGTTCGTCGAACTGGTCCGCAAACCATCGGCCATGGGAAAAGTACTCATCAACTGCCGCGATAGGTGACGCGGCAAATTGAATGCGGTTCACGAGGTATTGAAACAAATAGTCCCGATCGTGTATCTCCGGCGATACGCCATATTTCGAAGCACATTCCCGGCTCCGCAACTCAAGAACTGATCTTTCGATCATTAGAACTCTCCCGGTGGAGACGTGTGCCGCTTCATGATGAGCCGATGTCAGCTACGCAGCGCTTCTGCGGCGCGATGCCCGCATGTCCCGTCCATGACGTCGACCATTTGGGAAGGCGTAGTCCGGAGCGGATTGTATTCGCAAGGGTGCCGGAAAGCAGCTGGCGTCGGTGCGCGTCCAGTCTTCGACCGCAACGGGAAAATGACAGCGAACCTATTGCGCAGCAGACCGACCCGGTTATGCTGAGGCGACAGCGACATTGCTTGCCTGGACCAACGGTCTGCGGTCGCGGGCACGGAAGGCGTGAGTCGAGGAATGGGCATCCGGAGGTTCGACGGCACGGAATTGGAGCTTCCTCTGCCAGTGATCGCGTTCGACGTCCCGGCCCGGCTGCCGCCAATCCCAAGCTGGAACGGACTGATTCCAGTAGCTTTCTGGATCGTGGATGCGCTGCGGCCGGAGGTTCTGGTCGAACTCGGCACGTATATGGGGAATTCATACCTTGCCTTCTGCCAGGCGGTGGTGCGCCTCGGCCTTGCGACGCGCTGCTTTGCCATCGACAACTGGAAGGGAGACCAGCATGCCGGTTTCTATGACGAGAGTGTCTATGACGAGCTGAGGGCCTACCACGACCCGCTGTACGGGAAATTCTCCCGGCTGGTCCGGTCCAGCTTCGACGGTGCCGTCGCGCAGTTCGGCGATGGCACGATTGATCTGCTGCATATCGACGGCATGCATAGTTATGCGTCGGTCAAACATGACTTTGAGACTTGGTTGCCGAAACTGAGTATGCGCTCCGTGGTGCTGTTCCACGACATCGATGTGCGCGAGCGGGATTTCGGCGTCTGGCGCTTCTGGGAGGAAATCGGCCAGACCTATCCATCCTTCGCGTTTTTGCACAGTCACGGCTTGGGCATCCTTGCGGTGGGGAAGAACAGAGCCGGCGCCATCCGATGGTTGACTGAGGAAGCATCCCAGTCGTCGACGCTGATCGCGGAGACGCGAGCCATCTTCAGCCGGCTCGGCGACGCCGTCCAATGCACGCGGCTTCGTGAAGAACTCGGAACGCTGCAGGATCAGCTGCGGCAGGGTACGCAGCGCTTGCTGGAAGAAAATGCCCGAAATGCAGCTCTGGAACTTGTCGCGGCCGAGCTGCGGCGGCAGCACGACGAAGAACGGTCGTTGGCGCGGTCGGCCATCGAGCGATCGGAAAATCAGCAACAGGTACTCATGGAGGGCAACGCAAAGGCATTTGCGTTGGTGGCGTCGTACCGTCGAGAGCTTGAGGCGCTTCGCAACTCCACATCATGGCGGATCACCGGACCGTTGCGGCTTGGCGCGACAGCCCTAAGGGCAACCGTAGCGTCGGCGCTGAGGGTGGCCGGTTCGCGGCGGCCATTCGCGGTCTCGCGACGATCGCAGCAACGGACACGCGCTAGCGAGCCGGCGCCAGACCCTGTGGCGGCTCAGCTCGCGATCGAGCGCCCGCAATCGGTGAGCACCATCCGGGCCTCCGCCGACATCGCCGTGATCCTGCATCTGCACTATGCGGAGCTATTCAAGGAAATCTCGGCCTATATCCGGAACATACCGGAGCCCTACCACTTGTATGTATCCGTGACGGAGCGGAAAACGTTCGAAGGCGTGGCGCATGACGTAATTTCGCACCACCAGGAGAGCGAGATTCGCCTGGTTGACAACCGTGGCAGGGATATTCTGCCGATGCTGGATCTCTTGCCCAAGATCGTCGGTAAGTATTCCTATGCTTGCAAAATACACACAAAAAAGAGTGTGCATAGCGAAGTGGGCGAGGTGTGGCGGAAAGACCTACTAAGCCAACTACTGGGCAGCCGTGACCGGGTGGAAGCATTCCTTGCGTGTTTTCGCTCCTTTCCTGACCTCGGGCTGATCGGGCCGGACGGGCATCGATTGACGGATGCGCAGTGGTGGCGCAAGGAGCGCGCCCGCGTCATGGGACTTGCCTCCAGGATGGCTGTTCCGCAGGAGCATCTGGGTCTGGATTTCTTCGCCGGTTCGATGTTCTGGTTTCGGCCGGCGGCCCTGAAGCCGCTTGCCGACCTCGGATTGACGGGCAGCGATTTTGAACCCGAGTCTGGCCAGATCGAGGGCACCATGGCCAACGCATTGGAGCGCTGCTTCTCGATGTGCGCCAAGACCGCAGGTTACCGCGTGACCGATTCGGCGGAAGCCGTCGTTGCCGCTAGAGGCTTGGTGGTTTCGAGCCAGGTGCTGGCGCCGGCTGGCCCGGCTTCGCAGGAGCGAGCCGTGTGAAGGCTGGCGCCGCTTATCGGTGCGCTGTCAGGCAGGCCAAATCAACCCAACATCCCCGTCAGTGCCCGGCCTCGACTTGTTTCCCGAAGTGCTCACGCAAATCAAGGAGCAGTTGCCTGCTGGTCGAAATGGGCGATGACCCACGTCTGGCCTCGACAATCCAGACGCTCGGGTAACCGAAATCGATGGAGAAATCGCCATGCCGCTCCAGGTTCCTTAGATGCGGATCCTCGCTGCTCCCGTAGTCGCAGAACGCCAGCTGCTCGTAGCCAAGCGTCGTGAGCAAATGAACGAGAAATTCCCGGGAATAGAGAAACCGATGTCCCCAGCCATGGAAAGCCCGGTTGGTCGCGTAGGTCTGCTCGATCCGGCGCCGGTCGGACATCGGCTCAAAGGTGAAGTGGGTCTTGATCACCCATTCCAGCGCGGGCGTCGAAATCCTGATTTTTCCCCCAATTCGCAAAGCTTTGCCGGCCTCGGCTAGAAATTGGATTGCCCCAGCCGGGGCCAGGTGCTCGAGGAAATGTTCGCCGTAGACATAGTCGAGCCGGTCTTTCCAGGGCCAGCTCTCGGCCGCGTCCATGACTTGGTCGACGCCCCCGAAATTGCGGATATCGACATTCCACCAGTCCTCATAAATGTTGTGCGGACCGCATCCGACGTGGACGCGCCGGATTCCGCGGCTGTGAGACGGCGGCAGGCGCCGGTTGCCATCGAGGCGACCGGCAAGGTCCCGAATGAGGTCGAAGGGGCGCCGTAGCTGCGTCACGGGGTGCTGCCGGCCGCCCGGGAGAAAGGCGCCGATCCCGCTTCCTCGCTGCTCCGACAAGGATGCCTCATTGGGCGAAACTCCGTGGGTGATCCGTGGAACCGGGATATGAGCTCGGGAGCTTCCGACAATTCGGATGCAGGGCGGTGGGCCGGATGCGGAAGAGGGCTGTCGTTGCCGTCCCCTGCGACTTCAAACCGGAGAGGATATTGTGAGCCAGTGGCTGCTTTTTGCCCGGCATCGAATGGCATCCGCAGTGTTGACCAATCAGCCCAAAGACTCATACTCTCCCCAGGGTAGCAAACACAGCAAGATCTTCATGAGCGGTGGCTAGCGACAGATGCCCCACGGCGCGCCGTCGTTTCCGCGCCATGGGACAGATGGGGATGCTCCGCCCGGGGTTGCTTTCGAGCATGACGCGAATCGCTTTGGTTTGCAGCGAGCCGATCCGGGAGAGCATGGCCGGCATCGGCATCCGCTACCTGGAATTCGCGCGACGGTTGCCGGCGGCGGGCATAGATGCAGTCCTGGTTTCGCCCAGTTCATTGCGGGAAATGTTGCGCCTGGGCCTGTCCGCAGACCGAGTCCGCCATTTTGAAGGCGGACGTCTTTCAAGGATACTTGACGATTGCGACGGAATCGTCGTGCAAGGTCATTTGACGGCCGAAGTTCTCGGGCAGCTTCCCGACAAGCCCACGGCGATCGACCTATACGATCCGTACTTGATCGAGAACCTCGCTTATGCGCAAGACCGCTGGTCGAACCCCTTTGCTCACGACCGCCGAGCTTGGCTGCAGCAAATGAGCAGGGGAGACTTTTTCCTATGCTCCAGCGAGGATCAGCGCCTATTTTACCTTGGCTTTCTCACGTCGCTTGGCCGGGTCAATCCAGACTCGGTACGACGCGATCCGGGGCTATCCCAACTCATTGCCGTTGTACCCTTCGGGGTGCCCGAGGAATTGCCGCAGCACCGGCCCTATCTGCCGGCGGCCCCCGTCGGAAGCCGACGCTTTCTCTTCGGCGGACTCTACGACTGGTATGACCCTTGGACGGTGCTGGAGGCGCTTGAGATTTTGAATCGCCCGGACTGGTCCGTTGTCTTCGTGCGCAACCCGAATCCGGAAACAACGCCGCAGACCCTTATGTCAGAGGTCGAGCGGTGGGCCGCCGGGCGCGGGTGGCTCGGAAACCGCGTCCGGGTGATCGATTGGGTTCCGGCCGAGAGACGCTTCGATCTTCTGCGGGACGTCGATGGGTTGGTCGCGACCCATGACGCGACGATTGAAGCGCAACTCTCCATGCGCACGCGGTTCCTCGAAGCCATGCTGGCCGGGTGTCCGGTCGTCACGAGCGAATGCGGGCCGTTGGCGCGACTCATAGCCGAGCGGAATGCAGGCGTCGCAGTCCCGACCCGGGATCCAGCGGCCTTGGCCCGCTATCTGGGCGGCATGTTCGACGACAGTTCGGCGCTGAGTCGCCGGGTTGAGGCTGGCCGAGCCCTGGCGGCGGAGTTCTCCTGGTCTCGGGCGATCGTGCCGCTCTTGCCGTTCTGCCGGTCGCCGTGGATCGACCCCGACAAGCTGGAGTCCGATTTCCCTGCCTCATCGATGGCAATGGGGTTTCGCAGCGCTATTCCGGCCTTATCGTCCGCCCGCGTCGTCAAGAATCGAATTCTCCGGGGACTGCGCCGATACCGGCGCTGGCGGGGGCTCGCCTGATGGAATTCTCCGTCGTCATTCCCACATACAACAGGCAGGAGCGGCTTGCCGAGGTGCTTCGGGGGATCGAGCGCCAAGAGACTGCGCCCGATTTTGAACTCATCGTGGTCGATGACGGTTCCACCGACGGTACGATGGAGTGGCTGACAAACCGTGCTTTTCGCCAGCCACACCGCATAGTGGCTCAGTGCAACCGCGGTCCCTCCGCGGCGCGCAACGCGGGAATCGCCGTTTCCAGCGGCAGGTGGGTTGCGCTGCTGGGCGACGATACGGTGCCTTCCGCAAACTGGCTCGCGACTCATCACGCCGCCCATCTTCAGCGCGGCTGCGATCCGAGGCTCGCCATCATCGGTTACACGAGTTGGCACAAGCAGGTGGATTTGACCCCGTTCCTCAAATACATCAATGAATTTGGGCCGCAATTCGGCTACGCCCTCATAGAGAATCCCGAAGATGTTCCTTTCAAGTTCTTCTATGCGTCGAACATTTCGCTGTGCCGGGATTTCCTGCTGCGACATCCCTTCAGCGACGCGTTTCCCAATGCGGCATGGGAAGACATCGAGTGCGGCTATCGAATGGAGAAGGCAGGCATGCGCCTGGTCTTCAATCCCCGGTCCACAGTCCTGCATCACCACGACACCTCCATCGCCCGGTTCTGCCGCCGGCAGGAGAAAGTCGGCTACTCTTCGGTGATTTTCTATAGGCTGGCGCCGGAACTCGGCTCCTTCCTCGGCCTCGGCCCCGATGGCCCGCCACCCGCTCTGCCTCGGAAGGAGGCACTCGCGCTCGAGCTACTGGCCCGAGCGCTGGAAAGGACTCCTCTATCCGTTCCGCGCGTCTGGCAAAAAATCCTGCGCGACTACTATGTCCGTGGAATGCGCAGGGGATGGGATGATCTCGCCTCCTGGCGGCTCACGGCCGGCGCCACGAAGCCGCCGGAGACCGTGCTGCCCGATTGAGGCCCTGGTCGGCGCGGCGGAGCGCGCGCCCGGACAGCTGCTTGGCCCAGCCGATCAATCCCTTCGGGCGGGCCGGAAGGCCGGTGCCGCGTTTGGCGATCACGTAAAGATCCTGGTGCGCCCACCAATACGCTTCTCGAAACAACGCGATCGGCGTGCCGAAGCGTCTTCGCACGGTCTTGGTCACGTATTCGGGCGTAACCAGCGAGCTACCGTATTCCGCCGTGTCGAGATCACCCTGTTCGCTGATCGGGACAAACAGGAATCCGCGCCGTGGGATCTCTTTGACCGGGAAGTACTTCAAACTGGCGAGACCATGGGTGGTGAATATCAGAAAGCCGCCGTATTCGACGTGCTCGTAAAGCACCCTCAGCCAACGCGCCCATGTGCTTTTCGGCATATGGGAAAAGAACGACAGGGCGAAGACCACATCGTATTTTCGCCGCGCCTGGAACTGCTCCGGAATCGAATTCGAGAGCATCGCATCGGAAGAGAGTTCGCAACGCAGAAAGTCGACGGCCTGGGGGTGGATGTCGCAGGCCGTAACGCTGATGCGCGGCAAGACCTTGGGCAGATGACGCGTAACGCAGCCGTAGCCCGAGGCAAATTCGAGCATGGTTGCCTGTGCGTCGGCGTCGAAGCCCAGTTCCTCATACAGCAGCTGCCTCACCAAATCGGAAGATCGTCTTCCGTCATGGAAATATGCCCGTACGGCTTCGCTCAGATTGGCGAACGAAGGATGCGTTGCAAGAAAGTGGAATATGAAATCGTCCTTATGGATTTTGCCCGACACTCGGAGTTCCGCGGCAAACTGCGCGCAGAACTCGCTGGCTTCGGGTCGCTCATGCATTGCGGACTACTCTCCCACTGGTGAATTCCACACCGTGTTGTTGGAGGGGCCGCATGCTCGCCTTCGATTTTCGTCCGTTGCGACCCTTTGCGCGTCAAGTCGTGCCCAACCAAGCGCCGCCGCGGTCCTCTGCGGCGATCCCCGCTGGTGCACCGCTGTGCCGGGCCGACCCGGTGTTGACCTCATCGAGGCGCTCAAGGTCAAGCCCACTCAGCCCTGCAGGTTTTCGCGACGGAGAAAATCCTCGATGGTCGTCAGGCGCAAGAGCTGTTCGCGCCACCGGTCGAAATAAGCATACCGTTCACGGTGATCCGTCGCCGTCTTTCGCCAGCCATCGGCCAAGGTGGAGGGGACCGACGGCTCAGCCGATGCCT
>Ga0209415_10016686_pt1 | contig 11767 bp, 11 predicted proteins | sample PeaSoiSIISIP2007_FD_187696 | JGI IMG/M metagenome (GOLD analysis project Ga0209415, IMG submission 187696) | Peat soil microbial communities from Weissenstadt, Germany - SII-SIP-2007 (SPAdes) (version 2) | ecosystem: Environmental > Terrestrial > Soil > Wetlands > Peat | place: Germany... | reverse complement strand
ATCAGGAACACCTCGGGGTGGTTTTCGGCGATGGAGTTGGCGATGTTCTGGATCAGCATGGTCTTGCCAGTCCTGGGCGGCGCCACGATCAGGCCCCTCTGCCCCTTGCCGATCGGCGCGATCAGCTCCATCACGCGGGTGGACATGTTGTCCGGCGCAGTCTCAAGCTTGAGCTTTTCTTCCGGGTAGAGCGGAGTCAGGTTGTCGAACAGGATCTTGTCGCGGGCGACCTCGGGGGACTCGTGGTTGACCGTCTCCACCTTCAGTAGGGCGAAGTAGCGCTCGCCTTCCTTGGGCGGCCGGATCTGACCTGCCACCGTGTCGCCGGTGTGCAGGTTGAAGCGGCGGATCTGCGACGGGGAGACGTAGATGTCGTCCGGCCCCGGCAGGTAGTTGTAGTCCGGCGCCCTCAAGAAGCCGAAGCCGTCGGGGAGCGTCTCCAGCACGCCCTCGCCGAAGATCATGCCGTTTTTCTCCGTCTGGGCGTTGAGGATCGCGAAGATCAGATCCTGCTTGCGCAGACTGGAGGCGCCTTCGATGTTGAGCGCCTTAGCGATCGCAGCAAGGTCGTTGATCTTCTTTTCTTTGAGTTCCTGTAGGTTCATCTGTTCTCCTGAGATGGCGCAACTGCGGATAGAATCGGCGCTTGGCTTAGGTAGCGGGTGCGGTGGTCTTATTTGGACATGAATGTCATGCGAGGATATTGGTGTGTATACAATGAAAAGGTGATTGTCGGTATATTGAGTAACGCTGAGTTATTTGGGCCTTGAATGAGCTTCAGAAAGAGGTGTCGGTACGGGCAGTATGAGAAAACTATCGGGGTAGTTGCAAGGTCTGATTGAGGATAAGTTATTTATATACCCGCGTGGGTGCAATCTTGTCAACTTTTTTTTGCATCGGTTTCCGCGGCGTACTTGACGCCGCCGCGCCGTTTGCGCCTCGCCTTCTGCCGTTTGAGCTTTTCGGCCTGCAATTCTTTCCTGGTCGGGGTGCCCGACAACCCCTCCAGCTTCTCCAGCAGGTAGCGTCTGGCCAGGAAACGATTGAGCGACTGGCTGCGCTCCTCCATGCACTTCACCTCGACTCCGGTGGGAAGGTGCTTGAGGTAAACGCAGGAAGAACTCTTGTTCACGTGCTGGCCGCCCGCGCCCGAGGCGTGCACGAAACGCTCTTCCAGATCCTGTTCCGTGACCCCGAGCGTCGCCATCCGCTCCTTGAGCCAGCGGTTTTTTTCCACGCTCACCGCAAAATCCGCCACTACCGCTCCCCCTTTCGACCTCCTCACGATAGAGGTCGGCCGGCAAAAAGTCAAAAGCATTGCCACACAAAGCCATACCCGGACTCGACCGGCACGCCGTCGGCTTTTTTGCCGAAACCGGCACAGTATGCTATAGTGCTACCGGTGAACGCCCTCGGAGAGGAGATAGGACCATGACCTTAGAAAAAGACCACCTCGAAATACTCCTTGAGGACTTGGACCACAAATTCCAGCTCGTGCTGGAATCACACGCAGCGATACGTCAAGAAAACCAGAACGCACGTGAAGAATTCAACGCCAAGCTCGACCATACCAACTTCCTCGTTGGAGTGACGAACCAGAAGGTAGACAAACTTGAGGCAAAGGTGGATGCCATCGAGGCAAAGGTGAATGCCATCGCCGTCGACCTTGCCGAACACCGCTCCGACACCGAGGTTCATCGCAACGTTTATGGTGTAAAAGAGATCTGACTTTCCGCTGAAACAGCATCACTTTCACAAGGCCGCCGCCAGCGGTCTCTTGGAGATAACCGTTGGAAGATGACAGTTTTGAGATAACTGACGGGATGGTGGCCGCGGCCGAGAGCATTAACAGGAACCTCGACTTGCTGATCGAAATGATGCACGGCATGACGTACCACGAATCGATGGAGAAGCGCAAATCCATTTCCGCGGACCCCACAGGAATGAACCAGTCCCCTATGTGAACGAACTCGTCTCGTAGCAAAACTGCATCCGTCCTACATTGCTCACCTGGAGAAGCACCCGATGCCAGCCATCTCCCGACGCATGTTTCTGATGGGGGGAGTCGCCCTTTTCCCCTACCTTTACCTGGAACGGACCTCGGTTGCGGTGCGCCGATACCGGGTGCCGGTCCGCGCTCTGCCTGCCCACATGGAAGGCTTCACCATACTGCAACTAAGCGACCTGCACGGCAAAGAGTTCGGCCCCGGAGGCGCAGAACTCCTCGAACTCATCGCCCGGGAGCGCTTCGACCTGGTGGCGCTTACCGGCGACCTGGTAGTAGGCGACACCCCGCGGCTCACCCCTGCGCTGCAACTGATCGCCGGCATCCGCAAACTCTCGCCCGCTCCCATCCTCGCGGTTAACGGCAACCACGACTGGCGGCTTAAACGGGCGCCCGAATTCAACCGGCAGCTGCAGGAGGCCGGAGCGACGGTGCTCAACAACCGGTGCCTTCCCCTCGGACGTGAAGGGCAGCGGCTTTGGATAGCGGGCGTCGACGACCCGGTCACCGGCCGGGCGCGCGTGCAGCAAGCCCTCTCCGACAGCGATCACCGGGAGCCGCGCCTGCTCCTCTCCCATTCGCCGCATACCTTCGAACTGGCCGCCGCCCACGGCGTCGACCTCACCCTCACCGGCCACACCCACGGCGGACAAATCCGGCTGCCGCTCTTAGGAGCCTTTTACGTTCCCGCCATGGGCTTCTTTCCCCGTTACGACTACGGCTACTTCCGTTTGAGCACCAGCTCGTTGATCGTCAGCGGCGGCCTGGGCGAAAGCGCCCTCCCCGTCAGGTTCAACATCAGGCCGGAGATATCCGTCGTCACCCTGACCGCCGCTGACGCCTGAAACCCGCACGAACCACAAAAAAACCACTCAACTATTGCGCCAATCGTGCCGACACGCCAGTGTATGGCGATGCGGGTCGAGTGCTTAAGGCTGCCCGGCCGAAATTCCTTTTTGCCCGCGCACACATATGGTACATTGCTCAGCGGTATGACAATTCGGAGCGGACTCTCACGCCGCTCCCGGCTATAGCCACACGGAGCTTCAGTTAATGGATGAAACTACGGAGCAGACACAGGAGACGACCGCAACGCCGGCCCAGTTGCTCGCCGTCGGCCTCCAGCACCACCAGTGCGGCCGCTTGGCGGAAGCCAAGCAAAGCTACGTCGACATCCTTGCCGTCGACCCCGAAAACTTCGACGCGCTGCACCTTTTGGGCATACTGGCCCATCAAGTCGGCAACCACGATCTGGCAGTCAACCTCATCGAGAGGGCGGTTCAGCAAAAAGCGGACAACGCGGTGGCCTACAACAACCTTGGCGAGGCTTACAAGGGAGCCAAACGCCTCGAAGACGCGGTGCGCTGCTATCGCCAGGCGCTGGCACTGAACCCGGAGCTGCCTGAGGTCTGCTGCAACCTGGGGAACGCGCTCAAGGCCTTGGGGCGTCTCGACGAGGCCGCAGCCGCCTATCGGCAGGGGCTCGCCATCAAACCCGAGTTTGCCCTGGTGCACTACAATCTCGGCAGCCTCCTGAAGGAGCAAGGCCGACTGGACGAGGCGGAGGCCTCCTTCCGGGAGGCTTTGCAGCACAAACCCGATTTCAGCGACGCCTCCGCGGCACTCGCCCAGCTTAAGCTCCTGCAGGGCAACTACCGGGAAGGCTTTCACTATTTTGCCCACGGCGTGCCCGGCGAACCCGCGTGTGCAACGCGCAAGGAAACCTCCCGGCTGCTTGCGGCACAGCAGCTCTGGCAGGGGGAACCCTTGGCCGGCCGTCGCTTGCTGCTGGTCACCGAGCAAGGTGCGGGGGATAACCTGATGATGATGCGTTATCTGCCGGCGGTGAAGGCGCTCGGCCCCGACAGGCTCACGATCTATGCGACCCCTCACCTCGCCCGGGTGTTCTTGAACCAGGGGGTTGCCGACGAGGTCATCTCCATGACTACGCCGCTGCCGGTCTGGGACATCGACCTCTACTGCCCCATGATGGCCCTGCCCCACCTTCTTCAGACGGACCTCGACACCCTCCCCGCTACCGTTCCCTACCTGCACCTGCCGACCGAGGTGGACGACCATTGGCGCACGCGCGTCGAGGCAGTCAAAGGGCTCAAGGTCGGGCTCTGCTGGGCGGCGGGCAAGCTCTCCGGCAACCATGCCCGGCGGAGCATCGCGCTGGAAAAGTGCCGGCCTTTCTCCGAGATTGGGGAACTGCAGCTGGTCAGTCTGCAACAAGGCAAGGACGTCGATCAGCTCCCAGGAGCCGGCTTCAACCTTTTCAACTGCATGGACGAATGCAAGGATTTCCTCGACACGGCCGGCCTGATCGCGCAACTGGACCTGGTGATCAGCGTGGACACCGCCGTGGCGCATCTGGCCGGCGCCATGGGAAAACCTGTTTGGCTGTTGAACTCTGCGGAGAGCGATTGGCGCTGGATGGCGGAGCGGAACGACTCGCCCTGGTACCCCACCATGCGGATCTACCGACAAAAGGAGCGCGGGGATTGGGACGGGGTGATAGCCGAGGCGGTCGAGCAGCTCGCGCTGTTTGCCAGCTTGTCATCCTGACGCAAACCACCGTTTGCCGACTGGCCGCCCCCCGGACGGGCACGTGCATTGCACGCTTTACAAAAAAGCGGGAACACTATATATATTCCACTGGCGCAGCAAGGTGATCTTCAAGGGTTTTCGACATCATGAGAAAGACGACAGGCAAAGACAGCGTAGAGGCGTTGCAAAGCACCTTGCAAAGCACCCAATTCGACCCGGACGGACTTCTGCGCCACGGTCCCAACATCGACGACAGCGCTCTTTTGGCCGAGTACCTGAACGCCCTGCTTGCCTCACATCCCCCCTTGATTTTTGACAACTGCGACCGGTCCGATGCGTACTCCGAACAGGGCCGCGCCTCCGTCAAGGTGGTCAACAACGCCTTGTATTTCGAGCCTCAGCCCGACACGGACTCTCTGCGGGGCGAAATCGACGCACTTAAGCTCAAGGTTGCGCGGCTGATCGCCGAGGTGAACGAGAAGGAATGCCTGCTCGACGCCGCCCAGGCCCAAAACGAAAGCATGCAGCAACATCTGGCCAGCCTCAAGATCCAACTTGAATTGTCGAAAACCGTCACCAGAACCGCAACCCGGATGCTACAGGTAGACTCCGCGCACTCCGCGGAACCCCGTCCCGCCCCCCGGGCACCCGAGCCGTTCGACCTCCCGCTCCTGTTCCCGGAGGCCGCCGACGCCACCGTGCCGGAAGCGGAGACGTCTGCACCGCCACCGGAAATCCCCGCGCCCTTGCAGTTTGCTGAACCGGAGACCACTCTTCGGGAAGAGGAGGAGGCCTTCGACCTCCAGGACACGACCTACGACGCCCCCGAAGCGAGCACAGCTGAAGAGCCTACGCTCCAGGTGGCAATCGAACCCCCCAACGGCGCCGAACCGGCCGATTACGAACCGCAGGGAGCGCCGGACGTCCGCCAGATGGGGGCACCCGGTCCACAAGACGCCGTTTCTTTCCGGATCGAGCTTCCCAAGCCCGAACCGGTTCCCGAGGCAAAAACCTCTCCCGAACCGGGCTTGCCCCAGCTGCCACCACAAAGCGCCGTTACGCATCCGGGACAGACAACCGGCCGCGACAGCGGCGAACCTGCCCCCCGCGAGGCGGCCATTCCTTCAAGCGGACGCGGCCCCTCGAGCAAGCCCCCCGTCAAGAAGCCTGCTTCGAAGGTTCTCAAGCAGCAAGACATAAAAAAGGTCGTCCCCGCTCGTTCCGGCGCCGAGGCCGCAAAACCGCAGCCGCTCCCCGCGCTGCAAACGCAGAAACCGGTCTTGCAGGCCGTTCTTCAACCGGAACTTCTTGAGGAACAGCCGCCGGCAGTCGATCAGGAAATCCCTCAGGGGACCGACCAGCAGCAAGCCAAAGACATCCCCGATTTCGCCTATATCGACCCCACGACCGAGATCGAGCCCGCGCCGCTCCCCAAAAGCGTGGTGCGCCGGACCTTCAACAGTTACATGGCGATCCAGGCCGAGGCCGACGCCTCTTCCGCCTCCCACCTGGACGCAGAACCGGATGCCGACGCAGAGGCGGGACCCGATGCCGACCCAGAGGCAGAACACGGCGCCGAAGCCGACGCAGGAGCCGAGAGTCACCCGGTCCCCCACCGCTGACCGCAGCTTGTTATTTCTCCGGGCCATCAATCAATTAACTCGAGTAGGATCATGACCGTAAAGAAAGCTCTCATCTGCGGGATATCCGGACAGGACGGAGCTTATCTCTCCCGGCTCTTGCTGAGCAAGGAGTACGAGGTACACGGGACGGCCCGGGATGCGCAGATGGCCACCTTTGTGAACTTAAATCGCCTCGGCTTAGCTTCCGGCATCACCTTCCACTCCGTTGCCCTCAACGACTTCAGAAGCGTATTGCAGGTGATGGCCAAGGTGCGCCCCGACGAGATATACAACCTGGCCGGACAAAGCTCGGTGGGCCTCTCCTTCGAGCAGCCGGTCGAGACCCTGGAGAGCATCAGCGTCGGCACGCTGAACCTTTTGGAGGCGATCCGCTTCATCGGGCTCCCGGTAAAACTGTACAGCGCCGGCTCGGGCGAGTGCTTCGGCAACACCGACGGCGTGCCCGCCGACGAGACCACCCCCTTCCGCCCCCGCAGCCCGTATGCCGTGGCCAAGTCCACCGCCTTCTGGGAAGTCGCCAACTACCGCGAGGCCTATCACCTTTTTGCCTGCACCGGCATCCTTTTCAACCACGAATCGCCCTTGCGTCCGGAGCGCTTCGTCACCCGCAAGATCGTCAACGCCGCAGCCCGCATCGCCCGGGGGAGCGGGGAGAAACTGCATCTGGGAAACATCTCCATCGCGCGCGACTGGGGCTGGGCGCCGGAATACGTCGAGGCCATGTGGCTCATGCTGCAGCAGGAGCGCCCTGACGATTACGTCATCGCTACCGGCGAGAGCCACACCCTGGAAGAGTTCGTGGCCGAGGCCTTCCAGGTGTTCGGGCTTACCTGGCAGGAGCACGTGATCAGCGACCCCTCTCTCCTGCGCCCTTCCGAGATCATGGTCGGCTGCGGCAATCCGCAGAAGGCCGCCGCCGAACTCGGCTGGCGCGCACAATGCCGGATGAGCGAGGTAGTCGCCCGCATGGCACGGGCAGAAACCGAGCGGGAAGCCTGAAGAGCCCTCCCCACCATTTCCATTCAAATTCTTGACTGCTATTGTTTCAGCCCATCCAAAAGGTTGACTGCTCCTTGCCTGCTGTGCCCCTCCGACCGCTTTTGGCCCTTACCGAGCGCAAAAGGCCCGACGGCACGCTCATTGCTACCGTAGATTGCGGCCACGCACGTTTTTTTTTGGCCTACGCCCCCACAACCCGACCGAATTTCCCACTCACGGAGTAAATGATGGCACTCGGTGTTTTTCTTGAAGTCTGTTCAGTTTGCCAGTTTAACTGCTCGCTCTGCGCCCATGAAGGCCTGAGAGCCGTTGACCCCCGCTACCACATGTCGATAGCCGAGGTGGAAGAGTTCGTCGCCGCTACCGAAGAATCCGGCTATGCCGTTAACATCGGCATACACGGCGCCGGCGAGCCGCTGCTCTGGAAGCATCTCAAGGAGGGTCTGACCAAGCTGCGCGCCTCCAAATCGGTCGAGAGAATCGTCATAAACAGTAACGGCCTGCTGATGGCCAAGAACACCTACATCCTGGACCTGGTCGACTCCGTGCGGATCAGCCTCTATCCCGATTCTAAGATGGAGATCGTAGAGCATCCGAAGGTGGTCTACAATCCGCACCCGTTCTTCGTAGACAAACAGTTTCCCGCGCCCATCCCCTGCACCTGCCTGTGCAGCGGGCCGATGATCTACAAGGGCATGGTGTTTCCCGATTGCGGACCGCCGCTTTTCGACGCGATAATCCGGATGAAAAGCGGGAAGGACCCCATGTCGTTCGGCGTGAAACTCGCCCCGCATTACGCCGACGCCCCTCAGAAATCCGGGACCTTTGCAGAGTGCACCCATTGCTGGGCCAACTCCAACTGCACCCACCTGGTAGAGCGCCACAACACCGGCACTAAAGCCAGCGCCGAGGACGCCTCCCTCCCCTCGACAGGGTCAACCTCGCCCGGTTCCCCGTCCGTACGGGAATCCGTGGAGACGGCCTTCGAGCGTTTCAATACCGGCAATATCGAGGGCGCCGACGCGATCTGCAGCCAGCTCATCGAAGCAAACGTGAACTCTTTTTACGTCTTTTACCTGGCCGGGATCATTGCCTCGCAGAGCCAACGGTTGCCGCTGGCAAAAGAGCGCCTGCAGGCGGCGTTGAACCATGCGGAGGGAGTTCCGCAAGACCGGGTTTCCGAAGTGCTGACGCGGCTAGCCGATCTGGAACGGGCTTGATTTACCAATGCGTTTGAAAAGGATAGTACAGACATACAAGGCGCCAAAAGACTGGGGGGGAGGTCCGCCCGGCATCGGAGACTTCGTCCGGGGGGCATGCCACCTATTCGAACTGCTGTCCGGCACCGGCATAGATTTCAAGATAGACGTCAGCCAAACCGAGTTTTTCGACCTGATCGAGTACGACGAGGAGGTCTTCCAGATCGGCGCCCCCGACAAGATCGCCAACGCCGAGACGTTTTTCGTGGATCACAACGCACTGATTCGGCGGATCAACGAGTTTATTGCCTCGCCAGACTCCGAGCTGTACGTTTCCACCAACCTGGGCGCCTGGAACCGGCTGGAACTCCCTGCCAACGTGCAAGCGTTCATCGCGAAGTTTTACCGCTTCAATTCCGTCGTAGAGAGACTCAGCTTTGAAGTACTCAGAGGCCGCGCCTATGAGGTGCTCAGCATCCGTTGCGGCGAATTCGATTTTGAACATGACATGTACGGCGGGCAAGTCGATGCCAAAGGCAGGATCAGCTCGATCATAGAAAATCACATCCTGCCGAGCGCAAAATTCCCCATCGTGGTTACGAGCGACAGCTATCCGTTGAAATGCGAGTTGGCGAAACGGTACGGCTTCCTCATGTTTCCCCATCAGTCGCAGCATGGTGCCTTTGGCGGGGTACTGCCGGTTGCCCTGGATATGCTGCTGCTGAGAAACTCCAGGTTCAATTACCACATAAATGCCTGGGCCAGTTGGTGGTCCGGCTTTTCGCACTACACCTCGCTCATCTTCGATATCCCCAGTATGAATTTCAAAGCTCCCGACTTTGACAGGACCGACGTCGGTGCGGCCAGGTTGCCCGCAGGCCCGAACCTACGGCAGCTGCAAACCGAGGGCTGGACACAGGAAGCGGGACAGGATGGCACAGGTTATCCAGACTTAACTCGACCGAACGTGCTACAGGAAACTATCGAGGGGGCTTTTAAGAAGGCTCGAACCGGTGACCTGCCCGGTGCAAAGGCCGATTGCGACTGGCTGCTAATCGAGGGGATCAGAAATTTTTACGTGTATTACCTGCTGGGAATAGTCTCTTCCCAGCAACGGCAGTGGAATCTGGCGAGGAAACGCTTGCAACAAGCGATGGCACTATCCGACGGCATACCTGCGGACAGGGTGATGGATGCCGCTGCACGGTTGCAGGAAGTACCTTAAACAAACCCTCTCAAGCCGGCTTTGTCGAAAACGTCCAGCCAGAACGGCTTATCCCATTTCTCCCAGGCATGCGTGCCCATCGGCAGCATACCCGCCACGGCGTGGAACCTCCGCGGTTCGCACTCGATCGAGAACCGCGCGGCCTGCACCGTATTGGGAACCATGAAGCTGTGGGAGAGATGTCCCGCTATCGAGAAAAAAGCATCCTCGACCACCTCCGCGCATTTGTCGACGAACCAGCTCAACTCGTCCAAGACCTGCAGCACGCCGTCCGTCCTGCGCAGGGACAGCCCGCCGTTGCCGACGGGGACGTAGAATTTCGTCCCGTCGAACGGGCTGGAGAGCTTCGGGAAAAGAAACTCCCAAGTCTTCGGCCAAGGCGCCCCCACGTAGTCGAAGGGGCTCGCCATCCAATAGTCGAGATCGTCGCGCAAAACCACGCAATCGGATTGCACGATCAGCATGTGCGTATAGCGGGGAAACGCCTGGTAGAAGGCAGGCGACAGTAAAAGCTTGCTGTAGCTATCGGTGGACGCGAAATACCCGGCATCGAAAAACGCGTACTTGGCACGTGGAAACGTCCGGTGGTAAAAGCCCGTATCGAGCCCCGCCGGGCAGACGAAAAAGAGGTCGTGCCGCTCCAGCACCGAAAACGAATGCAGCATGGCCAGCGTTTCGTTGTGCGACAGCTTTTCCTTGTAGATGGGCGCAAGGACTACCGTACTGAAGTTATCCAACGTCTTCTCCACCCCGCCTTCGCCAAGGCTTCGGCGGGTTCGCTCGTTTATCAAGCTTTTCCCTGAATATCCTTCAAAGTACCGCCCCAGGTTTGCACCTGGGCCGAATCCCCGACGACGATGCGCTTGCCGACCTTGTTGTGGCCTGGAACCAGTGCCTTCCTGACGGTGATGATGGAATTCCTGAACTCGATCGAGTCGACCCACCCTTCCAGAATGAAGGCCGGGGTCTTGGCAAGCGGGAAGAAGGTCCTCAGGTAGGTATTGATGGACAGTTCATTGCCCCAAAACTGGAAGCTGACGACGTCCAATAGCTTTTTGAAGAAGGCATAAGCGCTGAACTCGTTCAGGATGCCGCCACCGAAACCGTCGTGGTAGAGGGTGTGCGTGTCCTCGATGACGTAGATCCCGCCGGGCTTGACCAGGGGGAAATAATTGACGAAGCCGTTCAAGACGTCCATGGAGACATGCGACCCGTCGTCGATGATGACGTCGAAGTCCGGCGAAATGGCCTTGATCGCCTGAAAGGCCTGCATCGAGTTGGCGTCGCCGACCACGATGCTGATGCGCGGGTCGTCGTACTTGAGCTCCCCACACTTGGGATCGATATCGCAGCCGACGAAGCGCATGGCCTCCTTGAAATACTGGGACCAGGTTTCCAGCGAGCCGCCGTTTTGTACGCCGATCTCCAGCATGGAAATCGCGCGGTCGCGCAGCGGGAGGAAAAGCGCGTCGTAATAGCCGAGGTACGATTCCCATTTGTCGCTGACCTTGCCGACCTTGTTGCGGTGCAGAGAGTCAATCGATACGTCTTCCATAAGAGTTCCTTTCGTTGGTTATAGGTAAAAGTCGTATTCAACGGTGCAGTTCAGCGCAAAAGCGTGTCTCCGGGCCGAAGATGCAGCATCGGGTTCTCGCGGCGGATGTTGATGCCGACGAGAAACATGAACCCGTACTGCCAGGTGCGCAGGCTGGAGATGGCCAGGGACACGTTTGATTCCAGGCTGCCGACGAAGTAGTCGCACCTGATCGCCAAAAGCGCGTCCACCAAAACCTCCTCGCCGATGGCGACCCCGTCGTGGCCGCTCATGTGTACGCCGACGTCGGAGGCGGTACGCGCCGCCTCGGTACAGAGCAGCCGGTCGCCGTAGCGGCCCCGAAATTCCTCGAGTATCGGCACGGAATCGGTCAAAAGAAATACCCCGATGGTGGGATTGAGTTCTATCACGCGATCGATGAACTGAAAGGCACCGGCGTTGGTCTGCACCAGATCAGGAGACTCGTAGATCTTGTCCGAGCCGCGCATATGCACGCCGATCCACGGTTTGCCAAGCATCTGCCGCGCGAAGAATTCCTCCACCCGGGCAGCGATGCGGGGCACGGGCCTCAGGTATTTCTGGAAAAGCAGG
>Ga0209415_10016685_pt1 | contig 11767 bp, 9 predicted proteins | sample PeaSoiSIISIP2007_FD_187696 | JGI IMG/M metagenome (GOLD analysis project Ga0209415, IMG submission 187696) | Peat soil microbial communities from Weissenstadt, Germany - SII-SIP-2007 (SPAdes) (version 2) | ecosystem: Environmental > Terrestrial > Soil > Wetlands > Peat | place: Germany... | reverse complement strand
CAGGTTCTCGACCACTTCGATTTTGTCGCTGACCTTGGCCCCGCCCAGAATCGCGGTAAACGGGCGCGCCGGATCGCTGATGGCTTTGCCGATGTACTCGATTTCTTTTTCCATCAGGAGTCCCGCCGCGGCCTGCTTCACGAATTTCGTGATGCCCACGACGGAAGCGTGCGCACGGTGCGACGAGCCGAAAGCGTCCAAAACGAATACACCATCGCAGAGCGCCGCAAGCTGCTTGGAGAACGCTTCGTCATTTTTCTCTTCTTCGGGATGGAAGCGCACGTTTTCCAGCAGCAGGATATCGCCCTCTGCCAGGCTACGGCTCTTCGATTCGGGAACGGGTCCCACGCAATCCGACGAAAAGCGCACGGGTTTTTCGATCAACTGTTCGAGCTTCTTGGCCACGGGAAGGAGCGAGTATTTGGGCTCCGGCCCCCCTTTGGGCCGCCCAAGATGCGATGCCAGCACCAGGCGGCCGCCTTTTTGAATGGCCAGGCGCAGCGTCGGCAGCGTTTCGCGGATGCGCGTGTCGTCGGTGACCACGCCGTCCTTCAAGGGCACATTGAAATCAACGCGAATGAACACGCGTTTGCCGCGGAGATCGAGGTCTTGAATCGTAAGTTTGTTCATGGTGGTTGTACCTTCTGTTCTTAGATAACGGACTTTGGTGAATGGATATCAGATATCAGTTATCAGATATCAGGAACCGGGTGAGAGCGCTGGCTTTCTTGCTAGCGCTCCTTGGAGTGCGGCGGCTGGCGGCCGCTTTTCAGGAGCAAAACCTACCTCCCAAATGATGCGCGTGACGCCAATCGCCTCACCCTCGAAAGCGGGAGCAAGCTCCCGCACTCCAAAAAATGCACGGCCGGGAGCGTAACCCGCGGCTCGCGGTCAGGCGAGTCACGGGTTACAAGGTACGAATCACGGGCTCTACAGCTTCGCAGCAAGCAGCTTGATCAGGTCGCGCACACGGCAGGAGTAGGCCCACTCGTTGTCGTACCAAGCCAGCACCTTGACGCACTTGTCGCCGACAACCTTGGTGTAACCCGCATCCACGATGGAGGAATTGTCATTCCCGCGGAAGTCAATCGATACCAGTTCTTCTTCCGTGTAGGCAAGAATTCCCTTCATCGGGCCTTCCGCCGCCGCCTTCAGCGCCGCGTTCACGCTCTCCTTTGTCGCCGGCTTCTCCACAAACACGGTGAGGTCGACCACGCTGACGTTGGGAGTGGGCACGCGCATCGAGTACCCGTCAAGCTTGCCGTCCAATTCCGGAATGACCAGCTTCAGCGCTTTCGCCGCTCCCGTCGTGCTGGGAATCATGCTCAAGGCCGCTGCGCGCGCGCGCCGCAAGTCCTTGTGCGGCAAATCCAGCAGGCGCTGGTCGTTCGTATACGAGTGGATCGTGGTCATCGTGCCGCAGACGATCTTGAAAGTGTCCTGCAGGACTTTCGCAACGGGGGCGAGGCAGTTCGTGGTGCAAGAGGCGTTCGAGACCACATGGTGCTTCGCCGGGTCATACGTCTTGTCGTTCACACCGAGCACAAACGTGGCGTCCGGATCCGTGGCCGGCGCCGAAATAATGACCTTCTTCACGGGGCCGCGGATATGCTTCCGAGCATCGGCACCCTTGGTGAACAAACCCGTGGACTCGACCACAATCTGCGCGCCCACGCTGGCCCAATCAATTTCCGCGGGATCCTTTACTTTGAAGACTTTGAAGGTCTTGCCTTCCACGCTGATGGAGTCGTCCGTGTAGGTAATCTTGTGCGGAAGGTTTCCAAGGACCGAGTCGTACTTCAGAAGGTGCGCGAGGGTCTTGGCATCCGTGATGTCATTCACGGCTACGAACTGAATGTCCTTGTCATCCAGCGCTGTGCGCACGATATTGCGACCGATGCGGCCGAAGCCGTTGATTCCAACCTTAATTGGCATGCTTCCTCCGGTGGGGGGTAGACTCCGGCGACCGATAGAGTGCGAACGCCGCCGTGTGTAGAACAGAAAATGCTAGGAGTAGTGTAAGGAAAAGTCAACGCGAACCGAAGTGTCCTGGGTCACAAACAACCTGCCACGGCCTCTGGCTTCCTGGTTTGATTGATCCTTCGCCGCTTGCTTCATGCGATTGTCCTGCACCAAAGCGAAACGCGGCTCGCGGCTACGGCCTATTTGTTCGGCCTCTCACTCCACGCCTAAGCCCTTTTCCAGCTACCATTGTAGCGCATCGTCTTACCCTATGCCGACTCAATTGCCGCCACTGGCCATGCTTTCCCCAACGGGCCAAAGAGGTTGGATAAGCACCGCATTACTTGCCGCGGTCATCGCTATTCCCTATCTGCATGGCGCGCTCATGCGGGGCCGGCGCCGCGCGGACAACTCCCCTGCGCCTTCGCCGCTCATGCCCCTCTGGCCTCATTACTGGCTTGCCCTGGCCCTTGCAGCTTTGTCTGCGTGGCATGCCTGGCCTGGGCTGCGTGCGGGCCACATCTCGCCGAGCCTCACCAACGGCCTGTGGCTCGCCACCATCGCTCTGGTCCTGCTCCTTCTCCAACTGGCCGTGGGCGCGGTCTTGCATCACCGCGGCCCAGGCCCTTCCTCGGTCGTCCGGCGCATCCATTTCGTCCTGATGGCGGCCATCGCGCTCCTCGTTGTGGCCCACGTCTGGCTCAACAGCCGCTTCCTCCGTTCCCTCTTCTGACTCACCGTGACGGCCGCAGTCGGCGGGGAAAGCAGAGTTTCCCTCCCGTTGTTTATAATAAGATACTGATGGCTGCAGAATACCAAACAAAGAACTTGACACCGTCATTACAAGGGTTTAAGTGCTATACGAGCCCAAGAATCGGATGCGTTCCATTCTTGGGTGGCGCACAGAAGAATAAGATCCGGATTCGGCTTCAGGGTGTTTTATTTATTGCGGAATAAAATGCCCGGAGTTGTTCCACTTCGTTTTTCCCCCTCTCATGCGTGTTTCACTTTGGGAATAGGGTCCGTCCACCAGGTGTGTGTTCCGGCCTCATTCAGAATCTGTGCATATCCAGAAATCGAAGTTCGGGACCGAACCTGGGTGCCATGAGCGTGCGTACTGGCGAGTGTTCGTCATTACACCGCTCTGCCAGTTCAAGGGGAGAATATGGAAACCCGGAGGATCCAGGTCCTAGTGATAGGGGAGTGCGCAAGAGCTCCATCTCATTTAGCGAAACGAGTGGAAGAGCGAGGCTGCGCTTGCGAATTTGCGGATACGTACCACGAGGCCAGCGCGCTGCTAGAAGGCCGCAATTTCGATTTGCTGCTCAGCCCTGTAAAGCTGGGCGAGAGCAGCATGCTTCCTCTCATGAAAATGTTGAGGGGCTCACGATCTTCGGCATTTTATTATCAGGTGGTTGAGGATAGCTGCTGGTGGCTCCCGGCCATTTCCCGCGGTCAAGTGTGTTTCGGCCAGAACGCGCTCCGCCCGAGCGAGTTCATCCCCATGCTGGATAAGGCGATTGATGAGTTGCGAACCGGAGTCGCGGCAATGGTCCCCGAGCGCGCGCTGGCGGCCTCCGCATAAAAAGGAAGTGTGAAGAACAAATGGGCATGTTGGCAGGGCGTGCAAACGAACCGGGGCTGAGGAGAAAGCTCCCAGTCGGGTATGGTCTGGCCCTGGTCACGTTGTTGGCAGTGGGCATTTTCCAATACAAGATCATTGGAGCGTTGGCTGAAACGGATTATTGGACTATGCGTACCCACAAAGTCATCGCTGATTTGGAAGGGGCGTGCTCCGGGCTCCAACAGGCGGAGTGGGGCAGTCGAAGTTATGCGGCTACCGGGGTTGAGGATTACCTCATCCAGTTCAGCACGGGAATCGGGCGTGCGGACGAATATCTTCGCGCCGCCCGCATTCTCACCGCGGGCAATTCCAGCGAACAACAGAATGTCGATCGCTTGATGGGGCTCGTCTCCGCAAAGCGCAGAGTAATGGAGCACCTGATCGCTTTGCGCCGCGACCAAGGGCAGACGGCCGCCAGCGAAGCGCTGAGCAACGAAGAAAGCCCGAGATTGATGACGGAGATCCGGGCTCTTATCGACGAAATGGAAGGAACGGAAAACAGCTTGCTCGAGGCGCGCCAGGCGGTGAGCCGATCGCGGGCCAAGAAGGCAGGCTTGGCGATTCTCTTCGGAACAGTGCTGGCCCTGGGCCTAGCGCTCGCGGCAACCTGGACCGCTCCTGGGGATGCGATCAAGCGGCGTCAGCCGGAAGTGCCGATGCAAAATGCTTCGCTGCACAGCCGCAGCCTGATCGAGACCAGCCTGGATCCACTGGTGACCATCAGCCGTGAAGGCAAGATCGCAGACGTCAACCAAGCGACCGAATTGGTAACCGGAGTCGCGCGTGAGCAACTGATCGGCAGCGATTTCTCCACCTACTTCACCGAGCCCGAGGAGGTCCGCAAGGTTTACGAGCAGGTCCTTGCCCGAGGTTCGATACGAAATCATCCCCTAGTAATTCGGGACATCTCCGGAAAGCTAACGGATGTCTTGTACAACGCCACCGTGTTTAAGAGTGATGCGGGGGAAGTCGAGGGCATCTTTGCCGCTGCGCGCGATGTGACCGAACGCAAGCGGGCGGAACTGGCTCATCACGAGAGTGAAGATGCATTTCGAACGTTGGCCGAGTTGGTGCCGCAGTTGGTGTGGATATCCACGCGGGATGACCTGGGTATCTACTTCAATCAGCGCTGGGTGGATTACACGGGGCTGACACTTGAGGAAAGTTATGGAAAAGGCTGGTACACCGCCTTCCACCTCGAGGGCAGGCAGCCGGCGTTGGACCCCTGGACTGGTAAAGTTACGATTGGAAATACCTACCGATTCGAATCGCGCCTGCGGGCCCGCGATGGCCACGACCACTGGTTTCTGACAAATAGAGTGCCGCTGACCGATGGCGCGGGAAGGGTTTTAAGGTGGTTTGGAACTTGTACCGACATCGAGGATTTGAAGCGGAGCGAAGTAGCACTCCGTAAGATGACAGCCGACCTGGCGCGCTCCAACGCCGATCTTGAGCAGTTCGCATACGTGGCATCGCACGACCTCCAGGAGCCGCTGCGCATGGTGGCCAGCTTCACGCAACTTCTGGGGCAGCGCTATAAAGGCAAGCTCGACGCCGACGCCGACGAGTTCATCGGTTTTGCAGTGGACGGGGCGCACCGCATGCAGGCGCTAGTGAACGACCTGCTGTCTTATTCCCGAGTCGGGACACGGGGCAAGGAACTTGCCGCCGTGAACTTGGAACAAGTATTGCAATTGGTGCTGACGAACCTTCAACTAAGGTTGGAGGAGAGCGGTGGCCAGGTGACCCACGATCCCTTGCCCACGGTGTTGGGAGACGATACGCAATTGTGGCAGGTGCTTCAGAACCTGGTGGGAAACGCCGTCAAATTCCACGGCTCGGAGCCGCCGCGGGTGCACGTCTCTGCGCAGGAGATAGAGGGCGAATGGCAATTCGCGGTGCGCGACAACGGAATTGGGATCGAGCCGCAATTTGCCAAACGGATCTTCCTGGTGTTTCAGCGGCTGCATAGCCGCGCGGAGTACCCCGGAACGGGTTTGGGACTAGCAATTGCCAAGAAAATCATCGAGCGGCACGACGGGCGAATCTGGATGGAATCTGAACCTGGGAAAGGTTCCACTTTTTATTTCAGTCTGCCGAAGAAAGGAGTGACCCGTGCAGACAGATGCAAGGCCACCACAACCGGTTGACATCCTGTTAGTAGAGGACAATCCCGGCGACGTCAGGCTAATCCAGGAGGCGCTCCAAGACGGGAAACTGCTGAATCGGGTAGCCACGGTGACGGATGGGCAAAAGGCGCTGGCCTACCTGCGCAAAGAAGGGAGCTACGCGCAGGCAACGCGGCCAGATCTCATTTTGCTGGACCTGAACATACCACGGAAGGACGGCCGCGAAGTTCTGGCGGAGATCAAGGCGGATCCTCATCTGCGGAGTATCCCGGTGGTGATTGTCACTAGCTCGCAGGCGGAAGAAGACATCCTGAGAAGTTACAACACGCATGCCAATTGCTACGTGACGAAGCCCGTGGATCTGGAGAAATTCGTCGCCGTAGTGAGAGCCATCGAGGAGTTTTGGGTGACCATCGTCAAGCTGCCCCCGAAGCCATGAGGGACCAGGAAGGAAGAGATTCGGGTCGTGCTGTCGGAAGACAATCCAGATGAAGGAAACGCCCGCGGCAGAACCGGAGCCTCTGGGTCACGAATGCAAAGCAACTCCGGAGGACAAACAAATGTCCGAAGATAAGATGCACGTGCTGCTGATCGAAGATAATCCCGGTGATGCGCGCCTGGTTGAAGAGATGCTGAAAGAAAGCGGGACGGACGATTTCGAGCTGAAACAAGCGGGGTCTCTGCAATCCGGCCTGCGTATCCTTTCGGAGGGCTGCGGGAACCAGGTGATCCTGCTAGACCTGGAGCTCCCCGATGTGAGCGGACTGGAGACTTTGCGGCGAATCGCGCCATTCGCTGAGGAGGCCAGTGTGGTGGTGATCACCGGCAGCCAGGATGAGAGGCTCGGGATTGAAGCGCTGAAAGTGGGAGCGATTGATTACCTCATCAAGGGGCAGATAGACGGCCACCAACTGCGAAGGATCCTGCACTACGCCGTGGAGCGCCACTACATGCAAATGGAGCTGCACAGCCTCACGCTGCATGATGAGCTTACGGGCCTACACAATCGGCGGGGATTTTTGCTGCTTGCGGAACAACAGATGAAGATCAGCCGGAGGAATCACTCATCTTGCTTGTTGCTGTTCCTGGATATTGATGGGCTGAAGAAAATCAATGACACCCTGGGACATGCGGAGGGGAACGGCGCGATTGTCGAGGCGGCGGGGGTGCTGCGCTCGTCGTTTCGACAGTGTGACATCCTGGCGCGACTGGGCGGAGACGAATTTGCGGTGCTGGCCGTAGGAACGTCGGAGTCCAGCGAAGCCGCCTTGCGGGCCCACATCGAAAAAAAAATCAAAGAAGTCAACGCGCAAGCCAATCGAGCGTACGCTCTTTCGTTCAGCTTGGGCATCGTGCCGTGCGGTGCGAACGTGCGATGCTCCTTCGAGGATCTGCTGGCAAAGTCGGATGCACTTATGTATCAGGACAAGCAACACAAGACGCGGGGCGCGCGGCCGAGCACAGCGGGAGCGTGAAACATGAATGGGGATATCATCCACGTTTTGCTTGTTGAAGACAGTCCGGGGGACGCGCGTCTCGTCCGGGAAATACTGGAACACGACGAGAGTACCGCTTTTATAGTCAAACATGTGTGCACTCTTGAAGAGGCCATGAACTCCCTTGCGCCGGACGCAGCAAACCAGGTGATCCTGCTGGACTTGGGACTTCCGGATGAAAGCGGGCTGCGGACCTTACAGCGGATCATCCCTGTAGCTCAGGAGGCAAGCATCGTGGTCATTACCGGGCTACAAGATGAGGAGTTGGGGATTGCCGCGATAAGGGAAGGCGCGCACGACTACCTCATCAAGGGACAGGTAGACGGGGCCCAGCTACGCCGAATCCTGCGCTACGCGGTGGAGCGGCACAAGTTGCAGAGTGATCTCCAGGCCGAGATAGAGCGGCGGGCGCGAGTGCAGCAGGCGCTGGAGCTCTCCGAAGAGCGTTACCGACTGCTTTTAGAAACGGCGCCCATGGGCATAGTGATAACCAATGAACGAGGAAGAGTGGTGCAAGCGAATGCAGAGGCATTGCGCATATTCGGCTATATGCGCAGGGAGTTGATCGGGCAAACGATCGACCTGCTGCTTCCGGGACGCCGCAGCCACGAGCATGAAGAGGAGTTGTCCGGCTACCTGAAGGAACCGCACGTGCGGCCGGTGGGATTGGGATTGGAGCTGTTCGCGCGGCGAAAAGATGGCACAGAGTTTCCCGCGGAAATCAGCCTGGGACCGCTGGCGACCGAGGAAGGGACGCTGATTTCGGCCACGGTTGTAGACATCACGGCCCGAAAAAAGATGGAGGAGCAACTACGCATTGCGCAGCGCATGGAGGCGATTGGCAATCTGGCGGGCGGCGTGGCCCACGACTTTAACAATCTGCTGGCGGTCATCCTGGGGTGCTCCGATGTGCTGCTTGAAACGCTCCCGCCCGAGCACTCCGCCGCCAGGAAAGTGGAGATGATTCGAAAAGCCGGCGCGTCGGCGGCAGATCTAACGCGGCAACTGCTGGCGTTCAGCCGGCACCAAATGCTGCAGCCGCAAGTGCTCGATCTGAAGGAGATTGTGGAGCGCACGGAGGTCTTGCTTCGTCGTCTGCTCGGGGAAAACATCGCCCTCACAATCTCGCTGGACGGTTCGCTGGGTTGCGTCAAGGCCGATCCGGGACAAATCGAGCAAGTACTCCTAAATCTGGCGGTGAACTCGCGCGACGCGATGCCGCAAGGAGGCCGTTTGAGAATAGCAGCCCACAATTGCGAGCTGGATGATTCCTTTAAGGACGAACAGGAGGCGGTTGTTCCCGGCCGCTACGTCCTGCTCGCGGTCGAAGACACGGGTTGCGGGATGGATCGGAAGACGCAGGCGCGTATCTTTGATCCCTTTTTCACGACCAAAGAAATCGGGAAAGGCACAGGATTAGGCCTGGCGACAGTCTATGGAATTGTGAAACAGAGCGGGGGATATATCCGGGTGGACAGCGCGCCGGGTGAGGGAAGCAAGTTTAAGGTATATCTACCAAGAGTCGAAGAAGCCGCTGAGCCGAGCAAAGAGGAAGAGCCGGAGGCGACCGTGCTTCGGGGTTGCGAAACGATTTTGCTGGCGGAAGACTCCGCGTCTGTCCGAGAAGTGGCCGGGCAATATCTGGAAGGCCTGGGCTATACCGTTCTGGAGGCTGCGTCTGGCGGGGAAGCGCTGGAGCGGGCGAAGGATTTCCAGGGTCCGATTCACCTTCTGCTGACGGATGTGCTGATGCCGGAACTGAGTGGCCCGGAGCTGGCGGCCCACATGGCGGCGCTGCGTCCGGACATAAAAACAATTCTCACGTCCGGCTACGCCGACGACACCATCCTCCGGCAAGGAGAGCTGGATGCCGGCGTCGTCTTCATTCAGAAGCCCTATCGTCCTAAAGCGCTCGTCCGGAAGATCCGTGAGGTTTTGGACGGGCCCGGGCAAAAAAGCGAAAGCGCCGTCCCTCTGCGCTCGCGCGCGTCAAGCGTCACCTAAGTTCGCACACCCCGGGAAATTTCAGGACCGAATCGTCACTGGCTGTTGTCGCCAGTGCCGGAGGATGGATCTGTCCTATTGGGGGTACTGCTTGATGGAGGTGACGTGCTCGCCCGTGAACTTCACGAAGATCGTTTTGTCCGGGGGATGCCCGTAGATCCAGTCTTCCGTATCGTTGCCATTGGCATCGCGCTCGCGCACCTTGCGGTCCGGCTTGCCGATGGCCGCCACTACTTCCTCGCGGTCCATGCCCAACGCCGCATGGCGCTCCGTAATCGCCTTCTTCATTTCCGGGGGCAGCGTGTCAATCCAGTGCACCGCGGCGGAGCGCACCCTGGAAAAATCCAGGAAGGGTCCCAGAATCTGCTTCAACTCTTCGGGGGTGAGGTCCGGCACCGCCTTGGGAAATTGCACAAAGATCGTGCCGCCCATCCCGGGCTGGATGCCCGGGGGTCCTGAGTCCTGCCCCGTGCCGGAGGACTGCCCCACGGGCGCCGGCGAGCCACCCACGCCGATTTGAATACGGTCGCGCCAACGTTGCCTCCTGGGACGGCCCCCGCCGTTGATATCCACCACGATGGTGTGTTCGCGAAACTCGAGATTGGTGATCTGGGCGTTGTCTCCGGTGTTCACCGCCGCGCCGTGCCTGGCCACGGCATGATCCAGCCCTTCCTGGTTGAAAGGCTTATCGGTATAGAGGATGAAACCCTCTTTGCCGCCCGGCACCGGTTTGCGCGCTTTGGCAAATTCGCCGGAGACGTAGCGAATGAGGGCGAGTTTCGAGGTTTCCTGAAGCGTGGCGCTTTTCTTCCCGGAAGCGGGCGCGCTCTGCGCCTGGTCCTGCCCCGCGTTGCTCATAACCAGGGGCAACAGGGGAATGCTGTCGCCCGGCGGAAACTTCTCCGCGGCGGCATCCGGTTCGCTTCGCAGAGACATGGCCTTGGGCACGTCCGCATCAGCGAATAACAGCAGCGTAATCGTAATGGCCAGAAGGTAGTGCATGGCTTCAGGGATCGTGCCACCCGCCCGGGGGCACTCACCCTATTTTATGATGCAGAAAGCCGATTGAATAGAAGCAGATTTGCGAAACTACTGCGTTATCACGGTGACCCCTTGCCGGTCTATTTGCATCGGCAAGAGTTCCCCGCCGGACTCCACGATCGCCTTCTCCACGCGTTCCCGGGCACCCGGCTCGATCAGCAGCACAATACACCCGCCGCCGCCCGCACCGCACACCTTCCCGGCCAGCGCGCCATTGCGGCGCGAATTCCCTATGATCCGGTCGATCGTGTTCGTGGAAATCGTGGGCAGGTTCCTGCGGCGGAAGGTCCACTCGTCGTGCATCAGCCGCCCAGCCTGTTTCCAGTCGCCCGATTCCAGCGCCACGCGCATCTCTTGCGCGATTTGCGAAATGCGCTCCAGGTTATTCACCACCGACTTCTTATTGTCGATGTGGGCCTTGAATACGCCCCAATTGTTGATGGCCGATTGCCGCGGCTTTCCCGTGTAACACACCACCAGGCGGCGTTCGAGCTCGTCCAGATTCACGTTAAGCTCGATACGCCGCTCGCCACCGGGGATCAATTCGATGGCCGCCGCGCCACCGAATGCCGGCGGGTAGTGATCCTGCATACCCGTGGGAATGTGAATGACGATGGCCTCCGCGTCGCGGCTGATGTGGATCCAGTCCACCTTGCTGCGGCCCGTCCCCGTGAAGCGGTCCAGCGCTGCGCAGATGGACACCGCCATGGCGCTTGATCCGCCGATGCCCGCGCCGGCCGGCGCCTCCGAATTCGTGGTCAGCGTGAATCCGCCTTGCGGACGGAAGAACTTCACGATCTCGGCCAGAAGTGGCAGGCGGAAGCGTTTCGCGCGCGCCAGCTTTGCAAACGACGCAAAGCTTTCCGAGCGCTTGGTGTCCAGCGAGACCAGCTTGATGCTTTCGTCTCCGGGCGCATGCGTCTCAATCGCACAATGCGCGTAACGCGAAATCGCGACGTTCAGCGTCACCGCTCCGGGATGAAACAGGTACAGCGGCCAGATGTCCAGCGTGCTCCCGGCCAGGTCTACGCGTGTTGGAGCTTTCGATTCGATGAGCATGTGCGTCCTGAAAAACAGAGATGGATTGCGTATAAAGTATGAGACGAACTTAACTTAAACAGGCAGCGGAAACAGTAGCCAGGTTCGTCATTCCCAGCGAAGCGAAGAATCCCTCTTTGGCTGAAACGTAAGAAAAGAGAGATTCATCACTCTGAAGACGCCGTTCGGAATGACGGAATCGTACTTTTTCCGCAACCCTTCAAGCCGCGCCGCTTGCCGCGCCACGGCCACGGGCAATAATCACCGGGCCCGGTTCCTTTCGGGCCTGCGCCGGATTCGGCTCAAAACACCGGCGGCAGCGCGCTTCGTACATTTCCGTGGCCCCCACCACGATCAATTCTTCGCTATCCACAAGGCGCTGCGTGTGCACCGCGGGATTCCCGCAGCGCACGCAGATGGCCAACAGCTTGGTGATCTCCTCCGCGACGGCCAGCAGCCGCGGCATGGGTTCA
>Ga0209415_10016684_pt1 | contig 11767 bp, 6 predicted proteins | sample PeaSoiSIISIP2007_FD_187696 | JGI IMG/M metagenome (GOLD analysis project Ga0209415, IMG submission 187696) | Peat soil microbial communities from Weissenstadt, Germany - SII-SIP-2007 (SPAdes) (version 2) | ecosystem: Environmental > Terrestrial > Soil > Wetlands > Peat | place: Germany... | reverse complement strand
ACTGTGGGTACTGGGGGTGCCCCACTTCTCGCGCTTTTCGAGAAGTGGGATTCCAGCCGCCGACACCCAATAGATCTACACTGCGGCAAGCTGCCAACAAACGCCGGCGACGACGACCCTTGTAAACAGACTCGTCAAAATGTTTTAATCAGCCACCATGTTGACCGACCTAGCTGAGCGCCTCCAACACTTCGTTGCCTATGCTCAGAAACTCAAAGGCGATGAGAAAGGGGAAGCGCAGGTATTCTGCGACCGGCTTTTCCAGGCGTTCGGCCATGAGGGTTACAAGGAGGCGGGTGCAACCCTCGAAGATCGTCAATACAGGCGCGGGAAAAACGTTAAATTCATTGATCTCTTATGGAAGCCTCGACTCATCCTGGAAATGAAGAGCAGGACCGAGGATCTCCGGGATCACTACCAGCAGGCATTTGAGCACTGGCTTCATTCTGTTCCTCATCGACCAAGGTACGTGGTGTTATGCAACTTCGACGAGTTCTGGATTTATGAATTCGACGAACAAATGGAAGAGCCGATGGACCGCGTACGTTTGGCTGACCTTCCTAAGCGCTACGACGCGCTGAATTTCCTCCTGCCCACCGAAAAGAAGCCTCGATTCGGAAATAACCGCGTCGCAGTCACTCGATCCGCCGCCGATAAGTTGGCCGTCGTTTTCAATTCGGTCATGAGGCGCACGAAGGATCGGCCGCGTTCACAGCGCTTTATTCTGCAGTGCCTTGTTGCGATGGTTTCCGAAGATGTCGGGCTGCTCCCAAACGGAATATTCCTGGAACTCCTGGAGGAATGTGACAGCGCAGCCAATTCGTACGACCTGATCGGGAATCTATTCAAACAGATGAATACGGACCGCTCTGCGCAGGGCGGCCGCTACAAAAACGTTCCGTACTTCAACGGGGGCCTCTTCCAGGAGATTGATCCCGTTGAATTGACGTCGGGTGAGGTGCTCCTGTTGATCCATGCGGCAAACGAAGACTGGGGCAAGGTTCAACCAGCGGTGTTTGGCTCGCTATTTCAAAGCAGTATGGACCAAAAAGAGCGCCATGCTCACGGAGCTCATTTCACTAACGAAGCAGATATCCAGAAGGTGGTCCTTCCCACAATCGTTCGTCCCTTTCGATCCCGGCTCGACGAAGCGAGCACCCTGAAAGAATTGGTAGGGCTCCGTGACGCTATCCAGCAATTTCGTGTTCTCGATCCAGCCTGTGGCAGTGGAAATTTTTTGTACGTGGCCTATAGGGAACTATCAAGAATTGGGCTGGATATCACGGCGAAGGTTCACGCAAATTTCGGAGTGGAAGCCGCCAAGAAAATCGGCTTTGGTTCGCCACTGAAAACCCAGCAGTTCTACGGGATCGATCACACGCCGTTTGCAGCGGAATTGACAAAAGTGACCCTCGCACTAGCCAAGGAATTCAGCCTTCTGGAAGGCCGTGAGCGTTTTCGCGAGTTCCAAGGGGATCTTCTCGACCAGGCACTTCCGCTGGACAACCTTGACGGGAACGTTGTGTGCGGCGATTCGTTATTTATGAAATGGCCCGAGGCAGATGCAATTATTGGAAATCCCCCGTTCCAGTCAAAGAACAAGATGCAAAAGGAGCTAGGGCCTGCCTACTTGCAGAAGCTTCGGGCGGCGTACCCCGACATTCCAGGCAGAGCCGACTATTGCGTCTACTGGTTTCGCAAGGCGCACGACAGCTTAAAAGACGGGCACCGAGCCGGACTCGTCGGGACGAATACAATCCGGCAGAATTACGCACGCGAGGGTGGCCTGGACTATATCGTCCAACACAATGGGACCATCACAGAAGCAGTTTCTTCACAGCCATGGTCTGGGGAGGCGGTAGTACACGTCTCCATCGTGAACTGGGTAAAGGGCCAAGACGACGGAAAGAAGTTCCTTTTTGAGCTGACTGGCAATAACCGTCAGGGGCCATGGAAGACGGCAGAACTGCCGCTTATCAACTCGTCGCTCTCCTTCACAACAGACGTGGCTTCTGCAAAACGACTCAAGGCTAATAGCGATTCGAAAGCCTGTTTTCAGGGCCAAACCCACGGACACGAGGGGTTTCTCCTCACGCCAGAACAGGCCATAAAGCTCTACAAGGAAGACGAGAAAAATCGCGAGGTAATTTTCCCTTTCCTCACAGCAAACGACATGCTGTCAACGTTTCCACCGTCGCCCAAGCGCTACGTAATCGACTTCCATCCTTACGGCCTGATTGAATCCTCAAAGTATCCGATCCCTTTTGCGATTCTTAAAAAGAAGGTATTGCCCGATCGCGAAGCGGCGGCAGAAGAAGAAGAGCAGCGGAACAAGCAGGCATTCAAAGACAATCCCAAGGCAAAGGTCAACGTTCACCATGCCAATTTCCTAAAGCAGTGGTGGCTTCTGAGTTGGGCCAGGGGAGAAATGATTAACGCCATAGAGCCGCTAACCCGCTACATCGCCTGTGGACGCGTCACCAAACGTCCAATATTCGAATTTATCTCTAAGGACATCCACCCAAACGATGCCTGCATGGTATTTCCGTTCGAGGATGATTATTCCTTCGGAATCCTGCAATCGGCAATGCACTGGGCTTGGTTCATCGCGAAATGTTCCACACTTAAGAGTGACTTTCGCTACACATCCGACACCGTCTTCGATACCTTTCCATGGCCGCAATCTCCAACCTCAACCCAAGTCGCGCGCATAGCCGACGCCTCACGGACACTTCGAATGGTCAGAAGAAAATCTATGGACGAGGCAAATCTGAGCCTCCGCGAACTCTACCAGTTAAGCGAACTACCTGGCGAAAATGTGATCAAAACTGCTCAAGCTGAACTTGACGCGGTCGTCAGGCTGGCCTACGGAATGACCACAAAGAGCGACCCCCTCTCTTTTCTTCTCGACCTAAATTCTAAAATTGTCCTGCTCGAAGAAAAAGGGACTGCGGTGCAAGCGCCCGGTATTCCATCAGGAATCAAGAATGCCGATCGTTTGATTTCAAAAGATCGAATGGAAATACAACCGATTTCCGCCAGCAAATAGCCGGCCGGCGGCCCCCAACCTCCGCTCCCGTAACACGCTTTTGTCAACTTGACAAAATCCACCCTCCGGGGGCCCCATTCAAGCCTTCTTTTGGCTCGATTTGGGACGCTCTGGGGGTCCTAATCCGCTCCGCACTGCCCTTCCCAACCTCGAATCCCATAGCACGCCCTGTCAACTTGACAAAATCCAGCCACTAAGCCACCCCACACCACGGAAAGCGAAGTAAGTCGCGACCACTAAGTCCATTTCTATTCAACACTCCGCTGTAAGTGCCTCATTGTAAAGCCGCGAACCAGAAGTCCGCGCTAACCCTAGCCTTGTCATGGATCTAAGGAAGATCAAAGGAGCGGTGCGATAACCAAACAGTAAACATCCATCTCACGAAAAATCCCCGATTCCCCCACTTTCACAACCCCCTGAAAATCAACTTTATTTTCACCCTGTAGTTTTCGTATTTTATTCGCCTGCAAGCAGGGTCCGAAACTGAACGCGGGCGAGGACGCCCGCGCCACACATTTCCTAAATCCGATGTCCTGAGATTTTCCTGATTACTCGCCCGGCGTAAACCCGCCAACCTGGGCCACAGTTAGCCGCAGATACTTGTAGGGGTTTACAGGCACGTCATTGATGCGGACTTCGTAGTGAAGATGCGGGCCGGTGGAGCGGCCACTCAGCCCGACGTAGCCGATGGTGTCGCCGCGGTGGATGTACTGTCCGGCGGTGACGGCGAAGCTGGAGAGATGGCCGTAGCGGGTCGAGATGCCGTGGCCGTGGTCGATCATGATGGCACGTCCGTAGCCGCCCAGATAATCGGCGAAGGTAACCACGCCGTCGGCGGGCGCGATCACCGGTGAGCCGACTACTGCGGAGATATCGACGCCGGAGTGGAAGGCGCCTTCTCCGTTGAACGGATCAATGCGCTCGCCGAAGGAGCCAGTAACCTGGCCTTCAACCGGCCACAGGTTCGGAGCCGAGTTGGCGCGGACCCAGTCCGCTGTGGTCGAATTCTTGGTCAAGCCGAGCGAAATGCCGACGCTGGCCGCTCCGCTCAGCGCCGTATGTTTCAACGCGTAAAGCTGGTCGAGCGACGAGTGCACCTGCGCTTCCTGAATCTGCTCGGTCGAGGCCGCCACCATCGCCGGATCGGACTTGAGGCCGTAAAGCGCGGAAACCTCGCTCGCCAGCGATCCCAGTGAAGCTACCTGAATGTCACGTTCCTTGGCGACCTGTTCCAGCTTCGAATAGCGGTCCTTGAGCTGGGCTTGTTCGGTGCGGAGCTGGTTATAGTGGGCGACTTTTTGCAGCATCCGCCCATAGGAACTGGCGATGCCTGTCAGGCAAAGCGCGCCGATGGCCGCTCCCGCCAAGAGAACATACAGGTACTGAACGGGAATGGAGATCTTGCGAAGCTGTCCCGCTTCGTCGCGAGCTACGAAAAAGATGTAGAAACGTTTACGCAATATCCTACTTCCGGCAAAAGATTTTGCTTTGGAGTCCGGCCGGAGCGGAACAGTCATGCTCGGGGGCTCGGAATCCTGATTCCACCAGCCGCGTTAGATGCTGGCTGGCCTATCCCAAACTACGGAACCAGGCAAGCCGAAATCCAATTTGGCTGCAACCAATTCAGGCTGCAGTACTTGGTTCGGCAAAGGTATCGTTAACGGCAGGTAAACGGTAACAAACCTGATTCCCCGTGTCAACCTCGCCACGCCCCTTTGGATGGTTACCAAGGCAGGGTAATTGGCGCTGCCCGTCCGGCCAGATTACCGTCGTAAGGGGGCGGGCATCCGGCCAAGTCCACTGCCAGACATGAGCCTTCAAAGCAGAGGTATAGTGGTCGGCATGCCATTGGCAGAAAGAATGGGTGAAAGGAAGCTGATCGAGCAGATCCGCAGACTTGCCACTGGAGGTCGTTCGGTGGTGACGGGCATCGGCGACGATTGCGCGGTGTTGCGCGTTCCTCCGGGACACGATTTGCTGGTCACCACCGACTTCTCCATCGAGAACGTCCATTTCCGGCGAGATTGGCATCCTCCAGAATGGGTCGGGCGGCGCTGCCTGACGCGTGGGCTGAGCGACATCGCGGCGATGGGCGGCGAGCCGCGGGCGGCATTCCTGTCGCTGGCCGTTTCGGGCGATGTGCCGCAGAAGTGGGTGGACCGCTTCCTGACAGGATTGCTCGAACTTGCCCGAGAGTTCAAAGTTCCGCTGGCTGGGGGCGATACGGCGCAGTCTCCGGCGGGAATCCAGGCGGACATCGTGGTTGTGGGCTCCGTTCCCAAGGGAAAAGCGGTGCTGCGATCCGGGGCCAAGGCGGGCGAGGGGATTTACGTGACCGGCGAACTGGGCGGGTCGGCGGCGGCGCTGGCGCGCCTGGCGGAAATGAAGGCCGAATCGAAGGCGGCGAGCGTCGAGTATCTGCGGCACTTTCCCAGGCATTCTTCTAGTCTCTCTGGCTCTCACTCGGGTCCGCAGGCGCGGGTTGCGGTGGGCCAAAGCCTGCGACGCCGCGGATTGGCTTCGGCCATGATTGACCTGAGTGACGGCCTTTCCACCGATCTCGAACACATCTGTCAGGCAAGCCACGTGGGCGCGGAGATTGAAGCCGAGGCGATTCCAAGAGCGCGGCTGGGGCGAGGGCAGGTGGGGCAAGGGAAAAAAAAGCCGAAAAAGCTGGTCGCGCTCGAGTTGGCATTGCACGGCGGCGACGATTACGAACTGCTGTTTACGTCGGCAGCGGCGGTTCCCGCGCGGATCGCGGGCGTTCGCGTGACCCGCATCGGGCGGACCACGCGATCTGCGGGAATGTGGCTGATCGACGCGGATCGAAAACGACAGCGGCTGCGGGCTGCGGGATGGGAGCACTTTGCGCGGGATTTGTAGTTTTGCAACAGCAGTTCGCAGGGCTAAGACTTCAAGATCTTAACCACAGGGGACACAGAGGAACACGGGGGGAAAGCAGTCTGCTTAAAGGTTCCCCCTGTGTTCCTCTTCCTCTGTGCCCTCCGTGGTTCAAGCTCTTGCTGTTGCTCTTCCTCTCTCAGACCACAGCAGCAGGTGACTTTCGTTACCTGCCTGCGGTCACGGCTCGGGACTAGAGTAGAGCCATGAAAAAAGCTTTCCTCCTCCTGGCTTTCAGCGTCGCGCTCTTGATTCCGGCTTTTGGTCAAGGGCCAGATCCAGCGCCCGCTCGCAAGATCGATAACCAGTTCGTGCAGCAACAGTTTGGCGACCAGTTCACGATTCTGCCCGAGGTTCCGGCCGTGTACGGCGATCTGGACGGCGACGGCATCGAAGACGTGGCGATTGCGGCGCGCTGCAAGAATCCGCTGCTCGATCAGGCCGAGCACAAATACACGGTGATGGATCCCTACAACGAGTTCTTTGGCTACGGCGATCCCCGGCTTACGACCACGTTCAGCGAGGGCGTCCCGGAGCGGCGCGGCCTGGTCGTGCTGATCATTCACGGCGCGGGCAAGGATGCGTGGCGCTCCACGAGTCCGAAAGCCAAGTACGTGATTGTGAATTTGCCCTATAAAACACTCTCCGTCAGAAAAATGCAGCTGAAAAAGAGAACCATCGAGGCGGTGTACGTGGAAGAATCGAACGATTTTGGCGAGAGCTCAGCGCTGTTCTTCGACGGCAAGACGTTCCGCTACGTGCCCATGGGCGGAGATATGCAGTAGGCGGTGGCAGTTCTCAGTTCTCAGTTCTCAGTCAAAATCAATTTGCGCCGGGCGTGTAGAGCGGGCGCCCCCGCCCGCTGCCGTTGACTTTGAATTTCCTTTGGACTAACCCGTGCACGCGGGTGCCCCATCCTTGCGCGTTCTTTGCGCAAGGGTGGGATTCCACGGTCGCGTCCCCCTTGGGATTCCCTCCGGCTCAGAGTGCTGCCTTCGGGTCTTCCGTCTTCAAATCGCGGAGCAAGTTCTTAAGCCCCTCCGCATAAGGGTCGTGGTTCTTCCAGTCACTGAAATCGGGAATGAAATATTCGCGAATCTCGACCGTCAAGCTCCGCCCCGCTGAGGTCCGTCCAGCAGAGGTTCACGTCGCGGAGGCCCGCCCCGCTGAGGTAGGGGACTATTTCTGAGTTTGCCTTTCTCCAGTCATTCCCAGCCTCCACACTTCCCAGGAGTTTTGCGAGATGTTCACGGTTTGCCATGGCGGCAGCCTTTCATTGGCGCTCATCATACGCCTAGATCGCAGCGGTAAACCGCTGCGCCACCCAAAGGCTTCATTCGACCCGACTTTTTTGCCGAATAATGCGGTGAATTGGGCATTGGGCAGGGTGCTGTGGTGAAATACGAGTACGGATTGGTTTCATAAAATGGTTTTGCGCGCAGGCTGGGCGGCCCTTCGGAGTGTGCGTAAGAAACGGGTCGTCCCTCTGGGACTCGAATCATTTTGTCTACCTTTCCCAGCGCTGAAGCGCTGGGCTAAGTTAGATCGCCCCTCCGGGGCTGAGTTGGGGATGAGTTAAACGATGACAACCAGGTCAGCGGCAATCCGCCGCAAACTTAAGGCGGTCGAGCGGGACGCTCATGGATTGTGGCAAATCCTGAAGGCCCTGGTGTCGACCGACCATCCTTTGCTGGCGCATTTGATCCCGATCCGGCGCTGCAATCTTGCCTGCACTTACTGCAACGAGTTCGATAATTTTTCGAAGCCGGTGCCTACGGACGATATGTTGCGGCGCGTGGATCGACTGAAGGACCTTGGCACTTCCGTGATCACGATCAGTGGCGGCGAACCGATGCTGCATCCGCAACTGGACGACATTATTCATCACATGCGGCAGCGGCGGATCGTGTCGGGGCTGATCACCAACGGGTATCTGCTGACTGCGGATCGCATCCAGCGGCTGAATCGCGCGGGGCTGGAGTGGCTGCAGATTTCGATCGATAACGTCAATCCCGATGAGGTTTCCAAAAAAAGCCTGAAGGTTCTTGACCGCAAGCTGCAACTGCTGGCCGAGCACGCGGAATTTCACGTGAATATCAATTCGGTGGTGGGCAGCGGAGTGAGTCATCCGCAGGACGCGCTCACGATCGGCAAGCGCGCGCTGGAGCTGGGATTCAGTTCGACTATTGGAATCATTCACGACGGCACGGGGCAGTTGCAGGCGCTGAATGACGAAGAACGGCGCGTGTATCACGAGATGAAGAACCTCGAGAAACGCAGCTTCACGCGGGTGAATGCGTTTCAGGACAACATCGCTTTGGGTCGTCCTAATCAGTGGCGCTGTCGCGCGGGAGCTCGCTACCTCTATATTTGCGAGGACGGGCTGGTGCATTACTGCTCGCAGCAGCGCGGGTATCCGGCGATTCCGTTGGAGAAATACACGATTAGCGATGTACGCCGCGAGTTTCATACCGAGAAGCCGTGCGCCCCGCATTGCACGGTGTCATGCGTACACCAGGTGTCGGTCCTCGATGCCTGGCGAGCGCCGCAGTGGCCGGCCAGGGCGTCTGAACCGGCTAGCGGGCTGGTGCACATCGAGTAGGGCAGTTCTTAGTTCTCAGCTCTCAGTTCTCAGTAACCCCCTAGAATTGAATGGCGAATGCCCCCGCGGGTCTAATGTTTCAAAACTTGCAAGCGAAGAAATAACGTAGTGGGAATTGCCGCGGCCAAATCTGAGAACTGAGAACCGGGAACTGAGAACTGCCTTTAGAACGTTGTGGCCACTGAGAAGCGGAAGGTCTTTCTTGGTTCCCGCAGCGTGAAGTTGGAACCCAGGGTCGAGCGCGTCAGGTTATAGGTGTAATTGCCTGCATTGTAGGCTGTGCATTTCCTGTCTCCCAACACCGGACAGGGGAACATGTCGCGGGTGATTTGAATGGGCGGCGATGCGGTGCTATCCAGGCGTAGCGCGTTGTAGGCGTAGTAAATGCGGAAGGGCGCGTTGACTACCGGAAGCATGGTCTGCAATTCGAGGCCGGTGGACATGCGCACTACCCAGTTGGTGCCGGGAACGGGGCTGAGATTGGGCGAGAAGGTGTTCGGGTTAAGTCGCTGTCCACCCTTGCAGGCGAAACCGGAGTCCAAGTTCGGACAGCCGAATACGGTGCTGATCAAGGTGTCGTACTGGACCGTGTTGATCTGCAACTGCGACGTGCGCAGAATCGGATCGGTGCCGGCGTCGACAAAGGGCGCGATGGCGACTGGGCCGGCAATGGTGATGCGGTATTCGAGGTTGGCGTTCAAACTGAGGTCGCCGCCGGGAGTGACGAGTTGCTGGTAGGGAACGGGGATATTCCAGCAGTTGCTGGCGCATGTTCCGTTAGCGCCTGGCACGGCTGGAAAACTGGGGTTGGCGGGAACGAACGCGCCGGTTTTGTCCCGGAGAGGCACGACCTGGGCGCTGGGCAGGTAGGCAATGGGAGAAATGGTGCGGATGTCGAAACCGCGGATATCGTTCTCGCCGCCGAGGTAGGCGCGTTCGAATGGCGGGGCAACGATGCCTCCATAGCCGGTAATAAACGACGCCTGAACGTTGTACCCGAGGGCGTTGCGACGCTTCTGCATGGGGAAAAACTGCTTGTACTGGACCACTGGCCGAATGGTGTGGACCGTGCCCCCGATGCCCGAGAACTCTCCCCCAATGAACAGGCTCTTGCCGTGGTGGGGGGCGTAGGCGGCATCGAGGGTGTTCATGGTGAAGCTGGGAGTGATCTTGCTGGTGATGATGCCGTTCAGAGCGTTGGGTCCGGAAATGCCGCGGAAGTTGAGGTTCTCAAACAGCAGCTTGGAAGCGGTGCTGACGGCGACCAGCGAAGAGCGGTCGAAGGAGTAGCTGAGGCCGAAGCGCTTGAAGGAACGGCGCAGCGGATAGCTGAAGCTGACGCTCGTGCCGGTGGAGGACTGCGAATAGTTCTGCAGGTTCTGCAGGTAGGCGTTGGGCAGGTTCAGATTCTGTCCGGTGGCGATGGCATACTGCCGAGCCTGGTCATAGTTGGTCTTCCGGGTGTAGACGTTAAAGCCAGCCTGAATGGGCCGGTCAAACAAATAGGGCTCGGTGAATCCGAAGACCAGGTCGCGCTGGCGGCTGCCCAGACTGGCCTGCACGGAGAGGGTCTCGCCCAATCCGAGAAAGTTGTTGGTGCTGTAGTTGATGCCGACAAAGGCGCCGGCCAGACCGCTGACGCCGCCTTGCAATCCGATGCTGTTCTTGCCTTTTTCATGGACCTTCAGGGTGAGATCGACAGTGCCGGCCTTTTCGTCGAGGTGGCGTTCGGTAGTGTTGGGATCGTCGGGCTTGAGCTGGTCGAAATAGCCGAGCTGGTTCAGGCGCAGCAAGCTGAGCTCCCAGTAACGGGAGTTGTATTGCTGGCCCTCCTCGAGCGCGATTTCGCGACGAATGACTTTGTCGCGAGTGGTGGTGTTGCCCTGGAATTCGATACGGCGCACGAAGAACTGCTTGCCTTCGTCGACATCGACTTCCAGATTCACGATTTTCTTTTCGTCGTCGAACTTGGTGTCGGGAACGGAAGTGAAGTTGATGTAGCCTGCCTCGCCGTAGGCCTTGCGCAGGTTCTCGAGGCCCTTGGCGACCTTATCGCGGCTGAAAATTTCGCCGTCCTTCATGGGGAAAAGGCTGCGCAGGGCGGCGACGCTCTGGATGGCTTTGTTGTTCTTGAAGGTGATGGTGCCGAGGTGATAGCGATCACCCTCTTCGATGGGCATGGTGATATCGACCGCTTTGCCGGGCCCGGGCTGCAGCAGGGGAACGTGTAAGCCGGTGTGTCCGGTGTCGTGAATCTCGGTTTTTGGGTCGTCGACCAGCACCTTGAAGTAGCCGCGGTTTTGAAACTCGGCGCGGACGCGCTCGGTGTCTTCTTCAAGTTTGGTGGCGTCGTAGGTCTTGGAGAAGAGGTTTTCGAGGAAGATGGAGTGTGGAATGCCGATGGGCTTCAGGTTTTTCATGGCCGCGCGCAGCGTGCGGTCGTTGACATGTTTGTTGCCCCGGAACCGGATCTTCCCAACCTTGACCTTGGGCCCTTCCTTGACCACGAAAGTGATGGCGACGGCGGCGGGCGGAATGGGGCGGACTTCGGTGCGAATGGTGGCGAACTGGCGACCGTGCTCGCCGAGCAGTTGTTTCAGGGTAACTTCAGCCTTTTTTATCTTCGTGGGATCGTACTGGTTCTCGACCGAGAGTCCGACCTTGCGCTCCTTGAAGCGGTCGAGCACGTCGCTGGTGGAAACCGCATTCAGGCCGGTGTAGCTGATCTCGCGAATGGTGGGGCGCTCTTTGAGGTAGATGTGGAGGATCCAGCCCTTGGCGCTCTGTTCGCGCTCAAAGCGGATGTCTTCAAAGTAGCCGGTATTCCAGAGGGCGTTGAAGTCGCGTTCGATGGCGGCGTTGTCGTAAACGTCGCCGATCTTGGTGAAGATGCGGGCCTTGACCGTGTCGGCGGGGATGCGGCGGTTGCCGTGGATTTGAATGCCGACTACGAGGTCCTGCTGGCCGACAACCGGGGCGACCAGGAGCAGAAGCGCGGACAAAACGAAGAGACGATTCCAGACAGAGCGGTGCTTCCAAACTCTTGTAGGGGAAGAAGATGGAGACCACGAAGGGTCTCTCTGCGAGCCCATGTCGTGGCCGAGTCGCGGGGCCCGCACAGGGATGGCATGATGGCGGCGATGAATCGCAACTACCTCGAAAAACTAGAGTTAGGAAAACGGTAATTATACGGTAGAGAGTGAGAACCGTCCAAG
>Ga0209415_10016683_pt1 | contig 11768 bp, 8 predicted proteins | sample PeaSoiSIISIP2007_FD_187696 | JGI IMG/M metagenome (GOLD analysis project Ga0209415, IMG submission 187696) | Peat soil microbial communities from Weissenstadt, Germany - SII-SIP-2007 (SPAdes) (version 2) | ecosystem: Environmental > Terrestrial > Soil > Wetlands > Peat | place: Germany... | reverse complement strand
CGGTTGTCCATTCCCGGGCCGGGTTGATAGGGTGGGTTCCAGGGACGTGCGTAGGTTGATGTTGGAACGTTTAAAGTTCGGATGTAGCTTGCGATCTGAGCACCCTGTTGTGCCGTTAAGCCGTGAAACATGGCACGCGCTTCGATCGATTGATTTGAATAGTTGAAGTACTTTAGATCCCGGCCATCTTGGGTGTGGCAGCTTCCACACTTGGCCTGGATGGCGCCAGAGCCGGGAGCGGTGAGGTTGGCCGTCTTCCATAGAGTTAAGCCCGCCTGAATGTCTGCCGAAGAATTCAGGGGTGGCGTCCAGCTGGACGGGTCGTCCTGAGTAAAAGTAGTCTGCGGAATCAGCTGGCTGCCATCGGCGGCCAAAATGTTGAACGCCAGCACCCGGAATCCACTGGAGGTTCCGTCCGTTCCATTGAACTGGAACGTCAGGGTATTCTGGCCCGTTTGGATGGAACCGGCAGGCAAATTCATGGTGATCTGCAGGGTGGTAAAGCCGCCACCGATCCCTCCAAAGGTCTTTCCGTGACCCAGATAGGTTGCCGTCGTGTCGTTAATCGGCGTCCAAGCTCCGCTGTTGACCTGCACGCTGGCTTGAGTCTGATACTCGAGTCCATGGATCTGCAGCCATAACTGCAATTGTCCACTCAGGTTAGCGCCGCTCGGAATCATTACCGAGGCAGATACTGTCGTACCACCAGGGCCGCTCACTTCGAGCGGCAGCGTGACGGTAACGAAACTATTCGAACTCGGCGTCAGGCTAACGGTGGCCGTGGCGGTTTTGCTCGAGTCCGCGACGCTGGCCGCCGTGACCGTAACGGTCTGAGCGCTATTGATTACGGCAGGCGCAGTATAGATTCCATTCAAGATTATTCCTACTGCCGGGTTCAGCGACCAGACAACCGCGGTGTTGCTGGCCCCGGTGACCGAGGCGCTAAAGGCTGCGGACTGGCCGGCGCTGACCGATGCCGACCCCGGTCCAACCGTCACTCCGACCGGTTGCAACGATACCGTAGCGCTCGCCGATTTGGTGGAATCCGCCACGCTCGTCGCGGTCACCATCACCGTCTGCTGGCTTGCGACGACGATCGCCGGCGCCTGATAAACGCCGTTGCTGATTGTTCCCACCTGAGGACTCAAGGACCACGTAACGGCGGTATTTGGGGTCCCGCTGACCGCAGGTGTGAAAGTCGCGCTTTGACCTGTGGTCAGGGACGCGCTTCCGGGCGATAGACCCACGCTCACTGCCGTTAGGGTAATACTGGCGGTCGCCGTCTTGGTGGAATCCACCACGCTGGCCGCCGTTAGCGTCACGGTCTGCGAGTTGTTGATGGAGGAAGGCGCGGTGTACACTCCATTCAAGATTGTTCCTACTGCCGGGTTCAGCGACCAGGTAACCGCGGTGTTGCTGGTTCCTGTGACTGTAGCCGCAAAGTTCGCGGACCCGCCATCGCCGAGCGAGACCGAAGCCGGTCCAACCGTCACTCCGACCGGTTGCAGCGACACCATCGCGCTGGCGGATTTCGTGGAATCTGCCACGCTGGTCGCCGTCACCATAACCGCCTGCTGGCTCGCGATAGTCGGCGGCGCCTGATACACGCCGTTCATAATTGTCCCCACCTGCGGACTCAAAGACCACGTCACCGCCGTGTTTGAGGTTCCGCTCACCCAGGGCGTGAAGGTCGCAGTTTGGCCTCCGGTCAGCGAGGCGCTCCCGGGAGACACGCTCAGGCTCGCCGATGTGAGCATGATGCTGGCTGTTGCGGTCTTGGTGGAATCCACCACGCTAGCCGCCGTGAGCATCACCATTTGAGGCGTAGTGATGACCGCGGGCGCTGTATAGAGCCCGTTCACGACGGTTCCTATGGGCGGATTCAGCGACCAGGTAATCCCGGTGTTGTTAGTGCCTGTGACAGACGCGGCAAAGGTCGCCGATCCACCGTCGCCAACCGACACCGAAGCGGGCCCGACGGATACGGCGACGGGTTGCAACCATACCGTGACGCTCGCCGACTTAGTGGGATCGGCCATGCTGGTCGCAGTTACCGTCACGGTCTGCTGCGCGCCGACAATCGAAGGCGCCTGATAGACGCCACCGGCGATGGTCCCAACTTGAGGACTTAGCGACCAGGTGAGACCCGTGTTGGGGGTTCCGCTCACGAGAGGTTGAAAAATCGCGCTTTGCCCTCCGGTGAGAACCGCGCTGCCCGGCGACAAACTGACAGCCACGTTGGGCGGCTTCAACATCAAGCTGACCGACGCAGTCTTGGTAGGATCTTGCTGGCTGATCGCCGTCAGTGTGACCATTTCTTGCGAAGGGATGTTGGCCGGCGCGGTGTAAAACCCATTACTGGACAGGGTCCCTAGATTCGGTGTCAGCGACCAATTGATCCCTGGATTTGCCGCTCCAACTACAGTGGCTGTATACTGCGTCGACTGACCCGTTGTCAGCGTCGTTGGGCCTGGCGCAATCGAAACACTGACAGCAGATATGGGTTGTCCTATTAACACCGTGGCCGTCCCTATGGCACTCGCATCCGTGAGACTGGTGGCCGAAATCGTGACCTCAACCTCGTGCCCAAAATCTCCCAGAGAAGCCGGGGCTGTGTAGCTCCCGTTGACGATGCTGCCGAGGTTTGGGCTAACCGACCACCCCACCTGTTGATTGCTCGCGACTCCTCCAATCAACGCCTGAAAGGTTGCCGATTGACCTACTTGGAGATAGACAAAGCCAGGCTTGACCGAAATTCCCTTCGTTGCCGGCGGGGGAGCGATCGGGCAAGGGCCCACGGGATTTGGTCCGCCGGAGAGATAAACAGTATCGATATAGTATGGGCCGCCAATGTTCGGCATGGCATGGATGTAGACGATCCCGCACCCTCCTGGTGCAGTATAAAGTCCAGTCTGAGTGATGGTACCCATGTCGAGCGGCTTGATCCACCAGATGAGATTCTGGCCGTATCCTGTCGCCGTAAACTGCTGCTTCTGGTGAGGCGCCAGCGTGATGGCGGTTGGCTGGATCACGTCGGTAACGTCTTGCCCAAGAACCGGAAAGCTAGTGGAAATAGCTGATAATAAGAGAAAAACTGCCTTGTGTTGCATAAATGCCGTAGCGATAATGCAAAGATAGTACTAACGGGCATTTATGGCCATCACGAGTTCCCCTTATTTAGTACTCAGGTTTACACGTAGGCTATAAGTCGTTCCCTCTGCGTTCCGGTAGCCCCAAATTGGGGGAAGGGTACTATGGAAAAAGCGGCGAACGTGGTGATCGGTGCTGCGAAGTCTGAGGGCGTTCCAGTACGAACGTAATGGTTCAATGAGAATGTTGACAACCGTGGGACATCCCCACCCGTGGTTTGCATTGCGTCTCCGGTCTAACCACGAGCGAATCGTGGTTCAGCATCTGCGGGAGCGTGGCTACGAAGAGTTCGCACCGTCCTATAAGATCGAAAAGCGCTGGTCCGACCGCACAAAACAGATTGATCAGTTCTTGTTTCCCGGGTATGTCTTCTGCCGATTCGACCCCAACGACCGCCTGCCTGTCCTTACGGTGCCCGGCGTTGTAGACGTGGTGGGTTTCGGCAAAGTGCCCGAGCCTATTCCGGACGCCGAGATGGAACGGGTGCGCAAAATGGTTAACTCGGGGCTGCTGGTGGCTCCTTATCCCTACGTGCAGGCGGGCCAGGCGGTACTGATCGAAAGCGGACCGCTTTCCGGCCTGGAAGGCATTCTGGTGGAAGCGAAAGGGAAGGCGCGGCTGGTGGTATCCGTGAACCTTCTGCGGCGCTCGGTGTCCGCCGAAGTCGACCGGCGCGCCATCCGGCCCATCCAAGCGTTGTCCACCGATCTTGGTCGCCGCAAATAACTAACTGACAAGGATTGCGTCAAATCCTGGTAAAGTGAATTAGTATGCCTGAAACCCGGAAGCAGATCGCTGCGCTGGCTTTACTCCTGGTGGCAAGTGTTCCTGTTTTGGCTCAGCAAGCCCAGCCGGCAACAGGGGGCAATCCGCAGCAGCAGGGGGGCTTCCTAAATCCAAATCCACAGAACCCTCCGGCACAGAGCGCGCCCCAGCCGGTTCAGCAACTTCCGCCCGATACGATTCGTCCGAATTATGTATTGGGGCCGAACGACCAGGTACTGATTCGGGCGCCCGAGGCGGAGGAAATCGATAACCGGCCGTTTCGGCTGGATGCCGACGGCAATATCAATTTGCCGCTGGTCGGCCGCATCCACGCCGCGGGGATGACTTTGCAGGAATTTGAGGCGGACCTGGTGAAACGCTTGCGTGAATACATCCGCGAGCCGCAAGTTTTCGTCCAGATCAGCCAATACCGCAGCGAACCAATTTTCTTCGTCGGCCTGTTCGCCCGTCCGGGAGCTTATCCGCTGCAGGGCAATCGCACACTCATCGAGATGTTGACCTCGGTCGGCGGCTTGCTGCCCAATGCCGATCGGCACATCACGCTCACGCGGCAAGCAGAGTATGGTCCCATTCCGCTGCCGGACGCAGTAGTCGATCCCCAAAAGAAAGTCAGCACTGTTGAAATCAGCCTGGGTAGTTTGCGCCAGAACCTCAGCCCCGAGGAAAATATCCTGCTGCAGCCTTACGACCAGATCTCGGTCGGCCGCGCCGAATTGGTGTACGTTAACGGGGAGGTTGCCAGGGTCGGCGGCGTTGAATTGGGGGAACGAGAATCCATTTCGATTGCCCAGGTTCTCTCGCAATCGGGTGGATTCACCCGGGACGCCAAGAAAGGCAAGGTGCGCATTCTGCGTCCCATCGAGGGTACCAGCCGCCGTGCCATGATCGAAGTCGACGTGGCCGAACTGTTCAACGGCAAAGGAATCGATGTCCCACTTCTTCCCGGGGACATCGTTTACGTTCCGCGTACCTACACACGCCAGTTCTGGCAGACTTTCTCAAGTGTCGCGTTGCCGATAATTCCCTACGTTATCTTTTTGGCTGCTCAGTAATCGACAAACGGCCTCCGGATGGTACACTGACTACTTGTTCATGCCCAACCCTCTAAGCAGAAGGCTGAGGCGTCGCTGGCTGCCGCAAGCTTTAGCGGTGCTCCTTGTGGTTTCGCAGATTCAAGCAGCCGAACAGGCTGGATCTCCACAAGCGCCTCCTGCTACCCCTCAAGCCGGTACTCCTTCGCCATCACCCTCTCCAACGCCGGCACAGCCGATCGCCTCGGCTCAGTTGCCCGTCCAGCAGAGCCTCAAGATTATTACGCTCGCCGGCAATGGAGAAATGAACGACCTGGAACGGCGAGTGATGGCCCCTCTGGTGGTCCAAGTGCTGGATCAAAACGAACGGGCCGTAGATGGCGCCCAGGTTGTGTTTCGTTTTCCCATTGGTGGCGCCAGCGCCACCTTCCCGGGCGGCAAGAGTACCGTCACCGTTAGGACGAACGCGGGTGGCCAGGCGGCAGCCGTGAATTGGATGGCCAATGGGGAGGCTGGGACGTTTGAGGTACGTGTAAACGCCGCCTATGGCAACCAAGTCGGCGAGACCACCGTCAAGATGACGAACGTCACTCGCATGACCGCCGCGGATCGGAGGGTAAAGAAGGAAAGTTTATGGTCCCACCGCTGGTTTAAAATCGCGGTGATCGGAGGGGCCGCTGCGGCGGTTGGCATTGGCGTATTTCTGGCCACCCGGGGCGGTTCCGGTTCAGGTCCCACCGTTACTATCTCGCCCGGATCTCCCGGGGTCGGGGCCCCCCATTAGTCCTATGCGCCCTGCCTTTCTTTTGGTTCTTGGTTTGTCCGGCGCCAGTTGCCTTCCAGCCCAACAGACTACGTTGAGCGGTCCGGTGGAAGCGATCACTTTCGACGCCCCTACACGGAGCCTGCGCGCGGTCATTGGATTCCCGGGAGCCGCTTCCTTCGGCCCCGCGCTGATGGACAATCTGGACTTCGCTTCTGTCGCTCCCCGCCAGAACTACGGCCTTGCTTTCGAGAGTGGAAGATGCCTGTTCGTCTCCGGGCTGGATTTGAAGGAAATATCAAGAGCCGCGATCACGGGTGTCACCGCGTACCCCGACGGGATCGTCTGGTCCGCGAACGGATCGCTCGCGGTCCTATATTCCCGCTCCGGACGCTGGTTTCAAACGATAACCGGGTTTCCGGGGTCTCCGATCGCCGGAGCTGCGGTCGACGTGTCGTCGTTGGGCGGTGAGTTCAGCGCCATTGCGGTGGATGCATCCGGCAAGCAGATCGCGGTCGCCGTGACGGGTGACAGTGGGGCGGTCTATCAACAAACCGCCAGCGGCCAGTTCACGCCGTTGGTCTCGATGGTGAAACCGGAATCTTTGTCGTTCTCGAGTGACGGCCAGACCCTCTACGCTTTGGATGCCGCGAGCCTCCAGGTCATGGCTGCGAGCCTCGGGGGCCACGGTTTTCAAATTTTGGCGTTGCCGGGAATCACGAATCCGATCGCCATTCAGGCGCTCGAAGATTCCGAGCATCGCCAGTTACTCTATGTGGCCGGCGGCAGCGACCGGCTGTTGCGAATTCTCGACGTTGCCGGCCGGCAGATCGTGACAGATGTGCCGCTCAATTTCCAGCCCACGAGCCTGGAGCCATTTGGGAGCAGCAGTTTCGTCCTCGCTTCCCGTTCGCAATCGGCGAATCCGCTGTGGCTGTTTGTCCCAACACCCCAGCCCGGGGCGTATTTCGTTCCAGCCATCCAATTAAGCCGGCCGGTGCATCGAATCCCCGCCATCCCCGGGAGGCTGCGTTAGTGTCCCGGTTTCACACTATCCCCGTCAGCTTGATGCTTGCGCTGCTCGGCGGCGCCTTGGCTTCAGGTCAAACCGCTCCGTTTGACTTTACTTTGTTAGCAACCGCGGGCGGAAATACGGCCAAAATCCAGAACGGCCAACAGCTGGCGATCAACGCGGGTGTAAGTACGCGGGGTTCCATTACCATCACGGCCACTTATACCGGAACCAGCCAAGCAACCTTCTCGACGCAACCCGATACCTGGCTTCTTGGCTCAACCGAATTTAGCATCTCAGTTCCAGCCAAGGAGACATTTCCGCTGGTCCTTAGTCCTACACAAAGCCTCACCTTTACCATCACGTATGCTCCAACCAACGCCAGTCAAGCCCTTGGATCTCTCACAATCCCATACGCCGAGGCTTTCTCGAACGGAACTTTGAACAGCGATATTTCTCTGACGCTTGTTGGCACCTCCCCTGCCTTCACCCTCAGCTACATCCTCGCTTCGGCCAACAATGTCATCCCGATTGCGCCCGGGGGCACCATTCCGTTCCTCCCGCCCACGCTAATCAACACTACCGCGAGCGCGCAACTGAACATCACGAACACGGGCAGTGGTCCAGGGACAATTACCGGCATTTCTCTCGCAACCAGCAGCGTCTTTAAACTGTCGGGGATACCGCTGTTTCCCTACCCGCTACCAGCGAACAGCGGGTCCTCCAGCACATTACCGGTTGTTGTTTTATACACACCGACCGCGGTGGAAAACGACACCGGGCAAATCACAATCACCTATGGGGATGGCACCACGGCCACCGTAAACCTCACAGGGAGCGGTGCAACATCCAGTTACACGTACAGCTACGTTTCCGGGTCGGGAATGCCAATTTCGGTAAAGCCAGGTGGAACCATCACTCTGCCTTCGGTGACGGTGGCGACCAGCGGTACCACTCCAGTGACCAGCAGCGTCATTCTGACCGCCAAGAACGCCGGCAACGCCAACGGTACTATCAATTCGGTCAATGCCGTCCCCACGCCAACGTTTCAAGTAACCGGTCCGCTATCCACTCCGCCGACCCTGAAGCCTGGTGACACCGAAAGCTTCACCATCACCTACACGCCCACGGCAGTGGGCACGCAAACCGGTACCCTTGTTGTCGGCAACGATCAATTCACCCTGTCAAGCCAGGGACTCGGGCCGCTGTTAAGCTTCTCTTACACCTCGGGCGGGATAGTCATTCCGGTGCCACCAGGCTCGGTGGTGTTTCCATCGATTGAAGTGAGCCAATCGGAAATGGTCTCGGTTACGGTGACCAATTCTGGCACGTCCACCGCGACGGTATCCCTTATTAGCACGAGCCCTAACCCCCCATTTTCCGTCCCGGCACTTCCGCCCGTTTCTCTCTTAGCTGGTCAATCGACTACGGTTCCCGTTACGTTTACCCCGGTGATCGCTGGTCCGGCGAGTGGGACGCTTCTCGTCAACAGCACATCGGTGACGTTGGTGGGCGCAGGCACGGCGCCTCCCACCGTACCTTCCTATACCATCTCCGGTCCCAGCGGTAACGTGTCGCCCCTGACGCAAGCGGGTGTCAGTCTGACTTTAGCTAAGCCGTATCCGGTAGATCTCAATGGAGTCCTGACTCTCACCACTTCGGGCAGCCTTGGCACTGATCCAGCCGTTCAATTCTCTACAGGCAGCTCCACCGGCAACCGAACAGTGGATTTCACCATCCCGGCCAATTCCACCAGCGCGGATTTCGTCGGCCAGGGATCGCAGATTCTGCTGCAAACCGGTACCGTTGCGGAAACGATCACCCTCACCCCCTCTTTTACGACTACCGGCGGGGTGGCCGTGACCCCTACCTCCCTCGCCACTTTACAGTTTACGGTTCCCTCCTCAGCCCCTGTTCTGACGATTATGCAGCCCACGAGCGAAGCCGCATCGAGCTTTACGCTCCTCATCACCGGCTATTCCACCCCCCGAGACCTAAATTCGCTCACCGTTACATTCAATGCAGCCCCGGGCTATACTCTTGCAACGTCGCAGTTTACCGCCGATCTGAGCCAGCTGGGGGCCCTCTGGTTTCAAGGCGTGAGTTCGCAAGCTTTTGGGGGCCAGTTCGAGATCACTATTCCCTTTAACCTTACCGGGAAAGTTGCCACCGGTAAGACCCTTCTGGGGACGATTGCGTCTGTCTCAGCCACCGTGAGCAACAGTGTCGGGACATCGACTTCGATACAAGTTAACCTGCCTTAATGTTACATCCTGCTGAAAATACAAGTGACATCTCGATCTCGCTCGTAAGCTATTCGGACACAAGACCCTAGGGATCCCCCGTACTAGTACATGGATTAGGTGACAGGCCTTGCAATCGTTCAGGATACGCCCTAACATGGTGGAGCAATCAACTGATAGCAGTAATTCGGATATTTAGGAGGTGTGAGTGACTCACAAATTTGCACGATATTTAATTCTCGCGGTAAGTGCGCTAGGCCTTTCGGCTCTGCCCGCTGCTGCGGACAGCCCTTGCTCCCCATCGAACATGAGCGTTTACTTGGTGGCGGGCTTTTCCTGTTCGGTTGGAAACCTCGATTTTTCCAACTTCAGCTATAACACGGGCGGAACTAACCCGATCGCGGCTTCTAGTGTCGGGGTGACCTCGGTAACTACGCCCGACGGTCCGGGTCTCATGTTCGACCCCGCCGCTGTCATCTCCGGCTCCGGCCTGACCGAAGACGTATTCGTCGGGTTCAAAGTCACGGGATTGAACGGCACGCTGATCAACGATATCTACATGGGTTTTGGCAACGTGTTGACGACAGGTACCGGGACTGCTCTGTACACCGAGAACTTCTGCGGTGGTCCAGAGAACCAGTGTTCGCTCTTTGTTGAGGCGCCAGTCACCAACGACACCAACATGGTGAACCTTAGCAGCACGGCCATTGGTGGTCCTGTGTCGTCGCTGACCATCACCAAGGACTTGCAACTGGTAACAGGATCCAGTGGGCTCTCCGCCACCTCATCGTTTCTGAATGAGTATTCCACTGTCCCTGAGCCGCGGGGCACCGCAGTGCTGTTGGGATTGGGTCTCTTGGCTGGCTTCTTGGTGTTCAAACGTCGTCAGGTAGCGCAAAGCTAGTAAGTTCTCCATTTCTCTTCGATCCATACGCGGGTCTCACTTCGGTGAGGCCCGTTTTTCTTTTGGCCCGCCTTATGCGCTTTGTTCCGTCTGGATTCACGAAACGGGTATTCACGCCAGCGTTGGCAGTTGTTGCCGTTAGTCTCGTGTCGTTCGCCGTGTTCTTGCCGGCCCTGTGGAATGGGTTTGTCAGTTGGGACGACGGCCAGAGTTTAGTCGCCAATCCGAACTTTCGAGGCTTCGGATGGACGCAACTCCGCTGGATGTGGATCAATCATCTGATGGAGCACTACGTCCCGCTAACCTGGATGAGTTTTGGCCTGGATTACGTTCTTTGGAAGCAGCATGGCTTCGGTTATCACCTCACCAACGTTCTATTGCACAGTATCAATGCCGGACTGTTCTGCTGGTTGGCGTTTGCGATTCTCAAGCTCGCCTGCCCCGTCGAGGCCACTCGTAGCCAGGCGCCGCTGATCTGGGGAGCAGCTTTCGCCGCTCTGTTTTTCAGCCTCCATCCGCTCCGGGTTGAATCCGTAGCCTGGGTGACCGAGCGGCGCGATGTGTTGTCGGGATGCTTTTACCTCTTGGCTCTTTTGGCGTACCTGCGTCGCTTCAGCAATCAGCCGGACCAGCCGGTCGAGCGAAAGTATTATTGGTTGTGTCTCGCGCTGTTCGTGGCATCCGTGCTTTCCAAAGAGATTACCGTAACGCTACCCGCCGCGCTACTCATACTGGACGTTTACCCGTTGCGACGGTTCGGAACCGCACTTGGACAATGGTTTGGTCCGGCCGCCCGTTGGGTTTGGATCGAGAAGCTTCCGTTCTTCGCGGTCAGCGTGGCCGACGGCCTCATGACGCTCTATATTTCGCTGAGCCACCGGCTTGCCGATTCGATCCATACGATGGGTTGGATACCTCGCATCACGATCACTGTGTACGGGATGGCTTTCTACTTGCGAAAAACGATTGCTCCCAGGCACTTGTCGGCACTCTACCCGTTGACACACCACAAAACGGATCCCGCCGCGGCGCCCTTCCTGATAAGCGCGGCTGTTGTCCTAGGCGTGAGTATCGCCGCAGTCGCCTTGCGCCGCCGTTTCCCGGGGTTGCTGGCTGTCTGGTTGGTGTACACCGTGACGCTCCTTCCAGTAGGCGGGATTTTCCACAATGGAAACCAAATCACAGCCGACCGCTATACTTACTTGTCTTGCCTCGGCTGGGCGTTGCTTGCGGGCGCGGGGATGAGCCTGTGCTGGCGCGCCACAACATTCCGCTCGCCTGGGCTTCGAGTGCTCGCGGCTGGCTTTGCAGTGCTGCTGTTGGCGGTATTAGGTTGGCGAACCCGCACTCAAATCCAGTTCTGGCGCGACTCAGAGACGCTTTGGGGGCACGTTGTCGCCGAGGAACCGTCCGCGCTCGCCCTCAACAGTCTGGGGGCGGTCTATTTCGATCAAGGTGACTCGTTAGGCGCCTTGGAGCTTTACGGCCGGGCGATTGCCATGGAACCGAGATACGCGTTCGCCCACAACAATCTGGCTGGAGCCTACCTCGACCTCCATCGACTCAATGACGCTCTCGGCGAGTTCCGCACGGTCCAGGAGCTGGCGCCAGATTTCTCTCCGGCGTACAACGGCAGTGGCAAGGTGCTCCGTCTGGAAGGCAAACTCGATGAGGCCATCCGGGATTATGAGCGGGCACTCCAGATCAATCCGGACTACGCCGATGCGCGCGAGAATCTCGCGGAGGTTTTGGCCTGGAAGCGGACCCATCCGCAGCCTTGAGAAACGGTTCGAGCCGACTCGGCGCTTTTGAGGAACTTCTTTGATGGGCGCTCATGGGGTGGTGGTTGGCTGGCTTTTGATGATCTCGTATCCGAGGC
>Ga0209415_10016682_pt1 | contig 11769 bp, 10 predicted proteins | sample PeaSoiSIISIP2007_FD_187696 | JGI IMG/M metagenome (GOLD analysis project Ga0209415, IMG submission 187696) | Peat soil microbial communities from Weissenstadt, Germany - SII-SIP-2007 (SPAdes) (version 2) | ecosystem: Environmental > Terrestrial > Soil > Wetlands > Peat | place: Germany... | reverse complement strand
GGTGCTGCAGGCGCGCGAGCGCGGCGTGCAATTCGACATCGGCCACGGCAAGGGCTCGTTCGCGTTCAAGACGGCGCGCGGCATGCTGGCCAACGGATTCTATCCCGACACCATCTCGTCCGACGTGCATGCCCTGTGCATCGACGGGCCGGCCTTCGACCAGGTGACCACGCTGTCGAAATTCCTGTGCCTGGGGATGCCGCTCGTCGACGTGATCGCGGCATCGACGTCGAACGCCGCGATCGCGCTCAAGCGCCACCAGCTCGGAACCTTGCGGTCGGGGAGCGTCGGCGACGCCACCATCCTGTCGGTGCAGAAGGGCAAGTTCGACTATGTCGATGTCGTCGGCGAGCATTTGGCAGGCGATCAGCGCATCGTGTCGGATGCCGTGGTGATCGCCGGCAAGTGGTGGCACCAGCGCGACGTCGGCAAGTTTCCCAGGTTGGAGAGCGCCGCATGACGGCCGAGGACAGGCTGAGGGAGCTCGGGCTCACGTTGCCGAAGCCGTCGACACCGGTGGCGAATTATCTGCCGTTCCGTCGCGACGGCCACGTGATCTATCTGTCGGGGCAGGGACCACGCAGGCCCGACGGGACGATGCATGTCGGCAAGGTCGGCCTCGATGTCACCGTGGCGGAGGCCTACGAGCACGCCAGGCTGGTCGGCCTCGGGCTGCTTGCGGTCGCCAAGATGGCGGCCGGCGACCTGGACAAGGTCGAGGTGCTGAAGGTGCTCGGCATGGTCAACGCGGTGCCGGATTTCGGCGAGCAGCCGCAGGTCATCAACGGCTGCTCCGATCTGTTCGTCGCCGTGCTCGGCGACCGGGGCAAGCATGCGCGATCCGCGGTCGGCATGGGCTCGCTGCCGAATCGGATCACCGTGGAGATCGAGGCCGTAATGCGGGTGGTCGGCTAGTGCACCGATTCCGAAGTTCGCATCACTTCGCGACACTAGCAAGTTTATGATACTAGTGCGGTTTTTGGATTTGAAGTTCCTGCGACGAGCGTGCCGCACATCTGATAGGAACTTCAAATCCACCGCACTAGAGCCTGAAGCGTCGCCGCGCCGTCAGGCATTCGGGGTCTCCCGGCAGGCATTCGCGGCACACGTCGGGTCTCACCGCATAGATTGAGCACGAGGTCGACACCCCGACCTCTCCGACGAGCGCCGAGCAGCGGTCGCCCTTGCAACGCATCCGCCCGCGATCGTCGTCGACGAATGCGCGCGGGATGCGGTCGAGCGCCGCGTCGTCCTCCAGGGCGAACCGCGGCCACTCGGCGGAGAACGCGCAGCAGGCGCCGCAGGCGCGGCATGCTGCCTCGGCGTCCGCGGCGAATAGGAACTCGCTCACCGGCGTTGCCCCGATGCGCCGGGACCGTGATGGCCGGTCAACGGCGTGCCTTCCGCGCCTTGTAGCGGGCATCCCGCGCGGCCTTCTGCTCGGCCTCCAGGGCGATCCGGCGGGCCTCCTCCTGGGCCTTCTCCTCGGCCTCGCGGGCCGCCTGCTCGGCGGCCGCGCGCGCCGCTTCGGCCTCCAGCCGCGCCGCCTCGGCAGCCCGGGCCGCCTTGCGCTCGGCGATGCGCGCCTCGCGTGCGGCGGCGGCGGCGGCGCGCGCCGCATCGCGCTCGATCACGGCGGGGTCGTCGGGCTTCGGCTGTGCGCGGAATTTCTCCAGCAGCGCCTTCTTGGCGCTCGCCGAATTTTCCAGCCGCTCGTTGAACTTGTCTCCTTTATGGGCGCTCATTGTCCTGGATTCCGGTTGCGTTGATCGCGGATAGGTCTTTCCACTCCACAGCGCATGTTCCGGCAAAGTGGTTACCGGTTCGCCGACAGGAACATGCACCATTCCATGGCGCATGTTCCGGCGAAGGGAACCTGAAGGGCGCTCCCGCTATGGGTTCGCCGACATGAACATGCGCCGCGAGCCCCTCATTTGCCGGCCATCGGGGCGGCCGTCAACCGTTCGCGTCATGGGATCGAACCGGAAACCGATACCGCGGACGGCGCGAGGGTCCTGGGGACCTGCCTCGGCTCGTCAATGCACCCCGCGGAACGCCGCGACGAAGGCCGGTGCCGCCTCGGCGATGGCGCCCAGCGAATAGCCGCCCTCCTGCACGATGAGCGTCGGCAGCTTCAGCCGGCCGAACGTCTCGCCGATGCGCGCGTACGCCGCGGTCGTCACCGCCAGCCGCGACAGCGGGTCTATCCGGTGCGCGTCCCAGCCCGCCGAGATGACCAGGGCCTCGGCCGCGTGCTCCGTCACCGCCTGCGCGAGCCGCGCATTGGCGTCGACGAAGGCGTCGTCGCCGGACCCCTGCGCCAGCGGCAGGTTGAGGTTCGCCCCCGCTCCAGGCCCCGTGCCGGTCTCGTCAGGGTAGCCGAAATAATGCGGGTAATAGGCCGTCGGATCGGTATGAACCGAGCCGTAGAGCACGTCGTCGCGCGCATAGAAGATCGCCTGACTGCCGTCGCCGTGATGGGTGTCGAAATCAGCGATCGCGACCCTGGTGAAGGTTTCGCGCAGCACCTCGGCGGCGATCGCCGCGTTGTTGAGGTAGCAAAATCCGGACGCGCGATCCGCATAGGCGTGGTGGCCGGGAGGACGGCACAGCGCGAACACCGCCCGCTCGCCCGCCCGCACGGCTTCGGCGCCCGCAGCCGCGGTCTGCGCCGACCAGTAGGCCGCGTCATAGGTGTGCTCCATCACGGCGCAGGACAGGTCGCCCATGTACCAGCCGGCGCGGCCGATGATCCCGGTCGGACGCGGCCGGCCGCGCGGCTCGAGACGGGATGCAGCGCCGACATAGGGATGCACGTTGGGCAGCACTTCGGGCCCGTGATTGGCGAGCTCGACGAAGTGCTTCCAGGCGTCCTGCAGGAACATGACATAGTGATACGAATGCACCTTCATGATCGGCTTGTGACCGACATCCTCGGGTTCGGCGCGGGCGAGGCCGAGCGCTCCGAGCGCCTCGATCAGGGCCGCGGCGCGATCAGGGGTCTCGAACGGATCGACGATGCGGCCGTGGACCATGTACTGCCGAGGCCGGTGGGCCAGCTGTTTCTCGCTGAAGATGAGCTTCATTGTTCTCGAGGCGCGGCCGCTCCGTGTTTCGGGCGAGGTCAGAATGATCGGGAGCACCGCGCTTGTCGATCCCCCGCCAGAACGATGCGGAGCCGGCGCAACCGCCCTTTCGGCCCACTCGTATGGGCTGCACCCTTGTGATCCGGCGGGCTTACGCTGCCTGTGGTTCCGGGCCTTCCTCGAGCAGGCGGTCGTCGCCGGCGAACAGCGCTTCGAGCAGCCTCTGCTCGCGGCCGATGGCCAGGTCGAGGAACTCGTCGGCGCGGCCCATCCGCCTCACCGCCGCGTAGCCGCGCTCCAGGAATTCCTGCAGATCGCCGAGCCCGGCGAGCCGCGCCGGCTTGCGCATCAGGCTGAGCGTCATGCCGGCGATGCGTTGGCGCGCCAGACGTTCGAGCGACTGTCCGAGGTGGCGAATGAGCTGGATCTGGCGTTCGCGGTCCTCGCGGCGGTCGACCTTTCGGTAGGCGCGGCCGTAGGCCTCGGCGTCGATATTTCCGATCCGCGATCCGAGCGCCGCCACCATGGCGGCATCGAGATCTTCCGACAGAGCATCGAGCTCGATGGCATCGGCGACGATTTCCAGCGCCCATGCGGGCAGGACGGTCGTCATCACCGGCACGACGGTCCTGACCTGCTCGTCCCGGGCGCTGATGTCATTGGCGCTGTAGAGGTCGGCTAGGAAGAACGTCGCCGCCGGCCCGAAGCGGCGGCTTGCCAGCAGATCCGCGTGGCTGCGCGCGAGCCGCACCGTCTGCCATGCGCGCAGGCGCTGACGTCCATCCGCAATCGTGGCGTCGGCCTTGGCGGCTGCGCGCAACGCGGCGCCACGCTCGAGTCGGCTGGTCAGACGTCTGACGATCTCGCTCTTGTCGTCCATGGCTGAACATTCCCGATTTGTGATCATGACAGGCACATCGGCCCGGCCCTTGATTCAGATCATTTCGCCCGGAGTCGTAATCGGTCTTGAGTGTGACACCGCAAGAGGATTTCGACATGCCGAACAGCGAACGCATGGCGTCGATCGATACAACCTGGCTGCGCATGGACCGGCCGGCCAACCACATGGTGATCCTCGGCATCATCAAGCTCGCCGGGCCGGTCGATGTGGCGCGGATCGAGCAGACGCTGGCGACGCGCCTGCTCGCCTATCGGCGATTTCGCCAGACGGCCGAGCTCGGCCTGACCGGCAGCTGGTGGCGCGACGACCCCGGTTTCGACATCCGGCGCCACATCCTGCGCGTCCGCCTTCCCGATCCGGCCGGAAAAGCCGAGCTGCAGGGCTACGTTGCCGGGCTGGCGGCACAGCCGCTCGACCGCTCGCACCCGCTCTGGCAGTACCACATCGTCGAGAATTTCGAAGGTGGCGCCGCCCTGATCGGGCGCATCCACCATGCGGTCGGTGACGGAATGGCGCTCATGGGCGTGCTGATGTCGCTGACCGACGAGCGCCCCGATGCGCGGACCCGCCGGCGTCCGCCGCCGGCCGACGCGGGCGGCTCATGGCTGTCGTGGCTGGCGCCGGTCGGGGAGGCAGTGCAATGGGGCTGGCGCACGTCGGGCGACGTGCTGCGCGGTTCGGCGGCGCTGGCGTCGGATCCCGGAAAGATCCTCGATGCCTTGGTGGAGGGGACCGGCGCGGTGTTCGATGGCACGGGCGTCGCCGCCGAGCTCGGTTGGCTGCTGTTCATGCCCGAGGACAGCCGCACGCGGTTCAAGGGGCCGCTGTCGGGGCACAAGAGGGTCGCCTGGAGCGATCCGATTGCGCTGCCCGAGGTCAGGGTGGTCGGCCGAGCGCTCGGATGCTCGGTGAACGACATGCTGCTGGCCGCCGTCAGCGGCGCGTTGAACGGCTATCTCAAACAGAAAGGCGATGACACCGCGGGCGTCGAGGTACGTGCGCTGGTGCCGATCAATCTTCGCCCCCCGACGGAGACGAAGGATCTGGGCAACCGGTTCGGCATACTTGCGGTCGTGTTGCCGGTCGGCCTGGATGATCCGCTGGCGCGCCTCTACGAGGTTCATCGGCGCATGGAGGAGCTGAAGAGCTCGTACGAGCCGGCCGTGACCCTCGGCCTGCTGGCGGCGCTCGGCCACGCGCCGAAGCTCGTGCAGGACAAGTTGTTCGATCTCCTGCTCAGCCGCGCCACTGCGGTGATGACCAATGTGCCGGGGCCACAGAAACCGCTCTATCTGGCGGGTTCCAGGATCGAGCAGATCATGTTCTGGGTGCCGCAGTCGGGCGATATCGGCATGGGCGTGTCGATCCTGTCGTTCAATGGCCAGGTGCAGTTCGGGCTGATCACCGACGCGGCCCTGGTGCCCGATCCCGAGGCCATCATCGACCGTTTCCGGCCCGAGTTCGAGCAGTTGCTCTATTATGTGCTGATGCTGCCATGGCCGGCACTGCAGCCGGCGGACAAGCCCGAGTCCGAACTTGCGGACCGCAAACCGGCCAAGCGTCGCAAATCGGCGCCGCGGGCCCCGCGGCGGGTGCCGAAGCGCTTCCGCGCCATGACGTGATTGCAGAGTCTAATCGGCCAACTCGGATCGGGCGAGCTCCACGTCGAGCCGTTCCATCGCGTCCATCGGGGCGCACGCCGCAGCCGCTTCGTAGAGGCGGGTCGCTTCGTCCAGCCTCGCCTTGCCGAACATCATGACCAGGCCATTGGCCTGCTCGATCTGCGCGATCGCCGAATGCGGGTTGAGCTCGACGGCCTTGCGGAAATGCGCGATCCCCGCGTCCTTGCTGGCGCCGTAGGTGAGGCCGCCGATCATGGCGCCGACCTTGTTGATCACCTCGGCGTGGTAGGCGCCGAGCGCGATGTGCGCGTCGGCGTGGCGCGGGTCCAGCTTGATCGTCCGCTCGAGGCTCGCCTTGACCTTGCCGCCGAGCCCCTGGGCGAGCGCCCGGGCAACCGAGATGCCCTGGCTGTAGCGGCCGAGCGCCTGGGCATGGAAATACCACGCATTGGGAAGCGATCCGGCCTCGGCCTGCAGTTCCTCGGCCCGGCGCACGGACTCCAGGAACAGCGCCAGGCGGGCGCGCTCGGCCGTTTCCAAGTACGTGGCGTAGATGTTCGCGGCCTTGTTGGCCACATTGGTGCCGAGAAGTCCGAGCCCGAGCCCGAGCTCGACCGCGCGGCCGAAATCGCCGCGATGATACGCCCGCCAGGCGTCCTGCAACGTGGCGGCCGCCGCCTCGAGCGGAACCGGCGGCGCGAGCCGGGGATGGGCCGCCACCAGCTTCTTCAGGCTCGCCGCATCCGGATAGGGCTCGCAGTCGCCCTGGTGCAGTCGTGCCCAGTTCTTCTTCAGTCGCGCCCCGGCATGATCATAGGCGGCATCAGCATGCGGGAACGCCTTCCACCGGGGAGTCAGCATGGCGTCGTGCTCCGTCGATCAGGACCGCGCCCGTGTCAGTAGTGTCTCCAGACGGTCCAGCGTATGGTTCAGTTGCCTCGCTGCGCCGCCGTCGTCGTCGAACGGCGGCTGACGGCGGGACGCTCGGGGATGGGTTGCCAGCCGGCGGTGCGGATCGGCCAGCACGGACTGATCGATCGTGACGCCGTGGCGCGCGAATATCGGCTGCAACTCGTCGTGCCGCCGGCGCAGCTCGGCGCGGGTGCGCTGATAGGCGTGCTCCGACAGGCGTCGGCGATCCGCATAGCTGAATACGTTGGCGAAGAACATGTCGGCATCGTCGCGGGCCGGCTCGAACAGCACGACGTCGGCGTCGGGAAACTCCGTGCGATAGCGCGCAAGGCCGACGTGCATGCGTGAGTGGATGATGGCGCGGAAGGTCTGCGCCAGCACGGTGGGAAGGCCGGCGCTCACCAGCGTCAATCGGTCCTCGGTGCCGGGCACCGTCGCCGCGTCGGCATTGAACGGCACCAACGGATTGACGCAGAGGACCAGCTTTGCGCCTTCCCGCAAGGCCACCGACGCATGCAGCGTCTTGACCAGCGCGCCGTCGACGTAGTGGCGGCCGCCGATCTCGACCGGAGGGAACAGCCCCGGCAGCGCCGCGCTCGCCACCACGGCACGGGAAATCGGCACGTCGTCGCGGCCGCGAGCGCCGAACGGCACCGCCTCGCCGGAATCGAGGTCGGTCGCCACCAGGAAGAGCTTGTGGCGCAGTCGGCGGAAATCGTCGGTGCGTCCGGGTGCCGAGAACAATCGCGTCAGATAGGCGCTGATCGCCGAATTATCGAAGATTCCGGTCGGGATCGCCCGGGTGAGTTGCTGAAACGATTCGATGAACCCCCGCGACCACGGATTCTCCAAATAACGCTGCGCCGCCGACATGATCAGGCGTGGCAACGCAGAGAGCCGCTGCGCATACTCGCCGAGCGCGGGGCGCAGCAGCACCTCGGGCTCGAAGGGGTCGTCGGCGGCATCGCTTTCGATGAACATCTCGTACATCGCCCGCGGCGTCAGACCGTTGGCGAGCCCGGCGGCGATGAATCCGCCGGAGCTCACGCCCACATAGACGTCGCAATCGACGAGGTCGAAGCCGCCGAGCGCCTCGTCCAACGCCAGCAGCGCGCCGATCTCGTAGATCGCCCCCAGCGGACCGCCGCCAGCGAGCGCAAGCCCTCGTGGGCGATGCATGGCGGCCCCCTCTCCTTAACGCGGGGCTGCGCCTTATCGGTGCTCGTGCTTCTGATGCGCCATCGAGCTAGACAGCTTGTCGGCGACGGCGGTCAGCTCGGCGATCCGCTTCGACAGTCCATCGATGTCCTTCTTGGTGGGCACGCTCAGGCTGTGCAGCGCCTGGGCGACGCGCTTCTCGAATACCTCCTCGAGCTTGCCCAGGGTCCCGGTCGCCATGTCGCGCACCTCGGCGATCTTGTCGGTCGCCTGCTTGGTGCCCCGCGCCTGGACCTTCTCGCCTTCCTTCACCAGGGCCTCGAAGATCTTCGTGCCTTCCTCCTGCGCCTTGGAGAATGCGCCGAGACCGGCCAGCCAGATCTGCGTCGCCGAATCCCGGACCATCGCGGCAAGCTGAGTGTCGCCGCCGTTCTCGGCCAATTCTTTCAACTTCTTCGTCATCGTTCTGCTCCTACCGTCTGCCATCAGTGGGGCCTCCCGCCCGCACCTCGTGGACATAAGTCTGCATCCGACCCGCCTGCCTTGAGAAATGTCAAAGCCACGCCCGCTCGCGAGCCCGATTGTGGAGCGGTAAGGAGGACAGGATGTTCTATTTCGTCACCGGCGCCAGCGGCTTCATCGGCAAGCGGCTCGTCCGCCGTCTGTTGTCCCGTCCGGATTCCACCGTCTTCTTCCTGGTTTGGAATCCGTCGGTCGAGGAGATCGCGCGACTGCACGCCTATTGGGGCGTCGATGGGGCGCGCGCGATCCCGCTCACGGGCGATTTGCGCAAGCCCGATCTCGGGCTGTCACGGTCCGACCGCGAGCGGCTCGACGGCCGGATCGACCACGTGTTCCATCTCGCCGCGGTCTACGATCTCGCGGCGGACGCCGAAGCCGCCATGACCACCAATATCGACGGCACCCGCAATGCGATCGAACTCGCCGCCACGATCGGCGCCCGGCGCTTCCACCACATCAGCTCGATCGCGGCCGCCGGGCTCTACCAGGGTGTGTTCCGCGAGGACATGTTCGAGGAGGCGCGCGGCCTCGACCATTCGTATTTCTCCAGCAAGCACGAGGGGGAGAGGGTCGTCCGCAATGAATGTCGGGTCCCGTGGCGCATTTACCGGCCCGGAATCGTGGTCGGCGATTCCAGTACCGGCGAAATGGACAAGATCGACGGCCCCTACTACTTTTTCAAGTTGATTCAGAGGCTGCGCAAGCTGCTGCCGCCGTGGATGCCGGGCATCGGTGTCGAGGGCGGGCGGATCAATCTGGTTCCCGTCGACTTCGTCGTCGCGGCGCTCGATCATCTGGGGCATCTCGACGGGCACGACGGCGGCTGCTTCCACCTGACCGATCCGCATCCGCGGCGGGTCGGCGACGTGCTGAACATCTTCGCCCGGGCGGCGCATGCTCCCGACATGACGATCCGCATCAATGCGGCGCTGTTCGCGTTCATTCCGCGCGCCGTGCTGGACAGCGTCATGGCGCTCACCCCGGTGCGCCGCATCCGCAAGGCCATCATGAAGGACCTCGGGCTGCCGGACGACGTGTTCAGGTTCGTGAACTATCCGACCCGCTTCGACTCCCGCGAGGCGGACAAGCTGCTGCAGCCGGCCGGCATCACGGTGCCGCCGCTCGAGGACTATGCGTGGCGGCTATGGGACTACTGGGAGCGGCATCTCGATCCCGATCTGTTCATCGACCGCTCGCTGCGCGGCTGCGTCCGCGATCGGGTCGTGCTCGTGACCGGAGGGTCGTCGGGCATCGGCAAGGCGGCGGCATTCAAGATCGCCGGGGCCGGCGCCGTGACGCTGATCGTCGGCCGGGATGCCGAAAAGCTGTCCGCCACGAAACAGGAGGCCGCCAGCCGAGGACTGTCGCTCGTCACCTACGCCGGCGACATCGCGGATCCGGCCGCATGCGATGCGCTGGTCGCCAAGATCATCGCCGAGCACGGCGGTGTCGACATCCTGGTCAACAATGCCGGCCGCTCGATCAGACGGGGGATCGAGCATTCATACGATCGGCTGCACGATTTCGAGCGCACCATGCAGGTCAACTATTTCGGCACGCTGCGGTTGACGCTGGGCTTTCTCTCCGGCATGGCGACGCGCAAGCGCGGGCACGTCATCTACATTTCGTCGATCGGTGTTCTCACCAATGCGCCGCGCTTTTCCGCCTACGTGGCATCGAAGGCCGCCTATGAGGCATGGCTCCGCTGCGCGGCCTCCGAGTACCTGGACCGCGGGGTCGAGTTCACCACCATCAACCTGCCGCTGGTGCGCACCCCCATGGTGGCGCCCACCAGGTTCTACGAGCACATCCCGACGCTGACGCCGGACGAGGCGGCCGACTTCATCGTCGACGCCATCATCCATCGGCCCGCCTGCATCGCGACGCGCCTCGGCGTCTTCGGCCAGGTCGTCCATGCGCTCGCCCCGCGGGTGGGGCAGATCATCATGAACACCAGCTTCCGCATGTTTCCCGAGTCTGCGGCCGCCAAGGGCGATCCGTCCGCCACCGAGCTGCCGACGGCCGACCAGGTGGCGTTCACCCAGCTCCTGCGCGGCATCCATTTCTGACGCGGGCGCGGCCGTTCACGTCAATTCCGTCTCGAGCAGCCTGAGCACTGCCGGAGAGAATGCCATCGCGAGATGGCCGATCGCCGGCAGCATCCTTTCATCGGCGCCGTGCAGGCGCGCACTGTCCTGCGGCACCACGATCTCGTCGCGGGCGCTCCAGATGCTCAGGACCCTGATGGAGCATGTCTCGCGGCCGGCCAATCGGCGGAGCCACTCGCTCTCGGGCTCCATTTCGCGGGCATTCTGTCCCGGACCAAGACGGGCGAGCACGGTTCCATGGTGCGGCGTCGCGATGGTGATGAGCTTGTCGACCTTGCCGGGACCGTGCCGGCGCAGATAGGCGCGTGAAACCAGCCCGCCCATGCTGTGGCCGACCAGGACGACCCGGTCGGCGCCGGTCTCGGCCCGCAGCTCATCGGTGCGCGCCGCGAGCTCGTCGGCGCAGGCGTCGATGTTGCCCAGCGGATGGCTGAGCGTAATGGTCGCGACCGCAACGCCGCGGGCCCGCAATCGTCGCCGCAGCCACCACCAGAGACCGCGATTGCAGAGATAGCCATGGATCAGCAGCACCGGCGTTCGCCCCGGTGCGACCCTGCCCACCGCATCGCCCCTCATCCACCACCGCTCGAAAGGCTGGATGATGATGAAGATGAGCAGAAATGCACCGATTTCGCCGACGATGGCCGCCACGGCATGCCACATGCCGACCTGCATCTCCGGCGGCGGCACGAAGGCCTGCCGGCGCGACAGCGCGTATTTGACGACGACGCTGACCGCGTTGACGGCGATCAGGCTGGCGAACACCAGCAGGGCTTCGGTCATGATGCCGATGTCCGTGCCGCGAAGCAGCCAGGCCCAGAGCAGCGCCAGTGCGGAAATCTCGGCGGCGAGGCAGCAGCGCAGCCATACGACGATCATGACGGCATACCTGCAGGGTTTTCCGGCGAGGTGCGGTGGTGCGCGGCAGAACAAGCGTCAAGAGGGGAGACCGAAGCCTGTTCCGAGGCGCGAAGGGACTTGCTCAGCTGCGAGAGCCAGTTTGCCCCGGTTGGGTTGTGACATTTGTGACAATTGTCAATGTGCGGGCGCGCCCCGCCACTCAGAATTCGGCGTCAGAAAATGTCCACAATGTGTCGTCGTGTGGCGAGAAGCCGGCGACAAACACGGGGCGGGATGTGGTGCCCGCCCGGACGCGGCGGAGCAGGGTCGTCGAAGGGGCTGTCATGGAAAAAGTGTGGCTCGCCAGCTATCCGCCCGGGGTGCCGGCCGAGGTTGATGTGGACGCCTATCGGTCCCTCGGCGAGATATTCGAGAAGAGCGCCGCGAGGTTCGCCGACCATGCCGCCTTCGTCGCCATGGGAACGGTGCTCAGCTACTCGCAGGTCGACCGGCTCTCGCGGGATTTCGCCGCCTACCTTCAAGGCGTGCTCGGACTCGAACGCGGTGACCGGGTGGCGCTGATGATGCCCAATATCCTGCAGTACCCCATCGCCCTGTTC